>ENA-OWNT01001663-OWNT01001663.1-seawater-metagenome-genome-assembly--contig:-NODE-1663-length-26810-cov-6.829798_pt1 | contig 26810 bp, 22 predicted proteins | sample MGYA00238136_ERZ651165 | MGnify/ENA primary metagenome ERZ651165 (study PRJEB26861, sample SAMN08777766) | seawater metagenome | isolation source: coastal seawater | place: USA: Florida | collected...
GGCGGGCGGCGCCTCGGCCTGCAGCACTTCTTCACGCACGACATGAGCGCCGGCTTCAACTGGAAGGCGCGCTACCGCCGGCGCGACGCGTGGGAGAACCAGGAGACGATGTGGAAGGTCACGGCGGGGCTGCTGTGCCTGCTGTGGCTGGGGGCCATGCTCAAGGTCTCCGAGTCCGATCCGTTGGACGCGATGCTCTTGTCGATGGCCGTGGTGTTCGCGGTGATCGTGCTCAGTCGGTACTACTGGGGGGTCGGGGCGCTGTTCTTCGTCCTCGGCGCGCGCGGCCGCGACGGGCCCTACCGGGCAGTCACGACGGCGCTGCTCTTCGCCCAGATCGCCCTCGTCTACCAGATGAAGAACGTCGTCCCGGACGACACCTTCCCCTGGTTCGTGGTCGCGAATCTCTGCTGGATCGCCTGGTTCGTCTTCCTGCTGGTGGGACGGATCGTCGCCCCGGCTGGCCCGGATGCCGGCTGACGCTCAGCGCCTGCTGACCCAACGGACGGCCAGCGCGATCAGCACCCAGTGCAAGCCTGCGACCGCGTTCTCTTCCTTCACTCCGAGGCGGACGAGCGGTTCGACGGTGTGTCGCGACACGCTGCGGCCGGGCACACCGGTGAGGGTTTCAGCGATGGCGATGTCCGCCTTGTGAAGGCGGCCACCAGAGAGCGGAGAGAAAGGGTCGGGGATACTCATCTCTGATGAGTAGGTCGACGGCGTCGCGCACGCAAGGGTCGCGTACGTCGTCCGTGATAGCGTCGGCGGGCCGCACGGGGGCGGGCTCATGAGCAACTTCTCAGACAAGGTGTCGTTCATCTGGTCCGTCGCGGACAAGCTCCGCGGGACCTACAAGCAGTCCGAGTATGGGCGCGTCGTCTTGCCGCTGGTCGTCCTGCGCCGCCTCGACTGCGTGCTGGAGCCCACCCGCGACGCCGTCCGCCAGGTCGCAAAGACCGCCGCCAACCAGCCCGCCGTCCTGCGTCACAAGATGCTGCTGCGGGCCGCGGGGCAGGGCTTCTACAACGTCAGCCGCTTCGACTTCGACACGCTGCTCGCCGACCCGACCCACATCGCAGCCAATCTCGCGGCATACATCGGCGGCTTCTCCGAGGACGCGCGCGACATCCTCGAGTTCTTCCGCTTCGAGGTGCAGATCGAGCGGATGGACCGGGCGGACCTGCTGTTCGCCGTCATCAAGCTGTTCACCGAGATCGACCTGCACCCCGACGTCGTCGACAACCACCAGATGGGCTCCATCTTCGAGGAGCTCATCCGCCGCTTCTCCGAGCAGTCCAACGAGACGGCCGGCGAGCACTTCACCCCGCGCGAGGTCATCGCGCTCATGGTCAACCTGCTGTTCGCCGAGGACGACGACGGCCTGCGCCAGCGCGGCATCATCCGCACGCTCTACGACCCGGCCTGCGGCACCGGCGGGATGCTGTCGGTGGCCGAGGAGCGCCTGGCCGAGCTGAACCCGGACGCCACCCTGGAGGTCTACGGCCAGGAGCTGAACGGCGAGTCGTACGCGATCTGCAAGTCGGACATGATGCTCAAGGGCGGCAAGGCCGAGAACATCAAGTTCGGCAACAGCTTCACGCGCGACGGGCACGAGGGCGCGCGGTTCCACTACTGCATCAGCAACCCGCCGTTCGGCGTCGAGTGGAAGACGGCGGCGCCTGGCATCAGGTCCGAGGCGGAGCGCGGCCATGCGGGCCGGTTCGGGGCGGGCCTGCCGCGCATCAACGACGGATCGCTGCTCTTCCTGCAGCACATGATCAGCAAGATGCGGGCGCCGGCCGACGGCGGGACGCGCATCGCCATCGTCTTCAACGGCTCGCCCCTGTTCACCGGCGCGGCGGGCTCGGGCGAGAGCGAGATCCGGCGCTGGATCATCGAGAACGACTGGCTCGAGGCCATCGTCGCCCTGCCCGATCAGATGTTCTACAACACCGGGATCAACACCTACGTCTGGCTGCTCTCCAACCGGAAGTCGGCCGCGCGCAAGGGCACCGTCCAGCTCGTCAATGGGGTGTCCTTCTTCCGAAAGATGCGCAAGAGCCTGGGCGACAAGCGCAAGGAGCTCGGCCCCGGCGACATCGACACCCTCACGCGGCTGTACGGCGAGCTGGCCGAGGGCGAGCACGTCCGGGTCTTCGACAACGCCGACTTCGGCTACCAGCGCATCACCGTCGAGCGCCCGCTCCGGCTGAACTTCCAGGTGTCCGAGGAGCGGCTGGGGCGGCTGGATGAGCAGAAGGCGTGGACGAACCTGCTGAAGAGCCGCAAGAAGGGGCCGGCGGGCGACGCCGAGATCGCAGCGGGCCGGGCGACCCAGGAACGGGTGCGGGCGGTGCTGCGGGGGATGGACGGCGCGCTGCATCGGGATCGGGCGACGTTCCAGCCGGCGCTGGCTGCAGCGTTCAAGGCGGCGGGGGTGAAGCTGCCGGCTGCGCTGGGGAAGGCGGTGCTCACAGCGCTGTCGGAGCGGGACGAGGACGCCGCGATCTGCCGGGACAAGAAGGGCCAGCCCGAGCCGGACGCGGACCTGCGTGACCACGAGAACGTCCCGCTGACCGAGGACATCGGCGCCTACATGGCGCGCGAGGTGCTGCCCCACGTGCCCGATGCGTGGGTGGACGAGAGCAAGACGAAGATCGGCTACGAGATCCCGTTCACGCGGCACTTCTACGAGTACGAACCGCCGCGGGAGCTGGAGGAGATCGAGGGAGAGATCCGCGCGCTGGAGGCCGAGATCCAGGGGATGTTGGCGGGGGTGTTCGGGTGAGTGCGCCCGCCCCATCGAAGAACCCGGCGTTTCTGCCGGTTCGGCTCCAGCATGTGATGCGCGACGTCCGGCGCCCGGTGTTTGTGAAACCCGAAGCCCGGTACACGGAGATTGGCGTCCGGTCGCACGGCCGTGGTGTCTTCCACAAGGAGCCTGTCACCGGCGAGGACCTGGGTAACAAGCGCGTGTTCTGGCTCAAGCCGGGCACGTTGGTCTTCAACATCGTGTTCGCGTGGGAGCGGGCCGTCGCTGTGCTCTCAGAAGACGAGGCCGGCCTCATCGCTTCGCATCGGTTCCCCATGTACGAGATGGTGCCCGGGAGGGCGGACGCCAGGTTCATGAAGCACTACTTCACGACGGGGTACGGCCACTACCTGCTGCGGCTCAACTCCCCAGGTGCAGCAGGCCGGAACAAGACGCTCAACCAGTCGGCTCTGATGAAGGAGGAGGTCTGGCTCCCGCCGGCCGATACGCAGCGCGCCATCGCCGACTTCCTAGACCGCAAGACCGCCGCCATCGACGCGCTGATCAGCAAGAAGGAGCGCCTCCTCGAGCTCCTCGCCGAGCAGCGCGCCGCCCTCATTCACCGCGCGGTCACCCGCGGCCTCGACCCCAATGTGAAGCTGAAGGACTCGGGCGTGGAGTGCATTGGCGAGGTGCCGGCGCACTGGGAAGTCTGCCCGCTCGGCTACTGCGCCACCTTCCAGGGGGGCTCAACCCCCAGCAAGCAGGAGCCGCGGTTCTGGGGAGGCTCAGTGCCGTGGGTTTCGCCCAAGGACATGAAGGTCTTCGAGATCGCGGACTCCACTGACCGCGTCACCCAGGCCGCATTGACCGAGACCTCCCTGCGGCTCGTCTCGGCCGGAGCGACTCTGATCGTGGTGCGAGGGATGATCCTCGCGAGGACCTTGCCGGTGGCGATCACGACGGCGCCGGTGACCCTCAACCAGGACATGAAGGCAATCCGGCCGGCGAAGCGGATCCACCCGCGCTTCCTGGCTTGGCAGCTTCGAGCCCGTGTGCCCGAGGTGATGATGCTCGTTGACGAGGCCGGCCATGGGACGAAGGCACTCCGAACCGACCTCCTGTCGAAGATGCGGGTTCTTGTGCCTCCGATCGGTGAGCAGGAGCGGTTGATGGCCGCGTTGGACGACCAAGTTGGCCGCATCGAGCTAGTGGAGGAGAGGCTTGGTACAGCGCTCGACCGCCTCCGCGAATACCGCCAGGCCCTGATCACCGCCGCCGTCACCGGCCAGCTCGACCTCTCTTCGGAGGCGGCTGCGTGACGGACCCCGCCCCGCCCTTCGACGTCACGCCGTTCCTCCACCGCGAGGAGGGGCAGCACTTCGACCGCAAGTCGATGTACGGGGGGCCGCCGGGCAAGAAGACCGCTCGCAAGCGCCGCGCTGTTCGCGACCAGGTCGCCGAGTACGTCGCTGCCTTCGCCAACGCGGAGGGCGGTGTGCTCATTCTCGGGCTGGAGGACGACGGCGAGGTCACCGGCCACGCGTTGCCCGCCGACGCGGTCGCGGCGCTGCTGAACACCCCGCAGGAGCGCCTCGACCCCCCGCTCGCCCCCGGCTTCGAGGTGGAGCACGACGGCTGCACCCTGATCGTCTTCGAGGTGGCGGTCTCGTTCGCGCCGGTGCAGGTCGTCGGGGATGGCTTCCCGCTCCGGATGGCGGATCAGACCGTCCAGGCGTCGCCGGACCAGATCAAGGCCCTCAAGTTCGCCGGCCTCGCCGAGAGCTTCGAAGCCCGACCCTCCAACGCAAGCCTCGACGGGCTCGACGCGGCGCTGATCGATGGGGCCAAGGCGAACGCCGGCCTGGCCGAGCTGTCCGCCGCCGACTACCTCGTCCGCCGCCGGCTGGCGGATTGGAAGGGGCCGAGCCTCCAGCCCCGGCAGGCCGCCGAGCTGCTCTTCGCGGGCGGCATCGTCGAGCACCCGAACGCGGGGGTGCGGGTCTTCCACGTCGTCGGCACCGAGCGAAAGACCGGCGCGCAGCACAACGTCGAGGAGCTGCCACGCGTCGAGGGGCCGCTACCCCAGGTCCTCGCCGACGCCGAGGCGGCAATCGCCGGGCGCATCCGGCGCCCCGCTCGACTCGGCGACGACGCGGTCTTCCGGCCGGTCCCCGAGTACCCCGACTTCGCCTGGCGCGAGGCGCTGCTCAACGCCGTCGCCCACCGCGACTACGGCGTGCAGGGGCGCGGCGTCGAGGTCTGGCTGTTCGACGACCGCATGGAGGTCACGAGCCCCGGCGGGCTGATGCCGAGCGTGTCCATCGAGCGCTTGCTCGCGGGGGAGCGCACCCACGTCAGCCGCAACCCGCGCATCGTGCGCTGCCTGGTGGATCTCGGCCTGATGCGCGACGCCGGCGAGGGCATCCTGCGCATGTACGAGAAGATGGAGGAGCAGGGCCTGCCGCGCCCGCGCTACGACACCCGCGAGCACGAGGTGTGGGTGACGCTGCGCAACCGGGAGGCGGCCGATCGGGGTGAGCTCGACAGCGATTCTCGGGAGCTCGACGCGGATCGGGGTGAGCCTGGCTCGGATCGGGGTGAGCTCGGCGCGGATCGGGGTGAGCTCGGTCCGGATCGGGGTGAGCTCACGGCGTCCGAGCGTGCGCTGGTCGCCGGGCTCGGCGCTCGGCCCCGCGAGGAGAAGCTGCGGATCGCGATCCTGGCGCTGTTGCGGAGGCGCCCGTACACGCCCGCAGCTCTGGCCGCCGCGCTCGGCGGACGGCACGTACGGAAGCTGGTGGATCGCCACCTGACGCCGATGGTCGAGTCGGGTCTGCTGCGTCGGACGATCCCCGAGCGGCCCACCGACCCCAACCAGGCCTACTACGCCGCGGAGGGCTACCAGGGACCGCCGATCGCCGGGGGGGACGACCAGTGAAGACGCACGACGAAGCCGCCTTCGAGACGACCATCGCCGAGCACCTCGTCGCCCACGGCGGCTACAGCTTCGGGCAGTCGTCCGACTACGACGCCGAGCGCGCGCTGATGACCGCGGATCTGTTCGGGTTCATCGAAGCCACCCAACCCAAGGCATGGACCAGGCTGCAGGGACTCCACAAGGCATCGCTCCATCCGCTGTTCCTGAACGCGTACGCCAAGGCGGTCGCCCAACGCGGCGTCCTCGACGTCCTCAGGCATGGGCTCAAGTTCTACGGCACGCGGATCAAGGTGGCCGCGTTCGCGCCCGCTCATGGCCTCAACCCCCAGGTGCAGCTCCAGTACGCGGCCAACCGGCTCGTGGTCGTGCGCCAGCTCCACTACGACCCCACGGCGCCGGACCTGTCGCTGGACCTGGCGCTCTTCGTCAACGGGATCCCGGTCGTGACCGCGGAGCTGAAGAACGCGATGACCGGCCAGACGGTCGTTCACGCCAAGAAGCAGTACCGCACCGATCGCTCTCCGGACGCCCCCATCTTCCGGTTCAAGCGCGGCGCGCTCGTCCACTTCGCCGTCGACACCGACGTGGCCGAGATGACCACACGGCTGCGTCGCAGCCAGACCTTCTTCCTGCCGTTCAACCGGGGTCACGGGACCGGCGCCGGCAACGCCCCGGAGCCCGGAAAGCACCGCACCTTCTACCTGTGGGAGCAGGTGTGGCAGCGGGACAGCCTGCTCGACATCCTCGGCCGGTTCATGCATCTGCAGGTGGAGGAGACGAAGGCGGCGTCTGGCCGACCCCGGCAGCGGGAGACGATGATCTTCCCGCGCTACCACCAGCTGGACGCGGTGCGCACGCTCGTCCTCGCGGCCCGAGCCGGAGGCGCCGGCACCAACTACCTCGTCCAGCACTCCGCAGGCTCCGGGAAGTCGAACTCGATCGCGTGGTTGGCGCACCGGCTGTCGTCGCTGCACGACGCCGCGGATCAGCGCATCTACCACTCCGTGATCGTGCTGACCGACCGGCGCGTGCTCGACCGGCAGCTGCAGGACACCATCTACCAGTTCGACCACAAGGCCGGCGTCGTCGAGAAGATCGACAAGCGCTCCGACCAGCTCGCCCAGGCGCTCGCGTCCGGGACCCCGATCATCATCAGCACGATCCACAAGTTCGGGTTCATCCACGGCCAGATCGAGGGGCTGCCCGACAGGCGGTACGCGATCATCGTGGACGAGGCGCACAGCTCCCAGTCGGGTGAGATGGCGGTGAAGGTCAAGGAGATCCTGTCCGACAGCTCCCTCGCCCAGAAGCTCGAGGAGGACGGCGAAGACCTCTCCGCTCCGGACCAGCTGGCGCTGCGGGCCGCGCTGTTCCGGGGCCCTCAGCCCAACATGAGCTTCTTCGCGTTCACCGCGACCCCGAAGTACAAGACCCTGGAGCTCTTCGGCCACCGAGGCCCCGACGGCAAGCCCGCGCCGTTCCACCTCTACTCCATGCGCCAGGCCATCGAAGAGGGCTTCATCCTCGATGTCTTGCAGGGCTACACGACGTACACCGCCTACTTCAAGCTCATCAAGGCCGTGGAGCAGGACCCGGAGCTCGACAAGAAGAAGGCGAGCCGCGCGCTGGCCCGCTTCATGAGCCTGCACCCCCACAACATCGCCCAGAAGATCGAAGTGATCGTCGAGCACTTCCGACGCTCGACGCAGCACAAGATCGGCGGTCGGGCGAAGGCCATGGTGGTGACGTCGTCGCGACTGCACGCGGTCCGCTACAAGCTCGCGTTCGACGCCTACATCGCCGAGAAGGGCTACGCCGACGTCCGCGCGCTCGTCGCGTTCTCGGGCGAGGTCGTCGACCGCGATGTTCCGGGCGACCCCACCTACACCGAAGTCGGGATGAACAACGTCACGGCCGACCGAGACGGCCTGCCGCGGTTCACCTCCGAAGGCGAGCTGCCGGAGCGGTACGCCTCCGATGCGTTCCAGGTCCTGCTCGTCGCCAACAAGTACCAGACCGGGTTCGACGAGCCGCGGCTGCACACGATGTACGTGGACAAGCGCCTCTCGGGGATCCAGGCCGTGCAGACCCTGTCCCGCCTCAACCGGACCTGCGCGGGCAAGGAGGACACCTTCGTCCTGGACTTCGTCAACGCGCGCGACGAGATCCTGGCGAGCTTCCAGGACTACTACGAGGGCGCGACCGTGGGCGAACAGGTCGACCCGCAGCGGCTGTACGAGCTGCAGACCGAGCTCGACGCCGCCCACGTCTACCTGCAGTCCGAGGTGGACGCGTTCGCGGCTGTGTTCTTCAAGGCCGACGGCAACAAGAAGGCGGCCGATCACGCCCGCCTCAACGCGCTGCTCGACCCGGCCGTCGACCGGTTCAAGGACAAGGACGAGACTCCGCAGGCCGAGTTCCGAAGCCAGCTCGCCGCCTTCACGCGGCTCTATGGGTTCATGGCCCAGATCGTCCCGTTCGCCGACTCGGATCTCGAGAAGCTCTACGCCTTTGGCCGCATGCTGCAGACGAAGCTGCCGCGGTTGGGCGACACCGAGCCCCAGGTCGTGCTCGGCGAGGACGTCGCCCTCTACTACTACCGGCTTCAGAACAAGGGGGAGGGACCTCTCCTGCTCGCATCCGGTGGTGGACGTCCCCTCGATGGTCCGCAGGAGACCGGCACCGGCACGCCGAACCGTGACAAGGAGCGGCTGAGCAAGCTGATCGAGGTCGTCAATGACCGCTTCGGCACCGAGTTCACGGACGCGGACCAGCTGTTCTTCGATGCCGTGGAAGAGCACCTGGTTGGAGAACAGGGACTCGGCGAAGCTGCTCGCGCAAACACGCGAGAAGACTTTGGGATCAAGGCCAGGCAGGTTGTGGAGGACGCCTTCGTGGACCGCCACTCCAGCAACGGCGACATCGTCGAGCGGTTCTTCTCGGACCCGGAGTTCAAGGCGACAGTGGAAGCGTTCCTGGTCGGTCGGCTCTACGACCGGCTGCGGGAGGGACCCGCTCCTCCGGCCTGACGCGACTCGGTCTACTCCCCGTCGCCGCCGCTGGGCGCCTGAACGACCTCGCATCCGGTGAGGCCGTCGGCCTCGACCCGGCGGTCGCTGCCCAGCTGGTACTCGCCCGTCAGCTCGTTGGACGGATCGTCGCAGCGGTCACGCAGCCGCATCGCGAAGGCCATCGTCCGGCCGCCGACGCAGTCCGACAGGTCCGCGTCCCCGTTGCCGTTGAGGTCCGGGCAGAGCGACCAGTCCGGCGGGGGCTCACCATCCACCGGCAGCCACTGGGCGATCGTCTCCAGCTCCACGGCCAGCCCCTCACCCACCATGTTCACCTGCAGGGATCCGCTGCTCGCGGCCGGATCCACCGCGCCCTCGTCGATCCAGACGCTGAGCGTGTCCACGCCCTGGAACTCGCTCGAGAAGAAGCCGCCGAACAGTTTCTGGGGGTCGCTGCCGACGTTGCCGGCCTCGTCACGCCCCGGATCCAGCCACTGGAACGAGATGCACATCCCCCACGCGAGATCGTCGGGGAAGAAGGCCGAGTTCAGGACCAGGTTGCCGATCTCGGGAGGCGTGTTCGCGTCGCACTCGGGATCGTTGTCCCAGTCGGCGGAGGTGGGAACGCCCGCGCAGCCCGTCAGGAGGGCCGCAGCCAGCGCGCCGATCAGTCGTCGCCGCGCTCGCACAGCAGGTTGCCGTTCTCGTCGATGTAGTTGACGGGGTTGCAGCCGTCGCCGCCGACGCCCGGGTTCTCCACCTGGTGCGGCTCGCCGCCGCCACCGCCGACGATGTACGACCCGGACTTCTCGTTGGACACCGCGTTGCAGCGGTCCCGGAGCCGGACCTCGAAGTTGATGATGCGGTCTTCGAGCAGGTACTCGCCGCAGTAGGCGCGCTCGAGCTCGCCGGAGTTGGCGCCGGTGGTGATTCCGACGGGGCTCGGCCCCTCGTCGATCCAGCTCGACGGCGTGGCCACGCCCTGGATCTCCATCGACCACATCCCACCGAACATGTTCGGCGGCCCGGACCCGGCGTTCCCGGCCTCGTCGCGGCCCGGATCGATCCAGTCGACGTGGACGCAGAAGGCCCACTGCCCGGTCTCCGAGTCCTGCCAGGAGTTCACCTCGAGGTTGCCGATCTCGGGCGGGAAGTTGCTCGCGCACTCCTCGGACTGGCCGATGCCGCCCGGAACCGGGGTGCAGGACACCGCGAGCAGGGACAGGACGATCAGACTGGTGGCGAAGGGACGCATCTCACTCTCCCGGGACGAAGAGCTTACCGCACGTTGATTTCGCCGAGGCCGTTCTGGCGCCCCGGACCCATCCCGATCCAGCTCGCCGCACGCAGCAGCGGCTGCAGCCCGGTGAAGTCACCGCTGAACGTGGCGCTGCCCAGGAGGGACGCCACCCGCTCGTCCGGCGGCGGCGGCCCGCGACGATCGAAGCGCGGCGGCTCGGACCCCACGAGGTGAGCCGGCACCTGGATGATCCGGGTGTGGTTGGCGACCAGGCGAGCTCCCGCGGCGGCGCGCACGAGGTCGTCGTCCGGCAGGCGCGGCCCCGCGTGCTTGCTGCGCTTGAGCAGGGTCGACAGCGTGCGGCCGATCCGATCCGTCAGCACCGTGAACTCCGGCCAGGGCTCGCCGTCCTCCCCCCGCCGTGCGATCGCGGTGGGGCTCTGGAAGGTGACCATCACCCGCCGCGAGCGGACGTTGGGCTCGGTGATCCGGTCCAGCGGCACCAGCGGAGCCGCCACCGACGGCTGCGCCTTCTTCCAGCGCGGGTCTCCATCCTCGTCGCAGAGCAGATGCTGCACGGTGTTCCAGCGCACGAACCCGGGCTCGTCGGCCAGGCCACCGGCGGGGTTCAGGAGCGCGTACACCAGCTCCCCCGACGCGTGCGCGGCGCGCCCGTGCAGGACGATCTCGATGCGCACGGTGCCGTTCGGGGCGATGCGCTCGTCGCCCAGGGGCGAGGTGCGGATGGCGATGGGGGCCCAGGCTCCACCGACGACGCGACCGGGCTGGTGAGCGCCCAGGACGGCGTGGGCGGCGTCGCGGCTCAACGTGCGGTCCACCAGCTCGCCGATCTGGCTGCGCAGCCAGTTGCCCTTCCACGCTCCGGGGCGCCCCTTGCCGTTCAGGGTCCCGACGGCCCGCAGGATCACGACGGGCCAGCCCGCGAGGGCCGCGCGCACACGATCGGCGAGGACGGCCGGGTCCGGCGCGTCACCCGGCGGGACGTCGACCGTGATGCGGCCGGCGGGGGCCTCCGGCTCGGGCGGGGCTTGCTCCCGGCGGCGCCAGGTGTGAGTGCGGGGAGTGTCGTCGGCCATGGGCGGCGACCCTAACACGCAGGAGCCGTCAATCCGGGGCTCCGGACCCCAGCGGAGACGGGAGCGGAACGGCCGACAAGGTCCCTGCCAGGCCCCGCAGGACGTCCTCGCCGGCGAGGGGCGGGGCGGCGATCACGAGGTGCAGTCCGGGGACGCCGGGGTCCACCACGAGCTCCGTGCGCGGGGGACCTGCGCGTCCCTCCTCCCAGGGCCGGAAGCCCGGATCGCGGGCCGTCCCGAACGTCCAGGACGCCGTGATCAGCGTGCCCGCGTGGTCGATGAGCGTGAGGCGGGCGACGGTGCGGCATGGCTCGGACGACCGACCGATGCGAGGCCACAGCACCACCAGCTGGGGGACGGCGTCCGGCAACGCGGCCAGCAGCGACGCGGCGTCGGGGTGCCCTTCGCAGACCCCGTCCGTCAGGTCGGGATCGCTCGGCGTCGACGGCGCGAGGGGGGCGGCCGCCGCCACTCCGACGGAGGCGATCAGCACCGCGAGGGTCCAGCGCAGCATCCGTCGATCGTACCCTCCCGCCGTGCACCGCCTCCTCCTCCTGCTCGCGCTCCTGCTCCCCGGCTGCCCCGCTCCCGCGGACGACGACGACGCCACCGAGCCCGAGACCCCCGAGCCGCCCTGCGCCCGCTGGAACGCCGGCGAGCCCCAGGGCACGGTGGAGGACGAGGCGCTCGACGAGATCTCCGGGCTCGTCGCGTCCCGCCAGACCCCAGGTGCGCTCTGGGTGCACGAGGACTCGGGGGCCGGCCCCGTCCTGTTTGCGCTGAACGCCTCCGGGCGCACGGTCGCGGAGCTCACGCTGGAGGGCGCTCCGTCTGCGGACTGGGAGGACCTGGCGCTCGGCGCGTGCGCGGGCGACGAGCCAACGCCGACGGACGGGGGCCCCTGGTGCATCGTGGTCGCGGACTTCGGCGACAACTTCGAGAGCCGCGACGACATCGCGCTGCTGCGGTTCGAGGAGCCGGAGGTGGATCTCGGCGCGGACGAGCCGCGTGAGCTGACCGCCGACTTCGAGGAGATCCGCACCACCTACCCCGAGGGCCCCCAGAACGCCGAAGCCCTCGTGCTCGAGGCGGACGGCACCCCGGTCGTGATCACGAAGCGCACCGACGGCGACGCCTGGCTGTACCGCATGCCCCGCGCCGCCGACGACACGACAGAGCCCGTCCGCATCGCGACCACCACGATCGGCCCGGTGGGCGGCCTGATCGACACCGTGACCGGCGCGGACCTGACGACCGACGGGACGCGCCTGCTGCTGCGGACCTACGCGGCCGGCTGGCTCTACGACCTCGGCGACGACGGGCTGGACGGCATCCACGAGGACATGCAGCGCGAGGTGCTGGTGGCTCCCGAGCCCCAGGGCGAGGCCATCGCGTGGAGCGCCTTCGAGCGCGACATCCTGCACGTCTCGGAGGCGGTCGAGCCCCCGATCAACCGGCTGTCCTGCCGGGACTGAGCGCCTCACGCTTAAACCGAATGAAACGACCTGTCACAGGGCGGATCCCGGTCTTTTGCGTGTGTATAACTCCCCCCGTCGGACCCGTTCTCATTGCCGACACGAAAGGTCGAAACCATGCGCCGAGTTGCCTCGTTGACCCTTGCCCTCGCGGGCCTTGCCTTCTCCTCTGTCGCCTTCGCCGGTGACGAAGCCGAAGACCACGAGAACTACCTCAAGGCCGATGATCTCGACACCGGCGACGTGGTGATCAAGTCCAAGAAGGCCATCGCCCAGGAGGACCACATCGCGTTGAAGCTGGAGATCCAGAACTCCACGAGCGATTGGATCTTCCTGAAGAAGCACGAGATGGTCATCGACGCGGACGGGCAGGAGCTCAAGCCGTACGACGGCAAGGAGAAGCCCTCCCTCATCATCGAGCCGGACAAGAAGAAGTCGCTGTCCCTCAAGCTCAAGGGCTCCGGGCTCCACGTCGAGGAGGCCACCGTCACCTTCTCCGGCCTGTACAAGGCCAACGCGAAGGGGGAGGTCCTGAAGCTCGGTGAGTTCCAGCTCCCGCCCTCCCAGAACAACGTCGATGTCGGGCCGTTCAGCTGCGACGTGACCTTCCACGACCAGGCCACGAAGATCACGACCACGAAGTGGGAGTGCACCTACAACGGCGACGGCATCGGCTACATCGACGCGAGCCAGATCGGCGTGAAGATCCAGACGGGCGCGGAGTTCGGCAACACGTTCCGCAAGAACAAGGAGGCGATGCTCACCAAGGGCGAGTCCGCCAAGTTCACCAGCACCTTCGAGATCGAGAAGCGGATCATCGACATGCAGTTCGCGACCATGCAGCTGCAGTGGCGAAAGACGTTCTCGGAGAGCAAGATCCAGCCGCTCGACGCCGAAGACATGGAGTTCGAGCTGGACGAAGAGCTGACCGCGGAGAAGAACGCGGAGTAGGGCGACCCTCCTCCGGGGGTCCGCCCCCGGAGGATCCCTTGAGCTACGACTTCCTGACCCGCCTCGGACTCGCTGACGTCGAAGAAGGTGCCTGGAACGGCGCCGGCGCCGTCCCCACCTCGTCCGGCGACACCATCGACGTGTTCACGCCCATCGACGGCAGCCGCATCGGCTCCGTGAAGCTGGCGACCGTCGACGACTACGAGACCGTCCTCGCCGCCAACCAGGAGCGCTTCCGCGCCTGGCGCAGCGTCCCTGCCCCCCAGCGCGGTGAGATCATCCGCCTGCTCGGCCTCGAGCTCCGCAAGCACAAGGCGGACCTGGGCGCGCTCATCTCCCTGGAGATGGGGAAGATCCGCTCCGAGGGCGAGGGCGAGGTCCAGGAGGCCATCGACATCTGCGACTTCGCGGTCGGGCTGTCGCGCCAGCTGTACGGCCTCACCATGCACAGCGAGCGGCCGTCGCACCGCATGTACGAGCAGTGGCACCCCCTGGGCGTCATCGGGATCATCACCGCCTTCAACTTCCCCATGGCGGTGTGGGCGTGGAACGCCGCGCTGGCCGCCGTCTGCGGCGACACGATGATCTGGAAGCCGTCGCTGAAGACGCCGCTGTCCGCCATCGCGCTCCAGAAGATCGTCGACCGCGTGTTCGGTGAGGCGGGCCACCCCGGCGTCATGACGACCATCGTCGGCACGGACGCCGGCGTCGGCACCACGATGATCAACGACAAGCGCCTGCCGCTCATCAGCGCCACCGGCTCCTGCCGCATGGGCAAGATCGTGGGCAAGGCCGTGGCGGCGCGCCTGGGGCGCAGCCTCCTCGAGCTCGGCGGCAACAACGCCATCATCATCGACCAGACGGCGGATCTGGACCTGGTCCTGCGGGGCACGGTGTTCGGCGCCGTGGGCACCGCCGGCCAGCGCTGCACGACGACCCGCCGCCTCATGGTGGAGCGCCCCATCGCGCGGGACCTCGCCGAGCGCATCGCGCGGGCGTACGAGACGGTCACCATTGGCGATCCGCTGGAGGACGGCGTCCTCATGGGCCCGCTGATCGACGAGGGCTCGGTGCAGATGTTCGAGGCCGCGGTGGCGGCCGCCGCGGAACAGGGTGGCGAGATCCTGACGGGCGGATCGGCCCTGCGGGACCGGCCCGGCCACTACGTGCAGCCGACCATCGTGTGGAGCGAGGAGCGCCTCCCCATCTCCCACGAGGAGACCTTCGCGCCGATCCTGTACATCACGCCGTGGGACGACCTGGGCGAGGCCATCGCGGATCAGAACAACGCGGACCAGGGCCTGAGCTCGGCGATCTTCACGAACAACCTGCGGCACGCGGAGCGCTTCCTGAGCCCCGCCGGCAGCGACTGCGGGATCGCCAACGTGAACATCGGCACCAGCGGCGCCGAGATCGGCGGCGCCTTCGGCGGTGAGAAGGAGACGGGCGGCGGCCGCGAGAGCGGCTCGGACGCCTGGAAGGCCTACATGCGCCGGCAGACCTGCACGATCAACTACGGCACGGAGATGCCGCTGGCACAGGGCGTCGAGTTCCTCTAGGGGCGCGCCCCGACCTGTAGGATGCCGCCGTGAGTTCCATGATCCCGCCGCGCGTGCTCTTCGTGTGCACCGCGAACATGAACCGGTCGCCCACGGCCGCCGCATGGGCGAACAAGCTCTTCGCGGAGCGCTTCGTCACCGCGCAGATCCGGTCCGCCGGGACGCACGCGTGGGACGGGGGGCCGGCGTCGGCCAACGCCACCCAGGCCATGGCGGAGCTGGACTTCGACCTGCGCACCCACCGCTCGCAGCCCATTCGGGCGGAGCTCCTGGACTGGGCGGATCACGTCGTGGTGATGGAGCCCATGCACCGGGACGTGATCCTCGAGACGGCGCCCGAGTACGCCGACAAGATCCTCCCCATGTGGGACTTCATCGAGGACGGCGGCGACCACGTCGTGGATCCCCAGGGGCACGAGTACGAGGCGTTCCGGCGGAGCGCGGCCGAGATCGGCGAGGCCACGGCCAAGCTGGTGGTCCACATCCTGGCCGAACGGCGGGCGCGACGCCGAGCCGCCCGCGGATGACGCCATGAGCGGGGTCCGCGCCGACGGGGCGACCCGTGGTGACCTCGCCGAAGCGGCGTCCCTGGTCGTCGCCGGGGGCGTGCTGCTCATCCTCCCACTGCTCGCGATCCTCGATCGGCTCGGCTCCCTGTGGACCTGGCTGAGCGCCGGCGGAGCCGTCGGCGGACTGATCATCGCTGGGCTCGGGCTGCGCTGGTTCATCGTCGAAGGCCCCGCGCTGGTCGCCATCGGCCCCAACGAAGAGGAGCTGCTGCGCCGCGAGACGCCCATCGCGCTGCCCGCCGGGGTCCGCCTGGTGGACGCCCGGCGCCGCCTGCGCGCGCACGTCCTGCGGTTCGTGGCGATCGCGGCGGGCGGGCTGCTCGTGTTCTTCGACCTCGGCCCGCTGAAGTGGGCGGTGCTCGCGCTGTTCTTCGTGAGCTTCGTGGCGGACCAGGTGCTGCTGCGGCCGGTTCGCTGGATCCTGGACGAGGAGTCGCTGACCCGGTCGAGCTGGTTGGGGAGCACCCGAATCGAGTGGTCGACCGTGACGTCCCTGTACTGGCGCCACTACCCGGAGGCCGCCCAGCCGCCCTTCCCCAGCGGGGAGCGCGTGATCATCGAGCAGGAGGGGGACGCGCGGGACGTGGAGTTCGTGTTCCACCAGCGCAGCCCCGGCACGAAGGGGCAGCTGTTCATGCAGGCCCTGGCTCCGATCGTGGGCAACCGGCTCCGCGTCCTGCGGCCCCGCACCGACGCCCGCGCTGACGCGCCGTCCTTCGCGTCCGTCATCGCCCAGGAAGACAACGCGGGATGACCAAGCCGGGGCGCATCGTCTCGCTGGCCGCGGGGCTGTACAGCGCGATGCTGGTGGTGGGACTCGTGTGGGGGCTCGCGCGCGGACACGTCGCGGACTGGTGGTCGTTTCCGGGCCCCTGGGACGATCCCGGCCCGACGCCCCTGAGCGCGCTGCTGTTCGGCGCGTTGCTCGGCCTCGGCGGGGTCGGTCTGTCCTACGTCATGGAGCGCACGGTCGAGGGTGTGCGCCACCTGGGCGAGCGCTTCGGGATGATCCTCGCCGGAGTCGGCGTGAAGGAAGCGTTGCTGCTGGCGTTGTTCTCGTCGGTGGGCGAGGAGGTGCTGTTCCGCGGCTGCCTGCAGTCCGAGCTGGGTCTGCTGCCGGCGACGCTGCTGTTCGCGCTGGTGCACGTCGGCCCCGAGCGCGTGTACCTCTGGTGGACGGGCAGCGCCTTCGTCTTCGGCCTCGGCCTCGGAGTCCTGTACGACGTCCAGGGCGGGCTGCTGGCGCCGATCGTGATGCACTTCGTGATCAACGCGATCAACATCACGCTGCTCGGCAAGAAGGCGGCCGCGAAGAACGCCGAGGCGCTGCCCGCGCCCCTCGAGGGGTTCTAGACCGCCGCGGCCGCGGCCACGACGACGTCCGCGTCCCCCGGCAGCAACGTCCGCACATCGATGCGGACGAGCCCGTCCTCGATCCGCCCGACCACTGACGGCTGGTGAGTCCGCAGCGCCGCCGCGAGCTCCGCGTCCGACTTGCGGGAGTGCTTCAGGGCCACCGACCAGGAGGGAATGCCCGTCCCGGGCAGGCTGCCTCCGCCCGGCGTGCTCTCGCAGGGAACCACCCTCGCGTCCAGGTCCGGGCTGCGCAGCTGCTCCGCGAGCGCTTCGGCGACCAGCTTCAAGTCGTCGGCCGACGCGGCGAGCATCCGCGCCACGGGCAACGACGCGCCGGTCGGATCCCGCTCCCAGGCGAGCAGGGTGGCCTCGAGCGCCAGCAGGCAGAGCTTCCCGGGACGCACGAGGCGCATCACCGGGTGCTTGCGGATCGTCGTGAGCACGTCCGCCTGCCCCGCGAGGATCCCGGCCTGCGGGCCACCCAGGAGCTTATCGCCGCTGAACAGCACCACGTGCGCGCCTGCGTCCAGCGATCGACGCACGGACTCGACGCTCTTCCCGGAGCTGCGCGCCACGCCCGGCGCCCGGTCCAGCACGCCCATCCCCAGGTCGTGGAGCAACAACGCATCGTGCTCGGCGCACAGCGCGCCGAGCTGCTCGATGGAGACCTCCTTCGTGAAGCCCACCTGCGCAAAGTTGCTGCGGTGCACCTTCATCACGACCCGGGCCCCGGCGGTGAGGGCAGCCTCGTAGTCCCGCAGGTGGGTGCGGTTCGTGGCGCCCACCTCCCGCAGCTGGGCGCCGCTGGCCTCCATGATCGCGGGCATGCGGAAGGAGCCGCCGATCTCCACGAGCTCCCCGCGGGACACCACGACCTCCTGCCCGGCGGCCACGGCGCACAGCGCGAGGAACACGGCCGCGGCGTTGTTGTTGGCGACCACCACGTCCTCGCACCCGATGATCCGCGCGAAGGCGTCGATGAGCCGGCCGTGGCGGCTGTCCCGCACGCCGGACACCAGGTCCATCTCGAGGTTCGTGTAGCGCCCGGCCACGGACGCGATCGCCGCCAGGGCGTCGGCGGCGAGCGGGGCGCGCCCCAGGTTCGTGTGGAGGATCACGCCCGTCCCGTTGACCACGCGCTGGAGCGCCGGCCGCGCGAGCTCCCGGGCGTGCGCGACCGCGGAGGCGGCCACGGCGGACGGGTCGGGCAGCGCGTCGATCCGCTTCGCCAACACATCGCCCCGGAGCTGCTCCACGACGGCCCGGCAGGCGCGCTTGCGGACGATGTGCGGCACGTCCGGCGCGTCGTCCCAGGCGGGGTCGCCGAGCAGCCGATCGATCGAGGGAAGGTGGCGCAGCATCGGGCGATGGTAGCTGCGCGCGGTACGCTTGCGCCGTGGAGACCGTCGCGCCTCTGTTCACTGCGCTGATCGCCCTCTCCATGGCGATCTCGACGGTGATCCGCAATCCGCGCGATCGCCTGTTCCAGGTCTACGCGTTCATGGCCGGCGTGATCTGCGTCGTCTTCTCGTCGCTCTTCTTCCTGATCCTCACGAAGGACGAAGCCTGGCGCTACGCGCTGCTGGCCACCGCGCTGCTGGTGGCCCCGGCGTCGTTCCGGGTCTACGAGCAGCTGCTCATCCGCACCCGCCCCCGGGTCAAGCCGATCATCGTCGTGCTGTCCGTTCTGGCCATCGCCCAGCTGGGCGTCGTGGCCTGGTTCGGCAGCCGATCGCCCCTGACCATCACCAGCAACGGGCTGATCGTGTTCGGCGGCCTCGCGCTCCAGCTGGCGTGGGTCCTCCACCTTGGGCGGAAGCTCGAGCTCAAGAGCGAGCGCCGGCGCATCAACCTGCTGACCTGGGGCGGCGGCATCGCGATCCTGCTGATGGCGATCGAGATGCTGCTGTTCGACTGGAACCTGTGGCGGGGGCAGCTCGGATCGCCGTTCCTGCTGCCGCCCGTCGGCTCGCTCGCGGTGGCCGCGTACGTCTACCTGCTGGGCAGCGTGCTCGGCAGCCGGCGGGTGCTGGATCGACGCGAGATCCTGGGCGGCTTCGTCACCTTCGTGGCCCTCACGCTCATCCTCGCCTCGCTCTATGCCCTGCTCGCCCGGCTCATGTCGCCGCGCACCGGGCCCTTCGCCGAAGGACTCAACATCCTGTTGGCCACGGTGCTGCTGCTCATCCTGTACGAGCCCCTGAAGGAGGTGCTGGAGCGGCGGGTGGGCCGGCTGTTCGCGCGGGAGCGGGCGGACTGGATCGCCGCGCTGGCGGCGTTGAAGCGGCGGATCCCCGGGCTCATCGAGGAGGGGCCGCTGCTCGAGGCGCTGCTGGACGGCGCGTACCTCGAGGGGCGCATCGACCTCGCCACCGTCTACCTCTACGACGCGGACCGCGGCTTCTACCGGTTCCGCGGCCTGGTCGGCCACCCCGAGCAGGACCCGATCCAGGCCATCCCTCATCGCCCGTTCATCGACGGGTTCCTCGAGGGGCGCGCCTGGTACGAGCAGGAGCAGCTGGAGAACGACGCGATCGGCCGCGCCGGGGCGCCCCGTCCCGACTGGGTGGAGTCGGTGCTCGGCACGATGCAGGCGATGCAGGCGGAGCTCTGCGTGCCGCTGCAGATCGGCACGACGGTGGTGGGGCTCTGGGGACTGCGGAGGCGGCCCGGCGCGTCCGGGTTCTCCATGACCGAGCTCGTGGCGCTGCACGACATCGCGGACCAGCTCGCGGTCGCGGTCGACAACACCCGGGCGTTCGAGCGCATGAAGGAGCGCGACCGGCTCGCTGCGCTGGGCGAGATGTCGGCCGGCCTCGCGCACGAGATCCGCAACCCGCTCGGCGCGATCAAGGGCGCCGTGCAGGTCATGTCACGGGCCGAGCTGTCGGAGATGCAGCAGGAGTTCCAGGGGATCATCGTCGAGGAGGTGGACCGGCTGAACGGCGTCGTGAGCCAGTTCCTCGACTACGCACGCCCCATGCAGGTCCACGCCATCGACGTGCAGGCCGACACCCTGATGCAGAGCGTGATGGCGCTGGTGGTGGCCGAGGGGCTCCCCCCGGGCGTGCACGTCGACTACGAGGCCGGGGTGGACGTCCCGCCTGTGTCGATGGACATCGAGAAGCTCAAGCAGGTGGTGCTCAACGTGCTGCGCAACGGCATCGAGTCCATGTCCGAGGCCGGCGGGACCCTCACCGTGCGCACGAGCGCGCACATCCGCGGCGGGGACGAGCGGGTGACGTCGCTGCGGACGGTGGCGCCCAGCTCGGGCCTCGTGCGCGTGCGCCGGGGGGGCATCCAGTCGCGGGGCTGGGTGGAGATCAGCTTCAAGGACGAGGGCGGCGGCATCACCGAGGAGGAGGCGCGGAAGCTCTTCATCCCGTTCTTCACGACGAAGGCCACGGGCACGGGCCTGGGGCTGCCGATCTGCGAGCGGATCATGCGGGCCCACGGGGGCGAGATCGAGATCATCAGCCGGCCCACCACGGGCACCCGCTTCGTGCTGCGGCTCCCGCTCCCCGAGGCCGAGGAGCCCGCGGACGAGCAGGACGGGCTGGCCACGCTGGACCAGCTGCCAGCGCTGGATCCGAACGCGCTCGACCGCTCCTCCTGAAGCGCGGCGCGTTTTCCCAGAAACGTTGTTCATCCGGTTATCCACACGTGTGGACAAAACAGCCCACCGCTTATCCACAGATGTCGAAAACTGCTGTCGGCACAGTCAGTTGGAAAACATGTGCGTCAGCCAAGATCGGCCTTGCACGCGATCGGCCCGCGTGGTTCGATAGCCGCGTCCGCCGGGCCATGGATCGGTGCCCGTCAAGGCTTTCAGGCGGAATGGGAATTTTCAGTGAGCCGTCTCCGCGCTCCAGTCATCGCTCCAGCAGGCCGCCAGGCGGTCCCTCCGCTGCGTGGCGTCGCGCCGCAGTCGGCCACTCCACGGAGCTGGGCGCTGGCGAGCGGGTGCGGCGGCGTGGGGCGGACGACCCTGGCGGTCACCCTGGGCGCGCGGCTCGTCCGCAAGGGCCGCACGGCCTGTGTGGTCGACGCCGACTGGGCCAGCCCGACGCTCTCCGCGCTCCTCGACATCCCCAACAGCGCCATCGACTGGCCCGGCCGCGGCGGCGAACTCGACCTGGTGCCCAGCGGTGTGCACGAGGACCTCAAGGTCGTGCTCGGCACCGCGCCGATGACCGGGGACCCCAACCGGCGTGACGCTCGGCGGCTCGCCGAGCAGCTCGGCGCCCTCAGCGAGGACGAGGTCCTGCTGGACCTGCCCGCCGGCACCAACGACGCAGCGCTGGACCTCTGGCTCCGCGCGGATCGGCCGATCCTGGTGGCGGTGCCCGAGCGCCTGCCCCTCGAGTCCACCGCCCGGATGCTGGGTCGGGTCTTCGCGCGGCTGGCGCGGCCCTGGCTCGCGCGTCGGATCGGGTCGACGGAGGCGGACGCGGTCCTGGCCGAGGCGTGGACGGAGTGCGGAGGCCGCACGGGCACCTGGATGCGCGCGGTCGCGCGGCTCGCGGACGTCCCGGCCTCGGAGCTCGCCAGCCACGTGGGGCGCAAGCCGCTCTTCCTGGTGTTGAACCGGGTGCGGCGGGGCGACGACATCGACGTGGGCCACGCGCTGGTCACCGCCGCGGGGCACGGCCTCGGGCTCGACCTGCGCTTCCGGGCCGCGCTCCCCTACGACGCGGACGCCTGGATCCGCGCACGCCGGCGCACGGGCGCCGTGTCGGTGCGCGCCGGCGACCTCCTGGGCGTCGAGCTCGACGAATTCCTGCAGCGAATGGACGACTCACACGACCTCCCGGGTCGAGGCCACTGGCGCCTGGATCTGGGAGCGCTGGCGAAGCTGGCGAGCGGCGGGGGTGCCCCTCCCGAGCCCGCCGAGCCTCCCTGGCGCTGACGAGGAGCCCGCGAGCAGCAGGAACGGAAGCAGAAGCGGAACGCGGCGACGGCCGCAGCGGAACAGCAGCAGCGAAACGACCATGAAGTTCGTCACACAGGACTACTACGAGATCCTCAGCGTCTCTCCCGGGGCAACCAACGAGGAGGTCAAGCGGGCGTACCGGCTGGTGCGTCAGAGCTTCCGACCGGACTCGATGGCCATCCACAGCCTCTACTCGGAGGAGGAGACCGAAGCGATCAGCGCCAAGATCGACGAAGCCTTCCGGATCCTGTCGGACCCGGAGCTGGCGAGGCGCTACGCGAAGTACAACCGCACGGCGCGGCCGGGCACGCGGATCCCACGCGATCCCGACGTGTTCTTCGACCTCGTCCACGACCTCGACGGGCCCAGCCCCATCGAGCAGCTGGCGCGCCACGTGGGCCGGCTGTCGGACGTGCGCCGCGAGGGCGACCGCGTCATCGAGGAGCCGGTCGCGGTCACGCGGTCCCTGCCCCCCGAGCCCCGCTTCCACCGCACCCCCGACGCGGACATGTCGCCGTCCACGGGCAGCCTGCGCGAGGTGCGCCCGGTCGCCCCGGCGCCGCAGCCGGCCATCGCGCCGGAGCCACTCGTCGCCCAGGTGCCGACGCCCGTGCAGCCGCTGTTCGTGGAGCCGCCGCCGGTGCGGCCCGACGTCGTGCAGCCGGACCTGGTCGCCGCGCTGGCGCCGACGATCGCGCCGGAGCCGTCCTACCCGTCCTTCGAGTCGTTCGAGTCCCTCGAGGAGCTCCCCGACGAGGCCGTCGCCGAGCCCGGCGAGCAGACCTGGTCCGCCATCGTCATCGCCGAAGACGCGCCGACGCCGGTGCAGCCGCGCCCGGTGCTCGCGCCTCCCCCGGCGCCTCGCCCCATGTCGGCCCCCGCGCCGGCGCCCATCGCGGCTCCGCGCCCCGTGTCCATGCCCCGGCCGATCCAGCCGCCGCAGCGCCGCGCGGTCGAGGTGCCCGTCCGCCCCGCCGCCGCTGTGCGGAGCGAGCCGTCCGCCTACGCAGAGACGGCGCACTCGGTGCCGCCCGTGTCTCCGCGGGTCGACCCGACGTCGCTCGCCCTGCCGGGCGCCCAGGTCGGTGGCCCGGAGCAGCAGACCACGCTCGCCACGGTCGCCGCCGTCGCCCATCAGCCGGCGATGAGCAACCGGCGCTGGGCGCGCGACACCATCCGCAAGCGCGCCATGGGTCCACTCGACGTCCAGCCGCTCGGACGCGACGTGCTCGAGGCCCTGGAGATGGACTGCGGCGGCATGAACGGCGCGTTCCTGAAGACCGCCCGGCGCGAGCTCGAGGTGTCGGTGAAGGACATCTCCGAGCGCACCCGCATCTCCGTGATGATGCTGCGCTCCATCGAGGCCGACGCCGTCGATGATCTGCCCGCGAAGGTCTACCTCAAGGGGTACCTGACGCAGATCGCGCGGCTGCTCCGCCTGCCGGTGACGCCGACGGTCGAGGGCTACTTCAAGGCGAACGGCATCCCGTAGCCGCCGAAGGGTCCTATCCTCCCGCCATGGCGCGCGTGGAAGGTCCCCAGGAAGTCGACATCAGCATCAACGACGCCGGCCAGCGGGTCGACTCGTTCCTGTCGGTCCGCTTCCCCGAGCTGAGCCGCAACTTCATCCAGAAGCTCATCGACGACGGCGAGGTCCGCGTGGATGGCGCCGCGTGCCGCCGAAGCCACCGGCTGCGGCCCGGCGAGCTCGTGGAGTTCGTGATCCCGGAGACCCGCGAGGCGGACATCGTCGCGCAGGACCTGCCCATCGACATCGTCTACGAAGACGACGACATCGCCCTGGTGAACAAGCGCCAGGGGATGGTGGTGCACCCGAACACGAACGACCTCGACGGCACGCTCGTCAACGGCCTGCTCTTCCACCTCAGCAACCTGAGCGGCATCAACGGCATCGAGCGCCCCGGCATCGTCCACCGGATCGACAAAGACACAAGCGGCCTGCTCGTCGTCGCCAAGCACGACCAGGCGCACAACCACCTCGGCGAGCAGTTCCGGGCGCACTCCATCGAGCGGACCTACGTCGCGCTCACCTGGGGGATTCCCCGACCGCTCAGCGGGACGGTGGAGGGCCTGATCGGCCGGCACCCGAAGGACCGACGGAAACAGAGCGGACGGGTCACACGCGGGAAGCACGCGGTGACGCACTACACGACCCTCGAGGAGTTCGGCACCGCGGCGGCGCTCGTGAGCTGCTCGCTGGAGACGGGGCGCACGCACCAGATCCGCGTCCACCTGTCCGAGCTGCACCACCCGCTCATCGGCGACAAGGTCTACGGCGGGCTCAAGGAGCACTGGCTGCCGTCGGACCCCGGACTGCGCGCGCTGCTGAGCCCCATCCGCGGCCAGATGCTGCACGCGGCGTCGCTCGGGTTCATCCACCCGCGGACCGACACGTTCGTCCAGTTCCGCACGGCGCTGCACGAACCCTTCGCCAGCGCGCTGCGCGGACTGCGCACGCACCACGGACTCGACCCGGACACGCCGGGCCCCTGGACCGACTGACTCCGGAAACAGAAAGGGCGCCGACCATGTGGTCGGCGCCCTCGCTGTTCAGGGTCGCTGAGCGACTACCGGGTCGTCGTCGGGTAGTCCGGGCACAGGGCCGGGTCCACGTCGCCGTTCTTGTCCAGGTAGTCGGCCGAGTCGCAGTTGGCGTCGTCGATGACGTCGACGCAGCTGCGCGGGGTCAGGCCGTTCGGCAGGTTCGTGAGGTGCGTGCCGGACACGTCCTCAGCCGCCACGCCGAGGCAGAACTGCTCGCCGTTGCCGCAGTCCTCGCACTGGACGCCGACCGTCTTCTCGACCAGGTCGCAGATGGCGTTCGGGTCCTCGCTGTCCACCAGGCCGATGAGCTGACGCGTGTCGAGCACACCCGCGAAGGTGCCACCGACGAAGTTGGTCAGGTCGGGGTGGTAGAGCGCGGTGATCTCGAGGTCCTGGATGTCCGCGGAGACGCCCTGGACGGAGAGCGAGAGCATGTCGGCCTCGAGCTCCATCAGCGGGTTGTTCCACGCCGCCGGGGTGTCGTCGGCGGTGCCGGCCAGGTTGTCCGGGCCGAGCGTGAAGTTCAGGGTCTCGTTGCAGCTGTCCTGGACGATGTCGCCACCGTCGAGGTCACCGATGGCGCCCATGATGTGCATGTCGCCGTTGGCCAGGTCGGAGTCGGAGGTCGCCTGGAACATCACGTACACGTCGACCAGGAAGCCCTGGAGGAGCGGACCGACGGCCGGCGGCTCGACGAACGTGGCGGACCCGAGGTCCAGGTGGAACACGCGGTCGATGAGGTCGTTCTCGGTGGTGACCGTGTCGCCGTAGGGGCCGGTCGTGAAGGAGAACGGAACGTCGTCGGCGCAGTCCTGCGCGATCGTGACGTTGAACGTGGTGGAGGCGGCCAGCGCGTCACCCGCGTCGAAGACCAGGGTGCGCCCGTTGTCTTCCTCGGTGGTCGTGCCGGTGACAGCGGCGCCCGCGTCGTCGGCGACCGTCAGGGTGCCGTTCTCGGGAACCGCGTCCCAGGTCACGGAGACCTTGGAGGTGAAGACGCCCGTGTCGTCAGGCTCGGGGCTCGTTCCGAGGATGCCGGCGCACGGCGGATCCGTCGCGTCGTCGTCATCACCAGCAGAGCTGTCGTCGTCATCTCCCGCGGTCGGGCAGCCGCTCACGGCCACCAGTCCGATCGAGAGAAGAAGGAGGGTCCACCAAGTCATCCGCATGCCATTCTCCATTCAGGTGGCCTCCCCGGGCCACTCGGCACTGTTCATCCCGGGATGCCACTGCAACAGGCCGGAATCGCTATCAGCGCGCGAAGTTACTGAGTGCCATAGGCGAAGTCAAATGCGTTTGAGCGCCCTCTGACTGAGGGGTCAGTCAGTGGGTCAAATCGCAACGATTCCAGCCAGATCCGGGCGCTCGCCTGCCCGAATTCCACCCGCTAGGCTGCACCCGTGATCACGAATGCCCTGCTGAGCCCCTCGTGGGCCGGACCCGAGCTGGCCGTCTGTGGGTTCACCCCCCGGTCGGTCGAGGGGCCAGATGCCCTCGCGAACGCCACGCAGGTGCACGGCGAGACGGTGCACGTGGTGGCTCTCACGCCGGAGGGTGCGCCCCCTCTTCCCCCGGCCGAGGGGGATGGACTGTGGACAACCAGCGCCGGCCTGCCCATCGCGATTCGGGTCGCGGACTGCGTCCCGATCCTGCTGTGGGATCCGACCGTCCCGGCCGTCGCCGCGGTGCACGCCGGGTGGCGCGGCACGGTCGCGGACATCGTCGGCGAGGCCCTCCGCGTCGGTGCGACGGTACTCGGGGTGACGCCCGCGCGCGTGAGGGCGGCGATCGGTCCCTGCATCTCCGGCCGACGCTTCGAGGTGGGGCCCGAGGTGGTCGCAGGGCTGCGCGCCCTGGGCCTCGCGGACGCGACCTTCGGACTCCACACCGGCCCCCGCGGACGCCCCCACGTCGACCTCCGCGGCGCGAACCGGGCGCTGCTCGTGCGCGCCGGCGTGCCGGACGCGTTCATCGAGGACGTGGGGGGCTGCACGTTCGACGACGCCGAGCGGTTCCACTCCTGGCGCCGGGACGGGCTCGCTGCGGGGCGGATGCGCGGAATCATCGGGATCCGCGCATGAGGCAGGCCTCCCTGCTGGCGCTGCTGCTGCTCGTGGCGTGCAGCGCGCCTCCCACGCCCCCTGCTGCGCCTGCCGACGGCGGACGCGCGATCGTCGAAGCCGCCATGGCAGCCATCGAGTCCGACGATCCAACCGCCGCCGTCGCCCCTCTGCGGGACCTGCTGCGCTCGAACCCCGACGACGCGCACGCCCGGGGCGTCCTCGCGCACGCGCTCCTGGCCACGAACCAGCTCGGGGAGTCGCGGACCGAGGGGCGCCTCGCCCTGGCGTTCGACCCGAC
>ENA-OWNT01001664-OWNT01001664.1-seawater-metagenome-genome-assembly--contig:-NODE-1664-length-26791-cov-6.262035_pt1 | contig 26791 bp, 17 predicted proteins | sample MGYA00238136_ERZ651165 | MGnify/ENA primary metagenome ERZ651165 (study PRJEB26861, sample SAMN08777766) | seawater metagenome | isolation source: coastal seawater | place: USA: Florida | collected...
TTGTTAGGACACTTGTAGTATGAAGCTGTAAGGATATATTTATGATTACCTGTATCGCTTGGCAGGATATTAGTAGCCACCTCACCTGCAGGAGCAAAAGTTGCAGAGCCATCAGTGGGAGATTTCCAGTTGAATGCATATCGCGCATCACCTTTACCACGTACATCAACTGACTGCCCGATACATACCCCGGTGTCAATATTCTCAATGGTCACACCGGTAAGTACATCGATCAATACTGTATCAATGCTTTTACACCTGTTGTCGCTGGAACCTACTTCAACTGTATATTGCTGAGTTGATTTCAGTTTAGTTTTAGGATCTGGAATGGTAGCACTGCTTAACCCGGTGGGCGGGTTCCATTTTACTGTATAGGTTACACCGGGTTGTTGTACGATACCAATATTCATTGGTAGTTCATAACCCGGGCAGGTTGTATCATCGTTCTGTCCTGTCATATCAGGACCCTTAAGTACCGTTATTGTTGTGGTATCCTTATTAAGAGCGGCACAGTATGGATTGATGTTTGATGTTACCAGGTAAGTAGTTGTAACCTTAGGTGTAGCAACCGGGTTAGGTATATTTGGATTAGACAGGCTAGGGTCTGTACCGCTTAAAACTGACCATACATAATTACCTCCACCGTCGGCACCAAGGAACGCAGATTCACCATAACATATACTTGTGTCAGCAGATGTTTTAACAGGTCCCCAGATATACAGGTCTACAGTCTTAGCGTATTGTAACAATATGCCCGGCGGTTTACAGGTTGAGTCTTTTATTATAACAAGGAAGCTGTGAGCACCAACATCATTTATAGTTGGGGTCCATTTAAAACATCCTTTTACGGTATCACTTTTCGTATTTGTATAAGTCATAGTTGCGCCGGGTATTGCTTTACTCAGGTTGTCTTCTGCAAGTAGTATGGCGCCTGTATCTGATGAGCTGACAGTAAAGCAAAATTCCAGGGTCTGGCCAACACAGCCAAATGCCTGCCCGTTTGCAACAACACCACTATCGATGTTTACAATATTCAATACAGGAGGAATTGTACTGCATGGTAGTACCTGTACCTGTATATCTCGCATGATCGATCCGATTTCTTTCATGACATTTCCATCCTTTCTGTATTCCCTTGTTTTCATAGTTAGGGTTGCTGCACCTTGTAATGTCGCTATAAAAGACATTTGGCCTGTTCCGCCTGTAAGATTGAACGAGCCTCCGCTTTGTATAGGATTGGTTGGAAATGTTATTGGAGGAGTCAGTAGTCTTAAGCCCATCTGTGGTGCAGGAGCAGCAGTACATCCGTTTTGGCCATTTAACGGCCTCACAACATTTGACCATAGAGAATCTCCATCAGAATCAAGCGCACCATTGTTGTATGAATATTGTTGGTTCAGACAAACGTAAGGGATAGGCTTAACAGAATAGTAGGGTGATGAGTTGTTAACTGAAATACTGTTATCAAATGTAGTTTCTACGTATAGGTCTCCGCCGTTTATATTTGTGCTTCCGTTTCGGGCGTTGATGGATGCGGAAAATCTCCAGTTATTACATTGTAAGGGTAGGGTAGCGATGCATGTGTACCACCATTCCCTGTAACCCGGGATGTTTGAATTAGCATTATCACATTTGTTTGGGTATTGGGAGCAGCCGGCAGACACAGGTGAACCGTTGCCAACACCCGGAGGGATGGTTCCGGTCCATTTGTTCATTACTGCAGTGTATGTCTGGTTAGTACATGTGTTGAAAAAACACAGGTTTACTGTGTTCGGTTCAGCGATACCTGTACAGTCGCGATAGAATTTGAAAAAGAATTGGTAGGTTGAACCACTTACGTGTACGTAAATAATTTCAGCCCCTGCCGCATGCGATGCATACGCCTTATTGTGCAGCATAGGTGATAATATCATACCCACTATGCCAAGAAATAATAATAATCTGTGTTTCATTGTCAGTGTATTTAAAAGAATAAACAGAATAGTACCTATACTTTTAAAGACAAAAACATTTACATATTAGTTGGGTAAAGTTTTGAAAATATGTATAATTGCTATCTATTAATATCGCGTTTCGATTTTTGAATTTTCAGTTAATCAAATCGTGGTTTTACATTGTGTTTATTACAGTTGATTAATATTTACGGTAGTGTCATCCGGATACTTTCAATTTTGCGGATACAATATTTTGTGTAGTACGCATAAAAAAGCGGGTATTAATACCCGCTTTTTTTAGAATTGAATTAATTGTCCTGCCATACTTACCTGATCATAGTCACATTGCCTTGTTTTCTGAACTGCTGCCCGGTAGGAGTGATGGCTTCGATAGTATAGAGGTACACGCCCATCGGCTGTATTTCTCCGTTGTAAGTTCCATCCCATCCCTGGTTGATATCATTGGTTTCAAACACTTTATTACCCCAACGGTTGTACACTGCAAATACCTTCAGGTCTGCAATACCCCTCCTTACTATCTTCAGTGTACCGTTTGTACGTTTGCCCGGAGTAAATGCATTAGGAAGGTCAAGGTAGCTATCGTTTTTAACCAATACATCCAGAGAGTCTGTCACAATACAGCCTGCTTCAGTTCTGCCATGTACAATATACCTTGTATTCACCTTAGGGCTAACTGATGGATTGCTGATATCTGCATTGCTCAGCCCAAGTGGGGGGAACCATGTATAATACAGGCAGTTGCCACCCGGATCAACAGTATAGCTTTCGCCGGGATAGATAGTAACGGTACGAGGCATATCAATAATTGCCCTTGGACGTACAGTAATATTAAGGTGAGCTGTGTCAAAGCACCCCAGGCTGTCAATACCATATACGCTATATTTTTGGTCGGCAACAGGCCAAATACGCGGTTGTTTGCTGCTTACACTGCTGATATTGAAATCCGGCAGCCAGTAGAATTTAGCTCCACCAACGATGGTCATATCTACAGATATTGTATCTCCGGGACATATCGCCGTATCGGCAGGCAGTGTTATGAAGTCTGCAGCTTTTACGTTCAGTTCTACCTCGTCACTGTCACTACAGCCTGCGGGAGTGCTTACCACAAATTTCAGGGTAGTAGTACCTTTTGTTACAGCAGAGAATATCGGGTCTTTCCTGTCTGTAAAGTCAAGTGCTTCACCAGGAGTCCATGTGTAAGTATATTTATTGTAAGTAACCGGATCAACAATAGCATTGAGCTTAATAGTATCACCATTGCAGAGCGTTTCATCATCATTAACAACAGCGGTAGGGTTAGGCTGTACATCTATTTCAAATTCTACAATACTGTCTTTGTTAGGACACTTGTAGTATGAAGCTGTAAGGATATATTTATGATTACCTGTATCGCTTGGCAGGATATTAGTAGCTACCTCACCTGCAGGAGCAAAAGTTGCAGAGCCATCAGTTGGAGATTTCCAGTTGAATGCATATCGCGCATCACCTTTACCGCGTACATCCACCGATTGTCCAACACAGATAGCAGTGTCAATATTTTCTATTGCCATTCCTGTTAATACATCTATAAGTATAGTATCAAGTGTTTTACACCTGTTGTCGCTGGAGCCAACCTCAATTGTATACTGCTGAGTTGATTTCAGTTTAGTTTTAGGATCTGGAATGGTAGTACTGCTTAACCCGGTGGGCGGGTTCCATTTTACTGTGTAGGTTACACCGGGTTGTTGTACGATACCAATATTCAATGGTAGCTCATAACCCGGGCAAGTTGTGTCATCGTTCTGTCCTGTCATATCAGGACCCTTAAGTACATCAATGATTACAGTATCTGTATTGATAGAAGGGCAATATTGGTTAGCTTTTGAAGTAACTACATAAGTAGTTTTTACTTTTGGCGTTGCTACAGGGTTTTGAATATTAGGGTTCGTTAAGCTCGGGTTAGTACCACTAATAACAGTCCATTCATAATTTCCTCCACCTGTTACACCCAGGAACGATGGTTCGCCAAGACAAATATTTGTATCGGGAGTAGCTTGAATTTTACCCCAGATAAAAATGTCAATAGTTTTTGTATACTGCAATAATATGCCCGGCGCTCTGCAGGTAGAGTCTTTAATAAAAAGAAGAAAACTGTGATTCTTTCCAGCGTCAGTAGATTGCGGTACCCAGCTGAAGCAACCCTGAATAGAATCAGTGCCAAGAAAAGAGTAAGTAATAGAAGCAGCAGGTATCTTTTGTGCCAGGTTGTCGCTGGCAAGTAATATAGCTGCAGTGTCTGTGGATCTGACACTAAAACAGAACTGTAAAGTATCATTAACACACCCATAGACCTGGTTGTTTAAAACATCTCCGGGTGATTTAAGGATTATGGAATCAAGAACAGGCGGCTGGTTATTACATAGCATAACCTGTACCTGTACATCCCGCATTATGGAACCCAACTCATGTATAGTGTTGCCTATTTTCCTGAATTCACGGGTTTTCATCGTCAATGTTGATGCTCCGGTTGCCTGTGTTGCAGTAAATGACATCTGACCATTTGCACCGTTCAGGTTAAATGAATTGCTCGTCTGCATAGGGTTGTTAGGAAATGCTATGATGGGGGTAAGGTTTCGCCTGGCAGCCTGTGTAGGTGGTGTAATTGTACAGTTTGCTGATGCTAAAGGATTGATCATTTGAGACCATAAAGAATCTCCGTCAGAGTCAAGTGCACCGTTATTGAAAGTAGTTGGTTCATTAAGACAAACATATGGTATCGGCTTTACAGAATAATATGGTGATGAATTTTGCCAGGTCTGGCTGCTGTTAAAAGTAGTTTCAACATATAGCGTTCCGGCCACAATATTATTTTGAGGATTACGGGCGTTTTCAGCAACTCCAAATCGCCAGTAGTTACATTTAAGGGGTAGTGTAGCTATACATGAATACCACCACTCTTCGTAACCGGGTATAACAGATGTGTCCGATTCGCACTTAGTAGGGAATTGAGAGCACCCTGCTGATACTGGTGATCCATTCGGCCTGTTATCAGGAGGTAGGGTTCCTCCCCATTTGGTTAAAGGGACAGAGAATGTCTGGTTGGTGCAGGTATTAAAAAAACACAAGCTGGTAGATGCCGGCTCTGAAATACCTTCACAGTCCCTGTAAAATTTAAAAAAGAATTGGTATGTAGAGTCACTGATATGGACATATATAATTTCTGCTCCTGCTGCATGAGAAGCATAGGTTTTATTGTGCAGTAGCGGTGATAATATCAAGCTGGCTATGCCAAGCAATACTAGTAATCTGTGTTTCATTGTCTATGTATTTAAAAGGATATACAGAAATGTGTCTATACTATTTAAAGACAAAAACAATTGTATTATTAGTTGGGTAAATTTATATAATTATGTATAATTGCTTTTTATTAATAATTGATGGTTGCTAAATAAATATTCAGTTAATCATGACTATTAAAGCATTGCATTCAGTTAATATTTTGCGTGGTATTTTGATGATATGTTTGCATAAAACAAAAAAAGTGGCACCAGTTTAGGTGCCACTTTTTTATGTTATTTAGTGCTTATTACCAGCCTAGCAGATAAGCAAATATCAGTGGGGCTACGATTGTAGCATCGCTTTCTACTATATATTTAGGTGTGTCAATGTCCAGTTTACCCCAGGTTATCTTCTCGTTGGGAACTGCACCACTATATGAGCCATACGATGTTGTGCTGTCACTTATCTGGCAGAAGTAACTCCAGAAAGGTACATCGGTCCATTCAAGATCCTGGTACATCATAGGAACAACACATATCGGGAAGTCACCGGCAATACCACCACCTATCTGGAAGAAGCCTACACCTTTGCCGCTGCTGTTGGCACGGTACCAGTCTGTCAGCCACATCATATATTCAATGCCGCTTTTCATAGTTGACGGTTTAAGGTCTCCTTTTACACAGTATGAAGCGAATATGTTACCCATAGTACTATCTTCCCAACCCGGACAGATGATAGGCAGGTTCTTTTCCGCTGCGGCGATCATCCAGCTGTTTTTAGGATCTATTTCATAATGCTCTTTCATTACGCCACTCAATAGTAATTTGTACATAAACTCGTGTGGAAGGTAACGCTCTCCTTTATCATCAGCTTCTTTCCATATTTTATAGATGTGCTTCTGGATACGGCGAAATGCTTCTTCTTCGGGAATACACGTGTCAGTTACACGGTTGAATCCATTTTCCAGCAATTCAAATTCTTCAGCCGGGCTCAGATCCCTGTAGTTAGGTACACGCTTATAGTGCGTATGCGCCACAAGGTTCATGATGTCTTCTTCAAGGTTGGCACCGGTACAGCTGATAATGGCAATTTTATCCTGGCGTATCATTTCGGCCAGTGAAATGCCGAGTTCTGCCGTACTCATAGCTCCGGCAAGAGATACCAGCATTTTACCACCTTCCTGCAGGTGTAATTCGTAACCTTTAGCTGCATCTATCAAAGCAGCGGCGTTAAAGTGGCGGTAGTGATGTTGTATAAACTCTGAAACAGGACCTTTATTCATCTCAATTTTTTTATTGACCAGTTTAATAAAGCAGAGACGCTTGTATCAAGCGTCTCTGTAATATAAATAATTAAAATTTATCAAGGTAACCGGATAATGACATTATCAGGCTACGGTTTGCTTAGCAACGATGTTTTTGATTGCTTCCGTTGTCAAAGATTTCGGGCGTTCCAGAGGCATGTTTAATGCCCTGTCCCAACACAGGCTGGCTAATACACCCAGTGAACGGCTTACTCCAAACAGAACAGTATAAAACTCCTCTTCAACCAGTCCGTAGTGTTTCAGCAAAGCACCGGAGTGCGCGTCAACATTTGGCCAGGGGTTTTTGATCTTGCCTGTCGCCTCCAGTATACCGGGGGCAACATCATATACATTCCATACCGTTTGTACAAGTGGAGAGTCAGGGCAGTGTGTTTTTGCAAACTCCATTTGTGCGGTAAAACGAGGATCTGTTTTGCGTAATACAGCATGACCATATCCAGGTACAACTTTTCCTTCAGACAATGTCTTCTTAATATAATCAGCTATTTGCTCTTTGTTTGGTTGTTCAACACCTATCTCGTTGCACATCTCTTCTATCCAGCGTATCACTTCCTGGTTGGCAAGGCCGTGTAGTGGTCCGGCAAGACCGGTCATACCGGCTGTGAATGCCAGGTATGGATCGCTCAATGCACTACCTACAAGGTGTGTGGTATGTGCTGATACGTTACCACCTTCGTGGTCCGCATGTATGGTCATATACAAGCGCATCAGTGCCCAGAAGCTTTTATCTTCAAAGCCAAGCATATGTGCGAAGTTTGCAGCCCAGTCAAGATCTGCATCCGGCTCAATGCCTTGTCCGTCATGATATTTGCGACGGTAGATGTATGCTGCCAGTTGCGGCAGGCGAGCTATAAGCGTAATGGTATCTTCGTAAACGAAATCCCAATGGTCTTTTTTGCTGATACCGTCTTTGTATGCTTTGGCAAACTTAGATTCAGTTTGCAGCGCCATAACACCCATGCAGAATAAAGTCATAGGGTGTGTAGATACCGGCATTTTATCTATCACGTTAAAAACGTGCTTTGGGATGTTTGAACGACGGGAAAGAACTACTGAAAGATGGTCAACATGTTCTTTTGTAGGTAATTCGCCTACCAACATAAGGTAAAACAATCCTTCAGGTAATGGCTCAATGCCACCTTCTGCTTTAGGTAATAACTCCCTCAATTCAGGAATTGAATATCCACGGAAACGGATACCTTCTTCAGAATCTAAAAGTGATGTTTCTGTAACAAGACCCGGAATACCCCTCATACCCTGGTATGCCTGTGCAACTGTTACCTCTCCCAACTTAGCACTACCATGCTGTGCCAGCAAATCCTTTATCTCTGTTGCAAGCGCATCCGCTTTTGCCTTGAATCTTTCTTTAACGTAGCCCATAAATTGTCTCTGACTGCTATTTTATATGTTATAATTTTATAAACTGTATTATTAGATGCACAAATGTACGAAATGTATGCTTAGTATAAAAAAAGCTGTATTAATCTTTTGTTTACTGCCTGATTGTTACAAACAATAGGGGAGAATTGATATAAAATTGAGCTAATTATAACTGAACAAAATCTTAACGGTTTTGTTAATGGCTGGTTAACGGATTGTTGTTGATTGGTTAATGCCCGACTTATGGTTTTATTTCGTAAAACATATGAGAATGAAATACAAGCCTGATTAACGTTTGTATTCTTCGTTGACTGATCCTATCGTAGTATTACATCATATAGAGAGATAAAAATGATTCGCGCTTTTATTATTGACTATACAATAGTTGCAGTAATATTGATGATAGGCCTGTTTGCATTGATCAAGCTGGTTGTAATAAGTATGTATGGGTTGCGAGATGACCCATTGCAATTGTATATTGACTCATTAAGGATATACAACAAACAGGTGATCAAAAATACCTTTCACTCCAAGCTGAAGAAGTATTATCAATTCAGCAATAACATAAATGTTATGTTCTACACTTTGCTTGGATTTGTGTTCCTTATATATTTTACTTTATTGCTATAGTTTACCGGTTTTCACCTTGTTGGCTGTTTAAGCTAATTTTATGAGACGAACCAAAATCAAACCGGTGTGAAACTATTACTTGAACAAATACGTAGTTGCAATATTTGTAGTGCTCATTTACCACAGGGTACAAATCCGGTGTTACAAGCGGGTAGTAGCGCGAAACTTGTAATTATAGGTCAGGCTCCCGGCAGTAAGGTTCATCAATCCGGGATACCATGGGACGATGCCAGCGGGAATCAGCTACGCAAATGGCTGGGGGTAAGTGAGGATGTGTTTTATAATCCCAATAAGGTAGCGTTAGTACCTATGGGCTTCTGCTATCCCGGGAAAGGTAGTTCCGGAGACCTCCCACCAAGGCCGGAATGTGCACCGCAATGGCATAAATCACTGCTGGCACATATGAAAAATGTATCGTTGACGATACTTATTGGTCAGTACGCACAGGGATATTATTTAAAGGAGCGACTGAAGAATAACCTTACAGAAACAGTCAGGGCATATAATGAGTATCTGCCTGAATATTTACCATTGCCTCATCCGTCTCCCCGCAACCGCTTTTGGTTATCTAATAACCTATGGTTTGCAGATGATGTATTGCCTGTATTGCAGAAGAAAGTAATAGAGATACTATTTTAACATGTAGTGGGGCTTACCTTAAAACATTACCTTTTTGAAAAGTAAGTACTATTTTAATTGGCTCTTATTTTACTCATACGTGCATAAACTAGTGAACATATAGTAAGTAACAAGTAAAGAGCACAAATAAAAATAAGCTGTTGTGGTTGATATGTATATTCGTAATACAGTATCAATGATCCTCCCGTAAATAACCCTGACATAACAAGTATGGCATACAGTACGTTTGTATTGGTTTCCCTCCTTTTTAAGAAATTGGCAAAGGCCATGAGAAATGATACAATGATAAAAGTAATGCTGCCAAACTCAAGTATAGTTTCCAGCCCTCCGCTTAAAATCAGTAAAAAAGAACATATCGTTATGGTTATTATTGCTTTGTAAGGGATGTGTGTTTTTATCCTGTGCGACATAGCACTTGGGAAATAACCATCAGAAGCGATTACTGCCATGAGCCTGGAAGCTCCGAATATCGTGCCGTTGATAGCACTGCTTGTTGCGAGCAATGCTCCGAATATTACAATTGCAAGCCCAAAGTCACCAAGTATATCAGCGGAACCTGAAGCTAAAGCGTACTCTTTATCGCTGATGATCAATTGTTTGGGAATAGTGCTCAATGCACCTGCCGCAATAGCAATATATAGGAGGGTAGCAATGACGATAGCAGAATATATTGAGCGGGGAATATTACGTGTCGGGTTGCTCATTTCGTTGTATGCATGTATTACCAACTGAAACCCCTCAAAAGCTACAAATGTTATAGATGATACTATGATTATTGTCGTGAATGTTGTGTGCTCTTCAATAATTGGAGACATGTTGTTAATATCTCCTTTGCCTGCCAATAGCCCTGACATAAACAAGAGGATTATGATCTTGGTATATACCAGAACATCTTCTAGTTTGCCCATCCCTTTTACGCTGATAATGTTGATAAACGCAAAGAGGGTAAGTACAGCTGCTGCAACAATTTTATTTACCCAATCGCCTTTGTATGGCAAAATGCTGCATAGGTAAGACGAAAATGTATACGCATACAAAGCAAGGGTGCTGATATAACCGAAGACGATCAGCCAGCCAATTATGGATGATGCGAACTTTGAAGAGGGAAATGTTTTTTTGAAGAAAGAGTATGTAGCTCCTTCATCTTTATACAGGCCAGCCAGCTTTACGTAAGAAAATGCTGCCATGTATGCAAGAATACCACCTATAAGTATAGCGATTGGTGTCGCGTTTCCTACAAGTTCTACAGATACTCCTAAAATTGAAAAAATGCCGCCACCTACCATGCCGCCCAGAGCTATTGCAATCAGCTCAGCTATGCCTAAGTCTTTGCCGTTTTTTTGTGTCAGCTTTCTAAGCATGATTCCATTGGAAATGCTTCCGGGTTAATTTACCACTTATCTTTCTGTTTTAATACGGATCTGTCAAATGTATTTTGAGCAAGCGGATGATAATTACCCCTGTATTTCAGGTATATCTCACGTGCCATTTGCTCCTTGCCTGTAGCCATCATCTCATCATATAGCGGAGACAAAAACTTTCGACGGCCCACTTTGCCCAGGAAATTATCAACGGCGGGATAAGCAGCTTTGTAGTCAGCTCTTATAGCCAATACATACCACAGGTCGGCAATTTCACTGTTATTACTGTTGGTAAAGTCATACGCTTTGTCTAACAGTGACATTTGGTCAACTGTGAGTGCTTCAGGCATTTTACGTAAAAAATGCAACCATTCGTGAGTGGTCCACCCTTTTGTGTCGAGCGCCCCAGGCTTTGTGCCATCAAGGAAAGCAGAACGTTGTGCATCTACCTTTTCAAATCGCTCCATATCGGCACGAGGAGCATTGGCAGGAATGCCCGGACCATATACCCAGGCATCTATATCTATTTTGTCTGCAAGTTCTTTGTCGCCTTTTATCAGGTGTTCATTCAGGTAAGCAATAAAGTCTTCTGTTGTAATGGTTTTAAAGGCATGAGCATCAAAATAACCTTTGAGAAAAGCATCCATTTTCTCTCTGCCTACATTGTTTTCTATGAGTTTCAGGAACAGCGCTCCTTTTTCATATGCGATGTCTGTTAGCCCATCATCCGGATCGCGGCCTTTCAGGTCAATTTTCAGGTGAGAGTCTTTCATGTTGCTATCGGCTTCCATCTCTGCTACTGTATATTCCAGGTCCTGGTAACCTAGTTCCCAAAGCATGTCAGCATAACTCTTATCCGTCATTTTCTCTGTAAGCCTGCGCTCAAAGTAAACGGTAAATCCTTCATTCAGCCAGAAGTCGTTCCATGTAGCATTAGTAACAAGGTTGCCGCTCCAGTTGTGCGCCAGTTCATGTGCTATCAGGTTAACCAATGATTTGTCTCCGGAGATTATTGTAGGTGTGCAAAATGTAAGCTTGGGGTTTTCCATACCTCCCAGTGGAAAACCGGAAGGGAGTACAAGTATGTCATACCTGCCCCAACGGTATGGACCATAAAGTTCTTCTGCTGTATGTACCATTTGTCCAACTTCTGAAAATTCATTTACAGCAGATGCTAAAACTGTAGGGTCTGCATATACGCCTGTACGCTCATCTATTGATTGGAACTCAAGGTCGCCTACGCCTAACGCCATGAGGTAGGCGGGAATAGGTATATCCATGTTGAAATGATAAATGCCGCTATCGTTTTTCTGTTGTGGATTTTCAGCACTCATCAATGCAAGTAGGTCAGTCGGAACCTGTACTCTTGCAGAATATGTAAACCTGATACCCGGGCCATCAGGGCATGGTATCCATGAGCGTGCGTATATGCTTTCAGATTGGGTGTAAAGGAAAGGATGTTTTTTGCCGGATGTTTGCTGTGGTTCCAACCATTGCAGCGCTCTTGCCGATGGGTCCGATTTGTAATAAATGTCTACTCGTTTACTATCATTGCCTACAGGTATTTTCAGCGCGTTGCCCAGGTGCGTTATCGCAGGTCCCCATGCATATTGTACCTTTTCGCCATCTACCATGATACTGTCTATAGTCAGCCTGTATGCATCCAGTAAAAGTCGCTCAAGGTTGTATTTATTATTAATATCCCATGATGCTCTTCCTGTTATTCTATGATTTTCAAAGTCGACCTTAATATCAAGGTCAAGGTGTTTAATTTCAATGCTGTCTGCATTGCTTTGAGTATGATCGTCTTTTACAGGAGTTGTGTTGCCTGCACCATTATTGTCATTTTGGTTGCAGGAAACCAACACAGAAGCTATTGCCAGGCAGGAAATTATTCTTTTAAGCATGTATATACAGTAATTTACTTATGTCAATTTTCGGCATCAGCTTTTTTTATGCTGTACCATGGAGTGTTTTTAATACTATCTGATATTAACCACAAAAATATTGAGGACAATATTAAGAATACTATTTTAAGTGAAAATGATAAAATCGTTAACCATGACGGGTCAAGTACTTCTGAAAGGTCAAACATTTTACCCTTACCGGCATGTGTGCTTATAGCTGCAATGGCGCCATGAGAGAATCCAAGTATTAAGATAAACAAAAATGTACCCAATACTCTGAGTATAGATTTCATTCCGGAGTCTTTCATTTGCTCCTTTTTTGAGAAAGGGAACATACGGTAGTTAATACGTAGCATAGCAATTGAAAAAAGACTGATGTTTGCGGTGGCCAGGCATATATCTAATAGTGTAGAGGGGCCCCAGATAGTTACCACAAACAGCCCGATCACTACCATGAAGGGCAGAAAGAACTTTGCCCATAATGCTTTATATGCACCCAGGATCACGAGGCCGGGTTTCTCAACAGGAGTAGCGTAGTACACCCATGCCGCCTTGTATTGGTCAGACATAGTAAGGTAGTTAAGAGCCTGCATCATGACAAAAAATGTCAGGTACAACAACATAATATAGGTATTTCGTTCAGGCAGGTTTTGCCATATTTCACTGAAAGATTCGTTGCCGGTCATTAACATGTAGAAGAAATATACAGGCACATATGCAAAAGTGGGGTACACCCTCATCCTGAATGTTCTGCTACGGTTTGTCTGTATCCACGCTATTATAAAACCGGCTTTAGAGGTCTCTGTTTTGTTCAGCAGGTTCATTAAACGGTATCTCAAGCTATTTGAGCTATGTTTAACTGCATTATCTGTATCCTTTTTCTTTGCAGTATCATTGTCATTTTCAGATGAAACCAGTGCTTTGGTGAATTGAGGCGCCAGCCACTTGACAGTGGCCCAAAGGCTTGCGACCGGGAAGAGTATGGCTAGTATGCTCAGCCACTTTGTCCCCGCGAGTACTTCAGCAGATGAGTCAATCCATGTCCAGCTTGTCGCTATCCAATATGATGGTAAGTACCTTGCCCAGTCGTATGCTTCAATGCGCAGGTCTTTTATGGCATCAACATTCATCATCCTGGACGATAGCATCCATACCGCAAAAAACACGATAGAGAATATTATCTGGAAATAGTTGAGTATGTCCTGAAATTTGCCTGGTCCTGCTATACGTAACATGAGTATGTACATGCCGCATACAAAAAACAGTACTATGAATATAGACAGTATTAAAGGGAAAGGAAACCATAGTGCACCAGCCCATCCATTAAGTATACCGAATAGTACCCATGCAGGTATAGACATGGGTATAGCCATCCTGAAAAGGTAGATGCCAATATACAACAGCCGCGACAGCATGATCGTTTTGTCTCCCACCGGTCTTGAGAACAATATCATTTTGTCCTTGGAGTCAATGAGTACATTGGCAAAGTCTGTTATCAATGTGAAGGTGAAAAAGAAAATGAAAACAGTATAAAAAAGAGCCAAGCCAAGCACCGGTGAAAATTTGGTCATTATTATGGGAAAAACATAAATAATTCCGGTTACCAGCGACAGGAACATGGTACGCAGAATAGTGTTCTTTCTTTCTTTTTTCTTTTTCTTATGTTCGACTCCTTTATTTGCTCCAAATGAAACAGGCTTTCGGTTGTCAATCTTAAGTTTTACTTCAAGTATTGCTCGCAATTGAGGAATGTCTGCTCCCAGCATTTTCCATACACCAGAGAACAGCATTACTAAGTTTAATAATAGCTTACTCATGTGTGGTATCGGTATTTTCTGTGTTATCTCTGAATGCTGAGGCAAATCCTCCTGCTTTTTCTCCTATATCATCTGTCGATGTCAGTTTTGAAAATATTTTTTCCAGGGAGTCACTGCTTTCTTTTCTTAACTCTTCTATAGTGCCGTCTGCTATAATGGTGCCTTTGTCAATTAAAACTATTCTGTCTGATACCTTTTCCACTACATCCATCATGTGCGAGCAGTAGAAAATTGTTTTTCCTTCTGACTTTAATACCTGCAGCAGCTCTTTTACCATAATAACAGCGTTAGCATCCAGTCCGGACAAAGGCTCATCCATTATTACTATTTTTGGATTGTGCAGCAGGCCGGATGTTATCAGCACTTTTTGTCTCATACCCTTCGAGAACCCGTCCATTCTCTGATCAATGTTGTCTTTAAGACCGAAAATGTCCAGCATTTTCATTAACCTTGATTCAATAACATCATCGGCCATGTGATATAGCTTACCGATAAAAGTCAGGTACTCTCTTGGGGTCAGCAGATCATACAATTCAGTTAATTCCGGTATATAGCCTATGATCTTTTTTACTTCAAAAACATTTTCTTCCAGGTTGATACCGGCAACAGTCACATCTCCCTCATAATCCTGTATAATACCCGAAAGGATCTTAACAGTTGTAGACTTTCCGGCACCATTCGGGCCAATATAGCCTATGATCTGCCCGGGATATACATCTAATGTTACGTTGTCTAGTGCTTTTTTCTCTCCGTATGTTTTTGAGAGGTTTCTAATAGTAATGATCGGTTCCATAATAATTGTGTGCTAATGCTGCTATAAGTCAAAAGTAACGGTGGAAATTGTAAAAACAATATCTTAAAAACTTTAAAGGGTTAAGCTTTCAGCAGCTTGAAGGCATGGTTCCATTCGTTGCGCAAAAAGCCAGGTATACACCATAATATACATAGTGGTTCAATAGCCCTTGCTGCTGTTGATTTACCCATATCAATAGTGTCCCAGCCAAACTTGTCCAGTATCTCTGTTACTTCTTCTTTGGCTTTTTCATTATCTCCGCATATGAACATCGATGGCTTACCGTCTTTAAATGACGGGTTTACCATATACGTGTTTCCGACACTATTGAATGCTTTTACAAAATTTGCTTCAGGGATTTGTTGTTGCAGCAGTTCCATGAGCGACTCATCCTTTTCAGTGAAAAAATCCAGAACTCCATTTGTTGGCGCCTTATCGGATATCGGGTTTGTTGTATCTATTACAGTTTTATTTGCAAAGTATTGATAACCAATTGTTTTTATTGCTTCAGATGCTACCTTCCCCGCAACTGCTAAAACTATTATTTCGCCAAATTCTGCTGCTGCAGCCATACTCCCGATATGTGCATTTTCTCCGTGTTTTTCCTTCCATTCTTCAAGTTTATTTAAGTCTCTTGTCCCCAGCATAATTTCGTGCCCGGCATCTAAAAAACCTTTTGCAAGTGACTTCGCTACAGGACCTGAGCCGATAATTCCAATTTTTTTTAAATTATTCATATTTCTCTATGTTAATTTGCTGAATACGTGTTATTAATCAATGATTAATGATGATAAAAATGAATTAATAAAATATCATATGTGACAATAAAAACATTAAAAAAAATGCCTGAAATACACAACAATATATGTATATTTGAAATGTCGTTAAAATTTTCTCAACCTTTTTGAGTTTTTTGACGTCTATAAGAATACAAATGAATATTATTAGCAAAAATCTGTATTTAAATTTATTAGTAATTATGAAGAAGCGCTATCTATTAATGTCGCTATTCGCACTGTTTAGTTTCATGCTGACGGCAAATAAGGCTTCGGCCTCGCACGCCGCCGGTGCTGAGATCATTTATGTGCACATCAGTGATTCAACTTATCAGTTCTTTTTTAAGTTTTATCGTGATTGTACTGGTATCCCTGAGCCTTCGTCGGCTCAATTGTGTTTCTTTAACACATGTACCAACCAGAACTTCAATGTGAACATGACCAAATGGACAGGAACATTGCCACCTGATAACAGGCCAAACGGTTCTTCTGTATCAGCAGGTTGTTCACAATATTCTAATAAATGTGATAACTCTTCATCAAACGTACCGGGTTATCGTGAGTGGTGGTACTCTTGTATCGCGACTCTGCCGCTGAAGTGTAACTATTGGAAGTTTGGTGTTTCGATCAATGCGAGGAATAACCAGACGAACATTGTTCCGGGTACTTTATATGTTGAAACCCAGTTCAACAGTAGCTTTACGTGGGTGAACTCTTCACCATATTATTCGGTTAAGCCAATTCCATATGTATGTCTGAACCAGGCATATTCATACAATAACGGTGCACTTGACGCTGACGGTGACTCTTTATGGTCTCAGATGATCAACCCGTTAGGCGCAAACACTTGTGTGGGTACACCTCAGAACGCGAACTTACGTGTACTGACCCCGCCAATCAATTTTACTAACAACCCTTTGCAAAGTAATAACTCATTTAGTCTGAACGGTGCTAATGGTCAGATGAACTTCACCGCAACACTACAAGGTGCTGCGACACTGACCATGAAAACCCGTGAATTCCGTAAAGATGGTAACGTAATGAAAGAGATAGGATCTATCATGCGTGACATCCAGGTGCAGGTACTACCTTGTAGTACAATTGCTCCTCAGTTGGATACCGTATCAATTAATGATAGTGGTGCCTTCCAGAATGGATTTGTATATGGTTGCGTTGGTCAGACATTGGATTTTTGTTTCGTAGTAAGTTCAACTGATACAGGTGCTGTATTGATTGCTGAAGATAATTTAGGTACTACTATCCCGGGAGCTTCTATGACTTACACTAACCTGAGGACAGACTCAGTAAAAGGATGTTTCTCATGGACTCCTACACTTAACGATGTAGGTAAGCATAGTTTCATTGTAACAATTAAAGACTCTACATGTAAGCCACCGGGTATATTGTTGCAGTATGCAAGAATTGTTGACCTGCAAATATGGGGACCTGTTGAGGCTTCTGCTGATACAAGTATATGTTATGGTGAGCCTGCATTCCTTGGTGTAACAGGTGGTGGTAACTATGTTTGGACGGTATTGAGTGGTACTGACCCGAGCTTGTCTAATCCTAATATACCAAACCCTGTAGCAACTCCTAAAGTAACTACGACATACCTGGCAACATCAACAATCAACCCTTACTGTCCGTCGTTCAATAAGGATACTACTGTTATCACTGTACTGAACGGTCCGGATATGGCTGGCCAGAATGATGATACAACATGTCCTGGTTATGAGTTGCCATTAAATCTGGGTATAGTACGTAACACTGGTGTGACTTACAATATTAAATGGACACCACCTACAGGGTTGAGCAGCGATACATCTGAAACTCCGACTGTTAAGTTGAAAACAACTACACAGTACACAGTAGAAGTTGGATCTAGCGATAACCGCTGTAAAACACTTGATACTGTACTGATAGATGTACTGACAGGTATGTCTATAGAAAACATAGATACTCAAATTTGTAGTGGAATGTCAGTTGATGTACGCGGTAAAGGTGATGTACGTTATGCATACAATTGGAATTCTCCAACTGATGGTTCTGCATCATACGCACCGGCTGGTGAGGTAGAAACTACAATTGTACCAAGTGATACAGGTAATCATAAGTATATATTGACTGCGTCGTACTACAAGTGTCAGAATAAGGATAGTGTTGTAGAATTTGAAATTGATGTACAGCCTAATCCAACTGTAACAGTTAATGATGATGAAACACTGTGTTATGGTGATACAATGAAACTAAACGCAGTTGTTGGTCCGATCACATATAACAAGTACAGCTATAGCTGGACTCCGGGTGAAGCACTTGACTTCACTGATCGTAAGGATCCGATATTCTCTGCGATTACCAAAGGTATTGCTACGCTGAAGTTTGTAGTGAGCACACCTGCAGGATGTAGCGATAGCGATGAGGTTGAGCTGAATGTGAAAGCAGCGGACTTTATAACACTGCCAAATGATACTGCAATATGTCCGGGTGATACATTGTCTGTAGATATGACTATCGTGGCCGGTGCTAAATTCTACTGGCTGCCTGACTTTAACATCAGCAGCATCAGCAGCAAGCAGCCACGTATATGGCCAATAGCTGACCAAATGTACAGCGTCTATGGTGTGGATAGTATTGGTTGTCTGGATACAGCTCATATGACTGTAACGGTTCGTCCAAGGGCAGTTGTTGATATGCCTGATTCAGTAACGATCTATCCCGGAGAAAGCTACCAGATGGATCCGGGTGGAAACTGCCTGTACTATACATGGTTCCCGCCACTTGGCTTAAGCAGAGCAGATATCAGCAATCCATCAGTTAGTCCAAAAGTGAATACAAGGTATATCGTACATGGTAGAACAGAAGCAGGATGTACCGTAACAGATTCAGTAGATGTACTTGTGAAGAACGACAGCTACCTTACTTTACCGAATGCCTTTACACCCGGTAAGCGCACAAACGGTACGCTGAAGATAGTGAGGAGAGGAATTGCAGACCTGAAAATGTTTGCAGTGTACAACCGTTGGGGAGCTAAAGTGTTTGAAACTTCAGACATCAACCAGGGATGGGACGGAACGTTGAATGGAGAGATCCAGCCAATGGGTGTGTATCTTTACACAATTGAGGCTGTTACTCCTTCCGGACAGACCTTCAGGAAACAAGGCAACGTAACATTGATTCGTTAATAAGAAATAGAACATAGAAAAGCCGGAACGTCAGTTCCGGCTTTTTTTTATAGATATATTATCTGCTATGTTTTGTAGTTATTTTATCCCGTCTCTTTTGTCAGCATAACGCTCATACTTATCACCAAACTCTAACAAAAGAGCATTGCGAAGTAAAGCAGGGTATGCATACCAGTAGTTGTTCTTTATTTTATCTGCCATAAACTCTTTGCCATATTCAGCGGTCAATATCGGTATCTCAGTTTCATCAAGCACCTCTGCATCTTCTTCTAGCAGAGCATTAAGATGCTTGCTTATTAAAGACATAAGATCACTTTTCGTTGTTATGCCGAAATCTAAAAGTTCCTGTAACTCCTCTTTGTAATTGCAGGGAGCGTAGTCATTTTGCTTTGGTAATACCTGGCAAAGAATATCATATACATCTGTTGTTGTTAGCTGCTGTGTCATATAGTAAAGGTAAAATGTATAACAATAATGTGGCGTATTGTTACCCCTTGATTTTATCCAGGATATGATCCATGCCGATCAACTCGGCAGAAGTAGCAACTGCGGTAATGCTTACGCCTAATACACCGTGCAGGTTTACATTCTGCCCTGTTAGCAGTAGGTTGGGTATTTTAGTGCGTGTGGCTATGGTAGTTTCGCTAGGCTTGTTAACGTCTTTCAGAATGCCATACAGCGCTCCTGTTGGTGTAGAGGTATAGTCGCGGTAGGTGAGTGGGGTAGCGGCTTTTTGAGCAATGATATTACCTTTTAGAACTGGTAAACGTTCATACACTTTTTGTAAGAGTTGCTCGCTTTTTTGCATTTTGAATTCGTCGTAATCGGCGCCTCTGTCATGTACATCACCTGTTCTGTTGATAGTCTGCTCCCATTGCGCCACTTCGTCGTAATGCATATAGCAAAGTATAGACAGGCTCTCTGCATAGTCAGGGTTATTCTTATCCTGTGTATAAAACAGTGTGTAGTTCGCAGGCCAGTCGTTAACAGAATAGTTTACAGCATCCCAAACATTGTTTGTAGCATTCCAGTACAGGTTATGGTGCTGCATAGGTACTGTTCCGGGTTTTAGTACCAGGTTCAGCATAAAAGAAGATATGGTTTGCTGCAGGTTGTTAATGCGGTTACGGTATGCAGGCCGTATTTGTTTGCTGTCAATAATGGATAGCAATGCCTCTGGATGTATGTTGGCAATGAATTGTTTTCCATATATCCGTTCGTTGTTACTTGTCAGGGCATAAGATAAAGTTCCGTTTTCTTCTACCAGCTGAGTTACAGCTGTATTGCGTAACACGTCTCCACCATGGGCTTGTAATTCCTGCCATAGGAATTTGGATATTTGTGAGCTGCCGGGAACTACTTTATGGCTGCTATGTATGTAGCTTTCTGTAACCAGTGCATGCAGGTAAAACGGAGTTTTACCCGGAGCACCTGCATATAGCATATTGTTGCCTGTTAATACGTTTTGCAATAACTGATTGTCAGTAATTTTCCTGATTGTTTCAGTCAGCTCCCAGCCACTGACTGCCGCTTTTTCATTGGCATCGCCTTTCCTTAGCCTGTACAGTGGAAAGTGGTCGCCGGTTTTTGTAACCAAACGAATATACTCTTCAATAGCTTTTTGTTCTTTTGGGAAGTAGGGGAGCAACTGTTCTGTAAAGTTATGCAAACCTTGTGCTAAAGGGTACTCAGTAGTTGTATTTCCAAAAGCTATTTTGTCAAAGGCATTAACATCGTAACTATTAAGTTGTAGTTTATCCATTATGCCTGCATAGCTGAAAATACGATTCAGTGTATGCCCCTCACCAAGCCCTCCTATATAATGTACACAACTGTCAAATACTTTTTTTTCAACCGAGAAAGTTTGCAGGCAACCGCCAACTTGCTTGTCTTTCTCTATTACACATACCTTCATGCCCTCTTTGGCAAGGATAACAGCAGAAAGCAGGCCGCCAAGACCTGCTCCTACTACTACAATGTCGTATGTGTTGTTATTCGTCAAATTATTGCATTATATCTATTATCCTTCCATCTTTTGTTCTGAAAGGGCCATTTGCATTAGGGTTTTCTTTTTTGATGTTTTTTATTTGCTCGAATATGTAACTCATGTTTTGTTCTAATAGGCGAGTATCCTCTGTTTCCCAATACTCACCTTCGTCAACAACAGTCAGGTTTGAAAAATGTGGCTGGATTTTTTTTAGTAGACCAATAATGGCTATGTGTATTTGAGCGGGAGCAAATTGTGTTTTGCAGTAATCCTGCATGAACAAATCTTTTCCGAACTCGAGTTTCAGTTGTTCGCAATTATAGTGTGGTTCGATCACTATGCCTTTTATAGGTCCTTTATAATCAGCATCTGTTTCGTTAATTATTCTGCTCAATTTCCCATTGCTTTCAATGACCGGGAAATTAGGCATGTTGTTATTGATGGCAAAACTTCTTGCAAACGACAATATTTCTTCGAGGTCTTTGTCGCTTTTTGCAGTACCTTCAAAATGTATTGTTACTCCCATATTACATCATTTCCCTGATGTCTTCCATGATGCGCTTGGCAATGTTATTTGACGTCGTTTCAGAGCCGCTTTCCGCATAAATACGGATAATGGGTTCTGTATTGGACGGGCGCAAATGTACCCAGTCCATATCAAACTCGATTTTCAGCCCGTCTTCAGTATTTATCGGGTGCGACTTGTATTTGTCCTGTATCTTGGCAAAAATGCTTTTCAGGTCTATATCATCACTCAGCTCTATCTTGTTTTTGGATATAAAGTAGTTAGGGTAGGTATTACGTAGCGATTTTATACTCTTCCCGTACTTGGCAAGGTGAGTCAGGAATAGCGCTATGCCGATCAATGCATCACGTCCATAGTGCATTTCAGGTACAATGATGCCACCATTACCCTCGCCGCCTATCACGGCATTTACAGCTTTCATCTTTTTAACCACATTTACCTCGCCAACAGCACTTGGTGTATATTCACCACCATGTTTCTCGGTTACGTCTCTCAATGCTCTTGTGCTGGACATGTTAGATACTGTATTGCCTTTTTTGTGGCTTAGTACATAGTCAGCTACTGCAACAAGTGTATACTCTTCCCCAAACAAGCTTCCGTCCTCACAAACAAAGCATAGCCTGTCCACATCAGGATCTACCGCAATACCCAAATGTGCATTTTGCTTTTCAACAGTATTACACAGCTCTGTCAGGTTTTCGGGCAATGGCTCAGGGTTGTGTGCAAAGTGGCCGGTCACCTCTTCGTTGATAGTGATGATATCATTTACTCCCAAAGCCTTTAATAGTGGTGGTACAGAAATAGCCCCGGTAGAGTTCACGGCATCTGTCACTATTTTGAATTTTGCTGCTTTTATAGCTTCAACATCCACAAGGGGGTGTTTCAATATCTCATCAATATGCTTCTGAATATATGTGCTGTCGTTGGTAATAGTACCAAGTTTGTTTACTGTTGCGTAGTCATGTTCACCTTTCTCAGCGTAGTCCAGTATCCATTGGCCGTCTTCTGCACTCAGGAACTCACCTTTATTGTTCAATAATTTTAATGCATTCCACTCTTTCGGGTTATGGCTTGCAGTCAGAATAATACCACCACCTGCATTTTCCATAGTTACTGCCATTTCTACGGTTGGTGTTGTGCTATAGTCAAGGTTCACTACGTCAAAACCACAACCTACAAGGGTTGATGATACCAGGTTGCTGACCATAGCTCCGGAAATACGACCGTCGCGACCAATTATTACCTTAGTGTTATCGCCTTGATTTCTTACCCAGGCAGCATATGCCGTTGTGAACTTCACAATATCAATTGGTGTAAGCCCCATGCCTTGCGGACCACCTATAGTACCCCTGATGCCTGAAATAGATTTTATTAGTGCCATAATGTAAAATGCTGTAAGATTTATGCCGCTAAGATAAACTAATAATCCCCTTATGTTAAAGCGGAGGTGTATTATGTTTTCTTATAGCTTGATTCCTGCTATATAAGATACTATGCAGTTATTATAATTATTTTGGGAATATTAACATTGAGATATTCTCTAATCGCTTTATTAATTATTAATTTGGTGAGCTAAATTCCATTCCTTATGATACACATACTTAGAAAAAATTATGGTAAAATGTTGCTCGCGGTTGTTCTACTGCTAACAACAGGGTACGTGAATATCGCCCAGGACCTGAAGGCGAAACTACCCATTGACCCCAAAGTAACCATTGGTCAGTTCGATAACGGATTGAAATATTACATCCGGACGAATAAAAAACCTGAAAAAAAGGTTGAGCTCAGGTTGATCGTAAATGCCGGTTCTATACTGGAGGACAATGACCAGCAAGGGTTAGCTCACTTTATGGAGCACATGAACTTTAACGGTACCAAAAACTTTCAGAAAAATGAGTTGGTAAGTTACCTGCAGTCGATAGGTGTTGAGTTCGGCGCTGACCTGAATGCTTATACCAGCTTCGATGAAACGGTATACATTTTACCTATTCCGACAGACAAAGAAGGAAACCTTGATAAAGGATTCCAGATAATAGAGGACTGGGCACATAACGCATTGCTTACCGACAAAGACATTGATGATGAGCGTGGGGTAGTGCTGGAGGAAAGCAGGCTGGGTAAAGGTGCAGATATGCGTATGTTGCAGAAATATCTGCCCGAGATGATGTCCGGAAGCCGCTATGCAGAGCGTTTGCCGATAGGTAAAGACGATATCCTCAAGAACTTCAAATATGAGACTTTACGTCGTTTTTATCGCGATTGGTACCGTCCTGACCTGATGGCAGTAGCTGTAGTAGGTGATATAGACAAGGAAACAGCTATGAAGTATCTGAAAAAACACTTTGAGCCGATGAAGAACCCTAAGTCGCCAAAGCCAAGAATTGACGCTCCTGTAGAGGCACGTAAAGTGGCCAAAGCAATGGTGCTTACGGATAAAGAAGCTACCAATTACCAGTTACAGATCATTTTCCCGTCTTTTAAGAAGCAGGAAGAGGTGGTTGTTAATGACTATAGGAGTTTAATGGTTCGCGGTCTTATGACACAAGTGCTAAACACCAGGTTGAGCGACCTTGCCAGGAGCAGTGATCCTCCTTTCCCATACGCGGTGTCTTATGTTGACGGTTGGGCACGCGACTATGAAAGCCTGATATCGTTTACCATGTTTGGCGAAGAAGGACCTGAAAAAGCGCTTATGGCTTTGACGGCTGAGCTCAAAAAAGCGAAGCAGTTTGGCTTTAACAAAAGCGAGATGGAGTTGGCCAAGAAGAATATGATGAGCTCTATGGAGAAATCATATAATGAGCGTAATACTACTGAAAGTGGCCGCCTGGTTGGCGAATATATCCGCAATTTCCTTGAAAATGAGCCTATACCGGGTATTGAAAAAGAGTACGAGTACTACAAGAACTTCCTTCCAGGTATCAAGGTAGAGGAGTTAAATGCGGAAATAAAGAAGGTCATGAGCAATATGAACTTCTTCGCCCTGATAACCGGACCGGAAAATGGCAAGGTTAAGCTACCGAATGATGAGCAATTGCTGGCCATGACTAAAAAAGGATTTGCACAGGAGGTAAAGCAAACAGAAGAAACCGCTGTTGCTACAAGCATACTGTCGAAGAAACCAACGCCGGGCAAGGTTGTTAAAACAACAAAGGTTGACGATTTCGGAGCTACGACATATACATTAAGCAATGGCATTAAGGTAACAACCAAGCCAACTACATTCAAAAGCGATGAGATAATTATTCGTGGCCTGAAGAAGGGTGGTTCTGATAATTATGGTGTTGCGGATGTTAATGATGTACGCTATGCTACTGATGTTGTGAGCTCTATGGGATATGGTGAGTTTACCCCGTCTGATCTTACAAAAGTAACCGCTGGTAAGACGATCAGCGTAGGTGTAAGTTTTGGCGATGTGAGTAATAATGTTTCAGGTAGCAGTACTGTAAAGGATCTGGAAGATATGTTCCAACTGTTGTACCTGAAACTCACACAGCCCAGGATTGACGAAGATCTGTTTGAAGCTTATAAGAAGAAGCAGATCATGCAGTTGCAGTTTTTATCTGCAAACCCTACAGTGGCATTTATTGACACCTTATTTGGCGATTTGTATGCTAAAAACCCTCTTGCTCCATCTCCAATTCCTAAGCCGGAGCATTTTGAAGCATTATCCATGAAAAGAGCAGTAGATATCTATATTGATGAGTTCAGCTCTGCGGATGGATATGAGTTCTTTATTGTGGGTAATATAGATGACAAAACACTGGTACCGCTTATTGAGACATACCTTGGTGGTTTGCAGGAGACTGGTAAAGCAGCAGACTTTAAGGATAATGGTGTGCGTCCTATTAAGGCAACGAAAACACTTAAGTATTACAAAGGGTCAGAACCCAAGAGTATGATATTCTCTATTATCCATGGGGAAACCAAATATTCTGAAGACTTGTCTTTACATGTAAATGCTTTGGCGGAAGTGTTGAATATCAGGGTGATAGAAGAATTGCGTGAAAAGCTGGGCGGTATTTACGGAGGCGGCTATCGTGCAGATGTAGAAAAGGAGCCGTATGAGAATTATTCAGTTGTTCTTCAATTGCCTTGCGGGCCTGAGAATGTAGATAAGCTCATAGCGGCAGCCAACGAAGTGGTTGCTGAAATAAAGAAGAACGGACCTAAGAAGGAAGATCTGGATAAAGTAAAGAGTCAATGGCATGAGCAACACCGCGAAAGTATTGAGAAGAATTCATGGTGGGCCAGCTCAATGCAAAGCGTACTGTTCTGGGGCAGGAGCAAGGATAATAAGCTGAACTATGATCAATGGATCGATAAAATGACTGTTAAGGACATCCAGGAAGCTGCAAAGCTGGTATTTGCCGGTAGTAACTACACTGCTATACTTTATCCTGAAACAGAGAAAAAGTAAAGACCGCATTTATCATAAAAAGAGGGGCGATGTTTAACATCGCCCCTCTTTTTATATGCATTATATCAGATTTCTATTTTTCTTTAAACTGCTCCAGGTGCATATCAAACTCTTTTTTGGGGTCACTATCTGTTAAAACCTTGCGCTCTTTTTCATGGTATATTACTTTCCCTTCGTCCAGGTAGTTGTTCTCGTTATAGATTTTATAAGTCATTTCGGCTATAACCTGAGTTACCTCTTGTAATTGCTCATCTGTCTTGCTGTAAAGCTGCTTGTCTCCAAGTATTACGGTAATGTCCTGGAAGTCTTTTACTTCAATTCTTATCTGTGCGTTGTTAAGGCTAGGGTAGGTCTCCTTGAGTTCTGCTCTCATTTTCTCATTGTTGGCCGCGTTTATCAACGGGTCTGTGTCTTTGCAGGCAGAAACAGATGCGGTAATGCCTATAGCGATCAGTAAAGTGTAAGCGGTTTGTTTTATCATAATGTAATGCTTCTTTTTCAGCTACATCAAATATAATCAATTAGAGTTGAAGCGCTTTTTGAAAATATTTTCAACTTTTTCTACAAAAGATTTTGTGGTGAAGAAAATGCGCTTTACCTTTGCAGCCCGTTGAAACGAAAACGGAAAGTTCTTTAGCTCATTTTCTGAAAATTTATGGCGTTGTAATAATGACCAAAACAGTGTGAATAACTATTTTGGAAAATAATTTTGTGCTTTGAAAATTACCTTCTACCTTTGCACTCCGTTAGCGGAACGACGGTAACAAAACGGTAACGATAAGTTCTTAAGATATTAATAGTGAAGCGGTATAGAGGCTGCGATATTGGGGTTCAAT
>ENA-OWNT01001666-OWNT01001666.1-seawater-metagenome-genome-assembly--contig:-NODE-1666-length-26735-cov-4.215095_pt1 | contig 26735 bp, 23 predicted proteins | sample MGYA00238136_ERZ651165 | MGnify/ENA primary metagenome ERZ651165 (study PRJEB26861, sample SAMN08777766) | seawater metagenome | isolation source: coastal seawater | place: USA: Florida | collected...
TCGTTCGTTCGTTCGTTCGTTCGTTCGTTCGTTCGTTCGTTCGTTCGTTCGTTCGTTTGTTCGTTCGTTTGTTCGTTCGTTCGTTCGTCCCTCCCTCCCTCCCTCGCTCGCTCTTCGCTCTTTTGTTTGTGGACGCGCTTTGACACATGTTTGTGTGTAGAGTGATGGTTGGCAGACGGGCGAAGCACGAGAACGCGGACTTCCAAGCACTTTCGGCGGTGCTTCACATAGGCACGCGGACTCACATGTGCTGACACCGGTGCTTTTGGTAGCCGCAGCGGTGGAAGAGGGGTAGGCCGAAGGCAGACACCGATTTTTTCCCCCTGCTGTTGTTTTGTCGTTCCCTTTTCTTTTGCCCCTCGGTCGCCATCGACTTTTGGCGTGGCTGGTGTGACGGTGTGCCAGGAAACCAGAACCTTCGTGTTGTTTCGTGGCAGCACGCCGATTGCGGAGCGCTGACGTTCTTTGCCGGTGCACGGGCCGCAGCTGTCGGGCCCGCTGACTTGGATCAGCTTGGAGAATGTCGTCCCTTTTCTTCGAGTACCGATGCAGTGTTGGACGATCCGAGCTGGATCAGGTCTTCGCTTGGTCCAACTCCGAAGAGGACCCCATCCTTGCAGTCGCAACGCGCGGGTTTGCGACTGCTAAAGTTGTGTTCTTTCGCGAGGAAGGGCAACCCCTGCTGGAGCACTCCATTAAGCGCCCCGGCGATGCTAATGTGCTCTCATGGCACCCCAAGCGACGAATTCTGGCGTGTGGGTGGTCTGATGGCGTCGTGTCTCTTTGGTACATGAAAGAGCAGATCACGCGCGAAGACAACGTCATTCACAAGGGCGCCGCACTCCAACTGCTGCGCTGGAATGAGGATGGCAGTCGTTTGATCTCCGGTGATACCAAGGGAACCATTGGCGTGTGGCAAAGTGACAACCGCGGTCGCCTGATTCACATCATCAAGTATGAACGTGGGAACGGCCTGCTTACTTCGTCGCTGTTCTTGGACACGTCCAGAGGATCGGGCAACCCTGATTGGACGAACTTCGTGATTGGTAACAAGAATGGCTCTCTTTTCGTGTGCGACGACTCCGGGTCTTGCCAACGGGTTTTCGAAACCAGCGACAACGCTGCGATCACGACCATGCTTCCCTGCGAATCCCCGGACCAAGTCATGGTAGTTACGGAATCACTCCAGCTGTTGCTTTTCTCGTTGGTCGGGAGCCGCGGAAACTATAAGTTGCAGGAGCTTCGACAAGTGCGGATGGGTGTCAAACCTAAACCAGGATGCGAGGTCCAGGCTGCGTGGGTTGGCCCCGGCCTTCTCCTGATCGGCACTGGCGAGCTGACGCTGCGTTTCCTGGATATTCTCGAAGACAAGAACTATGTCCTCCCCATCCGAAATAGCTTCACAGACGCGGACGGACAATCTTTGATCAACGACAAAGATGTTGTAGTGAGTGTCGACTTCTGCCGCGAACGATCCACCTTGGCCGTCGGTACGCACCAAGGTCATGTAATGATGTGGAAATTTAGTGGGGCTATGACGGGACAGTCCGCCGACGTGGACGGCGATGGAGTGTCCGATCTGTGGGAGCCCATTTTCCACAAGCACTGGGATGGCTCAGAACTCTTCCGTCTAGGGTGGGGGACGCGGCCGGAGCTGTTGTCTGTGTCCATTGACAACGACGGGCGCGGAGAGTTGTACGTGTTGAACGAAACGGAGCTGCACTGCCGCATTTCTGAAACCATGTCAGTGTTCCAATTTTCCCCGACGGAGCTCTTCGTGGAACAAAAGGGTTATGGTGACGGAGCCATCAACACGAAGACGGAGCCGGATCACTCCAAGGTAAAGTGTCAATCCACCATTCGTGGGCTTGCCGTCAGCGACAAAATACTCGTCGCTTGGGGCAACAACTCTGCTGAAATTTTCGACTTCGCCGCCGAGGATGGTCAAAGTGGGGCTAAGATGCCGAATACACCAGGTCCTCTGTGCGTCCGAGCGGACCACATGTACCTGGTAAACGGCGACCATGTTGACGTCGCCAAACTTGGCGGCAAGAAGTTGGACACGCTCGCGTTCACGGAAATCGAAGGCAAGCCATTTGCGATCGACATCAACAACCACTTCATTGCCGTGGCCACAACGAAAGGAGTCATCAAAATATACACGTGCGAGGACCCAAAAGTCGTTCGTCAAATGGGCTCACGCACGAAATTCGTCGACTTCAAGACGAACAAGTCGCTTGGCAAAATTCGAAGCATCTCCGTGAACTGTAATGGTACCAGGGTCGCTATCTTGAGCGACGCCGAGGCCAGCGACAGCTACAACAAGCGCCCGAACACCAAGCTGTATGTTTACAACGCTGACACCCATGGAATCACAGGTCATGAATTTGGCCCCGCCCGCTATCCCGCCAAAGTTGTGTGGGACCAAGAGGAACCGAAACTCCTCTGCGTCCAAACGGCAAAGGTCCACGGCTATCACGCCCCTAGCAAGAGCCAAAAGGGTGGAGAGAACAACGACGATGAAGTTCAACAAATTTTGAGTGTCGAAGAGGACCCCAGCGCGACGGACCAATCTGACCGTGCCACACTGGCAACTTTGTTTGCCACCGATGCGCACGGTGTCTTGCTGCAGGATTCCTTCACATTCAACAGCGATAAGTTAGCGCTAGCGGCCTTGAGCGTGCCGTACACCTACTTTGCCCAAAGTTCGCAAGAAACGGATGGAATTGTTCGACTGAAGTCAAGAATGATGAAAGATTTCGTTGGATTGGACACGGTCGACGACAAAACCCGCAGTGCTCTCATCGAGTTCAGCTACTTCCTCACGATCGGCGACATGGACCTTGCTTATTCAGCCGTCAAAGCCATCGAGAGCCCAGAAGTTTGGGAAAATATGCTTCACGTCTGCGTCAAAACGAAGCGCTTGGATGTCGCTGAAGTTTGCTTGGGCAACATGAACAACGCTCGCGGAGCGAAGATGGTCCGCGAGACAAAGGCCGAGGAGTCTGGTGACCTGGACATTTCCATTGCAATGGTTGCGATTCAACTTGGCTTGATTGCCGAGGCCGAAAAGTTGTACAAAAACGCAAAACGATTCGACCTTCTGAACAAGTTATACCAAGCCAGTGGACAGTGGGAAAAGGCCATCGAGGTCGCAAACCGCAAGGACCGCATTCACTTGCGCACCACGCACTACCGCTACGCTCGCCACTTGGAGAGTCTCGGGCAGTACGATAAAGCTATCGTGCAATACGAGTTGTCCAAGACACACACAGTAGAAGTTCCTCGAATGATGTACAACGTCAACAAAACCAACGAACTGGAAGAGTACATCCAAGAAACTCAAGACATCAAGTTGCTGCGATGGTGGGGACAATACTTGGAAAGTGACCAGGATATGAAGTCAGCTTTTGAATTCTACCAACACGCAGGCGATTCAATGGTTCGTTTCGCAGAAATTGCATGCCTGCTTCTCAGTGTCGCTTGCGCTTCGACACGATAAGCCACCAAGTAAGTAAACCCCGACGCTGACATCGGTTTGTGCTGTTGCAGGCCATGATTCGCATTCGATGCTTCAACCAAGAGTGGAAGAAGGCGGAGAAGTTGGTCAAGAACGCCGACCCTGACGGCATGCAACGACCGCTTGCGTATCATTTGGCCCGCGAATATGAGGGCGCCGGAGAGGAAAAAGTTAAGAAGGCGATGCAGTACTACGTGCTGGCAGGGCGTTACAATCACGCCATTCGTCTCGCGATTGCCAACGAACTGGAGATCGATGTCATGCAACTTGCCATGCAATGCCCTGACTCACCCACTGTCAAAGTTGCAGCTCGTTTCTTTGAGCAACGCAACGACATGGACAAAGCAATTGCGTTGTACCGACAGGTGCGCTCTTTTCACAACGCGGGCCCCGCTTGTAAGAGTTGCTCACAGTTTTGTTGTGTTGTCACAGGGTAAAGCCATTGATCACGCCCTCCAGTTGTGCTTCGCCCACAATAAGTATGGCCAGCTCGGTGAAATCGCGGTCAATTTAGACGACACCACGGACCCCGCTGTGTTCGAACGTTGCTCTGAGTTCTTCATCGATAATCGGCAATACGACAAGGTTCGAATTCGCAACCCATGGCCGTGTCGCGCCTTCGCTCGGCTCATCACCCAAACGAACTTGTTGTGCAGGCCGTCGAACTTGCGATTTCGTCCAAGAACTACGACGCTGCAATGGAGCTTGCCTTGGAGCACAAGGTCATCCTTACCGAATCCATGGTGGAAGGAATGACTATGGAGAAGAGGAAGGGCCAGGATGAAAAGGCCTTGAACGCCCAACGAAATGAACTCTTACTCAAGATCGCTGCAACGTAAATTGGCACTCCGCATCTCGCCTTGCATCGCCGCAAGCGCAACTGATATAACGTTGGTGTTGTTCGTGATTTTTTTGCTTAGGTGCAAAAAGCAAAACAGTTTCCACCTCGCTGCGAAGAAGTACACCCAGGCTGGTGAAAAGCTCAAGGCCATGAAGTCCCTCCTCATGAGCGGCGACACCGAGCGCATCATCTTTTTCGCGAATGTTGCGCGTCAAAAAGAGGTGTACATTCTGGCCGCCAACTACCTTAGCAATCTCGAAAACGTCCACGAGGACGAACAGACCGTCAAGGTATGCGCACTGTCTGCAACTAATTCACTTTCATTGGTGAGTGGCGCATGACAACAATTTGTGGTGTGCATCCGTTGTGCAGGCAATCATCAATTGCTACGGAAAAGCCCGTGCGTTCCGACAGCTCGGGTCGTTCTTTGATTCGCTCGCAATGACCATGATGGACGAAATGAGCGACTACCCGAAATCCCTGAAATACTTGAAGAACGCGCATAAGTTCTTGAAGAAGGAAAAGGTATGCATGATTCGCCGCGCGCGCAATCCCTGCGACATGCGTCTCACACGTTTCATGCTTGTGATTGTCGTAGGCTAAGAAGGACGTCGAGGCTCAAATCAAGTCTGTTGCCGCCAGAATTGAAGTGGTGGACGAGTTTACGAAAATCCAAGCTCTGGCAAGCGAGAAGAAGGTGGATGAGGTTGAGGTCGCATGCGAGAAGTTGTTGAAACACCCGAATGTCGAAGCGGTGAGTGTGCAGCATTTACGATCCTACATCTGGATGCCATGGATCGTTTTATTGATGTGCTCTGAAATTCCCTGCGTAGGCGGTTCGCGTTGGCGATGTGTTCGCTCTTCTAGTCAAAACGCACGCGGCATCAAACAAAATGGAGGCTGCGATGCGTGCCATCCAAGCAATGGAAACTCGTTGGCGGTTGGATGTATCGCTGTACGTTGAGCGTGCCCTTCTGAACGCAGTCTACAAAGCGAACGGGCGAGATGTGATGGCGGAGCGCAATGAAGGCAAAGATAATGACAACGAAGGCGACGGTGAGTCCAAGATGGATGATGACGAGGAAGTCGGCAGTGACATAGGTAGCGAAGTCGGCAGTGAGATAGACAGCGACATCGAGGACGACTACTAAGCATGTGTTTTCCGCTCAGCTGGCTTTATGGATCTAATTTCAAAACTTCTTTCTTCACAGTTGTGACGGAGTGATCGTGCACTGATTAAAACATACTCGCCGGTTGTTGCATGAGACTAACACGTTACACAAAAGTCTGAGACGCGGTGTCGTCACAACTCATTGCCGACCGTGACCCATCCATTGCGAAGATTATTTCGTCGTCCAAAAATTTCCAGGTATGAACCGTTCGGCACCAATTCCTCCATCAATGTGTATTGCTCTTCGGGTTTCTGGCTTTGGCCGCGACGGAGGCTCCAAATGACGTCGCTGCCGATGTTGCCACGGCATCCAGGGGGTAGCTTGCCTTTCCGTCCCACGAAGCACGTTTCTTTGGAATGTTGGAGGTAAAACCCGTGGCTCTTGGCAACTCGATGGTTGACAGTCTGTTTGACCCACGTAAGCTCGTCAACGAATTCATACCCCCATGCCTTCAGAAGACCGAGGGCCATCTTGTACTTTGCGTTGATCACCCACATGAACAGAAATCCATCTGTTTGAAGCTTCTGCACAGGGATTTGCTCGATCATCGAATCGCCGAGCTGCGAGTAGCCCAGGGCAACACCGCGGGTGGGGTTCGCCGAGGCCAGTTGCCACGGCGGATCCATCGTGATGACGTCGAACAGGCGCCCGCGAGCGGCCAACTGGGCTTCACACAGTTTGTCGAAGTCGATCTTACGCACGTCTCCGCAAATAGGGACGCAGTGTGGTGGCGGCTGCCACATGCCGTCGCTGCCGCTCTCCTTTTCTCGCTGTGCCTTCTTGTGCGCTTCTTCTGCCTCTGCCGCGGCTTTATCTGCAGCAGCCTGCTTTTCCTCTTCGGATCCCTTGGTTTCTGCCAAGGCCTTCGCGGCAGCAGCGGCAGCAGCCTTTTTCGTCGCGGCTGCGTCTTCCGACTCCAGGCGCTTCGTGCGCTGCACGTGTGCGAGATCTCCTTTGAAGATCTCCTGTTCTAGTCGCGCCTTTTCGCGGCGAGTGCGCGCGATTTGTAATTTGATCTCCGCTATTGTGTCTGCATCAGAAAAGCTTTCATCTTTCGTCGCGGCTGGTGCCTTCGGCGGCGACAATTTGCCCCTCGCCATGCTCAGTCAGGTGGACGGCCTCGGCAATACAATCAGAAGAGCAAAGTCGTCCGCGGCTGCGGTGTTTTGACGACCGACACAATTATCCAGACAACAGTACACCCTTCACAGTTTGCACAAAAACGAAGCATAAAAAGCAACAAAATTGTCTCGTCAATCCCAAACCGCCCGTCGCTTAACAAACTTTTTGCAGTGTTGTGGTGTCGCTACAAAAGCCTTCGTTTGCTGTGTCGTTGGTCGCTGGTAGGTCGTGCTACCTGGCAGCGTGACGAACTATCAAACTGACGAACTGACGAAGTGAAAACGCTATGAACTGACCCAGTAACAGCTTGACAACGATAGCGTGGCCGCGTGACAAGCTGACACATGAAAGGGCACAAGGCGCACACACGACGTATACAACAATAGAGGCGACACACATACTTGAGGACGGGTCGACATGCCTGACGATAGGACGGCGGACATAACGATGCGACAGCATGTCTGACGCCATACCTGGCGAAGACGGGGCGGCATACATGGCACACAGCGGCAGGAGGACGTACATGTCGATATGCCAACGTGCATACTAAAGATGGCGACACGACGCGATGACACGGCGACGACGCGACGGCGCCGGTCGTCTCTTCGATGTGAGTGTATGTTGTTGTCGACGTCGTCGTCGTCGTCGTCGTCGTCGTCGTCGTCGTTGTGCTCTGCGTTCGTTTGCGCGGGAAAGCGACGTTCGCGCGCGCAGACCAAAACCAAAACCCAAAACCAAAAACCAAAAACCAAAAACTTGATTTCCGATTTTCAGATTTTTGCTTTGCATAAAGTGTTGTCACTAAACACATCATCACGCATACACCTTACATTACATGATGATAAAAACACAATTTCAAGTGTACAGTCGCGTTATCGCAACTTTCATACATCCCCCTCATCCACCCCCTCGCACTCAAACACAATAATTCAGAAATGGTTAGTACGTAGTACCACACTACGTACTATTAGTACGAGTCCACGATGTGTGTACTGACGGTACAAATACTGATACCAAGTACGGAAGACATCGGTATTTCACAATGTCGTGTGATACTGTAGTCTGAGTGAGTGAGTGAGTGAGTGAGCAGCCGAGGCAGATGTAGAGTAGTGTCATTCATAGATACCTGTACAACACTATTGACAGAGCAATTTTCGTTTCCTTATATAGGAATCAACGTATTGTAATTTTGAGTGAGAGTGGGTGTGTGGGCGAGTGTGAGCTCTTCTCGCAGTCACAGTCAGTGAGTAGGTCACGAAGTCAGTCGCGAAGTCACTCACAGTCACACACACACACAGAGTCCCAGTTTTCACAGTCAGTTTTCAAATTTCACAGCGATTTTTTTTGTATTTTTTTGCGATGTTGCGACTTTTGCGACTTGCGGTGTTGCAATTTTGCGATTTTGCGGATTTGCGGATTTGCGGATTTTTGGGATGTTTCAACTTTGCATTCACTGAATTCCTGGGTTATTGTTTCCGTCATTTTTGGTGTTTGTTTTGTTTCTTTGGTTGTTTGTTTTGTTGTTTTGTTGTTTTGTTTCCGCGTCGTCATCACTTTTCGTGGTGTAATTTTCTCGTCACATTTCGTGGTAATTTTCGTGGTAATTTTCGTGGTAATTTTCGTGGTAATTTTCTCGTCACTTTTCGTGGTAATTTTCGTGGTAAGTAATTTTCGTGGTAATTTTCGTGGTAATTTTCGTGGTAATTTTCTCGTCTGTTCTCTCTGTTGTTGTTTGTTGTGTGTTGTCTTTCTTTTGCAGCCCATTCTCACTCACTCACTCACTCTCACCCTCACTCACTCACTCACCCACTCCACTTTCAAAACTTTCCGACTTTCCGACTTTCCAACTTTCCTTTTCAAATTTCCCATTTCCCATTTCAAATTTCCCAATTCAATTTTCCACCGTCTGTGAGTGAGTGAGTGAGTGAGTGAGTGAGTGTGTGAGTGAGTCTGTTGTCCGTCTGTGCGGGGACGACTGATTGATTCGTGGGGCGTGGCAGTGAGTGAGTGCGCGATGGATCCCAAACACCAGAAGTACCCATCTCCGCAACACAAACGAACGAACAAAACGAACGAACAAACGAACAAACGAACACACAAACGAACGAACGAACGAACGAACGCGCGCGCGCGCACATGGCAGTGCAAGTGGTGCAGGTTGTCATCATTGCTGTGTTGTTGTTGGTGTTTTGACTGTTTGCTGCTTGCTGCTTGCTGTTTTGTGGCTCAACAGCAAGGCGACACCCCCGGTCATTTCATTCCGGGGTCGTGACCTCGGAACAAGGGGACCCCGGGACACGAGTTAGTTAGTTGGAGAGGTAGAATTCAAGCAACAGAGCAGCGCATGACGCCGCGCGCAAGGGACGGCGAGCGAGTTCGTGCATCGTTTAGCTGGTGGTTGCTTCTCGCGGGAGAGTGGCAACCCGCCCCGCTTCGCCCCCGTCTTCCGTCCACGACGCATCGACCATTTTACTGTGCAGGTAGTACGACGAGAAACCGCAGGGTAGTGGTCCCGCTCGTGGCGGACTATTTCGAGCGAGAAACCTGTGGGATTGCTTGGTGGCTTGGTTGTTGTCTCGACGGAGTGGAATGCTGACCAAGCGTGCACGATAGGACCCGTACCAATCGAGATCGCCCGGCGCCCTCGGGTGTTTGAATTGGACATAAGTCCGCACGAAAAAGTTGTTTGGAATTGTGTGGATTTTTCGGTCACCTCTCTGCCCCTTCAAGTCAAAGTTGCGCGCGCGCGTGCGACGGTCGTCCGTGATGCCGTGCAAGAGGTCTTTGGCGTCAACCCGCGCTAGCTACAATGCGCAACCTGTTTTGTGCACCAGGGCGCCGGTGAAACGGACGCGGCGAGCCAGTGGTCGAACAGCATCGCCTGCCAGGCCTATCGGGGTTGATGCAGACCTGGACAACAAACTCGGCGTTGCTTCCCATCGCATATACGCGTCCATGCTGGAGCTGGAGCGGAACAACAATTTCACAGTGAACACGAACGCGCCAATGACAGAATTGAAGCAACTGCGGAATTGGGTTGTGGGCGTGTTGGCGGACGTTGTTCGCGAGGTCAGGATTTGCCGTGGTGCACTCCATTTAGCGGTGCGTACTTGTGCCTGTGACACCCTACCTTTACCTCACCCCGACCGCGTTGCTGGCGTGTGCAGCGATGTGTGCCAACAATATTGGCGTCGGGAGCGTAGACTGACTGATACTTGCTGCATTTGGTTGGGTTTGCCAATATTTTTTACAGGTGGCGTTCTTGGACAGGCTTCTTGATTGGGCCCTCCCCCGTGATTTTGTCCCAGTGGTCGCCGCGTCCGTACTGTTTGTCGCGACGAAAATGGTGGAGCGCGATGAAAGAATGCCCTCCGCGGCCCAGATTTGCCACAACACAGCACTGCAAGTGGACCCTCTCACCGTGCTGAGCTTGGAGAAGAATGTTCTCTCACGGTAAGGCACTCGACCCTGTGCTGACGCCAACGTTGTGCGCCACACGCTCACAATTCTTCTTCTCTCTGTTTGCAGACTGGGTTGGAATTTGTCGAACCCTGTCGCGCTCGATTTCGTGCGGTTTTTGCTGCAAAAGGGGTGTTTATTTGAGGACGATTGGCATCCTTTCGAGTGTGACGCTCTCTCCATGCAGGAACTACACCAGAAAAACGTAAGCATTGATCATTGTGCTCGGCCCTTCTGTGTGTCTGGTCATGTCGCTCAGTTGGCTCGTGGGTTCACTGTATTCATGACACTTGTCTTGCGCGCGTGCCCTCAGCTTCGAAGCTTGAAAAACTTGTGCATCCTCATGGCCGACAGTGCTCTGCGGTGCCAAGAACTGCAGCGGTGGCGACCGTCCATATTAGCAGCCGGCATTATTTTGAGTGCAAGACGGCTCGTCGGTGTGCGCTTTGTGGCCAGACCAGAGTTTCATCAAGTCACAGGTACGCGCAGAGAGCATTTCGCGTCACTGTTGCAACCGCTCGTTCTCTAATCTTGAAGATGCGCACCACCTATTCACAGGTCTGGACGCAGCAGAGGTCCTGAGTTGCTACAGCGAGGTGTGGGCTACGTTTCGGGGCAAATTTGGACAGCTCACATCCGTGAAGCGGGGATCGCCGAGAGGCCCAGAAGAGCTTGTTCAGACATTGTAAGACCCGTGAAAAAAGACCTATCGTTTGTTGTACAACATCACTGACAGATAGATAGATAAGATATTTATATGCTTCCTTCCGCGCGATACTGCTGTGTTGTGCTCACAGAGCGCACGGGGTTCTTCTGTGCCAGCTTGCCACTGCAGCGCGCGCGCGCAATGGTTCGCTACTAGCTGTTGAAACTGTACTCCACACTGGACACACTGACCGTAAGCGGAGTCCATCACTCGTACAACACAGCGAGCACAACGAGACCAGTCTTGCGCAAGTAGCAGGCTGCGCACTGGTCGTTTTTCCTCAGCTCGCGTCCGTAGAAGAACAGCCGTATCCGGGAGGCAGCGGCTGCCTTTTCGTTCGCCTTCTTGAAGGCCTCGACAATGTCGCCAATCGAGTCTGTGGTGTTGACGGTACATTTCGTGTCACTGGTTTCCGACCCGTAGGCCATGCGGAACTTTATTTCGATTTCTTCACTCCGAAAGTTGCCACGGCGCGGCGCCTGCTCGCCCATGCCGTCGACCAGATTCGTCGGGTTTTGGAAGCAGTATCTAGGAACCTCGTAGCGCACGCCACGCTCGTCGAAGACTTCCGAGATGTCGCCGTGAGGCGTGGAAATGCCGCTTGCTTGCAAGATTGCGCTGGCGGTGTCGACATCATTGCTGTCGAGTATCATGGCAGCGACCTGCTCCAGCGTGTTCCAAATGCCCACGTTTCCCGATGTGCGGCTTGTCCAGAAAGCTTGCCGCTCTTGCAGAAGTTTTTCGTGGGTCATCTTCTTCGGGCTCGAGTACTTGGGGAGGTTGGCTCGCAATGGGCGGGTCATGCGCCCGTCAACAGCGCCAGCGTCCATTTCGGCGTCATGCCGCGCGGGTGTACCACATCCAGCACCCATGTTATCAACACGTCAGCACGAGAAAGTCTTCCTCAAGATGCTACGCGACGGCTTGCTCGCCGGTCTACTTACGCAAGCACAGCGCACTGCGCACCTCAACTCTCTTGGGTGACTTGCGAGTTTCTGAAGCAAAAACCGGTCCAAAATCAGGAGCTCGCCTGGGGGAGTACGTGCGTGCGCACCATGCCGTATGTAGTTGCTCGGTGTGTGTCCACCGCAAGCGTGCGTGCGTTGACGGTCGCACAGTGCTGTCGCCGCAACAACAACAGCCGTTTACTTTCAGGAGCGAGTAGACCGGGCGCTCAGCAGATCAGCTTTCGCTGGTGCAAGTCCAAACGGCACGGACGGCGAGGAACGCGACGGCGAGCCCGCACCAAAAACGAAGCGCAAAGCGACACGAGAAGAAAGCAAAAGCGAGGCAAAAAGGCCCAACCAACCAGTTCATCGGATGCGTTCATAGAGGCACATGAAGTCTGCGTCGCGAGTCACGACGTCGTCGTATTTTGATGGTGTCGCGGCTAGCAGCGCCGTGTCGCATCGCGTCGTGTCGTGCAACGCTGTTGCTGTTGTTGAGATCAAGAACCTTGGCACAAGCGTACGGTCTGTTGGTTCTAAAACGGTACGCCATAAGAAACAGAGACAGGGTCAGGGCCAGAGTCAGACAAACACAGCAGAAAGACGAGCGACAGCAAGAAAGCAAGAAAGCAACGACAAACCGCGACGACAACACAACAGACAACAAAACAACATCGACAACAAACAGCGACGACAACAAACAACGCCAACGAACGACGACGACCACAACGAACGACCACAACGAACTATCACAACGAACGACCACAACGAACGACGACGACCACAACACCACAACGCCAACGCCAACGCCAACGCCAACGCCAGCGACGAAGACAACAGACAACGACACAACAACAACAAACGCAACCACAAACGCAACGACAACACCGCAAACAGCAAACAGCGAACGGCACGCAACGAAGAGTGACTGTGAGTGAGTGACTGACTGTGAGTGAGTGACTGTGAGTGAGGGAGTGAGCACAGCACAGCGCGGTGCAGTGCAGTAGTGCAGTAGTGCAGTGACTGCGCAACGTTTCAGAGTCACTCACAGTCACAGTCACACTCACTCACTCACCGTCACTCACTCACAGTCACTCACTCACTCACTCACTGTATGACTTCGTTCCTTCCTTCCTTCCTTCCTTCTCTTCCTTGCTGCCCTTACCGTCCCTTCCTGAATTGGGATTCTACGGTATCACCACTTACAGATTCTCTTTAATACACAGATGTCCTGCATGTAGATAGATATTCAGAGAGCAAAGGAAGGCAGAGCCCCCTGCCTCACTCTCAGTCACTCACTCACTCTCAGTCATTCACTCACTCTCATCGCTCACTGAAGGAGGACCGATATTTGAATCATCAATTCAAGTTTTAGTAATACCGTATGTACTGAGTTGTTGTACTAGTACGAACGAATTAACGGACGGAGAGTTGGACGAACGGACGAACACGCGCTGCTGTTGTTTGCGGCCACAACGACGACGACGACGACGACGACGACGACGACGACGACGACGACGACGAGGCAAAGACGACGACAACGACGACGACGACGAAGGCAAAGACGAAGGCAAAGACGACGACGACGACGCAGGCGAAGGCGAAGGCGAAGGCGAAGGCGAAGGCGAAGACGACGAAGACGACGACGGCGAAGACGACGACGGAGAGTGATGATGTGTGTGGGTGTTGGGAAGTGGTGTTGGGAAGTGGCCCATGGACGGCACGCTGCGCTGTGGTGGTGTTGTGTCTGTGTTGCTTCGGTGTGCGTTTCGGTGTGTGTGCGTGGTTTTGTGTGTGCGTGGCTCCCGCCCGTCTGTATGTTTGTATGTGCCGGTTGAGGCGTTGTGCGGGTGAGTACGCAGTCGGCAGTCGACTCGAGTGGAGGCGGCGGTAGAACGGACCGACAGAATGTGTGCATGTGGACGAAGGAGCGACCGCGTGCAAATCCGAGGCGCAGCGCTAGTAAGAGTGCGGGGCCCTGATTGACATCCCATGACGCAATTTCTCCCAAGAACTCAGTGAGGCGGGGTGCGGTGTCGCCTGCGGAGGTTTTCGGCTGACGAGATAATCTCCTCCACATGATATTGAACCAAAAGTTTATCGACCTCTTCTCAAGCACACGTTTGTCGCTTTTTCTGACCACTAGCACGTCAAGATTGGATTTGGGTCGGAACAGTCATGCTGCGGACGCTGGTCGGGCGTGTCGCACGGTCGCCTTTTGTTGCTGTGGCGGCGCGCGTGCAGCCTGGCTTAGGACGTGCCCGGCCTGTGTCTGTCCGACACGTATCTCTGACGGCTCCCAAACTTGGTCGCAAAGACGGCAACACGCAGCGACTGTCACGTTCCGCCCGCAAGACGCAAACGCGGAAGTTTTTGCAGCGCCGTGCTGAATTTAGGAGCCGTCATGCCCGTCCCAAGCGGTCGCATGCGCCGCATGGGTCGCATGCGCCTCGAGGTCGTGGCCGGGGGTCGTCAGGTTTCACTGGGGAATCGTCACTGGTCCTTCCCGACGCTGGGGATGATCACGCCAGCATTGATGAGTTTTTGAAGCACTTGTCGGCGCCTGAGCGCGCGGGCGGTCGCAAGGAAGACACTAAGAAGCTTCTGGAGATGGACACCGATGCCCGTATTGTAGAGATGAGCACGGACCCCGACTTATTGAAGGCCAAGCACTTCAACCAACTCATCCGAGCTCAGGCGGTGCAGGGGCAGCACGATGCGGCCTTGCGGAGCTACCAGCGCATGATGGCCCTCGGTGTCACGCCAAACACAAGAACGTTCAGGGCCATCATGTACAGCTGCGCCCTGTCTGCCAATGTACCGGTGGCACAATCTGTGGTCGCGCAAATTGCCACTTTCGGTGCGCCTGTGCACCCGAGCTTGTATGCGTCACTGGCGCAGGCATACGTCCACGCCGGCCAACTCGACGACGCGTTCGGAGTCATCAAGCTTGCGGAGACAAATGCCGAGGCGCTGCGCAAGGATGCTGGATACGTAGTCAGCAAATTGGAAGGACACGGAGCGGTCAATTTGGACCCCAGCATCTTCACGGTGCTCATCAAAGGGTGCGTGGACCGCCGCGAATATCGGCGGGCCTGGGCCTGTTTTGACAGAATGAGAATACACTACACGGACCCCGATACCCCGAGTCTCAGTCTAATGATTCATGTGTGTGCCCGCACTGGCGACGCAGAACGGGCGATGGATCTCTGGAACGAGTTCCCACTCTTGAACATTGAACCCTCATTTCTTTCTTACAGTGCCATCATCCACGCCTGCGCACGCACTTGGCGATATGCACCGCGCGCTTTCGATTTTTACTTCCAGCTTCGAGCTGCCGGATACACACCCGACACGCAAATAATGAACACCCTGATGCACAGCTGCAGTCATTCCGGCGACGTGCCGCGTGCACATATGATATTCAACACAATGAAAGCCTCCAGCGGGCTGCAACCGACAGCGGTGACCTACGCCACGTATTTGAATGTGATTGCGCGAGCGCAGAACGTGCGGCAGCCAAGCCCGACCCTGGCCCGTGAATTGGAAGCAATGGAAAAGAGCCCCCTCTCGTCAGAACAAGATGGCAACCCTGGTATCATTGACGAGCGCGAGGTGTACGATGACAGTGACTGGTTTGCCAAAGCTGATGATGACGAGGACCCTTTCGACGTCAATGATCATTTGGATTGGGACGCTTCTCTCCTCCCTGACGCCGACGACGTGACCGTCGAGTCTGCTGGTGTAAACCAAGAAGAGGGTGCTGCTCCAGCTAGCACTGAAAGCGGAGACAGCGAGTACGAGCGCGCAGAGTACGAAGCAAGTTCGGATACACTCGAAACGTATCTTCAAGCCGGAACCGAGGAGGAACCTGCTCCAGCGGCCGATGCGGCCGTGACTGCGGACATCGACAGGGTTGACGACACCGACGTCTCCGCCGAAGGCGGGCACAGCCAACCCATGACGTTGTCATTGCCCAAGATTGGCCCCGCCACAATCAAGAACTTGAATGTTCAGCTGGCGTGGAGAGTGTTCCAGGAGTACGTGAACGCTGGTCAGACTCCAACTTCGGTACGTCTCTCATTCCGTCTGGGTGCTGCGGCAAACAGCGACCACACCTCATCGTTGCATGTTTCTTTTTGTCACAACAGAGCATTTTGAACTCGCTTCTTCGAGTCCATTCTGAAGCAACATTCGTGAACGGGGCCTTCGAGGTTCTAAATTTGTTCGACAAGCACAAGCTCGACAAGACTGCGCACACATACGGGACCATCGTCAGCATGTTGACGAAGGCCCGAAAATTCAACGACGCTCTCGAATGGAAAGACCGAATGCTTGCATGCGGGTTCAAACCCAGCCCGGTGGTGTACGGCAAGTTGATTCACGCCGCAGCGTGCGGCCGCGACGTCGATACGGTGATAGCTCTGCTCGATGAGCACGTTGACAAAGGTGTCGAGACGCCACAGGTGTGCAACACCACTACCAGCACGGCGCCGAGTGCACGACTCCTCGCATACTGATGGTTTGTGCTCTTGCATTTTGTGACTGCAGGAAAAATATTTGCAACAAGCCCGACTGTTGTTCCGTGACCGACGAATCCAGCCGCCAGAGTCATTGCCAATGTCCGTCAAAGAATGGGAGCGCAGCCACCGTAGCTCCACGTCGCGCAAACGGAGAGCAAGATCAACAGCGAGCCGCTTGCGAGGTGCGACGCGTGTTCATTGAAAGCTACCCACGCAGCGACCGTAAGTTTACATGATAGAATGATAATGATAAGATAAACCCTGATCCCTGTAACCTCCACTGGGCAATGTTGCGTTAGTCGACAGTCACACGCGATTCATGCCGTGTCCGGTTGCAGTCGAGCCACAAGAGTTCGCTCATTGGCAGTATTTGAGAGCAAATGGAACAGATGGAAGTCTCCAAATCCTAATTCTTCAAGAGCGCTGATTGTTTCCTAAGCACGGAAGCGATGACAGTGAGACCTTCGACTGACAATAGCACGTCGAAGAAACCAGAACCACTCACATTATTGTGTTTCGTGACACCTTCGCCACCAGTCCGGCGCTGCAGTTTGATTGTTAACACTAAGCGACACCCATGTTCGAGAAACTTCAACATCGGACGAAGAAGTTTGTCAACTGCTGCCTTGCCACTGATATTTGCATCGCAGACGCAGATTCCAATGCCGTCGGGATTGCCGCTGCTTGAGCTCCCAAGAATTTCAGCAACTTCAGGAATTGCCTCTTCTGCTCGCTTTTGGACGTGACAAAGATGGCTCGCCAACGAAAAGTGCTGTTTGTCTTTCAATGCAGGGAGAAGGTTGGCCTAGCCGACGCATGCATACACGGAACTACAGGGTGACACACGCACGTCGAGATCGCGGCAGCGGGTTCGGCGCATGCCAAGACATACCGGGTCTAACGCAATCACATTAAGGGCGGATCCTGATGTGAGTAGCTTGTGGGACCAGCCTCCTGGCGCAGCCCCAATATCCAACGCGAATTTGCTTGGGCTTCGGGGCGCCGCGGAGGCGGGCTGTGTTAGATTGTCGAGACGCCACAATGCTTCCACAACTTTGTGAGCAGCTCTGTTGACCACCGCTTGCCACGAGCTAGCAGACGGTGCGGATTTGGCGGTTGCACTTGGTGACTGCCGGGCCTTACCAGACAACAGCAGGTGCTCCAGCGAGTCTGCTTGCTTGGCGGTCAACCCCACGTTTGGGTCCACATGCAGAAAGTGCTCGGAAGGGAGGTCAAGTTCAAGGTCATCGAGAGCAACCCATGATGCCTCGGGATTGGCCAGTTGTTCCGCCCATGCTCGAATTTCTCCACTTCTGCCGCCACGAAGAACGCTCACTCTTGGTGTAACGCCAGAGCTCGCAGGCATGCCCGCCTTAATGGTGTGGTGGTGTACGCAAACAAAGGAGCGCTTGAGAGGGATGCCGAGCTTGACGAATGCAGAGAACAACACGGGCGACGTACATTTATCAATGCGGCGTCTACGGCACGCCTCCCCGGACCTGTAAGTCTCCACGTCGACGTCAGAACTATTTGTGCTCCAGTGCGACGAACTACGCGGCCAAGAGCAGCCATGCACGGCTCGTGGAATTCTCCTGGAATAACTTCGGCTACGCGGAGTGGGTCATGTCGCCGACCACTATCATCCAGAGCATTTTCTCGCTCGGCACGGGCGAGCCATTGGTCGCGCTGCGCATGCAGTGGCATGCCATTGGAAGACAAAGGATGCAACACTCCATCGACATCGAGCAAGATGAAGCACGTCGTTGACCCGGCGTGTGCTGCATCGCTCGCTTTGCTTCTTGCCGCGCTCATTTTCATTCGTTTCGACTTTTGAGGCTCGGTGGCGGCGGCGGCGGCGGTGGTGGTGGGATTTCCCGATCCGGGAACTAGCGACGACTTTGGGGCACGCGGAATGAGCAAAAATGGTTTCCAGGTCAGGTCAAAAATGCCGAAGAAAAATGTCCCCTGTTGACCCTCTGAGCCATTCGATTTGTTCAACGTTCCTGTTACTGATTCTGTGCACGTGCATTTTTTCTTGGTTGTGTCGGGATGGTCGGTGATGCACACCGCGACTAAAAAGTGAGTAAAGTCTGTACGAGAAAAGGACCAGCTTGCAGATGCTCTGTCACTGGCCTGCGTCTGCAGTCGTTCTTGAACCTGACCGTGTGAGGTTGGTGGAAAGGCCATCAGGCGAAACACTGCTCCTGCGGGTGAGTTTTGCTCGACCCACGATTGCATCGCTTTGATTGATCCCGCGGCGTGTGTTGTGGGGTAGAATGATGTCAAGAAATGCAGGAAGCAGCCGGCGTGGCTTGTGCTCACAAACTTCATGACGTTGAAAAGTTGGCTACCGTCATCGTGCGACTTTCTATCATCAGCCACCTCTTCCCTCGAGGAAGAGCTGCTGTTCACGTCAGCCTGGAACCAGTCATCTCCGCCACAAGTGCGGGGCACTTGGAACTTCGCTTCCGCCGCCTTCCACGCTTCGTGGTACCTGCTGGTGTAGGATCTTTGGTATCGTGCCAGCAAACACGGTTTTCTCACCCACGGGCGGGACTCCGTGCAGTCGGAGAGAATCTTTGCACGGCGGTCGCGGCGGCGCTTCATTACTCTTGCATGCTGGGCAGTGGTGTCTAGCATCGCTCGAAGTTGGACTTGCTTCTTATGCCCCAGCGAGTTCATTCTCTCCGCTGCAGTGTGGCGAGTGGTCGGGGTGTGGAACTCCACCTCGAACCTCCCGGCCTGTTCAATTGCAGCCTTGGCCTTGGAAGCATGTTCTGCATTTTCGAAATCCAAGAACGCTGCTCGGGTCCGGTCGGGATTCACCTTGCGCCGTTTCGGTGGTAGTACTTTGACGTGCAACGGCCAGCACTCATTGGACAAGTTCTCGAAGCACAGCTGCCCCAGAGTTTCGGCGGTGGTTTCAAAAGGCAGTCTGTACACGAACAAGTGTTTGGTCGGTGCGCTTGGTCGCCGTCGTTCAGTCGATGCGTCCTCATTGCCGGCGCGCGGTTCCATTTTGCAGGAAAGAGTCGCCACGAGAACACAAGTGGCACGGCCCCGTCGTTTGCTCTGTGTTCCGTCACGCCATCATTCACTCAAGTGACAACTGTACTCGTGAATCTTTCAAGTTCAATTCTCAGCTTCCGTTCTGCCTTGGCCCACTTTTTGGCCATCACGCACAGCACCATATCTCCTGCGCCCTTGACCACTGCGGTCATCATAACAACGCACACACGAAATCCGGCTGGGTAACAAGTATGGCCATGGAGAGCCAGCCCGTGCAACTACGTAGACCGGCAAAGCAACTGGCGTGGGTTCCCTGCTCGCAGACCACGGTGGGCGGCCACAGCGGCCACAGAGTTGATTGCCTTCCAATGCGACGACGTCGACGATCGCCGAAAAGCAAACAAACACACTCCCACACCCTTCCATCTCCCTCCCCTGACATTTTGACACACAACAACGTCTCGCTCCGCCTCACCAATAACTCCAGCAACGAAGAACTCCACCGGCGCGCGCTCCGTTCGTGGCCGACCATCTATGGTATCTATTCACTATTCATACAACGCTTCCGGTCGTTGCCTCCGAACAACAACAAACGAACGAACGAACGAACGAACGACCAAGCAAAGACTCCAAATAAATCTGCAAACCCCTCCTAAATGATACAGGCTGTTGTATGTTCTTGCACAGTCACACTCTCGTCATTATTTATGCTCATCACTGTCATCAGGAAATGAGTGAGTGAGTGAGTGAGTGAGCGGCTGACAGACAGTGATGACTGAGTGAGAGTGAGTGAGTGAGTGAGTCACAGTGAGTGAGTGAGTGAGTGAGTGAGTGTGCTTCGAACAATTGTGCGGTCACTCACTCACTCACTCACTCACTCACTCACTCACTCACTCACTGCGAAGTACTTGCTTGCGGTCGTTCGGTCACTCACTCTTTACTCACTCACTCACTCACTCACTCACTGTCCGCTTGCTTGCTCAGCGAAGTTCGAAGTGTTCGAACTTCGAAGTCAATCAATGAATGAAATGAATGAATGAATGTTTGTTGACTTCCCTTCGTTCGTTCGTTCGTTCGGTCGTTCGTGCGTTTGTTCGTTCGTTCGTTCGTGCTTTCGTTTGTTTGAAGCACAGTAAGTGTTCCAAGATCGGAGTCGACAGACTAGCGGATCAGGCATCAGACAGACACACAGAGCATCACAGCTCGCTCGAAGTTCGAAGTTCGAAGGACGTCCGTCCGTCGGAGTTTGGAGTTCTATCTAAGAGTAGCATACTCGAGCATCACGACACTCACGACGCAAATGAGCTTTGCTTTGATTGAGAGTTGCGAGCACTGTTCGAAGTACACTGTATTTGAAATGCCCGTTCGAAGAACGATTTGGACCAGAGCTCGATCGAGGGCCGTCGGAGTTTGGAGTTCTATGCACGAGCTTGTCGCGCATGGCCGCAAGTGTGCGAAGTGTTTGTTCGAAGAGTTCGAAGATCGTAGTCCACGTCGGAGTTTGGAGCTCTATGCAGAACGCACATGAGCTTTGACAGCACGACTTATGTACGAATGGAATGTGTGCCTGTGTCCGTGTCTGTGTCTGTATTCGAAGTTGGGCGGGAGGAGGGTCCGTAGTGCTCGAGGTTGGTCAGAGAGTTAAGAGTGCAGAGTTTGAAGAGTGGAGTAGTTCTAAATTGCACAAAAGAGGTCAAGCTAACTGTGCCCGAGGGCCTTTGGGGAGGCCTTGAAGCTTTGCATGGACCAAGCGCGCAAGAAACTCACACAGTTGTTATCTTACTTTTCAATTTTATTTGGAAGCTCGCCGACACTGTCGGTGGGTCGTCGCCCGTTGTTTGAACAGTCACAGGTCTGACTCCCCGACGCTCCAGAAACGCCGGGACAACAGGAGATGAGCCAAGATTCCAAACCAGCCCAGAGTCCCACGTCCGGCGCCGAGGACTCTGGTGCAGCAAGCCCCATCGACACGTCGGAGCAGAGCGACGCGGCAGCGAAGATGGACGCTAGTCCCTCGTCTTCTCCGGCGCCTGCCGACGGCGTAGGTGTGCCTACCGACAATACAAGTGCTGCCACGGCAAGCGCCAGTGCGCCAGCCGACAGTGCAAGTGCGCCAGCCGACAGTGAACGTCCACAGCCGTCGGCCGACACAAGTAGTCCTGCACCTGCACCTGCACCTGCCGATACTGCAACCGGACTGTCCTCGAGTGATGGAGCTGTATCCCCTGCACCAGCGCCGGCACCAGCACCTGCGGGGGCTAGATCAGCACCAAGTGTGCTCAAAAAGCCTCTTCTGCACTTTCTGACGACGCGTGGCGTGGCCAGCAACTCACTGTGTGCTACTTTTGAAAGCTACGTCCAGATGTATCAGGACGACCCTGAAAAGCTGTACTTCCTGCAGAGTCTCGTCAACTTCTACGTCGCTCTGAGGCGGCCTTTGCTGCTGCTGAGGGCACCTGTACTGAACAGCCGCATCATCGACATCTACCGACTATACACTATCGTCACCGAGCACGGCGGTTTGAAAAAGGTCGTCGATGACAAAAAGATGAAGGACGTCCTGAACCGTATGAACATTGAGCTCCCAGCAACTGCCACGAGCGCTAGTCACATGTTGAAGTTACGATACGAAGAGTACTTGCTGCCATACGAGCAAGCCGCTATGTTCAACACCAACATTTCCCCGATGGCACAGCCTCGCATATTGAGAACCAGCAGTGCGAAGCTGGCAGAGCTTGCGACGAGAGACTCCACTGCAATCAGATCAAAATACGCGCCATCGCCGCAGCAATTGCGTATGCATGACGCCGCAATGGAACAACAAAGGCGTCTTCTCGCGAGAGCAACCGTGGAGCGTCATGTCCCTCAGCCTTCTGCCGCCAACATCGCGGAACATGTGTGTCAAGCGTTGAGGCAGGCGTTCGAGGTCATCGGCAAGAAGTCGCCGAGTCAAGTTGCACCTTTTCAATCAGACCCCAACATGTTCCACTCCAAGGCAAAACGGCCAGCCCCTGGTGTCACAACGGAATATCTCCCACCTGCTCGGAAGCGCCTCGACAATCGACAAGAGACGCTTCGCCGAGTCGCAAAACTCTCGCTTCGCGAATCTCTGAACAATGTTATTAGAGCATTGGATTCCAACAGCTTGCACGACATCGTCTGGGGTTTGAATTACCTTCTTGCTTTGACAGATCAGCCCGCCCATGGAGGTGAACCAGCGTCAAAGAAGAAAGGCAAGAACACTGACCGTGATGACCTGGTCTTGCAGGAACACCCAAAACTGTTCTTTGCCCTCATGCGGCAATTCGAGGCGTCGGAGCCAGGAATTCCGGGAGCGAAGAGTTTCGAGCGGTATGCCGATAGCTCCAGCAGTGGTTCGCGTGAGCTTCACGCGGAGTACGCACCCGTTGCTCCGCGGCCATGGGGCGACAACCAAGTTTTTTCGCTTCGGTTTTCTGAGGCTGCATGGATCACGACAGACGAGGCAACACACAAAATGTCCAAGTTCTCTGCGGGCGGCAACGGTTCAAAAGTGAATCTCGGGAGCGCATCAAAATTGGACAAAGCAGCGTCCGAACTCCCGCAGTTGCTGCACGTGCAACACGTGCTCGGTATCTTCCTCAACTTCGCGTCCAACCTTCTCAACTCCAAGTTTCTGGCGTCCAATGCCCAGTTTCTGTATCATTTGTTCCGCGTCGTGCGGGTTTCTGACGCAGCTGTTCAAGATTTAGCGGCGCGTGTCGTGCAACGCATAGGATTCGATATAGATCTCTCTGGGGCATCACTAGTCAGTTACGACCCTGACTTGCAGGTCACACAGGTGCCGAGACCCTTTCATGTGGTCATCAGTGCTTCCGCTGAACAGCAGCGCGAGACGAACCAGGGCACCGTGAAGTGGTTGGGTAAAAAGCGCAAGACCTCCAACTTTGATATTCAGGCACCCCGCGAAATGAACGCGGCGGTGATTGCCATGATGGTGACCGTTTGCAATGCAAATGACTTTGGACTGTCGGATTACCTCAAACTGCATTCGACGACAACCGCAGTTGGATGGAAGCACGCGATCTCGACTCTTTCGAAACATCGCCAACAGACGCTGGTGCCGTTGCAACTTATATCTGCGCTGTCCATTCTGTCGCTGAACAATGCAACCACGAAGCATGGGAGCATTACACAGTACTTGAAGCCACCAGGGAAATTGTCGCGCCCCTTTTTTCTGTCGTTGGTATCGTTTCTCATCCCGCTCGTGGTCCTCTGCGTCGCCACCAACGAGCATCAACCAAACAAAGAACTGTACCCAAAGCCGGCTGCAATTGCCAGGTCGAACGAACGCAGAATGCTGTTGTCGCTTGGCGACAGACATCCGCGGCAAGCAGTGGAAATTGCACTCGGATTTGAGTCTTTGCAATTTTTGTATCGCGTTTTGAAGCGTTCGACCACACTGTGCTCAGCTGTTTTGAAGTGGTGCCCCCATTTCCTGAATTTGATTTCGTCAGTCTTGGTCTACGAGGGCGCTCACTCTGAGATTCCACTTTTGGCCGCGTCGTTGCTCGGCGTTTTCACGAGTGACACCGGTGAGCTTGTGCAGCATGCGTGGGGATCGCCGGTGTTGGAGAACAATTTATTGACAGCAGCGTCTCGATTCAGCGAGGACAGCGAAAACTCTATTCTGTTTCAAAAAATATCCATCCTACTTGGATTCTTGCCAGAGTTGATACACCCGTAATTATATCCTCGTGCTGGTTTCGCCGTTCTCAGATGGAGCAGTCCTACATCAATTCACAATGAATGCACAGGGCCCCGTTCAACAAGTGTCGCGTTTAATTTCATTGAACTTTGTTTTTGTTTTTGAGGTTTAAAGTTAACCATTTGCGGTCCTACATCATGATTCAGTCTTACTTGCGGGCGATGCACTCTGTGATAACAAATAATGTGCATTGGCCTCGATCTTCGTGAACTTGGCCTTGGCGGCGTCCTTGGTGTCTTGTTCGATGTAAATTGGTCGAGGAACAGACTGCATTTTTGAAAACTCTAGCTCCGCCGTTTCGAAGTGCTCCACTGCCCGATCTACGCCACCGTCAGTGTTGTCGAAGAGTCCAAGATGGTCTTTGTGGTTCAAGTTGATGCTTGGGTCAGCAGCCTGCTCCGGCGCCAAGAAGTGGGGGTGTGACGCGGCATCACCGATTCTTGCGCTGCGTACCTCGAAAAAACGTGGACGGTTGTCGGAAGTCACGGCATTCCGCAACAGGTACAAAGCCTGAAGCTCCCACAAAGATCCATCCGATTTTACCAGGTATGCAGGGTGCAAAATGCACGGCAGCAACAAGCGATGCCGTTCATTAGTAAGCTGTTGTTGAGCAGTCGGGGTTGACCACCCGCAGAGCCTGGAGTACAGATCCACTTCGTGAAAGTTGGCGTTTTCGGCCTCCACATCGGCTCGACTTAGGCCAACAGTAGTACGAACTGGCAACACCAATTTAAGTTGTTTGTTCACTTGCGCAAAAATACGGTTCAATCGTTTCTGGCGCATCAGCGTCTGCTTCATTTGCGTAACAATCTGCCGACATGTGCCTGGCCACAGGCACTGCCCTGGCGCCAGCCGCACCATCGTGTCCAGCACGTTGACCGCCGCTTGCGATGCTGTTGACGTCGCAACCTCATTGCGGGTCCGAGACGGCGATGCTTGGGATGTGCTACTGTCGTTGGCGTCGCGAGACGCGACAGGTTGTGTGCCCGCACTGTCTGGAACCCGTTGCAGCCACGCTGCCACAAGCTGCGGTACATTCACATCGAACGTCGGCATATTTCCTGTGGCAGAATTCTTCACTTTCACACGAAGGTGCGCCAAATCGTTGAATGCACGACTCTGCGTCACAATTGTGGTAGCCAAGTAGTCGGTGACAAGCTGTGATACGCGGTCCAATGCGTCAACGTAAGGGTCAATGCTGACCCAATCTTTCCACGACGACGGACTGCCCAAAGCAGACACGGTGTCGACGACTTGTCCAAGCAAGATTTCGATGGACTCCACATCCAGTCGTGACAGCATGTCGACGCTCACGGACCCCGACAATTTAAATTGCAAGCGCGCATGCCGTGAGCCATTGCCACTGCCAACACCTGCTCTCTTCTGGAACACTGCATTGAAGAAATACTTGAGAAAATTTTTCAAACGCCGCGATGTTCCGGCAACGTTCTTCCGAGCACGCGAGGTCGTAGTGAATGGCCAAATAGACGCCCGCAGCAGTCTCTCCAGTACGTCGACTCCCTCTTCGACGAGAATGACGCGGCTCACCACGGTGTTACTCATCACCCGTTGCAAAATGTTTTGTTCGCCGTCATACTCATCACCGTCGCTATCACTGTCGCTGTCGCTGTCACTGTCGCTGTCACTGTCACTGTCGCCGTCGCCGCCAGCATCATCCGAGGTTTTCGTTTCTCGTTTCTTCAGCTTCGACAGGACGCGGAGTGCGCGCTCTTGCGGTGGTGCGAGCGCTTTGATGGCAAGCTCACTCGCGGCCAGGTCAGAGAAGTTGTCAATTAATCGCTGCAGGCCAGCAACTGCTCCGGTAACGGTGTCATCCGTCGATGTTGCGCTGGTAGCATAGTAGGATTCGAAGGAGGCCAACTCGTCCGCGAGGACATCGACCTGCGCTTGCACGTGCTCAATGGGATCGTCAGAGCACCGAATACGCTGTCTGAAAACATTTGTTTTGTGGTCGTTCAGAACGCGATCCTCCTGCGCATCCAAGTCTGAATACTTGAACTCTTTCTCCTGCGGCCCATTCTCGACGAAGGACACCTTGTACGTCCATCGTGTTGGATCGTCGCAGAGCTCGTGATGGCCGTCACAATCAACCATACGTTCGATGGATTCGATCTTGCCAGGCCGGTTCAAGGACTTGATGTACACACGCTGAGTCTCCCACAATTCCGCGACCCGCACTTGCTTCAACCGGAAGCGTGCGACCTGCGGGGACCCATCCACTGACCGACGTTTGAGCAATTCAAAGTCGAGCATCGGAATTTTGAGTTGCGATGCAGCGCGAACATTCTTGAACTTCAGCGGAAGGTTGATCACCACGCTTCCTTCAGCACGGTACTCGGCGCCCATTTGCACGCTGCGTTGGGCCCGTTTGAGCCTCGCCACGGCATCTCGGATGGCTTCTGCGGCCTTGTTCCATCTGAAAACGAAGCGGAGCACGTGCTTGCCGATTACGAGGCTCTTTTTCTTCAAGCGGCGGAGAATGCGCCTTTTCGTGGTTCGGCCGACGCGGTACACGGCGAAGGCCTCGACCGCGATGACTCGCGCGGCATCCAAAGCCTCCTGCAACAAGTTGGTGTCTGGGTCATCGGCATCGGGGTCACGGCTCGTGCCATGCGGCAACTGCACATGAGCACCGACGAACATTTCGCCAGCGAGGAATTGCCGCCAC
>ENA-OWNT01001667-OWNT01001667.1-seawater-metagenome-genome-assembly--contig:-NODE-1667-length-26734-cov-4.229621_pt1 | contig 26734 bp, 30 predicted proteins | sample MGYA00238136_ERZ651165 | MGnify/ENA primary metagenome ERZ651165 (study PRJEB26861, sample SAMN08777766) | seawater metagenome | isolation source: coastal seawater | place: USA: Florida | collected...
CCACCACGTCGCTTTTCACCTTGCCGGCACCGTCCGTGTACCCACCAGCGAACAACATAACATCGTGGAACTTCGAACCGAAGTCGTCGATCAGCCAGCGCGCATCAGCAAGCAGTGCAGAGTGCAGCGCGGAAGCGCGATACGGAAGCAAAGCAGCAAAGCGTCCATCAGTCAGCAATCAATCGATCAATCGACCGTCGACGTTTGCTTGCTTGAGGTAAATAAATCGCACACTGCTCAGCGTTTGTTGTTGCAGTCTTCCGTTCTTCCTTTCTTCCCGTAATCCACATATTCCTACTTCACGATACCATCAACGCACTCACTACCACTTCTCGAATTTATCTATAACCAGGAAAACACCGCACGTTAGCATGCGCCGCATGCGCGGATTTTACTCCACCGATACGAATTTTCGACACAGTGAACAAAAGCGACGCAGAAACGTAGTATCAGTATCGTATAGCTCAACTTTTGCTGCACGTACGCGACTCCATCCGAGCGATTGTAGTGGTATCCTAATTGCGGATATGATTGTAGAACTGTGGAAGGCGAAGCGAGTTATCTTTAATCAGTAATAGTACTGAAAAGCGGGACAAGGTTCCCAGCGCGCTGTCGTCGTCACCAAGCAAGCAGCCGACACTGAAAGCAGCAGCGAAGGTGTGCTATCTGTTATCTATCTATTTCTAGTATTCCATGTTTTTCAGTGATGTTTAGAGTGGTAAATTCAAGTATTCCCGTATAAAGATAGTTAATGTGGTGATGAAGGAAGGATGCGGGAAAGTTTCCGTCAGAGTCAGTAAAGAAAGATTCACAGAATCCTGCAAACCGATGGATTCACATTCACGGAATCCTGCAAAATGTCGGTCGCAGTTTTGCAGTTTTGAAGTTTTTGAAGTTTTGAAGTTTGTTCGTTCGTTCGTTCGTTCGTTCGTTCGTTCGTTCGTTCGTTGTTTGGCGTTGGTTGTTGCAACGGACAACGGACGTGCTTGCCCGGGTACTTGCTTACTTACGTTACGACTTGCAACTAGTTGCAACTAACTGTTGTTATGGTCATACTGTAGTGTGATTGGATACGTTGTTCGGTCGTTCGGCAGAGTGATCAAGTGACGGTGGCGTGGCCGTTATTACTTGCAACTGTTACTATGATTGATGGTGGTAGTTCGGTGGTGGTATGGCCATGTGCAGGGGACGGGTTTGGAAACAACGACTGTCAGAATAATTCGCAACACATCTCATACACGAGTGTTTGTGGGTGTGGGCGGTTGCGTTGCAAGTGTAGCATGGGAAGACGGAAATGACCCTCAAGACAACAACGGATATATGATCATACATGACAGTTGAGGGTGGTCAATGGAGGGCGACAACGTGCGAAACAAAACTACTACTTGTGTACACATCTGAAGCTGTTTGTCGTTTTGACTGCTTGCCTTCTTGTCGTGATTTGAATTTCTCTGAGATGGTATATTTGCATAAAAGGAGAGTTACTCGCCCTTCTTGATTTGGACGTCGCATCAGGCAAAGCTGTTGATGTGACAGCGCCGGTTTACTGATATGGGCATCACTGCCTTCCTGTTCGAGGAGGTGCATGTAGGGTATGCCGTTGCTTTGTGGCGTGTTGCGTTTGGACTGTGTCTCATATACACGGCGCTCGTGACTCATGTCGAGATCACCCGGGTGGTGGAATTCACGTCGTTCACCATCCCCTTGATTGACGGCCTCCCAATGTTGTCAGCCCCATCACTGTGGCCTTTACTCGCAGCTTTCCTCACCGCTGCCATCTTCGTGACTCTTGGAGTGTTCTACAAGCCGAGCATCATTGTGGCCACTGTGCTGCACACGTACTTTTTCCTTCTCTGCAAGGCCGCGCACAACAACCACTACTACCTCATTAGCATTCTAGGAGCACTCCTCGCCATGGTGCCGGCTGACCAAAATTTATCACTGCGAATGTCATTCTGCAAGTGCAGAACGAGTGCGCCACCAGGTGACGATGATATTATGCCACGGTGGCATTTTTTAGTGCACAAGCTGCAAATTGCGCTTGTGTACTTCTACGCCGGGATAGCCAAGCTGGACCGTGACTGGCTGGAAGGCCGTTTTATGTTCAAGGTGTGTTCAAGCTTGAGTGTGTTGTCTGTGGGTAGAGGAGCTAGATTTCACGGTGACCGCGTATAATTTGGCACGAACAGGTCTTCGCTGAAAGGCTCAACATTATTCCTCTGGACTTGCAATACAATGCATCGCTGGGCGCTGCTGGCGACTGGACGATTGATCTTGCGGTGATCGCACAGGCAGCCGCAGTCGCTGGTTGTATTTTTGATATAATAGTCCCGGTCGCCCTGCTGTGGTGAGTACTGACCTTGAGCGACTATTTGAGTGTTGCACTATGACTTCCCGATGGGCGAACCACATAGGCCTCGAACAAGATGGTATGCGCTTGCCGCCAGCATAGTCTTCCACATGGTCTGTTGCTGCTGTGGAATGAGACGCTTCCGTCCCAACTCTTATTGTAGCATTGTGCATGCATGTTGATGCCCAAAAGGCAAATGAGAATTTATTCACCATTGGCATATTTCCAATCATGATGTTGTGCACCAACGTCCTGTTCGTGCCGACTGAGGTATATTGGCCAACATTCACGCTGCCCACACGCACGGCTCACTTCACTGGACTACTCTCATGTGTGACAATGTGTGAAAATAATTTTCTGTCATGCGTGGTTCGTGACTATTTTTGTCCATTTTCTAGCTCCTGAACGCTGTGACTCGAAGTATTGTGGGCAAGCTGCAACCATGTGCTCGCAGAGTATGCTGCAAAGGCCCAGATACATTATCGCGGACCCAAAATCGGATCACTCGGCGTTGCACGATGTGGATTCTAGGTTTGAACCTTGACAGTCCTTTTTGAAGAAATGCTGTCAACGCAATATCGCGCGTGTGCTGAAATGAGTGCCTGCCCTTGTTGGAACGTAGGCTTGCATTTCTTTACACAGTTGATGTTCCCGCTTCGGCACCTGCTCATTGCTTCAACAACCAATTGGTCGGAAGAAGGTACACCGGAAGCGCGTTCTTGCTGAACAACTTCTTTCTTGAGAATTGTTCTATTTTTAGTGACGTGGTATTGTCCGTTTTGATAATTTGCAAGGTCATCGGTATTCTTGGCACATGAAGTTGCGTTCCAAACTGTGCTATTCGCTCAAGGTACGCGATTCTACCGTTGGCAACACGCTTTCATTTGCAGAAGTTCAAGGTTTTGTGCCTGCGCAAACCATATTAGGTTGACGTCACAGACGCATCCACCGGTTTGTGTGAGCCACCCCTTGGTGCTCCGACCGAAAGCCGTGTGTTAGCACCCGATCAGACCAAGAGTTGCATTCAATGTGCGTAGGGAAATCACTGCGTTTGATAGAGTTTGAACGTGGGAAGGCACCTAGGTTGAGAGGGGGTCTTACACTGTTGCCAGTACAATTAAACAAGATCTGCAAGATTCCAGACATGCTGACACAAGTACGATCAAGTCGGCTGCAGCACTGGTCTGGACCTACTACACCATCTCCCACCTATATTCTGCTTGCAGACGTCCAAGATTCTGGCAGAACACCCAGTTGTAACAACACGATTTGACGGACCGGTAGAAATTCGAGCAACTGCTTTGGTGAGCTTCGCCACCAAGTCGCGACGTGGGAATGTCCTTTCGCTCTGTGTTTTTCATGCGCCGTGACCACAACTGCAATGGACTTGCAGGTTAGCGTGAATTTAAGACCTCCTCAGTTGTTAGTGAACCCTACAGTCGACCTTGCAAGCGCTACTTTTCCACCGTATCCCGGCGCGGCATCGTTCATATTGTAAGTGCCCAAGTTTGGTATGACCACTGAGACTTTGCTAATTTCGTTTGACGGTCGATGCTCTGGCATACATGTGATGCATTGCTCCGAAGGCCTCTGAATGAATCCAGAAAGGCGACTTTACACGAGTTACTACACCGAGCGCAAACGCTGCAAAAACAACCAGTGAGTGTCTTTAGTTTGTTTGTTTGGTTTCATGCTGAGACTGTCTCAATTCGCTTCGTGGCGGTGAATGTTGCTGCAGAATGCTCCGCCCCGTAACCAAATCCTCAATTACATGTTGATCGGCGGGTATTTCGATGCGACGCGCAAGCGAGGGCTCATATCCGACGACTGGAAGCGGCCCGACACTGCAAATTCTCCCGCACGTCGCGCAGCAGGCCCACGAAGTGCGGGCCCAAATCGCGCTGTTCTAGCCGCACGGAGAGAAGCTGCCCAACAGGCCGCGGCACTCCATGCCGCAGAACTTTGATTGGTACTAGAGTACCGTAAAGTTACCGAAGCATATGGATATAATGAATACAATAAAACTTTGGGTTGCAACCACAATCTCTTCTGGCAATTTCATGTCGCCTCCTTCATTCACAGAAATGTTCCAACAGCTCGTTAACATTCTTCGGCACATTATCGGCCAGTTTGTGGAGCTTTTTGGTGATCGGCGCTTCCGTGCCGCAGGCCTTGCGACTCATGATGTGTGCCTGCAAGCAGCAGTTATCGCGACAATAACTTAAGTGCTTGGGACAGGTGCTGGGAGCGGTCAAAACAAAATACCTTCTTGAACGCTTCTGCAGCTACGGCGTGTGCGCCATTGGCCACTGCAACTTGCCCAAGCTTGTCGTAGTACAATACACGCTCAAAGTGGACAGGTGGCAGAACTTTGTGATGTGGGTCATCAATAATCCTAATAATGGTTTCATATGCTGCTTGGGCAGTGACTGGAGCCTGCAAAATTCGATAATTCAATCACCAACACCAATATCCCAACGTCCTCATCAAGGTGCATGCAACGTACGGAGCGCGAGTTTTGAAACGCAATTTCGTTCAGGGCGTCGAAAACCAAGTAGTGACTTTCGTGGATACCTCCCGCTGAAATCGATGTCGATCATTTGCAGCAATTACCAGATCCGGACATAAGTTAGCACGTGCACCCAGGCCTCAGTCCACAACATAATGCCATGCGACACTCACTTGGCGACTGCTGTGTAGGAGAGGCGGCTTTCCTCTTCGCACGACGGCTTTTCTTTCTGTTCGATGCCTTTCTGGTGCGTGTCGCCTTGGCCACCTGTCTTCCGGCGGTCACGAGTTCGTCTACCTCAGCTAATGTAATCGGATCTGAATCCAGCCTATTCTCTAGTTCAACTTCTGTTTTGCACCACACCTCAACCTACGGCATGGTGACACACGCTGCAGAGTGAGCACAACATGTCGGCATATTCGCTGCGTTGCACTCAATTGTTCGCCCAGTACCTGGTGTGCATCCGGTGTTCGTCCACAACTTGGACACGCAGTCCATGCGGCATGGTCGACGCTCGGCGCGTCTGCTTCACTGTGTGACATGTTTTCTGCACCACCAACCTCAATGGCACGCGGCTTTGAAGCATCCGAATCCTCACGACCCAAAGCAGCAGGATACACCAGTGCCCCTTGTTTGCCCGCACAGCTGGGGTTGGGGCAGCGAAAAGCTCGGGTGTAGTCAGGCTGGTCTCTGCATCGTTCGCACGAACAAACGAATCCGTACTTCTCCAGCGTGTAGTTTCGCCGCTCCGAAGTTGGGCGGTAGTGCAGGTTTCCGTAGTCGATCGAAAGTCGCTCGCCTGCGGCGCAAAGCCGGATACACGTGACGAACACCTTGGACTCATGAGTTGTGAACGACAATGTGGGCAAGCACGAGTGCTCCAGGATAGCTGCAGCTGGGAACAGCCCGGAGCCCCCAAGACTCTCTAACTCCATTTGGTTGTTATTCAGCAACCCAATAAAGTGTCCGACCTGGGCGCACACGCAAATGCGAAATCAGTACACAAAGTACAGCGAATGCAAGTGCTATTGGACGCAGCAGCGGACAGACGCGTACCTTCTCATCTGACATGAGAGACAGAGGCTTAAATTTTGGAAACAGCTTGCGAAATTCCACAGCTGCAGCTACACACTTTGCAATTCCTTGACTTGGAGCCAACTCGCGCAAGTATGTGACTTGCTGTGCAAGCTGGGGATTGAATCCCCTGCGCAGCACGAGTTCTTCGGCGGAGAGAGTTTCGAAATCCCCTCGTCCGCAGTCATGTCCGCCAATATCGCCATCTTCACTTGAATCTTCACTCTTTGCCGAGCAACCAGCAGTCGCAGCATAAAAAATCACCATCAGTTGCAAAAGGTTTCTCGCCGTGTCAAGGCTTTCCACGCCCGGAAGGGCTTCTAAAGCCAGACTCATTTTTGTGTACTCCTCAACTGAGCACAAGCCGGTGGTCTTAATGATCGTGGTGACAGCTGGGTTCCCAACCGCAACCAGAGAGTCTTCGGTTATGGTGTCCCACTTGGAAGGCGCGTCGCCAACTTCTTCGTCCTCCTCAAACGAGGCAAATACGATTGCGTCCTCCGTGAATGCGACGGTTCCCACAGCGAACTCTTTTGTTGCCTCAAGACATCTTCCTTTGACTTCATCGCGGACAACTTTAATGCCCGGCGCCACGAACGCCATCGCCAATTTGGCACGCACGTGCACACGCAAACGCACGCCGCTTTTCGTTAAAATAAAAGCGCCGCTCACCTGCGTCCAACAAAAAACAGAAAAATGCATCAAGAGGAACATCCATCGTCTGTTTCCAGAGACTCAGCACCACCAACCCGAGCAGCGTGCACAGGTTACTTTCATGCGGCGGCCCATGGTGAGACTGTGGCGCGATTGCTCTAGTCCAGCAAGAGACGCTGTCCCAGCCAACCAACCTTCCAGAAAGCCAACCAAAACCCTGCAATCAACAACCCGCCACCAGCTGTAGCGCGCCTGCATGTTCCAGCTCCTTTGACCTCTCGAAGCACACGAACACAGACAGCGTCAATTAATTCACCAACACCTCCAGCCACGTGAATTGTCCAACGTTGCCGAGCGAGCAAGGTCCAAGCGACCCACAACACTACACAACACAACACAACACAATGCACCCAACAAAAGACGAAGAAGTCGGTGGTGGTTGTTGGTGGTTGTTGGTGTTGTTGGTGATGGTGGTGGTGGTGGTGGTGGCCGTTGCAGCAGTTGTTCTGCCTTGCTGCTGTCGTTGTGGCCAAAGAAAGGCCAAAGGCCAAAGGCCAAAGGCCAAAGTTGAGGTGCCGACCTGTCCTGACTCATAGAATACCAACAGTACTGCATTCGTACTACAAGCATTTGATGTTTCTGAATTGATGAATGAATGAACACAGCACACATCAACCAGAATCCAGAATCCAGAATCCATCCAGAATCTTGAAGCCTACTTTCAAAACTCCAACATCCACAAAGTGAATAACCGAACACCAAAACATCCAAAACAATCACGATCTAGTTTCATGTATAGTGTGGTTGTTGTGTCAGCACACGGACAACGGACGCCACAACAGCGCTATTTTCTTATTTTCTTATTTCGATGATCCATACCAAACTTCAAAACTCCACAAAGTGAATAACCAAACACCAAAACTCTCAAAAAATCACAATCTAGTTCTAGTTGTTGAGTATTCATCAGGCACACAGCCAGCCGCCCACAAAAAAGTCGAATGCAAAAAACGCAAAAATAGAAGGTTCGACAACGATGAGATTCGAACTCACGCGGTCAGAGACCATTGGATTAGCAGTCCAACGCCTTAACCACTCGGCCACGTTGTCGAAACCCTCTCTTCTTATTTCGTATATAAACCCCCGCATTGCACTCACCTACACACTCACACATATACTATTAAAAGTAGATAAGTACTTCCTTTATGTTCCCATTACAATATCTTCCTTTTTTGAAATTATGTGTAGTTACTTGCGAAGTATTGTCCTAAAAATAGATGACTTTTCCCTATTTGTGAGAATACATTTTCTTCCTTTATTGATATTCTGTGTACTACAAGCCAAACTACGATTTCTTCAAGAACGCGATTGATACTGTTAATACCTCACTGAGTTGGCCTTCAATAAGACCAATTCTCAATACGCACTGTCATGTCCAAACAAATAAAAGCAGTTATTTATGGTAAAAATGGACAGTTAAATATTTCAAATATTACGATCAACGAAGTGCGTTTTGCCGTCCGCCGCAGTTGCTGTTCGTTCGTTCGTTCGTTGGTGGTGGACTTTGAATTCTGCAGCTGCGTGCTGCACTGTTGGCAGCGTCAGCATCCGCGTCGTCGTCGTCGTCGTCGTCGTCGTCGTCGTCGTTGCCGTCAGCGCCAGCGCCAGCGCCAGCGTCGCGCTGTTATTTCGCGTGGGTGGAGGGTCGTGGACCGTGGGCCGATCGGTCGTGGACAGGTGGCGAGCTGGTCCGGCGTCCGGCATCCGCTCGGCAGTCGTCTGAGGATGTTATAGGTTGTGGGTTTGGGTTTGGGTTTGGGTGTTTTGCTCAATGTGTGTTGGCACGTCTGAAGCTGTCTTCGTCTGGGAGTGGAGTGGTTGGTTGATCGGTGCTTGATTGGTCGAAACGAACAATGACTGCTTGGTGGAGTGAACTGACTACGAAGTGCGGCGTTGGCTTACCAGGGGAACGGGAAACACCGATGAGTTGGCGAGGGTAAAAACCGAGCGGGCAAAGTGGTAGCTTGGATGGTAAGAGTTGACTACTCCGGCTGACCTTGTAGGACGAGCGAGCACGAGGGAAGGTCATTCTACGGACGCGCCAATTTTCAGTTGTGCTTTTTGTCAGTCTTCGAACGTTTCGACACGCTGGATAAACCTTACGCCGCGCCAACCCGCAACCACCATCCTGACAAGCCTTTGAAGTCCGTGCAATATGTCAGCCGAAGAAGTTGACGCCGCTGCAGCTAGCGCTGCAGCTGACACGTCCAGTCCCCCGCTGCCCAAAGTTGAAGCTGATGATGCCACCACCAGCCAAGGGGCAGAAGCTGCTTCTGCCAAGCAAGGTGGCAGCGCCGCCGCTGGTGCTAAGAGCGATGACGAAGATGATGACACTGACACGGACGAAGAACCCGATACGACGCTGGCACCAACCGGGGATGGCGGGCACGGCCACTCGCATGAAGGCGGGCACGGGCACAGTCACGGCCACGCTCATGGTGAGAAGAAGAAGAAAGACAAGCTCCCCCCAGTCGATCTGGATGAGATTGTGGATTTAACCACGGAGCCAAAAACTATTTTCATTGTTGGCACCCAAGGGAAGAAGGTGCGTGTTCTTGCCAAATGTGTTGCGCTTGTGTTGTGCGTCTCCCGACGCGGGCATCATGGTCGTTGTTGCATCCTGTTCACGTGGTAGGTAACAAACATGGCGCCAGTGGCCGTGTGCACATCGTTGCAGAATCTTTGTCTCCGATCATGCCTCCTGAAAAAGATCCGCGGAATTGGCGATCTCACGAACCTAGTGTCAATTGAGTTGTACGACAACAAGATCAAGAAGTTGGAAGGGTTCGAAAAGTTGGTGAATCTTGAGACTTTGGATGTGTCGTTCAACCGCATTAAGGTCATCGAGGGGTTGGACAGTTTGGCAAACTTGAAGAAGCTGTACATCGCCAACAACAGAATCACAGAAATCACTGGACTTACGGGACTCACGTCGTTGGAAATGATTGATTTGGGATCCAACAAGATTTCAAAGATCGAGAACTTGGATCACTTGGTAACGTTGACGATGTTGTGAGCCTGCGGAACCGTGGTGTCAGCATGTGTGTAACGACAGTACCATATCCTTGATGCGTTTCAACTTGTAGGTTAATTTGAAAGAGCTGTGGCTCGGGAAGAACAAAATCGGCAAAATCGAGGGCATTGAGACGCTTACGAAACTTGTGCGGCTGGACATCCAGAGTAACCGCCTTACGGTGTGTGGCGTGTCATCCCAACTGCAATTTGAGGAATGTGGTGGCTCAGCAATACTGCGCGTTGTGTGTCTATCACCCGCGTAGGCCATTGGAGACGGGCTGCAAACTCTCGTAGCTTTGCAAGAGTTGTACCTGGGTGAGTTATCTCCTTTTGGTGGATGTGGCAGTTTGAGTTCAACGGTTCAACTTGGTGTGCCTCTTTTGTTCATTCGTTTGTGTTGTTGTTGTTTTGCCGACCACAATGTCTTGAAAGGACATAATGCGATTGAGAAAATTGAGGGTTTAGAGAATCTCAAGGACTTGAACACCCTTGATTTCACCAGCAACCGCATTGCCAGTTGCGCGGGCTTGTCGACTTTGAGCAAACTGGAAGAGCTCTGGATGGGGTACAACCTCGTCGCGACGTTCGATGTAAGTGTGCGCGCTCGCAGGCATATGTTTATTATACACGAAGTAACCGTATCTGTTCCCTCACAGACCGTAGCTGAAATCGACCCGGCAAACGTGCCGCTCAAGACGATTTACCTTGAACACAACCCTATTGCAAAGGAATTCACATACCGCACTCAGTTGAAGAAAATCCACGCCGGGTTGACGCAGATCGACGCCACTTACGTTCGATGAGGTCGTGTGATAGAATACCAGTGATCCGACATGGCCAGTTGTCGAGCTGGTCTACTTGGGCCACAAATAACGTAACATGGCATGTGCAAGTATCGGCCCACTGGGTGGTGATCAAATGTGGCACCTGCTCGAACCTCTCGTTGTTGCAAGTGATTTTACTACCGCGCCAATGAAGAGACCCACTGCTTCATCCACAGACACACTCGCAGAAAGGCTGTCATCACTACGCAGTTTTAGGGTTGCTCGTAGTTAGTATAAAAAAAGCATGCCCAACATAGAAGTAGTCTGCATCTGAGCTATCAAAAACCTTGAGAAGTTACCCCGTACCCGGGTACTTTACTCAAACTCCAAAGACAAACAACAAGAGGCAAGGGTACAAGGATGCAAGGGTGCAAGAGTTCTTGCGGGGGAGGGGGGGGGGGGGGGGGGATGGCTTGCGGTCAGTGCAATCCAGACGGACCAGCACACCCTCTGTGGCAATTTTGCAATTTTGGGCTTTGCAGTCGGTGAATCGGACTTTGCAGTAACTCGCCATTGTTTCAGCCGCCGTTGGTCGCTTCGATGGCGTCTCCAATGAAAACAAAATTGATAAACTCTAAAACAAAAACTCGGACTTATTCCTTCAGGCAAAATCTTTTTGCAAAGTTGAAATGTATCCAAAATAGCCCAAGTTAATTAAGATTGCATTCTGTGTTACTTATCACAGTACAGTATTTAAACTTCATTTTTTAATTACACAATTTCTGTATCGTATTGTAAAGATACAAAGATGCATCGCTCGATGACTGCGTTGACTGAGTGGACGAAGTTGGTGACGACGACTTCGTTGTCGTCACCACGACGAACAACGACGACGACGACGACGACAACGACGAACAACAACGAACAACGACTCCGCGGATTGCGGTGCCAACACACCGCGCTTTCCTTGCCCTTACAAAGAATGGCTCCAACAACCACGAAGTGACACAACACGAACACGCAGAGGCACGGGAGAGGACGGTGTTGTGCAAGAAAGTGAGGCGAAGCCGTTTGGAGTGGCGCAACATGCAGGGTGAGTTGGAGTTGCGGGGTGAACGATGGGATGTTCGGGTGGAGTGTGGACGGTCCGGCCCCACCACGAACGAGGCGGCCGAATGTGCGGCTCCAAATGGAGTTGCTTTCCACAACAGGATGCGTCAGTTGGAAGTTTACAGCGCATAATGTCAATACATGAAGCCAAGATTAGTGCGGGACCAATGTGTTCACGCCCGTGCTCCACAGAAACATTACTTTTCTTTTTGGCGGTCGAAACAGACACAAAAGTGGTTTCTGTTTGTGAACGCAACACAGCTTTTGTAACTCAATTTGTCGTATCTAACAGCAACACGCAGTCATGCCCAAGCAGGTCATCAAAGGTGCCAGCGTGGCCCCGGTCTACTCACCGGCCACACACACTGCAGATTTCGTGTACGTATCCGGACAAATTGGCCTTGATCCGGCCAGTGGCACACTTGATCTCGCTGAGGATGTCGTAGCTCAAGCTGAGCAAGCGTTCAAGAACACTCAAGCGTTACTTGAGAAAGCCGGATCTTCTCTGGCAAACATATGCAAAGTTAATGTCTTTGTCAATGATCGCGCCCACCTGGTATGCACTATGTTGATGAATTTGGCACGGTCTTGCACCGCAGCATTCCTCAACAAACATTTGTCGATGTGTCGTAGGCCGCCGTGAGTGATGTGTACAAAAGATACATCGGCCGATATGCCCCAAGTCGGTCGGATGTCGTTGTCCGAAAACTCCCAATCAATGCCAAAATCGAAGTGGAGAGTTTTGCTGTGAAGACCGGTTTCCCGCGTTTGCAAGTTGCCGCAGATGCTCTCCACGGAACCTCCAGCGCAGTTGTTGCGGGGCCCACCATTTTCCTGTCCAGTGCGTCATCTAGTGAAGGCGCACTTGCCGCCCAGGCCAACGCCGCTTTGGCACAGCTAGAAGCTACCCTGAAAACAGCCGGTAAATCGCTAGCCAGCGTCTCAAAGTTTGATGCCTACGTATCCGCCTCAGAAGATCCTGGGGTCGTCGTCAAAGCCATCACGGAGCTTGTGAAAGCCAGGGGTGCACCACGCGTGCCGGCAATTTCTGTCGTCTTCTCTGCTTCGCTTCCCGACGGAATCTTGGTGGAGATTGCTGGACTTGCTTCCTCGTCGGCGCAAACCCGCGCAATTCAGGTCGATGGAAGTTCCGACGCCAGTGACGCCACTACGCACGTTGACGGCACGGTTTTTGTGGGTGGTCAGTACGCATCAAAAGTGCATGCATCGATTTCTGACGAAACCGAGGAGCTCCTGCAGACTTTGAGCAAGGTGATTGAGACTTCTGGTAACTCGCTAGCAGACGTTGCCAAAGTCAACATCTTCATGGATTCCATGGGTGACTACGGCGACATCAACAAAGTCTACGCCAAGTACTTTGCCTCAAACGGCGTGGAGCCCCCGGCCCGTGCTGCAGTTGAGGTGCATCATCTGCCAGAAGGTCGCCGCATTGCCATCGAGTGCATTGTTGCGGGCACTGCACCGGCAATATCCGACTCTGAGGTGGGTACGCATCAAAAGGAGTTGCGGAATTGAAGTCCAGGGAAAGTTTATCAAACTTGCTTTGGTCTGTGTAGGACTCTCAAGAAATTGCACACGTTGTATTTTTTGCCCTGCGAAAAGACTTGACTGCCGAAGAGGAAGCAGAGCTCAAGCGAGACTCCCTCTCCTTGCAGGTGTGTTGTTGTGTGACGTGCCGCCGCCAAATTTCTGTGCAACTCATGGTGCGCATTGTGTCTTTTGAGCAGAGCCTGCCGTCAGTCACGTCGGTTGCTTTTGGCTCCACAACAAATCCTCAGCGCAGCCGACAGTACACGCACGCCGTGGTCGTCCGCCATCCGTCACAAGAGGATGCAGCAGCATATCAAGTACGTGCTCGGGTCAACATGGGCTATGAGTCCGGTGTGTTTCTGACCGCTTCATGTTTAATGCCACTAGGTTTCTGCCCTCCACGATAAAGTCAAAGGCGGTATCTTCCAAAGCCTCGACAAATCGGTCGACAGTCCGGTGGTTGCCGTTGACTTCGTTGTTGGCTCTGGCGGAGCGGGCAAAAAGTCGTCGACCTCTGCCCTGTGACTGTGACATTTTCGGCCCCTGTTCTCTCAACCTCGCTTGACCTTGAAACTCGTGACGTTAACTTTATACATACACTCGACACTGTTTGCGATCACAACGAGGTCATGGCGCATGACCGAATTGTTGCAAGTCGCGAGTTCATCGGTGGCAGGTAGCATTATCATGCAGTGAATAGCATACTCGAGTAGTCGTGTGCGGGCTTCGTGTAGCAACCACCACCAACAACCGACCAACAAGGCGAAGTTATCTCGTTCTGTGGTGCAGCGACTTCCAAGCCGTCTTCCCCAACGCCATCCATCAGTTTCGCCGACTTTTAGCGTCATATAACTCGGTTTTAATGCGTGTGAACGCTACACTAAATGACTGATTGAGTGATCGTTTTTGCACAGTGAGTGGAAGCGGAGGTGGAGGGTGGTCGACGTAAATTTGTGCATAAGTGAGCGTTTCAATGTATGGGTGAGTGCGGAGCGGAGTGAATGATTGAAGCATGATTCGGAGAATGACAAGGCGACGTTACTGCGAACAAACGCAACGAACACCGACAACGACGACAACGACGACGAAGTGAAGGCAACACAGTGTTCGACTCGGCGGTTGTTGTTGTTGTTGTTTGTTTGTTGTTGTTGTTTGTTTGTTGTTGTTCCTGCGTCGAAACAACGCGATGGGAGCACCAAGTCAGTCAAGGAACGAAATGGTATACACTCAAGCAGAAACCCGCACTGCGGTTGTGGTTGTTTGAGGCGGAGTCGTCACCTGACTCCCAATGAACATGACGTGATGTGAAGGATGTTGTGAAATGAGTTGGACAGGTGTTGTTAGCGCTTCGGCCAGGAAAACGTGCAATGTACTTTTGCAGAAAATTAAAAATCAATCCGTTGGTTACGAATTCGAAATGTAGAAATTGTTGCAGTCGGGCAACAAGTGACTGGGTGTCCTTCCGGGGGCCTTAACGCCGAAAGATGGCGGACGATGCCAAACAACCACCAAAGGCATTGCCAAGTTGTCCGGAGGTCGACGAAGTCCTGAACAAGTTAGAAAAATTAAAAAGCAAAAGAGATTCCTTGGACGAAGATGCTCCTGGATTTGACCGCAAGATGCGACTCTTTGCCAAGAAGGAGCTGGCCCTACGGAAAAAGCTTCGTGTGGAGAGAAAACGGCAGAAGCTCCGCGAAGGATTCAAGGGAGCTCCATCTTCGTACCGCCACTATTCTTTCTCCTCGCCAGTTAACCGCCGAATTCAAAACCATCAAGATATCGAGCCATACAACCCTGCTAAAAAGAACCCGTTCTTTGCGAAACAAATGCGACGTCAACGAGAACACCAAATACCGGGGAAAGCCGCACGTGCAGCACGAGCTAAGAAAAAGAAGGAAGATGCGTTGAAGGAACTAGAAGCGAGCTGGAAGGGAGTGCCATACACGACACGAAAGCTCTCGTTCTCTTCAACAGCCAACCGCCACATCAAAAATGAACAAGAGTATGAACAAGTCTTGGCATATGAACCAGATGTGTCGAATCTGCAGTCGCCCAAAGCGCACGAACAATGGAACTTGAAGCCATCTCACGTCGTCGCTGTTGATCCGCCGAAGTACAAAGGACTCGTCCGCCACCACGAACCGTGGATAGGATCTCCTTCTTCGTACCAGAAATTATCCTTCTCAAGTTCTGCCAACAAACACATCAAACGAAAGCAGGCAATTCCTGGGTCACGCGTGACGCGTACGGAACCGCGACCAGACGAAGAACCGGAGTGGCGCAGACGTGAACGGCGTGAGCTTAGGTGGAAACAGAAACGGGGCGGGCCACCAGAGCGAGTCAAACGTGAGCGTGGCTGGAAAGGCAGTCCGTCAACGTACGACTTCAAGTTGACCTTTTCAAGTTCAGCGAATAAAGCTTTGAAGTCAAAGCAGGCTTTGCCGGATATCAAGCCGTTGCGCCCACGGTGAGTACTCTCTGCTCGTATCACACGCTTTTTGCCAGAAGTCCATGCAGGTTCATTCTTGTTGCCTGCTTCCTGTAGACCCCGACCGAAGAAGCTGAGCAAAGCGGCTGCCGCCAAGAAAAAGAAAATGGCCGAGGCCTTGGAGCGCAGGCGTGCTAATTTTGTCGGCAGTCCGACATCATACAAGAAGTTGTCTTTCTCCAAACCTTCAAACCGGCTCATCACCAATCATCAAGACTTCTCCGACTACACAGACCCAATGGAGTTGGACTTTTACGGTGAACCTCTGGAGTACGACGACGAGGAGAGCGTTATCACTGACACTCCAGACGAGGTTTGATTCTCAATTTGTATTAGATGCGACTGCAACAACCGAACGAAGCTTACGAAACATGCTGCCTTGGTTGAAATTGTGTATAGCATGGCTATGCGTCAAAACCGTCGACTGCCGCTTCGAAGCCGTCGACTGCTCGATCATCACGCCCGCAAACCTCAGGGTCGAAGCCGCACGAGAAATTGCCTTTGGAGTACTATTTCAAAGGATCTGCGTTGACTCCGAGAGGAACCACAGAAGTGCAATTCGATCTCCCTGACCCACCAACTTTCAAGGCGCAGGTCGACGATGGTGACAGCGAAGAGGCATTGGATGACGCCGGCATGGGTCTAGATGTCGAAGCGCTCATGCTCTCCGACGAGCATTCATGTTTCATCCTCGACTGGCAAACCGTCAAGGTGCGTTTGTTGTGCGGTAATTTTGTTGCTGTGTTCGTGTTTGTCTGACTTTGTTGCCATCGGGTGCGTGCATTCAGGCTGGAATGGCGGTCCCCGAGAATGTCTTCGTGGGCGGTCACGGCGGATTTTCAAGTTTGGTATTCGCACGGGCCGAGCTTTCAGAGGGTGACGCTGAGAGTGGAAACATGAGCTCGGTTGTAGTCGTTGGCCAAGCAGGCGTTGAGGAGGGAACAATGACTCAAGCACATCTTCCCCTCGGTTCTGTGCCGTTCGAAGCAGACAAGTACCACGTGCTTGTTGTCAAGAATCAACCAAAGCTCGCAGAAACCATGGAAACCGACCTGCAATGGGTGCGTTGTCCACACGACAGCAGATAAATTGTCAGCAATTGTGTTTTGAATGAGTTGGCATGCTGTGTGGTAGGTACCATGTCGAGCGGGAGAACCTGTGCCTCCCGGTGCTATTAGCGGGGATGAACAGGGAAGCGTGTACCTCGCACGGGCGGGCATATCTGGAAAGTACCGCATTGGCGGCAATGCGGCTCCACAAGTGAGCTTCCCAGGATGCGTTCGCGCGTATTTGGGTAAAGATGGGACCACACCATGTTTGCACAAAGCAAATATCCCGACGAACAATAGCATCTTGAACAGGCAACATTTCGATGTTCTTTGCCTTCAGCAGTTCGCGCGCGAACCCGAGACCTTCGACGGATACAACACATAGCTGACGTCGCGACTTGAAGCCGGACTCGTTTGTCCGTGGAAATAACGCTTTGCAATAAAGTCAACAACGTTACAACGTTCAACATTTTTACACAAGTACACTCAAAATAATTAAATTGAGACAGATCACGAACGTGGAAATCGCGTCGTAAGTATCCTTTGTCTCCAAGACGCGGCCAAAAAGCAACAAACCCCATTTGATTGAGTCAAAACCCACTTCTTCTCACAGCTTAACGACCCACGTTGACACACCTCTCCACCATCGCCGCCGTCGCCGTATGATATCGTTTCCACGCTGCAACAACCCAACCGCCAAACAACACTATCATACAACACCCGTAATCTACACCAAACAGCTTTCCAAACAAACGTAAACACACAAACACACACAAACACACAAACACACAGCCAACCAACAACCAACAACCAACAACCAACGATCCGCCACCGAATGCCACGGCAGAGTCGGCGATGGCATACCGTCCGCCATAGTCGCGCCAACAAGCATGCGCCGCCGCGCCAACTTCAACACGCTGCTGACACGCTCGCGAGCGTGTCACCGCACTCAGCCGAGTTTAATACAGGCTCAGTGAGTGGGTGAGTGAGTGAGTGGGGGTGGGAGTGGGAGTGAGTGACGGTTGGTTTTCTGTCGGACCGCTGCGGGGTGCTGGCGTCGACAGTTCAATTGAAATATCTATTTCGTGTACTGCATAAGATTATTTTACATATTTACTATATTTGTGTAAACTGGTAATATAGCGTTGAAACCCACTTTGTAGCGCGATTCATCCAAATGTACACTACATAGAATTGGAAATTAGAGTTCACGAAATTTGAGCGCTGTTGCTGTGTGTTCAAATACAAACCACCACACCGTGGAGCGACGGACGCTGACGGTCGTTGACGTCGTCGTTGACGTTGACGTCGTCGTCTTTGTTGTTGGCGGACGGCGTCCGATGACCGGCGACGACAACCTATTATTGTACACGTTTGCTTTCATTGAACAATCTGGTTGGGCAGGTGTGTACCGGCACCATCGAGTTTGCGGTGCCAACGATGTATGATTCTGGCTTCCAAGTGAGTTGGAAGGCATACAGGCAGGGGTTTCCAAGTGAGTTGGAAGGCATACAGGCAGGGGTTTGCTGAATTGAGCGCGAATACGCGTGGGCCAGGAATTGGCAGCGATCAGCAGCAACCATCAAGTGGCGCACGTGGGCAAACGGAGTTCGTAACAATGAATGGAGACTTGTATTGATTGAAAATTGAAGCTACTGTGCTATTTTCTTTGAAAGTTGTGTTGGTTGTCCGTGCCTTTCTTGTATCAATTGGAGTGCGCGCTGATCCGCGTGAGTAAAAGTGCGCTAGAATTGGTGTATTCGCTGTCAGTGGCGATTTTCTTGGCCACTACATTGCGTTGACATGGCAGACAGCGTGCCAGATCAAACGCACAATGACGCAAAGGATGCCATTGTGTCAGATCACACATCTGGAACCACCGTCACAATAGCCCGAGTACCGTTGGCAGAACGCGCTCGCCAAAGCACAAACCAAGTTCAATCGAGCAAAGAAGCTTGTGGACCTGCCAAAAGGAAGCCGGCAGATCAGCATGAATTAGGAATCCCAAAGTTGCAGCGAGGCAGCAATCACCGTGGAATAGTACAAACCAAGCCAAAGGTTGCGGCACTTGACACAGATGACGTACAGGAGGTCAGGAACAAGCTTCAGTCGCACACACAATGTGCCCGGAGACGGCAACGACACTTGCCAGTCGACTTAATGATCAAGATATTCTCGTTTGTGATTGGTGACTCCGCCTCGTGGATGAGCATGCTACTCGTGAGCAAGCGGTGGAACCGACTTTGCGATAACAGAGCATTATTTGCAAACGAGAAAAGATTGCACAAAACTGCTAACTTCGTGCAGCAAGTCAACTGGAAACGCTTTCGCAACCTCGGTATCCAGTACCGCGGCACGGAAGGTGTCCTGCATCACTGCGTTGACCGGCTGACAGGGCAGCAGTTAGCGTATCGGAAAGCAAGGGTTTTTCCAACAGGAGATGGAGTGCCGTAAGTGACTCGCGAGTTTGTGTTCTCAGTTGACATTGTAACATTCAGAGTGGTGACGACCTTTCGTGACGCTGCAGGTACTACATGTTGCGGGAGCTAGCCTTCATGCAAAATGCTAGTCATCCGAACATTGCAACATTGCAATTTTTGTGCCTGAACAACCACAATTTGCACATGTTCTTTGAGTACGTACCCGAATTATGAACTTGTGTGCACTTGTCGCAAAAGCCTGGTTTCTCACCCGATCCGATTGACTTCTGCAGATATGTTGATACTACGCTCCACGCAGTTCTTTACCCAACTCTCCAATGCCATCAAGGGATTGTTTTGGCTCCACAAAGTATTCGAAGCATCATGTTTCAACTGTTTCAGGTACGAACACGCTTCAGTACCTTACTGCGATGAGTGTATGCACGCCAGTCACAGGCATCATGATCTGTACTTGGCAGGCGATGACATACTGCCATCGGCGCGGCTTGCTGCATCGCAACCTAAAACCGAAACACATCTTGCTCACTAATACCGGTACGACACAGCGCTGCTGCCAACTTGCTCACTATTCTTACTCTTCACTCTGTTAACGACTTTCAATAACTGTTCCCGTTTAGGAATGGTCAAAGTTGCCGATTTTGCCTTGGCTCGATTGGCGTCACTTCCCAGTCGTGCGTACACCACAAAGGTACGTCGCCGGGCAATGATCGGAGCCAGCCTACATCGGGTGCTGACAAACAAACTTTGCGCCGTAGGTGGTCACCCTGTGGTACCGTGCACCGGAAGTAATCATGGGAGCCAACTACACAGCCGCCATTGACATGTGGAGCCTTGGGTAAGATTTGTTGACGCCCGTGTTCACCGATCGTGTGGCTCACACGCTGTTGCGCTGCAGTTGTGTTTTCGCAGAGATGTTGCTACGTGCACCTATTTTTGTGAATCCCTTTGAAACAGAGGTAACACTGTTGCAGAATAAAAACAAAGAAAACCTGGAATTCCTCGTAGCCATTTGACACTATGTTCTGCTTTGAAGGTTGATCACATGATGAAAGTTTTCCGTTTGCTTGGGACGCCGAACGAGGACAGTTGGCCTGGGTTCTTGAGTGTAAGTTTTAACGCCAGCTGTCAATGAACCTCAATCTTGAGCGAATGCGATTGACAATGGTTTCTGTGTAGCTTCCTCATGCAACAGATCAATTTCCAAAATGGCCAGCTCGACCACTGCAAAAAGTATTCCCGGTACGACATGGTTATGCAAGTAAGATCACGCAGCAGAACCGAGTTGTTGATGCGATTTCTGTTGTGATGTGTAGCAAACCGCTCGCATGAATCAGGACACTATTGATCTGGTGTCACAGCTACTGCGACTTGACCCCAAGCAGTGCGTTTCCTGTCATAATTCAGAACTATGAACTGTGTCATGCTGCAACTTCACCCCGTGCGAATGGCTGTGTATTATGTCCAGGCGGATTTCAGCACACCACGCACTTGAGCACCGCTACTTCCGGCAAGAGTTAGAGATCACAGAGTTTGAAAAAAGTGAGACAGATACTTTTCTGAATGAAACATCGCTAGGTCAAAAGCTTTTGAGTGAGCGGTCGATACGCGCGAAGCTAGCGATTGGAGGGGAGGCAAGTCGTGTATCAACATATCGGTCTTGTGGTTGTTGACGGCACTGACACCTGCTTTTATTCCAGACACACACCAAACTTCCAGCCGTTTTCCAAGACACTTTTGCTGGAGACTTAGATTTCGTTCACTCGCAACACGAGGTGCTGTTAGAGCGACTGTCTGCCAACGGACAAAGGAGGTACGCTATGTTTTAACCATCGCCCAAACACTCCGTTTTAAGGTCATGATTGCCTCGTGTTTCCACGTGATTGTCGCAGCCTCCCCCGCGATGTTATGGCTCGCCAAGATGTTGTGCGATCCGGTCACCGAACAATGGTACTTGACTGGCTGTTGGACATCGTTGAGGTAAATCCGCTACGTCGATGCTGATTTATTCTGTGTCCAGTGTCGCTCACATTCATGTGGGCTTATTCCGTTTAAAAATTCAGGTATTTGGACTGTGCCAAAGAACAACGTTTTTAGCGGCCCGTTATTTGGACCTCTTTCTCGAGCAAGTTGCGTTGACAAAGCCCCGTCTTCAAATAGTTGCAGCTGCTTGCTTGCACATGGCGTCAAAATGCGAAGACTTGAGGTACGTACACGTCAACGCTCCACTCTGATTGTACAACAGTGTGAAACGCATATTCACATTCTGACTGACTGCTTCGACACAGTTACATTGGAACGGCCGAACTTGTCACGTGCGGCGATCATGCGTATTCCGAGACCAAGCTACTTGAGGTTTGTTTCTAGGCGACCTTCTGGTGCTGCTACCACTGGAGGTACCTCAGATCACACGAGCACTCTCTTCGCTGTTGTTCCAGACTGAAGAAACCATCATCACGGCTTTGAACTGCCATCTTTCGGCAGCAACGATTTTTGATTTTGTCCAAGTGTATTCACACTTCTACCCCGCTGGCGATGAGAATTTCGAATACCTCACAGCGTACTTGTCAGAAATTGTGCTCGTGGATACAGACTTTGCATCCAGCTCACCCCCCGTCGTGGTCTGTATTTCGAGCACGTTTCCTGCCATGTGGGGTTTGGGCTGATGTGGAGTTCTGTTGCTGTGTGGATGCAGGCTGCGGCTATTATCATTTACGCTCGTGTCGTGCAAAGGATTGTTCCCCAAGTCCCTCCCAATTTCGTCAGCCAGTTCTTCAACGGCCGTGACAACGTCGACTTCACGAGCGGTTCGTCTGCATGGCGTCTTCTCTTCGTATGACGGACTGTTGGGCTAACCTTCAACATCTGCACTTACCAGACTCTCGGCAGCTTTTACACATGAATGCAATCAAAGAAACAGTCACAGCAGTGTACAATCTTCATCTACATGCCCCACATTCGGTACGACCCTTGTTCGTAGCGACGTCATTTCGGCTCGCAACTGAACTCACATACCCTATGGTCGAATCGTGTGTGCATGTAGATCTTGCAGAAAATCACGCGCAGGTGGAGTCGTTCAGCCGTCGGAAATGTTGCTGCAATTAGAGCCCCAGCTGTCCTGAATTTGACATTTTGAGGGTGAAACTGCGAACAATGACTTGGAGCTCAGAAGACCTTAAATTTAAAGATCACAATTAAATGCTTCAGGTTGGAGCCCTGAGCAACTGCGCTGCGCCTTGCAATCGTTGCTCATTTATATGTCCGCACTCGCAGCTTCTACCGTCTGCACTAGGACTTGGTGTGCTAAAACTCATAGAGAGTGCGTAGTTTCTCACAGTTTGGCTGAGGACCATTCAACAATTGGTGCCTCCGCTGCGGGCTTAAACTTCGAGCGAACATGCGGTTATAGTCCCGCTGACGTTGCTCTTGCCGGCAAGCTTCCTGAAGGCCGTGAATGTGATTCTGCTCTACCTGCTGCACGAATCGCAACTGCTGTATTTTGTCGGACTTGAGTTGCGTGGACGTCCTACAGTGATGCAACAACACGTGACCGGCATGAGTGACACCAAATCACCAGGAGCGACCGCAACACGGAAAAGAAACTTACGTCTCGTCAACGAAGAAATCCACACCGCGCTCAGTTTGGAATTTGTGCGTATGCCCGTACCGCGTGTCACGGGAAAAGCTGAAATCAGGCTGTGGTGCTGATAGGAAAGATGATGAAAATATGGTCAACATCATGAGGATGAGGGGCAGCATTTGCAGCACCCCAGCAAGTGGGTTCGCGGGGCCTTCATTGGCCTCTGCTCGACCGGCACGTCTGCGTCGTGGCTGCCGATTAATGCCTCCAAAGAAGGCCTCGAATATGTCTTGTGGCTCGACATACTCACGGCGGTACATGCCCCCACCTCCACCGCCTCGATGTGCCGCCGGTGCAGCGTCCGGGTCTCTCCCGTGCCTGTCGTAAAACGCTTTCTTGTCCGGATCAGTGAGCACCGAATTGGCCTTTGAAATATGCTTGAAAGCATCTGTGGCTTTTGGGACGTTAGGGTTCTTATCCGGGTGGAACTTCAAAGCAAGTTTTCGATACGCCTTTTTCACCACCTCCGGAGAAGCGCCGCGTGACACACCCAGGACCATGTAGTAGTCCGTAATAGATAATATTCTCTCACATTCCGAGTGTTTTTTCCTGTCGCGCTCACTCGACGGGGCAGCAGCAGCACCACCAGAACCGGTGCTGGGACTAGAGGTAGCGGAAGATCGCCGGCGAGGTGCGGGAGACGACCGTGTCGGACTAGGTGTTTTGCTTTCTTGAGCTGCTCGCGCGGCCCTCTGACGCGCTACTTTAAGCAATGCATCAGCTCTCAATTCCGGTGCATTGCAGAGACGCTTTGATTTTTCAAGGTACTTGATCGCTTTGGCGAAGTCTCCTCTTGAGATGAATGTCTGCGCCAATTGCACGCAGCGTTCGGCTTGCTCTTTATTAACTTCGGACATGGCGGTGAAGTCGGCGGCGACCTAGCTGAGAGTGGAAGGCTGCAGCGTACTGGTGCTTCACAGAGTCATCGTTGAAATGGACAACAACACTACTGCGCCTTGGCGCTGAGCGCTGCAGGGAATTTTGTGGAAGCCGCGGCCGCGAGGATCCTGAGTGACGCAAGTTAGACCGCGTATCCAACTCGTGGAAATGGGCTTTCAAACAGCTTTTTCTAAAAAGAATCGCCGAGACAAAACATTATGCACGCAAACCTTCGGATCTCTCCAACACCCAGGTGCGGAATCCAACTAATTAGCATCCATCCACGTGTGAGCTCTTGTCTTTTGCCCCGCGTGCCACAAGCCACATTCCACTGAAAACACCTCACCTACAACCTTCGCTCCAACTTGGCCACCGCGTAGCATGGTGCACCTTCATTTCCCATTCAATCCTTCAACACACTAGTGCCGTTAGTTTCCTCGCAAAGAGGTAGTTTCCAAGACATCTCTGCTGGGATTCCCGCGTGTCGCGCCGTCGGCTTTTCTGCCGTTCACCGATTGACCAACGACAACGACGACAGCGACAGCGACGACGACGACGACGTCGACGGCGGCAACGACAACGAACAAACGAACGAACGAACGCACAAACAAACGAACGAACGAACTTCGAACGAAGCCACACGACAACACAGCAGCGCCGCGCAAAGTCCACTCAATCAGTCATCTCTCTCCGGGCAAACTTCATATAAAAGAAATCCAAACGGCGAATGGATTACGAAATGACTGAATAAACGCTGAGATCACTGACTGATTGAGTGCGAGCAGTGGTGACTGCAGACGGAGTGGCCACGAAGCCACGAAGACGCCGCGCACTGGGCGTGGGAGGGGACGTGGACACACGATCACTCAAAGTCATTACGTTGTCACTGATAGTCAGCGTATAAAATCGATTCAGTCACTCAGAACTATTACGAACCTTTGTTTAGAGCGACGGACGAGGACTTCAACATGACTGTACAGTAGGCAAATACGTAATATTGTATTGAGAAATAACGTGGAATTAAAATGATAAAATGCATAGAAAAAGTCAGTGTAATACCGTGGAGATCACATGTTGTTGGTTGTTGGCCACCGTGCGCCGCGTCCGCTTCGAGCACGACCAATATCGAATTTAGCAGTACTGCTCATTTGGATAGTAACCTCACTATTTCAAGAACTTACTGTAAGCTCATATAATAAAATTATGTAACAAATCAAGTCACACTAAACAGTATTATGATTCACGCAAATGCGTAGACTGTTCGGCGTCCACGGTTCTTTCGCTGGGAATCGGCCGTCCGTCGGCGTTCTGTCGTTGTGGCCGTCGTCGTCGCTGTCGTCGTCGTCGTCGTCGTCGTCGTCGTTCGTCGTTCGTCGTTCGTCGTCTGTTGTGTTGTGTGGGTGGTGCGTCACTTGTGCTTGATGACGATGATCTACTTGCCCGTATGCCGCCTCTTGTTCTACAATATCCACTCGCAAGAAAGACATGCGAACCGAGAACTGATGTTGCGAGAAGGATGCGCTGCAAGAGTCGAATTCAATGACGCGACGGAGAATGATGTGCTGGGACCAGGTTATTCAATGTGACACGCGCGGCGGGAAGAGTCGAGTGATGACACGTTTGTGTCCGTAATTAAACGAGGTAAGGATTGACATAAGGATTAACATGCCGACCTGGTGCAAAGCACATTGCGCGTTCGAGACAACGATTGATGCTGGTGATTGAGGGCTTCTTGCTGGAGAGTGGGTTCGTGAAAGAACTTTTTTCGACCTTCCAAAGAGCGTTGCAGCAGTTTCAGCAAAAATTCCGAGTGCTCGTCGGCTTCGTCTTGTTTTGAATCTCGGGTTCCAAAGCACTTTGCCGCTCGGTAGATTATAGAGACCACGCAAAATGCGTTTGTTCACCCACAATTTGCTTCGCAGCAACATCAAAAATGTAAAGAACGGATACCCGTTGAAGATAGAAGTAGTAAAGCTTGAGCAGCGTGAGGAAGAATTCAACGTCGACTTCATTGTCAATATCATTCCAAAAATCAACTGGCCAGTCCTCGTGCAAGCTGCGGTCGCGTTCAATGTGATACTTCCAGCTCAAGTCACGCCAGAGCAGCTGGCCACTGAGGAGCTCCAAAGAAAGTTGCACCACGCTTTGCTCGAGGTCGAGCTTATTGAAGGGTTTTTGGTGTGCCCAGAAACCGGACGGAAGTTTCCGGTCACAAAAGGAATCCCAAATATGCTTCTTCACGAGGACGAAGTGTAACCAAGGTCCACCTCTGTGTTTCATCTGGGAATGGCGTCCCAATTTCGGCGCTGTACACCTTGTTACTGCATTGTGGACGACTATCGTCGGTTTGTCGTCGCAACTGTCACCCCAATCGCGTGGTTCCAGGGCGCGCCACCCAGACCGTGCGCTGGGATATTTTCCACGACACGATTCCCTGCTGCTAGGCTATAACTTTATACTATTGTATCTATTGTGTTATGTTATCGGAAACCCCAAACTAGATTCGCCAGACAAATCGTCAGCTTTTATTTGGCCAAAGTAACTTATGCGGCACAGTATAGGCTGTGGCCCGGCACTTTGTCATTCAAGTCAGTCAAATTCTGCAACCTTCCACCACCACCACTAGTCGGAATCGGAATCGGAATCGGAGTCGATGAATTTGCGGGTTGCTTTCCGCTTTGCACGCTTGACAGGAGCAGAGTCAGAGTCATCGTCGTCTCCTCCGGTGGCGCTACTTCCTGGCGTTTGGCTCTCCGCACCTGTTGCGGTAGTTGGCGATGCTTCCGGCTCACTCCGCTTCCGAGGTGGTGGCCGCCGCCGCGGAGATATATCTGCCTCTTCTTCACTGCTGCTTTCCTCCGAACTTTCCGCACCTGCTTGAGCGGCTCGCCGCTGCGCAAGGGCGGCCTTTCGTTTCACGGCTTTAATGCTCGTTTCATCATCGTCCGATGACATCCTGTTTCACAGAAAAGTTGGGTTCCCATTTGGTCAGAAGAACGACAAGAATGGGGGAACGCAGACAGCTTTGTTGACGTACTCAGCTCCTTGTTCCAAGTAGTCCTTTCGCCATGCACCTGTTTGCGCACGGCGTCGACCACCGGAACGTCGACCGGTGCGGCGTTGCGCTGTTACATGACAAGGGTAGTGCAGCAAGGT
>ENA-OWNT01001669-OWNT01001669.1-seawater-metagenome-genome-assembly--contig:-NODE-1669-length-26635-cov-5.029897_pt1 | contig 26635 bp, 21 predicted proteins | sample MGYA00238136_ERZ651165 | MGnify/ENA primary metagenome ERZ651165 (study PRJEB26861, sample SAMN08777766) | seawater metagenome | isolation source: coastal seawater | place: USA: Florida | collected...
GCGTTCCCGTACCGGCTGCTCGCGGACGACGACGACTCGGGCGACGACGACGACTCGGGCGACGACGACGACTCGGGCGACGACGACGACTCCGGCGACGATGACGACGGCACCCCCTGCGACACGTCCTGGCTCGAGGAGGGCGGCGCCGTCAGCCTGTCCTTCCAGATCGAGCCCGTGCTGCTCGACAAGTGCGACCCCTGCCACACGGTGCAGGACCGGGGCGGTCTGCAGTTCGCGGCGACGGCGGTGCACGGCGTGCTGGTGGATGTCCCCAACGTCCTGGGATACGGCGCCGACATGCCCCGGGTGACCGCCGGCAGCGCCGAGGCGAGCTACCTGATGCACAAGCTGGTGGGCTGCGGTCCGTCGGACGCCACCTGGGGCTACTTCCAGTCGGAGATGCCGCCGCCCATCGGCGAGACGGAGCCCCTCTCGGTGGACGAGGTCAACCTCATCTACTCCTGGATCCTCCAGGGCGCGCAGGACAACTGATGCGCTGGGTCCTCGCTCTGCTGGCGCTCCTCGCGCTCCCCGCGACCGCCACGGCGGACGTCACCCGGGGTGGCGCGCGCAGCACGGGGCTGTCCGCCTCCGCCTGGCACAAGGGGGACGGCCAGGGCGTCGTCATCAACGGCTCGGCGTCCACCGACTGGCGCTTCCGGGTGGTGCGCTCCGCCCGGGACGGGATCGTCCGGTGGAGCCCGCTCTGGCAGACGTTCCGCTTCTCGATCCGCGACGACGGGCCGCGCCGGCGGATGGCGTTCGAGTCGTCGTTCCGGGGCGGCACCGACCTGGCGCGAGGCGGCTTCTCGGCGGAGGTGCTGACGGCGTACGTGGACATCGAGCCCACCCACCGCTGGGGCCTCGTGCGGATCGGCCGGCAGATCGTCACGACGGCCGGCGCCGCCGGGTTCACGCGGATGGACGGCCTGCGAGCCCGCATCACGCTGCACCGGGTGGGGGTCGAGGCGTTCGCGGGGGTTCCGCTGCGGACGCGCATGGTGGCGCTGAAGCCCCAGGACGGGGACGACCCCGAAGCGACGTTCGCCACGGGGTGGGGCAAGGACTTCACCTGGGGGATCGCCGCGTTCCTGGCGGGCCACAAGGCCACGCAGCTGCGCTTCGGGATCCAGGACCGCATGCGCGATGGGCAGCTGGCGCGTCGGCACCTGACGCTGAACGCCTCGCAGGGGCTGTTCCGGCGGGTCCTCATCCGCGTCGACTTCTCGGTGGACCTGCTCCAGCGGCGCTTCCAGGACGTGTTCGCCGCGGTCGAGGCGCGCCCGTTCGACCAGCTCCTGCTCGGGTTCGAGTACCAGCACTGGGAGGCGAGCTTCGACGCGACCGAGATCTGGTCTGTCTTCGACACGGATCCGTTCGACCTCGTGCAGGGGAGGGCGGTGCTCACGCCGCACCGGGCCGTGCGCCTGTGGATCGCCGGTGGCGCCTCGTTCCTGCCCGAGCCGATCACCCGGGACAACGTGCCGCGTCCGGAGGTGGGCAACGTGTCCGGCAGCCTGCGGAGCGGCGTCACCCTGCGGCCCACGGAGTGGCTCACGCTCGACGTCACGGAGCGCCTCGTCAGCGGCACCGGCGGCGGCAAGCTCAACGTGGGCGGGTCGATCTCGGTGACGCCCTTCGACCGGCGCCTCACGGTCACGGCCCGGGCCGACGTCCAGCGGTACGCCTTCAGCCTCCAGCCGCAGCTGGCGGGGGACTACGGCAGCGTCGGGCTGCAGGTGGCGGGCGCGCCGGTGTCCTGGATGTCCGCGCGGGTCGCGGTGGACCACGTCATGACCCCCTGGCTGAAGAACCAGCTGCAGGTCTCGGCGTCCCTGCACTTCCTGCTCGGTGTCCGCCCGGGCGGCGGCGGCGGTGAGCAGCTCGCCTCCTGGGAGCCGGCCCTGCTGGCGGCGGCGGGCGCGCGGGATCCCCGGCGTCCGGCGGCACAGATCCCGGGCCTGCTGGGCGGGATCGGCCTGGAGGAGCGATGAAGCGTCTCCTCCTCCTGCTCGCCCTCCTGCCCGTGCTGCTGGGTGGACCCGTCGCGGCCGAGAAGGGCCCGCGATCCACGCTCATCTACCCCGAGCAGCAGATCCCGCTGCGGTTCTTCCACGAGAAGCATCTCGCGACCGGGCTGGTCTGCGAGGTCTGCCACACGACGGTGCTCGGGAGCACGCAGACCGAGGACCGGAACCTGCCGGACCACACGCTGTGCGCGGCGTGCCACCGGTCCGAGCAGCCCGACGCCGCCACCGCCTACCCGAAGTCCGGCTGTGAGACCTGCCACGAGGGCTGGACCGAGGGCAGCCACACCCAGATCGGCGCGGACCTCAAGCCCATCCCGGACGGGCCGAAGCCGCCGCCGGTGGTGATGCCGCCGGCGCGGATCACCTTCTCCCACAAGCTCCACGTGGAGCAGGGCGCCGTCTGCCTGGACTGCCACATCGGGATCGACACGGCCGAGCAGGGCACGGTCCAGCACCTCCCCACGATGTACACGTGCTTGTCGTGCCACGACGGGCGCAAGGCGCCGGACGAGTGCACCACCTGCCACCTCCAGGACATGGGCACCGGACGCGTCCTCACGGACCTGTTCGGGACCGATCCGCTGGCCCCCGCGGGTCGCTACCGGCCGGACAACCACGGCGATCCCGAGTGGATCCGCCGGCACGAGTCGGCCGCCCGCGCCGATCAGGACCAGTGCGCGGCGTGCCACGCGCCGTCCCAGTGCCTGGACTGCCACGACGGCGTCCAGAAGGACCAGCGGCTGCACCCCGGCGACTGGCAGATGACCCACGGGCTCGAGGCCCAGCGCCGCAGCCTCGAGTGCTTCGCCTGCCACGACTCCGAGCGCTGGTGCGCCGACTGCCACGACGAGGCCCAGGTGGCCCGCGGCCAGTTCCCGGGTGTCACCGGCGATCCCCCCGGCACCGCGGCGTTCCATCCGGCCGGCTGGGAGGGCGTCCTCGGCGAGATCGCAGGCCCGGAGCACCACAGCCACGTGGCCCGACGCTCGCTCGAGACCTGCCAGACCTGTCACACCGAGGACCAGTGCGTGGAGTGCCACAGCTTCGTGAACCCGCACCCCGATCGGTTTGCCGAGCCCGGCTCCTGGAGCTTCGGGCAGGGATCGGGCGCGGTGTGCTCCAAGTGCCACCTCCCCGGCGATCCGAACCTCTCTGCCCTGCAGAACGGACGCTGACCATGGCCAAGAAGGGCTCCGGCAACGTCCGGTTCGTGCTGTCCGCGTTCAAGGAGGAGCACTGGCCGGACCCCGACCGGGTCGAGATCGCGTTCGTCGGCCGCTCGAACGTGGGCAAGTCGTCGTGCCTGAACACGCTCGTGGGCCAGAAGGGCGTCGCCCGCGTGAGCAAGACGCCGGGGCGCACCCAGGCGATCAACTTCTTCGACGTCCGGCACGACAACCTGGACCTGCGCTTCGCGGACCTGCCGGGCTACGGCTTCGCGAAGGTGCCCCTGAAGGTGAAGAAGACCTGGGAGCGGATGATCGGCGACTACCTCGCCCGCCGGGATCAGCTCGCGCTGGTGGTGGTGCTGGTGGACATCCGCCGCGACCCGACGGACCTGGACGCGCAGATGGTCCGTTGGCTCGACGAGACGGACCGGCGCGGGCTGCTCGTCCTCACCAAGTCGGACAAGGTCGCGAAGAACAAGCGTCTGCAGCGGCAGTCGCTCATCTGTCGCGGCCTCGGCGTGCCCCGCGAGGCCAGCCAGCTCTTCTCGTCCCTGGACCGGTCCGGACGGGGCGAGCTCTGGAGCCGGATCCGCGAGGCGGCGCAGGACCACGGGCGCGAGCACGGCACCGATGGCGCGTAGGGGCAAGCCGGGCCGCAAGGGGCAGCGTGGTGGCAAGGGGGGCAATCCCTGGGGCTCGGGCGACGCCTTCAACCGCAAGGCGAAGGACGAGGGCTTCGCGGCGCGCTCGGTGTTCAAGCTCGAGGAGATCGACCGCCGCTTCAAGCTGCTGCGCCCGGGTCAGCGGGTGCTGGACTTGGGGGCCTGTCCGGGCTCCTGGTCCCAGTACGCGCTCCGCCGGATCGGATCCGGAGGGCTGCTCGTGGCGGTGGACCTGAACCCGCTGCGCGCATCGCTCCCGGGCGCCGTCGTGCTGACCGAGGACGCCTTCGCGTTGGAGCCCGAGCGGCTGGCCGAGGTGACCGACGGCCGCGCGCCTCCGTTCGATCTCGTGATCTCCGACATGGCGCCGAACACCACCGGCGTGCCGTTCCGCGACCACGTGGCGTCCGTCGAGCTCTGCGATCGCGCGCTCGAGCTGGCGCACCGGATGCTGGTGCCCGGCGGCGGCTTCGTCTGCAAGGTGTTCCAGGGCGAGGACGAGCCCGCGCTGCGCACGCGCATCAAGGCGCGGTTCGACACGCTCAAGAGCCTCAAGCCGAAGGGGACCCGCAGCCGCAGCGTCGAGACGTTCCTGGTGGCGATGGGCTACCGGGGCGTCGCCCCCTGAGGGGCTCTACAGGCCGCGCATCCACTGCACGAGGGCGCGGACGGGGAAGCCGGTGCCGCCGTAGGGCCGGGTCGGCGTCGGAGACTCGACGAAGCACGGACCGGCGATGTCGATGTGCGCCCAGGGCACTCCCTCGGGCACAAACTCGGACAGGAACAGGCCCGCCGTGATGGCGCCTCCCCAGCGGCCGCCGATGTTCTTCATGTCGGCGACCTTGCTCTTGAGGAGCTCCTTGTAGTCCGGCGGAAGCGGCAGCTCCCACATGGGCTCGCCGGCCGTGTCGCCCGCGGCCTTGAGCGCCCGGACCAGAGACCGGTTCGTCCCCATGATCCCCGCGATGTTCATGCCCAGCGCGACGATGCAGGCGCCCGTGAGCGTGGCGAGATCGATGAGGTAGTCGGGCTTCAGCTCGCCGGCGTAGACCAGGGCGTCGGCCAGGGTGAGGCGCCCCTCGGCGTCCGTGTTGAGGACCTCGATGGTCTTGCCGTTGCTGGCCGTCAGCACATCGCCCGTGTGATAGGCCTTGCTGCCGGTCATGTTCTCGCAGGCGGCGAAGATGGCGTGCACCTCGACCGGGAGCTCGAGCGCGGCCACGGCGGCGATGGCGCCGAACACGGCGGCGGATCCACCCATGTCCATCTTCATCAGGGCCTGGCCGGCGGCGGGCTTGATGCAGAGGCCGCCCGAGTCGAACGTCACGGCCTTGCCGACGAGCACGACCCGCTGGGTGGCGCCTTCGGGCTTCCACGCGAGGTGCACCAGGTTGGACTCGTAGCCGCCCCCCTGACCCACCGCGAGGAACGCGCCCATGCCGCGCTCTTCGCAGGCGGCCGAGTCGAGCACGGTGATCTCCAGGCCGTGCTCGTCGGCCAGCGCGCGTGCCATCTCCACGTAGGACTCGGGGTTCACGATGTTGGCGGGCTCGTTCACGAGCGTGCGCGCCCGGTTCTGGGCGCGGGCGATGGCGGCTCCCCGCAGGACGGCGTCGGCCATGGCGTCCCGATCGCGCCGCCCCGAGAAGTAGGCGTACACGGAGTCGATCGGAGCGGTCTCGTTCTTGGTGCCCAGGTGCGCGTCGAAGACGTAGCCGCCATACCCGAGGCCGGCGCCGATGGCCTCGTAGGTGGCGTCGGTCACGTCGCCGCGGCCGCCCATGGCCGGGTCGAGGAAGAAGGCGGCCTTCGTCAGGTCGTTCGTCCGCGCCAGGGCGCCGATGCGCAGCGCGAGCCCCCAGACAGCGGTGTCTTCCACCTTGCCCCGTCCCGCCAGGGTCCCCACGGCGATCATGCGCGCCCGGGTGCCGCGAGGCGCCGGGAACACCACGAAGTCCCCCGTGTTGCCGCTCCAACCGAGCATCTTCAAGGTCGTGGCGGGGTTCCCGCCCAGGATCTTCGTCAGCTGGCGCCAGCCCGGGGAGCGGGATCCGCGGCCTGCGAGGCCGAAGACGAGGATGTCGCTGGCGACGTTGCCAGCCTGATTTGCGGCGATCTGAACCTGCATCCGAGCTCTCCTCACCGACGATCCAGGCATGCCTGCCGGTCGGACTGCCGGAAGTTACCAGATCGGGGCTGGATCGATGCCCGTTGTGCGGCTGGCGCTATTCCAGGAGGCCCAGGCGCCCCAGCATCCAGTCCAGCCGTTCGGTGGCCTGCGCGGGATCCCGGTTGCTCGGCGCGTGGTCTGGCACGGCCCAGTCGAGCACGGCCTGGTTCACCGGCGGATAGTTCACCTGGATCGTGTCCGCGGCGGGCTGGCTCAGCGCCGGATCGATGCGCTCGTCCAGCGAGCTCCAGGCGTACACGATCGGCGCGCGGAACCCGAGGTCCTGGACGGCGTGGACCAGGGAGTCCCGCTCCAGCGCCACCCGGAGGGCGTTCAGCTTCACCGTGGGCTCGGTGGCGCCGTCGAGGTCCGCGTCGTAGATGGCGAACAGCGCCTCGAGCTCGGGCTGGTGCAGCGTCGGCTGGGCGACCCAGGGGCTGAGCCAGTCGGGCGAGCTGTCCACCACGACGCCGTCGATCTGCACGCCGTCGAGGACCAGCTCGGTGACCCCGCGTCCCCCCTCGCCGAGGCCCAGCACGAGCAGGGTCTCGGCCGAGATGTGGGAGCGGCGGGACGCGACGCCGATCGCCTCGCTCATGAGGTAGGCGCCGTAGCGCAGGTACCGCTCTTCGTACGGGTTGTCGCCGCGGCCGTGCCACAGGTCCCCCCAGCAGTTCCCGGGGGCGACGACCGCGAAGCCCCGGGCCAGCAGGGCCGCGACCCAGGCGCCTTCGCCCTGCGCGGTGGGCCCGAGGGCCGACTCCATGCCGAGCATCGACTCCACCTGCCGGGCCGCGAAGTCGACGTTCAGGCGGTCCTCGTCGAAGGCGTGCTCGCCGCCCGTGAGCTGCTGGTCGAAGTTCCGGCCGTGCAGCATGAGCGCGAGGGGGCGGGGGTCCGTCTCGGACGCGGCGGTCTTCGGCTCCACCAGGTAGATGCGGGCGTCCAGGCCGTCCGGGCAGGTGTAGCCCTCCGCCAGGATCACCTCGAACTCCGCGGCGCCGCGATCGACCCACGCGTTGGCGAAGGGAGCGCGGGCCAGCTCGAACTCCTCCCAGTCCTGGTCGACGACACAGCCGGTGAGTGAGAGCGCGAGCAACAGCGGGATCAGACGCATCACCCGCATTGTCGCCGCCGACGCAGGACCCAGGCAAGGGCGGCCGCGAGCACGAGGCTCCCCGGAGGGCTGGAAACCGGGCCGCTGGAGCACGCGCAGCCGCTCTCGGGCGGAGGATCCGGCGGCGCCAGCGGGCCGGCCTGGGCCGCGGACAGCGCCGTGATCACCCGCGTCACCTCGGCCAGGAAGTCGATGTCCACGACCGCCAGCGTGTCCGTGGTCTTGTGGTAGTCGGGCGGCGGCGGAAAAGCCCCGAAGTGCAGCGCCGGCCACCCGGCCTCCCAGAAGTGGAAGTGGTCGCTCCGGTCGTCCCCACCGATGAGCGCCGCGTCGACCCCCTGCACCGTCAGCCAGGTGTCCGTGTCGGCCGCGGCCACATCGGCGGCATCCCGCAGCTCGGGCCAGCGGGCGTCCCAGGCGAACCAGAGGCGGTCGGTGAAGTTGCCGTTGAACCCGACCGGGTCCAGCTGGAACATGGCGTGGACGTCGGCGCCGCCGTCCACGAGGCCATCGACGTACTGCCCGCTGCCCAGCAGGCCCACCTCTTCGGCGGTGAAGAACACGAACCGCACGGGGCGCTCGAACCCGCCGGGCCAGGACGCGAGGGTCTGGGCGACCTGCAGCAGCGACGCGACCCCCGAGGCGTCGTCGTCCGCGCCCGGCGCGGGATCCACACGGGCGTCCCAGCCTTCGGGGGAGGCCTTCGCGGTGGAGTCCAGGTGGGCGCCGAGCACGAGCATCGGCGCGTCCGGCCCCGGGATCTCGGCGACGATGTTGCGCAGCCCGTCCACGTCGGTGGACTCGCCGTCCAGCTCCACCGTGACCGACACGAGCTCGGTGCTGACGGTGAGCCCGTCGATGGCCTCGAGCCGCGCGATCAACCAGTCCTCGGCGCGGGCCAGGTCCGGGTGGTGGATGCTGCGCGACAGGATCGGGGGATCCCCCGTCGCTCCCGTGAGCGTCTCGATGTCCGCCCGCAGGGCGTCCGGAGGGAGCACCACGCCGTCGAGCAGATCATCGAGGGGAGCCGCGACCGCGGGGGCGGGGGCGAGGAGGATCAGCGCACAGGTGCCCGACAGGAGCTTCACGGGCGCATGGTAGCGTCCGCCGCCATGAGACCCGGGGGCATCCTGCCGTTCATCGTCGCGTGCGCGGTCGTCGGCCTCGCAGCTGCCCCGGCCGGCGCCGAGTCCACGTGCACCGACTCGGGCGCCCGGGGCCAGGAGGCGCGACCCGCCCTGAGCGGCCCGGTGCAGACCATCGCCTCCGATGATGGCCGCTTCCTGATCCACTGGACGCCGGAGGGGAGTGACGTCCCCACGGCCCAGTCCGACGACGACGGAAACGGCCGCCCGGACTTCGCCGATCGCATCCTCGACGGGCTCCTCACCGGCCAGCAGGCGTTCCTCGACGGCGGCTGGCGCCCCGTGGCGCCCGACGACGGCTCCGGGGGCAGCGATGCGCTCGACGTCTATGTCCGGGCCATCGACGCGAACGGGTACGCGTTCCATGCACCGCCCGAGGCCGACAGCGACGCCGCGAGCTCCTGCACCATGCACCTGGAGGCGTCCCTTGGGGACTCGCTGGACGGGATCCTGGAGTCCGTGGCCGCTCACGAGCTCCACCACTGCACGCAGTACGCGTACACCACCGCTGCTCCGTCCTGGATCCTCGAAGCGACGGCCACTCACCAGCAGTACCTCGCGTTCACCTCGCCGGCGCTGCAGGCTGGCCTCGACGTCCTGTGGATCACCCGCCTGACCCAGCCCGAGCGTCCGGTGGACGCGCTGGGGGGGCGCTTCGAGTACGCCGGGTTTGCCTTCGTCTTCTTCTGGGAGAGCCTCGGCGGCCTCGATCCCAGCCGCGCGCCGGCGCTCTGGGAGGCGCTGCGGGAGGCGGACGGCGACTGGGTGGACGCGGCGGAGGCGGAGTCCGAGCGGATCTGGGGCCAGGGCTTCGCGGAGACGTTCGTCGATCACGCCACATGGAACGCGTTCGCCTGTGCCCGGGACGACGGCGCGCACTACGACGCCGGGCGCTTCCCCTGCACCCTGGACACGGTGGTGCCGATCGCCGCGCCCGCGGCCGATCTCCTGCTGGACCTGCCGCGGCTCCGGTACACCGCGGCGTACGCCGAGTGGCTCGCCGACGGCGACGAGCGGCCGATCGCGCTGTCCTGCCGGGGCCCGGGCGAGGACGGCGCGCGCGCCCGCGTGAGGCTGCTCGCGCTGGACCGCTTCTTCCGCACGACCGAGGTGGCGGAGGTCACCGGGCGGGGAGGGGAGTCCTTCACGGTGCGCCTGGAGCAGGCGGTGGACGTGGCGGGCTCGGTGCTCGCCGTGGTCGCGTCCACGGGGAGCGATCCGGTGACCGTCGACTGCACCACGGAGCGGGTGGAGCCCGTGACGGACGCGCCGCCGGTGGATGGCGAGGGCTGCGGGTGCGGGAGCGCGGCTCCGGCCTCGGCCCTGCTCGCGGCGCCGCTGCTCATCGGGCTCCCCAAGCGACGACGGCGCCGGTAGGGACCGACGCCGTCATCGAGCAGTGTTCGCGGAGGGTCAGACGACCGCGTTGAACATGCTCTCGATCTTCTTCTTGTTCACCGCGCCCATGACCTGGTCCTTGACCTGGCCGCCCTGGAAGAGGATGAGCGTCGGGACGGCGCGGACGTGGTACTTCGTCGGCGTGCCGGGGTTGTGGTCGATGTCCATCTTGCCGACCTTGATCCTGCCGGCGTACTCCCCCGCGAGCTTCTCGATCGTGGGCGCGATGGCCTTGCAGGGCCCGCACCAGATGGCGGTGAAGTCCACGAGGACCGGCAGGTCGCTGTTGAGGACCTCGGAGTCGAAGTTGGAGTCGGTGAACTCGGCGACGTTGGCCATGATCGAACTGCTCTCCTGATGTGTGCTGAGCTGCGGGGTTGAGGCGCCCGTTGGGGCGGGGCGTCATCATGGGCACGACTTCGGGGTCGGTCAAGACCGTCTCGGCGGGGTCGGCGGGATTCGCTGCTACGATGCGCGGCCGACAGACGGGCTGCTCCTGCGCCTCGGGGCTCCGTCGGAGTGAGTGTGAGTCGAATCCTCGTCCTGGAGTCCTCCCCGCGCAGCCTGCGGGTCATCGAACGGTGCCTCGGCGGCATCGGGTACGAGCTCGTGCCGATCGAGGACAAGGACCGCTTCAAGCTCGAGATCCGCAAGGCCGAGCCGGAGCTCATCATCGCGTCGGCCGAGCTCCAGAACGGCTCCGGGCTCGAGGTGGTGCGGGACGTCTATCCCGAGTGCCGCGCGCCGGTCCCGGTGGTCGTCTACTCCGGCGCCCACACGCTCGACGTCCTCAAGGAGATCACCCCGCCCGAGCTGCTCGTGGGCGGCTTCCTGTCCGTTCCGCTGGACCCGGGCGAGCTGGTGCAGACCGTCATCGGGCTCGCCCCCCCGCCTGACGCGGTGGCGGCCGCCCGGATCTCCGGTGATCTGCGGGCCGAGTACGAGTCCCACGGCCTGCGGCTCGATCCCCCGGACGGCACGACCGCCCTCGAAGAGGTCCCGTTCGTCCGGATGCTCTGGTCCATCGATCACAACGACTGGACGGGCATCTTGACCCTGCAGCCGGAGGGTGGGGCCGCCGTCAACTTCTGGTTCGAGATGGGCCAGCTGGCCGCCGCGGCGTCGGCGGGGGGCCGGGATCTGCTCGGCACTGCCGTCGCAGAGGGGCGCCTCGACCCCGCGCGGGTCCCCCAGGTGGAGCTCGGGAGCGAGGAGGAGGAGCTCGGCCTGCTGATGGCGCTGCGCGCGGTGGGCATGCATGAGATCGACGCCCTCAAGAAGCGCACCCTCGATCGCCTGCTGATCGACGCGCTGGACCGCACCGTCGGGTTCGTGCACGCCGTGCCGGACGAGTGGCCCGAGGGCGAGCCCGAGCCCCAGGCCATCCCGAAGCTGCTGATGCGCCTGGTGAACGAGCAGAGCAAGCGGCTCGGCGAGCGCCTCGTGGAGGCCCACCCGGACTCCATCGTCGTCATCCGGCTGCCGCCCGTGGACGTCATCCGCGCCTGGGGGCTGCCCTTGAAGGACCGCAAGGTCCTCGAGCTCATCGAGCGCGCCCGCAACAAGGAGATCACCCTCGACCAGCTGATCCGCGTGGCCACGGAAGGCAACGCCGCCCAGCGTCCCCGGGTGCGCGCGCTGCTGCTGCTCCTGCGGAACGTGGGCTACCTCGACTTCCGCGGGAAGCCCTGGGACGGCGCCACCGCCGAACGGATCGAGGAGCTCGTGCGCGAGCTGCACCGGGTCAATCGGAGCAACCACTTCGAGGTCTTCGGCCTGGACACACGCGCGGCCGAGAAGGAGATCGCGGAGAAGGCCCGGGCGCTGCAGCGCGCCTACCACCCGGACACCATGTTCGAGGAGCACCCCCGGGTGCACGAGGTGGCCAACGCCCTGTATGCCGCCATCCAGGAGGCCTACGAGGTGCTGCGTCACCCCGAGCGCCGCGAGGCGTACCGGGCGGAGGTGCAGAGCCGGGGCAAGGACACGGGCGCCGGTCCGGGTGCGCCCGAGCCCGACAAGGCGATGGTGGCCCTGAAGAAGGGCGAGATCTGGCTGGGCCGCAAGGACTACAAGCGCGCCGAGGGCCACTTCCGCGATGCGACGCTCTTCGACGCCGGCAACGCCCGCGCGTGGGTCCTGCTCGGGTGGACGACGTACCTCAACGGCAACACGCGTTCGAGCGTCGCCACGAAGACCATCGAGAAGGCCCTGAAGCTCGAGCCGAAGAACGCGGACGCCTGGTACTACCTCGGTCGGATGGCCATCCTGAAGAAGGATCCGGACCGCGCGCGCCGGCGCTTCGCCAAGGCGCTCGAGGGGGATCCGAAGCACGTGGGTGCCCAGCGCGAGCTGCGGTTGCTCGACCGGCGCCAGGGCGGTGAGCCGGAGAAGCCGGGCACCCCGCGAGGCGGATTGCGCGGGCTCTTCGGCCGGCGCAAAGATGAGGCCAACTGACCGGAGGTCGTGATGCTCGAGGCGGTCGGAGGACCCCTGTTCCTCCTCGCCATCGCCGGGTACGCGGTGGTCAGCGCGCTGTATGCAGCGGGCCTGGCAAAGGGGAACCCGCGCCTGGGGGACGCCGCCTGGTACAGCCTGGGTGCCGCGCACGTGGCGCACACCATCGTCCTGCTGCTGCACCTCGGCACGCGGGGGCGGCTCCCGCTGGGGGCGCTCGGCGGCGCGGTCGCGGCGGGGGCCTGGGATGATCCGCTGCCCACCATCGCCTGGGCCCTGCTGGTGGTCTGCGCCGCGGTGGGCTTCGCGCGGCCCCGCAACCGCGTCCTGGGCGCCTTCGTGGCCCCGGTCTCGCTGGGCCTGACCCTCGGCGGGCTCCTGATCGGCGACCAGCGCCCCGTCCAGTCGATGCTCCCGGCCGCGCTCGAGAGCATGTGGTTCCCGGTCCACACCCTCGGCACCTACGGGGGACTCGCGCTCTTCTCGCTCGCCTTCGCGGCGGCCATCGGATACCTGCTGCAGGCACACCGGCTCAAGCGGAAGATCGTCGATCCGCCGGGCGTGAAGCTGCCGCCGCTGAACTCACTCGACACGGTCAACGCCTGGGCGTTCACGGGCGGGCTCGCGTTCCTGGCGCTGGGCATCGTCTCCGGCACGTTCTGGGCCGCGACGGGCGCCGCGGAGAGCATGGAGATCCGCCCCAAGGCCGCGGTCACCGTCGCGATCTGGGTGCTGTACGCGGTCGGATGGCAGGGCCGGCAGCTGCTCGGCTGGGACGGCCGGCGGACCGCGTGGCTGTCGATCCTCGGCTTCATCGGCTTGTGCCTGTCCGTCCTCGGGGTGGCCCACGCATGAGGCTGCACCTCGTCGGCACGAGCTTTCGCACCGCGGCGGTGGAGGTGCGCGAGCGCCTCGCGGTGTCGCGCGGCGAGCTCGCTGGCGTGCTCGAGGCGCTGACGGCGCGGGACGGTGTGCGGGAGGCCCTGCTGGTCTCCACCTGCAACCGCGTCGAGCTGCTCTATGTCGAGGACGGCGCCGACAACGACGCCATCGTCGCCTGGCTCCTCCAGCGCGCCGGCATCAGCATGAGCCGGGCGGACGACGTGCTCTTCCAGCACACCGACGAAGCAGCGATCCGCCACCTGTTCCGCGTGGCGGGATCCCTGGACAGCATGATCCTCGGGGAGTCCCAGATCACGGGTCAGGTCAAGGAGGCGTACCGCCAGGCCGTCGAGGCCGGGACGGTGGGGCCGCTGCTGCACCGGCTGATGCGCAAGACGTTCTCGGTGGCCAAGCGCGTGCGGACCGAGACGAAGGTCGGGGCCGCGACCCTGTCGGTGGCGAACGCGGCGGTGGAGATGGCCACGCGCATCTTCGAGGACCTCGCCAAGCACTCCATCCTCATGCTGGGCGCCGGCGAGATGGGCGAGCTGGCCCTCAAGGGCTTCGCGGTGCGCGGCGCGAAGGATCTGTGGGTGTCCAACCGGACGCTGGAGACGGCCGCCGAGGTCGCCGCGCCCCTCGGGGCGGGCGTGCTGCCCTGGGAGCGGCGGGTCGACTTCCTGCGGCGCGCGGACATCGTCGTGTGCAGCACCGGGGCCAACGAGCCCGTGCTCTACAAGGGGGACCTCGCGCCGTTGCGACGGGCCCGGCGCGGGCGCCCGCTCTTCCTCGTCGACATCTCCGTTCCGCGCAACCTCGATCCCGCGCTGCAGGAGCTGCCCTGGGTCTACATGTTCGACATCGACGACCTGTCCCAGGTGGTCGACGCGAACGCAGAAGCCCGCGCGCGTGAGGCCGAGAAGGCAGAGGCGATCGTGGCGGACGAGGTGGCCTCGTTCGGGCGTGTCCTCTCGCAGGTGCACGTGGCGCCCCTCATCCGCGCCATGAACCGCAAGATCGCCGACGAGGTCCAGCGGGAGGTCGATCGGACCCTCAAGGGGCTCGGCTCCGTGCTGGACACGCTGCCCGGCGAGCAGCGGGGGCGGATCGAGAAGGCCGTGACCCGGATGGCGCAGACGCTGGGCAAGCGCGTCCTGCACCACCCGATCGGCCGGATCAAGACGCTGGGCCGCGAGGGCGAGCTGGACGGCCTGGAGGAGGTGGCGCGCGTATTCGGCGTCGAGGCCCTCCTGCTCGAGGTCCGGGACGGTGACGCCGGCCCTCCGAAGTCCGACGAAGGCGCCGAGAGCGCGTAGGAGCAAGCTGTGAGACGGATCGTGCTGGGGACCCGCAAGAGCGCCCTCGCCATGTGGCAGACCGACTTCGTGGCGGACGCGCTGCGCGCGCATCACGCGGACGTGGAGGTGGAGATCCAGCAGTTCTCGACCCGCGGCGACCAGGATCTGGAGACGCCGCTGCCCCAGCTGGGCGGCAAGGGCGTGTTCACGGCCGAGCTGGAGCGGTCCCTGCTGGACGGCAGCATCGACTTCGCCGTGCACTCCCTCAAGGATCTGCCCACCGACGACCCCGAGGGCCTCGCAGTCCTGGCGACGCCGCGGCGCGCGGACGCGCGGGACGCCCTGGTGGTCCGCGCCGATCATCTGGACGCCCTCGCCGCCCACCTCGACGCAGACCCCGAGGCGTACGACCCCCGCGATCCGTTCGCGGCCCTGCCCGAAGGAGCGGTCGTGGGGACGTCGAGCCTCCGTCGGGCCGCCCAGATCCGCCGGGCGCGCCCCGACATCACCACCGCCGATGTCCGCGGGAACGTGGGCACGCGGCTCCGCAAGCTGGATGAGGGCAACTACGACGCGCTCCTGCTCGCCTGCGCGGGCCTGGATCGGCTCGAGCTCGGCGACCGCATCCACCGCCGGCTCGACCCGCCGTGGCTGGGCGCCGCCGGGCAGGGAGCGCTCGCCGTGCAGGGGCGCTTCGAGGACGCGGAGCTCCGGGAGATCATCCTCCCGCTGGACGACCGGGCGACCCGCCTGGAGGTCATCGCCGAGCGCGCCGTGCTCTCCACACTGGGGGGCGGGTGCAGCCTGCCGCTCGGCGTGAGCGCCAACGTGAGCCACAGCCGGCTCCAGCTGGCCGCGCGCCTGTTGAGCCCCGACGGCACCGCCATCGCCGAGGCGAAGCGCGACGGGGAGGCGACCGGCCGCGGCGCCCAGCGCCTCGCCGTCATCCTCGCGCGGGACCTGATGGAGCGGGGCGCCCAGGTGATCCTCGACGGGCTGGAGCAGGGCGAAGCGTGACGGCCCCCCTCGCCGGCAAGCGGGTCGGCGTCACGCGCTCACGCGCCCAGGCCAGCACCCTCGCGCGCCTCCTCGAAGAGGTCGGGGCGGTGCCCGTGGAGCTGCCGGTGCTGACGTTTCGTGACCCACCCTCGTGGGACGCCTTCGACGCCGCCGTGACCGCCTGGGCGGCGGATCCCGCGCACTTCGACGCCGTCGCCTTCACGTCCACGAACGCGGTGGAGCGGGCCGCGGCGCGCGCGCGGGCGCTGGGCGTCGACCTCGCGGCCCTCGGCGCGACCCCCACCGTCGCCGTGATCGGAGCCGCCACCGCCGAGCAGGCGAGCGCTCACGGGCTCACGCCGACCGTGCTGCCCGAGCGATCCACGTCCGAGGGGCTGGTGGCGGCGCTCGCGTCCGAGGGCCTGGATCGCGGGCGCTGGCTCATCCCTCGGGCCCTCGTCGCGCGGGGCGTCCTCGAGGCCGGCCTGCGCGCCGCAGGCGCGGACGTCACGATCGCTCCGGTCTACGCCACGGCGCCGCCGGAGGACCCGGAGCCGCTGCGGGCGACGTTCCGCGCGGGCCTCGACGTGCTCACGTTCTGCTCCGGCTCCGCGGTGACCTACCTGCGCGACGCCCTGGGCGGAGCGTGGCCCTCTGGCATCGAGGAGATCGCCATCGCGTCCATCGGCCCCATGACCACCGCGGCCTGCCGGGACGCGGGCCTGGAGGTCGCCGTCGAGGCGCCCACGGCGCGCCTCGGGGCGCTGGTCGACGCCATCGCGACCCTGAACCGGGAGCACGCATGAGCGCCATCGAACGGATCCTGCGCGGGGCGGGCGAGCGAGCGCTCGGCTACTGGCGCACCGGCTCCCTCGAGTGGTCCGACAAGGCCACCGACGGCGCGGTCGACCTGGTCACCGAGGCCGATCTCGCGGTGGATCGCCTGCTGGCGGCCGAGCTCGACGCGCTGCACCCGGGAGTGCCGATCCTGTCCGAGGAGGGGACCTGGCGTCCCTCCGAGGACGGGCCGTCCGGCGATGCGTTCGTGCTGGATCCCATCGACGGCACGAGCAACTTCGCCGCCGGCACCCACTGGTGGACCATCGCGCTCGCGCGGGCCCAGGCGGGGGAGATCGTCGAGGGCTGGCTCTACCAGCCCTCCCGCGGGACGCTGTGGCACGCCCGCAAGGGGCAGGGCGCGACCCGGGACGGGGAGCCGATCCGGGTGGCGACGACGCCGCCGCGGCTTGGCCTCGTCAGCGTGAGCCTGTCCCGCCAGATGTTGCCGCTGCTGCTGCAATCGAGCCGGTTCGCCGGGATCCGCGCCCTGGGCAGCCACGCCCTCACCCTGGCGATGGTGGCGGACGGCTCCCTCGTGCTCCACGCCGGCGGCGGCCACCCCTGGGACGTGGCCGGCGGGCACCTCTTCGTGGAGGAGGCGGGAGGCCGGGTGTGCACCCTGGACGGCGGGCCGCGCTCGCCGTGGCGGCGCGTGCAGACGCTGGCGGGATCCCCGGCGAGCGTGGACGTCGCGCTCGCCATCTTCGACGGCGACCCGGGGACGCTGCCGACGCTCTGAGACGCCAGGTCAGTCCACGCGGAGCTGGACGCGCTGCTCGCTTACGTCGACGCGCACGTCGTCTGCCGTGAGGCCGACGGCCTCGGCCCGGTCCGGCTTCACCGCCCACCAGTGCACCGAGACCACGAGCGTGTAGATGCCCGGGGCGAGCTTCTTGCCCGCCGTCCAGGAGTAGTCGAACACCTTGCTGCCGGCGGCCGGCAGCCGGTCATCGCTGAGCTCCTTGAACGGCGGCTCGGGCTCCACCACCCGCTGGAGCCAGTTGCTGCTCGGCTCTCCGCCCGTGGCCACGCCGCCGGCGGGGTCCAGCACCGTGAAGCGCAGCTCCATGGCGTGCGACGGGTCACCAGTGGGGACCGCGTGGCCGGCGCCGGTGTTCATCAGCGTCGCGGAGGCGCGGACGGCCTCGCCCCGCTGCACGCCCGGTGACCGCAGCGACACTTCGAGCGTGAGCGCCCGGGCGATCGCGTCCGGCGCGTGGCCGCCGAGCATCCCGTGGGACGCGAAGGAGGCGTACCGCGAGCCGGCGATGGAGCCGGACACGCGGGTCATGTGGCAGTCACGGCAGCTGATGCCCGCTTCGCTGAAGTGACTTCGCTCCCACTCGCCGACCGTGTCCAGGAAGGGTCGGTCCTCAGCGTCCGGCAGCGCGGCCTGGTGGCAGAAGGCGCAGGCCTCCGCGGTGCGCAGGGCCGGCTCTCGCTTCACGGGGTGCGGGACGCGCTCGGCGGCGATCTCGCGGGGCCCCACGATGGCGCCGTCCCGGACGTGGCAGGCCGCGCAGGTGACGCCTTCGGCGGCGAGCGTCGGGCTCCAGGCCGGGTTGGGCTGGCGCGCGCTCTTGCCGAGGGCGCCGGGGCCCTTCGGCAGATCGGCCCGCTGCACGCTGAGGGGCAGGTGGCACTCCTGGCAGAGGGGAGGGGAGCCCAGGGCCCGCACCGCCTCGACGTACACGGGGTTCGTGGCCGCGGTGGCGTGGCCCGAGGTGGCCCACTGGTCGTGGATGGTGGCGTGGCAGCCGTTGCAGGTCTGGGCGGACAGCGACGGCAGCGGATCCGGCGCGGTCGTCACGGGCACGGGCCCGAGGACATCGGGCCACAGGTCGCCGGCGAGCGCGGACGTCGGGAGCAGCAGGAGCAGGAGCAGCAGCGAGCGCATTCGGCGTCCTCAGAAGTCGATGACGGTGGCGTCGTCCGTCACCGTGTGTGCGGGCAGCAGGACGGGCGCGCCGTCCGCGTACAGGTCGGCGTACACGGAGTAGTAGCCCGTGACCTTCTTGATGTAGTTGCGGGTCTCGTCGAAGGCGACCTCCTCGACGAAGTCCTCCAGATCCGCCCCGACCTTGGCCTTGAGCCAACGGCCGATGTTGTGCGGTCCGCCGTTGTAGCTCCCCACCGCGAGGGGGAACTGCCCGGGCCCGAACCGGTCCAGCAGGCGGCCCATGTAGAAGGTGCCGAGGCCGATGTTCACCTCCGGCTGCAGCAGCATCTCGACCCGGAAGTCGTCCATGCCCGACAGCGCCGCCACCTTCGCGCCGGTGGCCGGCATGACCTGGATGAGCCCGAGCGCGCCCACGCGGGACACGGCGTCGTGCCGGAACAGGCTCTCGGCCCGCATGATCGACAGCATCAGCAGCGGATCGACGTCGTTCTCCCAGGACGAGCGCCAGACGTGCGGGGCGAACGCGGCCGGGTAGGCGAGCGTCCAGGCGGCTCGGGCGTCGTCGGCGGTGCGGCCCATGCTGCGGAACGGAATCGTCTCGGTGGCGAAGGACGACACGGACGCCGGGTATCCGGCGCTGCTGAAGATCGCCATCCACTCGCGGCCGCGGATGTTCATGTCGAGGATCGCGGCCCAGCGCTCCATCTCGGGATCAGCCTTGCGGCCCGCCGCCTTCCACTGGCTCACGCGGCGTCGCTTGCGCTTGCTGCGGCGCACGTCGCGGATCTCCCGGTAGATCTCGTTGAGCATCGGCCCGGCGAGCTCCCCGAGCCCCACCTGGCTCAGGGCGAAGGCCACCTCCAGATCAGCCCAGTGCTCCCCGTGATCGTCGACGAAGCGGGCCCAGGACTTCGCGCTCGCCTCCGGGTCCCACCGGGAGTTCGGCTCCCAGGTCGGCGGGATGGCCTCCGACCGCAGCCCGGCCAGCAGCGCGGCGCGGTCTGTCGCCGCGGGCGCACCCGCCGCCGGCGGATCGTGCAGCACGAGGTGCGGACGGCCGTCCGGTCCACGCCTCACGGACTCACGGCCCACGACCGCGGTGTCCGCGAAGATTCCGGCGTCGCGCCACAGCTGGGGCACGGCGTGCTGGACCGCCATGGCGTCGGCGGCCGGCTCCGGGGGGCGGGCCTCGGTTCCGGGCCAGCGCCCATCGCGCCCGCCGACGCCCAGCGGGACGCCCTTGGCCTGCGCGCGCCGATTGCGGATGACCTGCGCATACCAGCCGTCCGGGGCGTCCTCCAGCACCTGGTCGAACGCCTTCTTGCTGTCCCGCCACTGCTTCTGCTTCTCGAGCACCTTCCCCAGATAGAAGCGCGCGCGCGTGGCCGTCCGGCTCGTGCCCTTCGCGAGGGCCTCGAGCTCGGACCGGGCCGTCTCGAGGTCCTTGGCGCGGTAGGCCAGGTACGCGATGTTGAACTTCACGTTCTTGCTGCGGCGGGCCCGGCTGGACTTGCCCTGCCACGCGATCCACGCGTCCCGCGCGTCTCCATACATCGCCGCGCCCGTCAACAGCAGGGCGAGGCGCTGCTCGGTGTTGCGGAAGCGGCGGTTCCCGGGGGCCCGCTTCATCCCTTCCCGCTGGTACTTCACGGCGTCCGCGAAGCGCCCGCTCCGGGAGTAGCCCTGCATGGCCCAGTAGGCGTACTCCGGCGCGTCCGAGGCGGTCGGCGCGCGGTCGAACGCGCGGGCGTTGTTGATGCCCACCTGCTCGTACTGGCGGTTGCGCCAGAGGAAGTCGTGTCGCTCGCGGTCGAGCCGAGCCCCCAGCGGAGTCGCCTTCTCGCCGTCGGTGTCGTTCCGCTCGTCCAGGGCGCAGAACAGGTCGTAGCTGGCGTCGTGAGCGCCGGAGCGGCGAAGCGAGCAGGCACGGATGTACAGGTCCTCGTCCGTGATCGGCGGCAGCGGCGCGCCGGATGCCTCGAGCCGGCGCAGGGCCGCGTCCGCCTCCTGGCCGGTCGTGGGCAGCTTGTGATCGAGGTACAGCACGCGATAGCGCCGCCCCGCCGACTCGGCGAAGCCCAGCTGCTCCAGGGCGCGCGCCACCCGCAGCGAGATGGCCTCCTTGCGCTGGTCGTCCGGATGCGCGTCGAGGAACTCCTCGTACTGCTCGATCGCCACCTTCAGGTGCCCGAGCTCCATGTTGGACTGCGCCACGACGAGGCGGCACTCGTCGGCCCAGGCGCCCTCTTCGTACGCCTCCAGGTACGCCTCGCACTCCTTGATGGCCGTGCGCTGGTGCCCGCGGTGCATGTCCGCGCGCGCCTCGAGGTACATGGCGAACTCGCGCAAGGGGTGATCCTCCGCCTTGCGCACCCGATAGAAGTTGGCCGAGGCCTGTTGGTGGTGGCCCATCTGCGCGCTGATCCAGCCCAGCAGGAATCGGGCGCCCAGCCGCTCGTCCCCCCACACGCGCTTGCCCTGGATCAAGGCTTCGAGCTCGCGCCGTGCGGCGAGGAGGTCCCCCCGCTCGTAGGACGCGACGGCCGCCTGGAGGACGCCCGCCGGCAGCGCTTCGGGGGCGGGGAAGCCCGGCGCGACATCCAGCGGGGGGATCACCGGGCCCTTCAGCGCGTCGGTGGCGTGAGCCGGCCGGCCCAGGAGCCCACCACAAGCGGCCAGGAGCGCGACGAACAACAGGCTGTGGCGGTGGCTCATGACGTCCGGGAACAGGGGGCGCGCGCGAGTGCGAATCGTAGGGTTCCGGGGACCCGGGCTCAACCCCCGTGCGGATTGACAGGGTGCGGGCCCGTGGTACGTTGCGCGCCCTCGCCGGAGGGGGTTTTTTGGACCCGCGTCCACCCCGTCCGCCCCGACCATTCCAGCACCCACCGAGGAGCGCCCGTGCCGGTCTTCTCCCACGCCGAGAACTTCAACCACGAGCAGGTCGTCTTCTGCCGCAAGGACGAGGTTGGCCTCAAGGCCATCATCGCGGTGCACGACACGACCCTGGGCCCCGCCCTCGGCGGCTGCCGCTTCTACGACTACGCGAGTGAAGCGGATGCGCTGCGGGACGTGCTCCGGCTGAGTCGAGGAATGACCTACAAGGCCGCCTGCGCGGGCCTGAACCTCGGCGGCGGCAAGGCCGTGATCATCGGCAACCCGAAGCTCGAGAAGAGCGAGGGACTGTTCCGCGCCTTCGGCCAGTTCGTGGACAGCCTGGGCGGCCGCTACATCACCGCGGAGGACTCGGGCACCGCGGTCACGGACATGGACCTCATCCGGCAGGAGACCACGCACGTGTGTGGCGTCTCGAAGTACGCCGGAGGCTCGGGCGACCCCTCGCCGGTCACCGCCTGGGGCGTCTTCCACGGCATCCGCGCCGCCCTGGACGAGGTGTACGGCTCGCCGGAGCTGGAAGGCCGCCGCGTGGCGGTCCAGGGCGTGGGCAACGTGGGCTTCAACCTGGTGCGGTACCTCCACGAAGTGGGCGCCCAGGCGGTGGTCACGGACGTGGACGAGGAGCGGCTCCAGCGCTGCGCCGACGAATACGGCTCCGAGGTCGTCGGGCTCGACGCGATCTACGACGCCGACGTGGACGTGTTCGCGCCGTGCGCCATGGGAGCCATCCTGAACACGAACACGATCCCCCGGCTGAAGGGGAAGATCGTGGCGGGCGGCGCCAACAACCAGCTCGACGACATCATGATCCACGGCAAGATGCTGCAGGAGCGCGGGATCCTCTACGCGCCCGACTACGTCATCAACGCCGGCGGCCTGATCAACGTGTACGCCGAGATCAAGCACATGCCGCGTGAGAAGGCGCTCCGCGACGCGGAGAACATCTTCCACACCCTCAAGCGCATCTTCCGGCTCGGCAAGGAGCGCGGGATCACCGAAGCGCAGGCCAGCAACCTCGTGGCCGAGCAGCGGATCCGCCAGATCGGCCAGCTGCAGTCCTTCCAGCGGGGCGGCCTCTAGGGCCCCATGCGCATCGAGATCGATGAGTGGGCCACCCGCGGCCGGGAGGTCCACCAGGCGGTCCAGCTGCTCGACAAGGGCGGTGTCCTGGCCATCCCCACGGACTCCGGGTACGCGCTCGCGTGTGATCTCACGAACAAGAAGGCGATCGACCGCGTCTACGACCTCAAGCAGAGCCCCCGGAAGACGCCGCTCAGCATCATCTTCAACGACGTGAGTGAGATCGGGAACTACGCCGGCTACGTCTCCACGCTGGCCTGGCGCACGATGAAGCGGCTCACGCCCGGCCCGTGGGTGTTCGTGCTCGAGGCCGGCAAGGCCGTCCCGAAGATCCTCCACAAGAAGCGCAGCGAGATCGGCATCCGCGTGCCCATGGCGGAGATCCCGCGCGCGCTCGTCCGCGGGCTCGGGCGCCCGCTCGCCACCACCTCGCTGCGGCAGTACGACGACGACGGCGAGGAGCGGTGGATCATCGACCCGGTGGTCATCGAGGCCCAGTGGGGCAACCGTCTGGACGCCGTGATCGACGGCGGCCTCGGCATCAGCGACCCGACCACCGTGGTGGATCTGCGGGACCAGCCCTACGAGGTCCTGCGCGAGGGCCAGGGCGATGTCGACCTCCTCTAGCGCCCGCGTCCTCCTCGCGATCACCGGCGGCGTCGCCGCGTTCAAGGGCGTCCTCCTCCTCCGCATGCTCCAGCGCCGCGGCTACGACGTCCGCGTATTGGCTACCCAGAGCGCCCTCGCGTTCGTCGGGGAGGCGACCTGGCACGCCTTGTCGCGCCGCCCCGTGGTGACGGACCTGTGGGATCTGTCGGGGACGACGGCGGGCGAGATCCACGTCGAGCTCACGCGCGCCGCGGACGCGATGATCATCTACCCGGCCACGACCCGGGTGGTGGGGAGTCTCGCGGCGGGGATCACCGACGACGTGGTCACGCTCACGGCGTCGTGCATGACCGGTCCCGTCGTCGTCTGCCCCGCCATGCACACCGCGATGGCGAACTGGCCGCTGCACGCCCAGGCCAAGGCGCGCCTCCGGGAGGCGGGGATGCACGTGCTGGAGCCCGTCGACGGGGTGCTGGCCAGCGGCGAGGTGGGCTTCGGTCGGTTGCCCGAGCCCGATGCCGCGCTCGAGGCCCTCGAGGCCGCGCTTGCGCCCCAGGATCTCGCCGGCCGCAGCGTGCTCGTCACGGCGGGCCCGACCCGCGAGCACGTCGATCCCGTCCGGTTCCTGAGCAACCCGAGCACCGGCCGGATGGGCTTCGCGGTCGCCCGGATCGCGGCCCGCCGCGGGGCCTCGGTGACCCTCGTGGCCGGCCCCACCGGGCTCTCCACGCCCCCGGGCGTCCGCCGCGTCGACGTGGTGACGGCAGACCAGATGGCGGGTGCCGTGCACGCGCACGCGGACGTGGACGTGATCGTGATGACCGCGGCCGTGGCCGACTACCGCCCCGCGGAGGTCGCGCCCGAGAAGCTCAAGAAGGACGACGGGGCCCCTCCTGCCATTGTCCTCGAGCGCACCGAGGACATCCTCGCCAGCCTGGGGGCCCAGGGCCGAAGCGATCGCGTGCTCGTCGGGTTCGCCATGGAGACGGAAGACCTCGTCGCGAACGCGCGGGGCAAGCTCGAGCGCAAGGGGCTCCACCTGGTGGTGGCCAACGACCTGCGCACACCGGGGGCGGGCTTCGGGACGACCACCAATGTGGTGACCCTGGTGGACGCACAGCGAGCGACCCAGCTGCCGACCCTCTCCAAGGAGGACGTCGCGGGCCGGATCTTCGATCGCGTGGTGGACCTGCTCCGGTAGCCTCCGGCGATGCGCCGGCTCGCCCTCCTCGCCCTCTGCCTGTTCGCCCTCCTCGGTGGCTGCCCGACCGATCCCGGAGGCGAGCCCCCGACGCCCGATCCCAACGCCGAACCGGACTGGCCGGAGCTCCAGGCGGGCGCGCTCTCCGCGGGCGCGAGCGGGGGATACCTCGACATCCCCGTCGGCGTGCCCCTGACCGGCTACACGGGCCGGGACAACGCCTTCGGCGGCGAGCCGGGGCCGGACTCGCGGGACTCGGACTACACGACGGACTTCCAGGCCTCGGGCGGCTGGCAGACCGCGATGCCGGTGCAGGTGGTCTGGCTCACGGACGGCACCCGCCACAGCGTGCTCGTCCGGCTCGATCTCATCTACAGCTGGGACGAGATGACGGAGGAGATCGGGCGGCGCCTGTCGGACGCGACGGGCATCGACCTGACCGACAGCGTCTTCACGTTCACCAACCACAGCCACAGCTCGCCCGGCACGTTCACGAACGCCACCGTGTTCTTCCTGGGCAGCGACATGTTCAGCGCCGAGATCTACGGGCGGATGGTGGACACGGCCGTCGATCACGCCCTGTCGGCCTTCGAGGATCTGACGCCCGCCAAGGCGGGGCTCGGCGTCGATCTGGACTTCGACCCCATCGGCGTGGACCGGGTCTTCCGCGACCGGCGGGAGGAGAACAGCGACCTGCTCGGCCCCGGCGGCATCGTCACGGGCCCGGGCTGGAAGGACCAGCGCGCGACCATGCTGCGGGTCGATTCGCTCGACGACGAGCCCATCGCGGCGCTGTTCGCCTTCGGGATCCACGGCACCATCATGGGGGGCAGCAACACACTCATGAGCACCGAGGCCGGCGGCCACATCGCCACGCTGCTCCAGGAGCGACACGGCGGGCCTCAGTGGGTGTTCGCCCAGGGCGCCGGAGGGGACGCGTCACCCGCTGGCCAGCACGGCGAGTTCGCCCGCATGGAGTGGCTCGCGGAGGAGGCGGTCGACTCCGTCCTGAACCTGTACGACTCCATCGAGCTGTCGAGCGATCCCATGGTGCTCGAGCCGCTGCAGCGGTACGTCCCCCAGGATCGAGAGAGCGTGCGCGTCACCCGGAATGGGACCGAGATCCTCGAGTACGAGCCGTGGGACCCGTCCTGGGCGGAGTGGCCGCCGTTCGCCGACGAGCAGATCTACAACGACGAGGGCCGCGTCGCGACGCCCATCGATGAGTTCTGGGCCCAGTACGGCGCGGCGCTGTGCGGCGATCCGACGTTCACGCTGCCCACCCTGGGCCTGGACGTGGAGCTGCACCAGTACAAGTCCTGCATCCGCATGGAGAAGGGCTTCATCATCTTCGCCATCGCGTTCCAGGAGTACTTCGAGAACGAGGAGACGGACTTCCCGCTGCCCCTGCCGAGCACCGCGTCGGCGATGCTCGGGGCCCTCGGGATGCGGTCGATCCCCGTCACGACCCTGTCGGACACCGAGGCCACCGTCACCGAGTCGAAGGACGTGGTCTTCGCGTTCGCGCCGGGCGAGCCGACGACGCTGTGGACCCAGTTCCTCCGCTACCGCGCGCGGGAGGAGTGGGGCGTCGACGAGGTCGTCGTCATCGGCTACGCGATGGACCACGAGGGGTACCTGCTGACCACCGAGGACTGGCTCCTGGCGGGGTACGAGGCGTCCATCACCTTCTGGGGGCCGCTCCAGGGGGAGGCGATGCTGGAGCGCTTCCTGGAGCTGATCGCTCTCGGCGAGACGTCGGTCGGCGAGGACCCGGACTGGCCGGACTGGCCGGGCGAGACCGTCTACCTGGACCGCACGATCCCGACGGTCGTGCCGGACCCGACGCCCGAGGCGGGCACGCCGGTGGACCCGATCCCCGCCGAGCTGTACGTGCGCCGGGGCAGCCCCGCGGCGAGCGCCACCCAGCCCCAGACCGCCCGTCGGATGCAGGACGTGGCGCGCTTCGCCTTCTTCGGGAACGACCCGGCCATGGGCAACCCGCGGGTGAGCATCGAGCGGGAGACCGGCGCGGGGACCTGGGAGCCGCTGACCACGGCCGCGGGCAACGTCGTGGACGACCGCCTCCCGGACATCATCGTCACCTACACGCCGCTGCCGCTCTCGGGATCGGTGGACGAGCCGGATCCCGTGCGCGAGCACGCCTACCTCGCCGAGTGGCAGGCCGTGCAGACCTGGGATGGGCTGGATCGCGCGCCGACGCTGCCGCTGGGCCGGTACCGGTTCGCCGTCAGCGGACAGAGCCGGGATCCCGCCGACACCGAGTACCCGTTCGACGGGATCGCCTGGTCCGCCACGAGCGATCCCTTCGACGTCGTCCCCGCGGAGCTCCAGGTGGAGGTGGTGGACGGCTCCGATCCCGCCGCCGTGAGCCTGCGCGCCCGCTACCACGCCCCGCCCATGGGGTTCCGCCTGGTGCATCGCGACGCGGACCGCACGGCGCCGATCCCGCTGATGGTGGGCACCGGAGGCCTCACGGCCGACGGCGGGGGCGACCTGCCCGTGAGCGGGCTGGGAACCGACGGCAGCTGGACGACCTTCACCGTGGACACCACCGCGGCGACGGGCCCCATCTCGATCGACGACGGCCACGGAAACACGGGCGTCGTCGCCTTGGGAGCGAACTGAGATGGCGGCACTCGACGAACCGGTGGGGGCCGACGAGCTCGCCGACCTGGCGGCGGACGTGCGCGGCTGGCTGCAGAGCCACCGTGGCCTCGGGGCGAGCATCCCGACCGGTGAGGTGCCCGCCCGCC
>ENA-OWNT01001670-OWNT01001670.1-seawater-metagenome-genome-assembly--contig:-NODE-1670-length-26619-cov-4.198214_pt1:0-10000 | contig 26619 bp, 26 predicted proteins | sample MGYA00238136_ERZ651165 | MGnify/ENA primary metagenome ERZ651165 (study PRJEB26861, sample SAMN08777766) | seawater metagenome | isolation source: coastal seawater | place: USA: Florida...
GTTCGTTCGTTCGTTCGTTCGTTCGTTCGTTCGTTCGTTCGTTCGTTCGTTCGTTCGTTCGTTCGTTCGTTCGTCGTATTTGTCGAGGTCTTTGTTGTTGTTGCTGCTGCTGTTGTCGTCGTTGATGTCGTTGTTGTCGTTGATGTCGTTGTTGTCGAGGGGAGGTGTTTGACCCTACAGCATTCGTTGTGTTCGTTCGTCGCAATCTCGAAATAGTGTCGAGACGGTGCTGCTGGTCCTAGTGGTGGTGGTGGTGGTGGTGGTTCGAGGAACGTGGAGTTGAGTGCTTGGAACGCAGTGGCTGGCGTCGGCTGGACAGAGCCAGCGGTACGTCACGCTGTCACGCAACGCAGAAAGTTTTCGGGCGGAACGGGGACCAGGGTAACGACGAACGACAAACAACCGCGCTGGTGGGAGAGACACGAGCAGCACTGGGATACGGTTGGCTGTCACGACTTGCTGCATCGAAGAGTCAGCGTGTGCTGGACAATTCGTTGTCAAGGGCAGTGGGCGGGAAACCGTGCTCGAAGTGGTTGAACTGGGCTGATATGCCGCACCGTCACAAGTGTGCAAGTTGAGGAATTCCTTATAGCGATTGTGCACGTCACGGCGTCGAGTGCGTCGATTTGCTGTTGAGTGCAACTTCGCTTCTGGCGCACCACAGTGGAGTTGCCGTGACAAAACCGTAGCGGTGGGTCAGCATCGCAACGTGCGCGGATTGCTGAACACACGCTGGGCGCACATGAGTGCGCTTGTTCGAACGTCTTGTTTGCTTCTTTTTTTTGTATGGATTTGTCGGTTTTTCTCCTTTAAAACTGGTTCTTGTTCGCATACCAGCTTTAAGGTTGTTTGCTCAGAAGAACTGGATCGGAACGGCAACAGCCGCAACCAGCCAGTATGTCTGGGAGGGCCAACGTCCGCGACCAATCTGGTCGAGCAAACGTCAATATCAGTCGGAGTGGCTCAATCACTATTGACATGGCAAGCAACCTCGAGCAAGCGTTGCAAGGACGACCTTCGTACTCCGAACTTAAGCAGAAAAATGTTGTTCCGGCAGCAACACAGTCGACGAAAAATACCTCGCCAATGATTGAGGCAGCTGCGGCGCTGTTGATGAAAGCGCAGCAACGAGACAAAACACACGCCGCCATCAGAGAGCGCCCGAATATGAATGAGGTTCTGGCTGGTGGAGTGTTGAAGGCCAACCCTAGAAAGATGGCCCCTGCACTGCACGCTGCGTCACAGGCACTGCAGCGAAACATGAAACGAGATCAAACACACCAAAGTTTGAGGTCGCGGCCGGACATGGGAGCTGTGTTATCTGGTGGCATTTTAAAGCGAAGCCCTGTTAAGACTGCACCGGCGCTGCACAGTACTTCCATCCAATTGCAGAAAGCGATGCTCAAAGACACTTTGCACAAAAAGCTGCGAAATCGACCGTCGCCAAATAAAGTGGTGTCGCAAGGAATCTTGCCAAGCGCAGCCGCGAGACGCAAGCAACGCACGACCGCGAGTGCAATATCTGCCGTGGCGCATCGCCTCGCGCAGCAAATGCGGAAGGATGCGACGCACAAAAAGATCCAGCAGCGGCCTACTGTTTCAGATACGATCTCTTCCGGAAGACTACGGGCTGATCCCAGGAAGCTGCATCCATCCCTCCACCGTAAAATGCAACAGTTGTCGAAGAACTTTTTGAAAGACTCTCTCAATCGCAAACTAGCCAATCGACCGGAGGGAACTGATCTGATGAGTAGGGGTGTGCTCCATGCTGATCCACAGCGCCAACCAGCTCCTTCTTTGCAGGCGACCATGGCTGCTCTGCAGCGAAACATGCTGAAGGATCAGTTGCACCGGCGCATTCAGGTTCGTTCTCTATTCGCTCTGCGCGTTTCAAAACATGTCGCACGGTTGCTGACCCGTGCTGGTTGGTCTTCGGTACTTTGTGTAGAATCGAAGTTCACCTGACGAACTACAACAACGAGGTATCCTGCGGGCAGACCCCACCAATGGACCTGATGCCGCAATTCTGCAAGGTGCTCTCGCCCTTGACTCCGCCATGAAACGCGATAAACTGAATCAGACCATCGGCGCCAGACCTTCAAAGTCTGAGCTCCGCAAAGCAAATGTGCTTCCCAAACAAAAGGTGTCAGATTCGCTGGCGAGCACGGCTATCGCTCTGGAGAAAGCGTTAAAGAAAGATAAACTGAGCAACGCAATTTCAAGCCGTCCTTCTCGAGGGACGCTGCGCAGTAACAACGTGCTGCCACCGCAGAACGTGTCCCCAGTTCTGGCACGCAATGCTCTAGCCCTGGAAACCGCAATGAAAAGGGACGCCGTCAACCACATGTTGAGGAATATTAATGGAGTCGAAAACACGGCCCCACTCCGGGATGCCGGCGGAGATGATAACGCACCCATTCCGAGAGCGCCACCGATGGACAACGCGAAGCCAGAAACTTCGGATACTGAAGACGATCAAAATGCCTCTCCGCGAGCAGGGTCCGTGTTGTTCGTGTTTAGAGTTTCTGAGTGCTTTATCTTGCGTTCACCTCTCACAGTTTTGTAGTACCAACTCTCACGTTCGTGTTTTTGTTTTCCACAGACATGACCTGGGTGCTGCGCTTAATGACGTACGACGTTGCTTGCAAGAAGTACGCGAGTTTAGAGGGTGGCTGCAATCGCAGTGAGCCCGCCATGTGAAATTTTGCGCTCAATCCTGTTGTTGATGGCAGTGCAGCGCGGTATGATTCCTGGTAGCAATAAAAATTCCTACAGAACAATAAAATTACTTCGCCAGTGTACATCACTGTGTCCAAACTTTCTTCCAAAAATGTTCGAGCTCGGGGGTGGTGCATTTCATGGCGCGCTGCAGATCAGTGAATCGCTGCATCAACTCTTGGTCGGTTTGGTCAAGAACATCCAAACGCTCCAAAAGCAAGCGCCGTTGGTGATCAAGTGCCTCCCAGCGTGCTGCGTCGTCGACGGCCAGAGCGTCGAGAGGAGGCGCAGACTTTTCCGCCGCCAACTCTCCGCGAAGAATTCCTTCTAATAAATAAACTAAATCGCGCCCGCTAGAGGACAAGTACATCGACCTAAAGTGGTAAAGCAAAACCTAATGAATGCAGGGTGTTGGTGACAACCACGGGCGTCGGAGCACTTACTGCAAATCGGCTGCATCGAGCTGCGCGTGCAGCTTTTCCAATTCACTTAGATCAAGCTGGAGTTCTTCCGCAGTGTCCAAGTGCCCTTTGGCACGTGACTTCCTTGCGAGTTGAAGCATACTAGCCGCCTCTTCTAAAAAAATATCGTCATTGGGCTGGGCTTCACCAACATTTTGTGACGACAAAATTGCTTGATGTGATGACGAACGGGCAAAACAACCAGACGTAATCGCTGTCAAAGCCACGACTGAGGCCCAGATCTTCATGGCTACACAGAACTTGCTTCGAAGGTGTTACATTGTTCCGTGCGATTCTCTTTGAAATTGAAAATTGAACCGTAATTATGGCAGCAACAGCAAAAAGTTTGTGTTCGCAGTCCTGCAAATCCCAATACAATTACCAAGGCGACCACAATGAACGAACAGCGAATGGCAACACCCAACGACCACGACCACGACCACGGCAACTGACCACAATGACTGACGGCAAGTACATCGAATGACGAACGACGACCAATGTTGAACGCCGACTACATCCAACGACGGAGGACAGCCGCAACGAACAACGATAGACGACAACAAATAAAGCGCAGGACCAAAGACCAACGACCAACGAAATGCGACGAAGAACAACGAACAACGAACGAACGAACGACGGTCACGGCCACACAACCAACCAACGACCAGACCACCAACGACCAACCACAAACCACCAGCGACCAACTAACAGCAACCACCGAACGACCAGACAACAAACGACCGACAACGACGACGACAAACGACGACGACAAACGACGACAGCGACGACGCAGAGAGTGTTGAAAGTATCCATTCGTTTCTTTGTTCCTTCGTTCCTTCGTTCCTTCGTTCCTTCGTTCCTTCGTTCCTTCGTTCCTTCCTCCGTTCGTTCATTCGTCGTTCGCCGTCGATCGGTCGGTCGATCAAAATCAAAACTCAAACTCAAAAATCAAAAATCGAAATAAAAAAGCAAAGGCAAAAACGCAAAAACGCAGTTTTGCAGTTTTGCAATTTTACCTAAAAACTAATCACACTTTCAAAATGACAAACTTGACCATTTTACTGTGGTCCTGGCAGTACGGATACACTCCAAAAACTGCGTGTCTCCCTACCTAAAATTTTAACTTGGAAAATTGGAAAATTGGAAAATTGAGAACTTTTGAACTTTTGAACTTTGGAAATTTGGAAATTTGAGAAATTCGTTCGTTCGTTCGTTCGTTCGTTCGTTCGTTCGCCAAATCAGCGAATCCATCATTCATCATTCGTTCAGTCCATCCCATCCATTCCATTATATCTACAACTGCGACTTTACCGTTTTACCCTGTTTTCGGCGTGGCTATATCGTGTAATGTCATATGCAGATACTATGGGGTGCGTCGAAGCGTCGAACTTCGAACGTCGAACGAACGAAGTCAGAGTCACCACAAGCCACAAGATCCAGTTCGTTCCGTCGTTCCGTCGTTCCGTCGTTCCGTCGTTCCGTCGTTCGTTCCGTCGTTCCGTCGTTCGTTCCGTGTGTCGTTCCGTCGTTCGTTCTGTCGTTCCGTCGTTCCGTCAGTTCCGTCGTTCCTTCGCTGCTTCGTTCTTTCGCTGCTTCGTTCCTTTGTTTTGGCTCGTCGTCACGTCGTTACGTCGTTACGTCGTTTTGGCTCGTCGTTCCGTCGTTTTGGCTCGTCGTTCCGTCGTTTTGGCTCGTCGTTCCGTCGTTTTGGCTCGTCTATGCGTCGTTTTGGTCGCTCCGTCGTTCCTTCCTTCGTTGACTCCATCGTTCCTCCCTTCGTTAATTAACTCATTCACTAACTCATTCACTCGTTCACTAGTTCCATCCTTTGTTCCTTCGTTCCGCCTTCGCTTGCTCAGTGTCAGACGCCAGCGCAGGCGGAGGAACGGACACGACAGCACAGCTTGTTCTTGAACTACAAGCATACGTATGTGCGACCTCAAGGACTGTTTTGATAGTGTCAAAGGCACATGCCGGGCATTATCATACACACGGCGAGGTACTGTTGTGAAAACCTGATTCTCCGAACAGAAAAGAAGTTGCAATTTTGTTCGTTACTGCGCAAGGCAGCGGCGCACTTCGCCATGCACAGTTTCTCTATCTTCACCACAATCGTTGCGAGTGCTGGATTGGTGTCCGGATCTAATCTTGCTGATGCAGACATTTCAACTGCACTCCGCCGGGTTCAATTCGCCAACGAAGGCACAACGCGCTCCAATGACACGTTTTTCTTCAGTAACATCGTCCCGGTGGGCGAAGGCGCCAAGTTGATGTACTTGGAGGCTGACAACGTGTCATGTGCACAGTGTGTTTGGGCTGACGGCGCCAAGTATTTCGTTGACCACCCTTACTTGTTCAAAGAAGCCGAAGGTCCCGCAGTCACGACAATCGCTCCAAAAACAACAACAACCACTTCGCAGTGTAAGCCAGATCCGGTGCAGAAAGGTGATCGCCCAGGCGACGACATAAGTGTCAACACGTTTCCCCTTGGCACCAACGTTTCTGCGTGCACAGAGCTGTGCTGCAACACTGGGGATTGCGAGGCATACGTTTTCATCCCGGACATGCCAATTGCGTATCAGAATTGCCCTGTCAATTCTGCTTGCTGTTGGATCAAGGACGGAGTCCCCGGCCCAGCTCCTTGCCCGGCCGTTTATAAGGATGCCTGCGAAAGTGGAACAGTGCAGCTGCCACCTCCTCCCCCGCCTACGCCATTGCGAGGTGAATCGCCGTCCTCGGGCATGCGCTCCGCCGTACCTTTGGGTGGTATTAGTACTGGCAGTGTCGAGCTGCGAGGTGACGGTTCGTTGCATGAATGGATCATCCACAACGCAGGGCCCAGCGGAGCCGCAAAGATTCAGGAATACCCGAAAGCATTTTTTGCGATGCGTGTCGGCAGCACGGCGCGCGTCTTGCAGACTCATCCCCATGTTCAAGGCGAAGCATACGGGGTCTCAACCATTCAGTACCACGGATCACACCCTGTGTCAAAACTCGTAATCGAGCCACGCGAGTCCAGTGCCCCAGCAAGCAGAGGTGGCTTTAATCGCCAAACCTTTTTATTCCAGGACAGCGGCAAGGGAACTGTTGACTTGGATGCAGCATTGTACGGTTTCTCGGCTCTTGCTGTGGGAAATCGCGTCGCATCAGCAAGACCAGCAATCGCATTTCCCCTCGACCTCCACAACAGCGGTTCTGACAACGCCGTGGTTTCTTTTATGATGAATTTGCCACTTCTCATCGAAGAGGATCAACTGCGAGCCGGGACCCCTCTCGGAACGGCGAACTTCACCATTGATGCCGAGGCGTGTGCGACGCGTTGTATGGCCAACGCGCAATGTAACAGTTGGGTTTGGACTAGTCCGACCGACACTGGAGGCGGCGCAACTCAGCCCGCCAAGTGCCAATTGCAGACTGACGCTCCGCTAAACGTTTATTCACGAGGCGTGACGAGTGGATTGCGCGGAAGCTGGGTTGTTGAAGGTGCCAGCAGTGAATGCTTGACGCTGGTGCGCCCCGGCGTTGGCCCCATGCATGGAAATGTTAGCCTATGTGCTTCCTCTTCGGATGCTAGTGCAACTTTCCGAGCCATAGTAGCAGACACTGCGGAAGAAGTATTTTCCAATTTTTCTGCCGAAGGAGGCTCCGGTGCAAGCACGCCTTTGGCTGGGCTGTACGGTGCATTTGTTGTTGAAGGCACCGTGCCTGCTGGAGGCGATCTCGCGCTCGTTTTGACGATGGGGTGGGGTTTTCCCAATCGCGACCACTACAACTACGCAAGCCCAGGTGGCGCCGGTTTCGTCCCATTCGGCAACCATTACTCCCAGTTGTACCCATCTGCTGCTGATGCGGCATCCAGCATGCCTTTGCAGGAGACGCTCGACGACATCTTTGCATGGCAATCAGCTCTTTTTCCAACACCTTCTTCTCGTGACGACGGGAAGTGGACGGTGCCGTCTTGGTTGAGTGACGTGCTCATTAATTCGTTGTCTCACTCGCGCGACTCCATGTGGTGGACCTCGTGTCCTCATTGCATCGTTTCCCAGGACGCACGTGTTAATGGCACGGCGTCGAATGCGGAGGGAGGCTTCTGGCGTCAGTTTGAAGCTTATGATTGTCCTGATCTGGATTCAATCCATAACGACGGAGAACGGCATATCCCCTACATCATGTTCTTCCCAAACGGGACGCGGAGTAAACTTGCGGTGCGTACCCCTGTGGTTTCACCGCAGCCCGCAACTGCAGGTCTTTGTACACCAATGGTGTGTGATGCTTGACTGAAAGTTTTGCATGTTTCACAGGCGTGGGCGCACAACCAAGGCCCGGATGGCATGCTCGCCGAGCAGATTCACAACGCTGATCCCGACACTCCTGAAGGCCGCATCATGGCGGATTCTTCGTCGATGTTTGTTTTGTATGTTCTCGAATTGCTGAAGTGGGACGGTGACCGTACAACTCTGGACTTGTACTATGACACAATAACGAAGATTGTTGAGTGGCAGGTGTGTGGCCGCTCGACGAGACACCAAATATAGTCTCAAAGTGATCGTTGTGTTTGCGCGCGCAGCTTTGTTTTTCTTATGTTGCTTCTCTTTGGTTTGCGCCTTAGCTCAATGTGTCTGCCACATACGGTGTCCCACTGAAACTTGAAACAACCTATGACGTGCTTCGCTTCCCAGCTTTATACGATCTGTCCACGTACGCCTCCGTCTTTCATTTGGCAGTGTTAAAAGCTGGTGCCGTTCTCGCCAAAGCGAAAGGCGACGCCGCATTTGAATCGCAATGCAATGACGGACTTGCTCGCGCACAAGCTGCTATTGACAACCTTCAGTGGAATGCGACGTCATCATTCTACAATGCTGGTTCATCTGACTGCACAGCCGGAAGCTCGACGGGTCAGGGCGGATCCTGCAACACGGGTATCGGTGTATTTTCCGACGCCTTCTATGCACAGGTACTTGTCTTCACAGCATGTCACACGCCGCTAACCCAGACTTGTTTTCGTAATCACTGGCTCGTGCGTAGGTGCTAGCGTACAGCGTTGGTCTTGGAGATCTACTCGCAAACCAGAGCCGATTGGATCAGCACCAAGACATGACTCTGGTACATTGGTGTTCAATGTGACACGCAACTACTCAGTCGCTCATGACCGTTTGTGCAACTTTGTGATTTACGCATTGACACTGGCGCCGCCGACAGAGTGCAAATTGCAAGCATGCTGACCCCGCCACGGGAGCAAATGTCGCAGGGTGTCCTTTCGGTTTGTTGATTATCAGCAACAGACCCGTCGAACAGGCGGACAACACCATATGGGAAATGGCTACACATGATTATGCTGCGTTACGTATTCGGAGAGCAACTACCGGTGAGTTGGGCAAGCGATGGGTGTGTTGCTCCTTTCGGAATTGTCTTAACCAAGGCGTTGTCTGCGACTTCAGATGCCACGACTATCGACGCCGCTCTCAACATCTCTCAGGGCTCTGTGTCATCGTATGCTGAGGTCATGAACGATCAATGGAACATTGCCGGCGGAAAGTTCAGTGATGGCTACCCCAGCATCACCTCGCATTACGGCTACCACATGACTGTGTGGCATGTCTTACTGGCCCTGAACGGGCAAGACGCAGACTTGAGTGACTTGGAGGTTAACGGGACGGCCACTCTATCATTCAATCCAAAGATCGCCTGCAGTGCCACAGGATTTGAAATGCCGTTTCTGTTGCCAGGTGTGTTTCGTCAAGACGCGCGCTCTGTGACCAAAATTGTGTGCACGCGCTCTTGGTGGGTTGTCATGATCATTGTTTGATCGATTTTCGTGTGACCAGGTCGAATTGGCACGGTGTCGTGCGTCGGGAACAAAGCCAGCGTTGCATTAAACGTTGGTGAACTGAACCTGTCATCACTATCTGTCTTGGGTACGCCGTACCCTGGCGGGTCAGTGACCCTGACAGCAGGAGACTCGCCAGTGGAGTGGACCCTATCATGACCTGTGACCCGCGACCGTACAATGTTGCGAAACGATCTACGCTACTTTGGTTTGGTTTGGCAGTATACAGCACTGGCTGTTGACGGTCCCGAGCGTTGACCCTGTGTGATCCATGGTGAACGAATGCGGAACAATAATAGTAAAAAAAATTATTGCGTTATTGCACTGCATGTCGTGCTGATGCTAATTCATACAGCGACACCACATCAGCAATGTATGCCAGCTTGCGACTTGCCCGGTGCAACGTTGCATTACAAAGAACGCGACGGTTAAGAACTGATTCCAAGTGCACAATCTCATCCATGAATCCGCGCAAGGCAATCTAGAGCCAACCACATGTGTCACTCATCCTCGTGGCGATGGTACGGAATCACGACTTCATAATTACACAACTCACTTCAAACAACGTCCTGTCCACGAAAGTCATACGATCTACCTTTGCCTGCAAGGTGGGCATAAGTTGCAACATATCACCCGCCAATGCTGCTCGCTGCAGATGTGTGAACAGCAGCAGCCACCGAGAACTCACTGTGGTGACCATGTCCATCTCGTATTGTGGAATGGTCACACCGCTTTGCATATGATCATCATGAACATCCACTGTCAATGCTGCTGGCAGCGAATTTTGACCTCCTTCCTCACAGCCACATGTATCCATGTAGGCACTAGTGCGATTCAAGCGAGATACCAACAAGCACACCGACTCATGATAAAAGTCGACCAATCCAACCCAGTCCATTTTGAGGGTTTCAGTAATAGCGCGGTCAATACTGGGTTCGAAGTCATCGCACGTCACTACATGGCTCTTTTCTTCATTGCTCTGCATTGCTCGAGC
>ENA-OWNT01001670-OWNT01001670.1-seawater-metagenome-genome-assembly--contig:-NODE-1670-length-26619-cov-4.198214_pt1:12500-26619 | contig 26619 bp, 26 predicted proteins | sample MGYA00238136_ERZ651165 | MGnify/ENA primary metagenome ERZ651165 (study PRJEB26861, sample SAMN08777766) | seawater metagenome | isolation source: coastal seawater | place: USA: Florida...
GGTTTTGTTGGTGTGCCTTTTTGAACTTTTAGCTCTACAACTTTCTCTTTACTTTCTTCTATTTTCACAATGGCTGACGCAAACGTTGACACTAACCCGCCGCAGGGCGGCGAAGTCGCCGAGAAGCCCGAGGGAGGCCGCGGTGGTTTCGGTGGAGAGCGCGGTTTCGGCCGCGGTGGTCGTGGACGCGGTCGCGGACGCGGACGTGGCCGTGGCCGTGGTCGCCGTCGCGAGAAGGAGGAGTGGACCCCCGTCACCAAGCTCGGCCGCCTCGTCAAGCAAAAGCTCATCACCACCCTGGAGGATATCTACCTTTTCTCCCTCCCCATCAAGGAGCCCGAAATCATCGACACCATCTTGGGAGCCGACGCTCTCCACGATGAAGTCCTCAAGGTCATGCCCGTCCAGAAGCAGACGTCCGCTGGTCAGCGTACCCGCTTCAAGGCCTTCGTTGCCATCGGCGACAACAACGGCCACATCGGCCTTGGTGTCAAGTGCTCTGGCGAAGTCGCCAACGCCATCCGTGGCGCCATCGCTCTTGCCAAGACCACCATCGTCCCGGTCCGCCGTGGCTACTGGGGATCCACCTTCGGCAAGCCCCACACCGTCCCATGCAAGCTCACTGGCAAGTGCGGTTCCGTCCGTGTCCGCCTCGTGCCCGCCCCCCGTGGTTCCGGCCTTGTTGCTGGCCCCACCCCTGCCAAGCTTCTGTCCATGGCTGGTATCTCTGACTGCTACACCAGTTCTTCCGGTCACACGCGTACCATGGGTAACTTCGTCAAGGTCCGTTTCAATCCGCACCTGCATTGCATGGGTTCAAATCACCCGACTATGATTTTGAAACAAAGCCAATCCTCTGATTGTTTCATCAAATGAGGAAATCTTGCTTCCGAAGTTTTTTTGTATGAGTCTCGTCCACACTCCGGGCGAGCACATCAATTTCACCACCCAATGTACTAACTCATCGCAATTCTGATTCTTTTGCAGGCAACCTTCTTCGCCCTGCGCAGCTCTTACCGCTTCTTGAGCCCCAACTTGTGGAAGACCAACCCCTCCACCAAGAGTCCTTTCGCTCAGTTCACCGACTTCCTCAAGGACTACGAGACTGCCAAGTAAGCTCGTCGGCCCGAAAGGGTGATTGAGCGCCGTGCGCCACTGCGGGAGAGCGTCCAACGACGCTACGCTGCATGAGTGGCGACTCGCATGCGCTTCGGTTCGAGTGAAGTAAAACCTGTAGAGCTATCTGGTATTTTTGCTTCATAAGTTCAATCACCTCAGAAGAAATATGGCATACGCCTCGAGCTGTCGTATTCGTGTGCCTACTGATTTGTGAGACGAGTGTCGTCATGCACACCGGTGATGATTCAAGTGCTAACTCGAGTACTTGTAGTGAATGGGATTTGTTGAAGTGTTATTCGAGAAGCCCTTTGCGTTTTTCGTACAGCATCCAATGTCTATACCTGTGCGCTTGTAATTGAAAGTGGGAAGTTGATTGCGTTCACATGATTGTGCATTGGCAAGCCTGAAGCAGCACAAGAACCAGTTCTGTCGTCACAACCGCGATCTTTTGTCTTCAAACGATATGTGCGCAGTAACTCACCTCGTCGACAACTTCAGCATTGCGTGCAGAAGTTGCGCGGCGACGTCGTCGCGTTGGCACTTGTGTGCTTTGCGGCGTGGCAACGGCTTCCAAAGCATCGTTTGCATTGCCGCAAACCTATGCCACAATGCAAAGAGAAGCAGTTATCAGTACTTGGGTGCTACTCAGTACCCCGAACCAAACGCCGGTAAACTAGCCGCCTTCACAGTGTCTCACCTGAGAAATCAGCAACATTTGCGTTTTCAACGCGTGTTCATCTCGCAAGCCTGGCATTGAGACACAAATTCGATTCGCTGGTGTCACACACAAGTACCGACGATCGACAAGAACTTCTCGACATTAGCGTACTTTGTGCTTGAGCTGGTGAAAGGTCGTTGATAGATGAATCACCTTGCGCCAAGTGGTGACGAATCTCTGCAATGTTGGCAAGCTTTTCAGACAGCTTCGTCAATTCGCGTTGTTGGCTCTCGCGCGATTGCTGTGAGAGTTCGAGTGCGTGCATCATCATGTTCCGTTGCACAGACGCCACTTCAGAGTGATTGGTTTTCTCATTGCTTGCAGAACTTACAACAGGTGTGCTTGCAGAACCCTGACATTGATCAAAAAACATGCAGCATCGGGGGGTCAGAAATGTGGCGTTCGGAGGTGGGTAGGGTGCCAAATAGCCTACCTGTTCCGACGCAGATTTCTCGTCGCATCGAGCAGCAGATGCTCGTGCCGGTAAAGTGGAGATGGATGCATCGAATTCTTGAAAGCTTCTCCCTTGCTCCTCGTCAAAGGGGTATCGCGAAGTTGTCTTTCGCACAGGAATCGACTGTGATCGGTGGTGTCGGCGTTCACTTCGGCAGACCTCCGTGTCGATGACCAATTTGGAGCGCCGTAGAGTGTCGAGTTCCAAGCGCAACTGTTGAACCTGGTCTCCCAGGGCTGCTTTATCTTCATTGACAGCTTTCAGTTCCGCTGCAAGAACCTCGCGCGCAACCAACGAATTGTGCAATGCAACATTTTTCTCATTCAGACTATTTTCAAGATATTTTTCCTTTTCTTCAGCAGCAGCAACATGCGCTTGGTGGCGCTGCTGTAGTTCACGAGCACGCATAACTGCGTCAGCGTTTTCTTCAACTTGGAGTTGCAAATCGCGGCACATCAGTTTAACAGACTGCAAAGCCGAAACTTCAGCTTCGAGGTTTTGAACTTTGCCTTTCAAACTGGCATTTTCACTGCACAGAATGTCGGATTTTTGGCGTTGTTCCTGCAACAGCTTGTCCTTTCGCTTGTTCTCAGTTTCGAACTTGAGGTTTGCTTCTTGAAGAGCGAGTTTCAGTTCTTGTTTCTCCGACTGCACGCGAGCGCGGCTCGTTTGAATGTCCTGTAATCCTTGTGTCAAACGATTCATGTGCAGAGCTTCGGCTCGCAGTTGCGCGACTTGCTGTGAGCATTCATTACGCATGTCCTCAAAATTTGTGCTCAGTTTGCTGTGGTTGTCGCTCGCCTTCTGCGTTGCATCCGACGCAACATGTTGCCATTGAGCGGCCCTATCTTGGGCTACCGCCGCAGCAATGTTAGCTTCTTGAAGTTTTCCATTGACCGATTGGGATTCTTTGAACAGTCTGTGAAATTGCTCACGTTGCATTGCAAATTTTGTGTGCACATCAGGTGTTTGCGGCAGCTTTGAGCAACCACTTTGGTGAACGAGGAGTTCAGCAATAGTTGCCATTCCAACTTTGCACCGTGGGCAAAGTAATCCGTGAGCAGTTTGAACAGACGCAGGTTCTGGTGTTTCCACTTTGACAGGCTCACAATCTGTTTGAGCGGGTGTTGGCGCTGAATGATCAACCTCTGCCGACTTGTGGGAAGCTTTGTCAGATGTCTCCATTATCGCAAAGGGAACTGGATTTGCGATGTCCGTCTGTTTTAACAAAAAGACACAAGCACCGCGTAAATTGGAAGTGTAAGAAAGGAAGGTGAATACGCTGTACGTATGGCGGGAACGTACATTAGCAACAGGGGCTTTGCTCGCAACCGGAGTTTCAGAAGGAGTGCTGAGCAACTGTGACGGAGACCATTCTTTCAGAGCCTCTTTGTCGGCGGCAAGAAGAGCGGAAAGATCTGGCTTTGCGTCCGGAGTTTCAGCTGGATCATAATATGCCCCAACAAGCGGGGCAGACAATCGTCGGGACGATTTGGTTCCTGAGCTTGGTTTTTCGGTGTTACTGCGCCGACGACCGAACCACGATCTCCGCCGCGGCGCCTGCACTGCAGAAGTTGCTGTTTGAGCTCGAGGCCTTGATCCAAAAAGGCGCCGTGGAGGCTTGCCGTTGCTACGGGTCTCTTCAGGAGCTTTTCTCCCGAAGAAACTGCTGTGTCGGCGTTGGTTTCCGACAGGAGTTATGTTTTCCGACCCGTCTGGGGTGAAGTGCTGGCGGTTGCCATTACGAGCACTCATGGTTATGGTTGTGTCGAGAACCAGTGCGGCTGCTGTACAATCAGCAATAAAATGAACCGAGTCAAATAAGTTTGGTTTCGGTGGAGTATCTATCGCAGAAGGAGAGTCATTTGCCACACATTTAAGACTTTTACAAAGTTTGCGGAGCTTGGTCAACCAGCCACAAATATTAGTGAACTAGCGAAAGCTCAGCACATGTGAAGCTTGCCGCCACATGACTGATGCAACAACAACAAGCTCACTTGACTGTGTACTAGAGTACAGGGAATTCGTTTTGTCCCATTGGTCCACCTGTCTCACAAGTTTGCGTGTACACTGTACATGCAATCTACCCGTGACAAAGCCGCCCATGTGGCCGTAGTTGTACACAAGTATGCATGCCCACACAATTTCGACCGTGTAACGTTGCGGTCGCGGCATTCACGACGTCGACATTCGCGCTCACACCACGACCAACAACAAACCACAGCAACAAACCAAACAACCACAGCAACATGACAACACACCAGCACACCAGCCACAGTTATTAACCCAACCAAAGCAAAGTACAACAAAGCAAAGCAAAGTAAAGCAGCCAAAGCGACGACCAACAGAACCAACGCACAACAACAACAACAACAACAACGACCAACAACGCAACCAACCAAAGTAAGTAAGCGGCAACGACAACGACAACGGCGGGTAAGTCAGTGAGGGTGTAAGCGGCAGTTGAGAACAACGAGCGAGCGAACGAAGAATGCGCCACTGCGCCACTCCGTGAGTCAGTCAGTCAGTGGCTGTGAGCTGTGAGCGCTGCCGGAAGATTTTCCGCCGCGCCAAGTGACAGTTCGTCATCACTTTGTCCTGAAATCGTTCATTACCAATTATAGATACATCCATATTCCCTTGTGATCAATACTTTCATGATCTTTCCGTAATTGCTATTTTGTTGTAATCACGACTTAAATATTGATTATAGATAATATCATCTTCACTATTATCGAAGACATATAGTACCTTTCCTTAACTGATACTATTGTAAAAGTCGTCTTGACCAGTAGCGGTTCACTTTACCATGCATTCTCGTTTACAGATATGTCTCGTACCCGTAATCACCACTATAAACATATATCTACAATTAGTACATCAACGTAAAATATCTATTTTTCTCTATTATAGATATTTTATCCCCATTAATTAAGTACCTGATAATCTACAATTAGTAAAGCAGTGTATTTTTCTCTATTCTTATCGATTGTAGATGTACTGGTGAGCGTTTACTCCACTTATAAAATGTATCTACAAGTATAAAATAAACGTAATTAGCTCTTTAATTCTCGATTATAGATATATAACTGCGCGTTCACTCAGTGGTGGCATATATCTACAAATAGTAATCACGGTCGTGTGTAAAGTAAGTTCGAACTCCAGCTGACGGAAGGAAAATGCGCAGCCTGTACGAAATGACGGTTGGGACTGTGGGCGTGGGAGTGACGGTTGCAGTTTGCAGTTCGTTCGTTCGTTCGTTCGTTCGTTCGTTCGTTCGTTCGTTCGTTTGTTCGTTCGTTCGTTCGTTCTTTCGTTCGTTCGTTCGTGCGTTCGTTCGTTTGAGTGATTGAGCGTTTGAGTGATGGAATGTTTGATTGAGAGTTTGGAAGTTGAAAGTTTGAAGCTGAAGGTGATTGGATCGCTGCACTGATTTTACCATACTCGAGTACATTGCTGCACTTCGTCGTTGTTCTCGTTGGTGGTGGTGGTGGTGGTGGTGGTGGTTGGGCTTGACGTTCGTTGGACGTTGGTAGTTGGTGGTCGCAGTTGGTGGTTGGTGGAGATAGATGGTTGGTTGGGTGTAGCTAGTGGTGCACAGTGGTAGGTAGTGGTTGGTTGTGGATGATCGTTGGTTCGTTGGTTCGTTGATCCGCCGACGCGTTGACTCGTTGACAGTTGAGTGGGTGAGTTGGTGATGAGGCTACCTCCACGACTGCAACGGCGGGATTGTAGCATGGGAAAGAAAACATGCAATAACTCGTGGAGAGCATGGTGGCTGGTTCAGTGATTGGTGATCCAGTATAGCAACTGGTCCAGTATACAACTTCGCAGCTCTTGAAAAATAAGTCAGAGTAACTTTCAAGGAACGTGGTGCTGGCGTAGCACGCATTTCAACCATATGAAGTATTCGTAGTGCGACGTCCATCATGGATTTTGACCTGAGTGGGGCGCCCAACTTGTCCGCGAGCGCTCGACCACCATTAGGCGCATCGAAGAAGCCATCGTCAAAGAAAAAAAGCAGTGGCAAGTCGTCGTCCAGTCGTCGTGGATTGAGTCAGACGAAAGGGAGCAAGGCGTCAAAGTCGAGTAAGAGATCAACAAGCAGCAAAAAGTCGAGTTCGAAGAAACTGAGCAAATCAAGCAAATCGAAAGGCACTAAGCCCAAATCGTCCAGCGCCCGTGGCAAAAAGTCTTCTTCCAAGAAAGGGGGTAGTAGTCGTCGGTCAGAAGCCGCGTCCCCGACTGCTGATTTGGAATTTAGCGATGACTCCGCAGATCTATACAGCTCAATCGCCCTGCAAAACAAAACGAATGAAAGGGCTGAGAGCAGCGATGGTGGGAGTCCCAAGAGCAAAAAGCCTTCTAAGAAAACGTCTGTTTCTCGCCAACGGTCATCGTCGAATCTGAAATCGACAAAAAAGTCATCGTCGTCCAAGCGATCTTCGTCGAAAAAAGCGACGAGCAAGAAACGTTCTTCGTCCCGTTCCAAGTCCCGAGACGGTACTAGAGGAACAGTAGACAATGGTGCCGGAAACCAAATGCCTGGCATGTCAGGATCTGGGGCCATTTCGGCACTGGGGGGGTTGACAAAGATGCCGGGAGCAAGCGAAGCTGATCTCGCGAGACAGAAGGCCCTGACGAATGCCAGCACTACTCTTGACGAGATATTGTCGCAGTTGCAACGAGGGGACCCTGACGCCTCCGCAAAACCTGGAGTCATTTTTGCATCGATGGAACGACGACTTAGTGAAGCACAGGTTTGTGTTCGATCATATATGCGAGGTTCTAATCCACCAGAGTGTGCATAACAGATCAATTCTGGCACCAAATCGACAGGCTGTTTTGAAAGACCCTCATCCCACAAACAAGACCACGTATTCGACATTGTATGAGTCTACGTTCAGCAAGTATCAGAACACTGCAGCCCGTCTCGCTGGGGCGCGAAGTCGCTTGGTTTGTTTCCTACATGCTCTCTGCCAATATCCTAATATCTTGACAGTGTTGAATGACATGGAATTATGCGCTACAATGTAGTCTGCTGCAACTCAGCATCGCCATGAAGCTCTTGAGCCCGCTGTTCAACGCCTTAAGAAGTTATTGAATGAAGAGTGTCTGGATGAAGCCGCATTCCACAAGGTGCGCTGGTTAAAACCAATCCGTACAACATTCAATAAGTCGACAATAAAGTGCCTCGCTTTCGTTTGCATCAGGTAATCGAAGTTGCCAAACGAGAGTTGATGGAAAAAGATCCGCGAATTGCAGTTGAGCGTGATGATCGCGTGGTTGCCGCAACAGCAGAGTTGGAAACACAACTAGCACGTGGTGAGCTGTGGCTGCAGGGCATTCCTTCTAAGTTGCAACAATTGGAATTTGAGCGAGCACTAGCTGCCGAGCGAGAAGAGAAGGCGCGCATTGAAGCGGAGCAACGCCGGAAGTACATCATTGCAGAGAGAACTAGAATGTTAACACAGGCCCTCCTCGAATTGCGGTCAGAGTTGGCCGCCCCAACATTAGAGGGGGCAGGAAGACCGTTGTGCTTGCAGGCGCAACGTGCTCGCTATGTGATCGTCGGTATCCGTGTGGTGTCCCATGGTGAAGTGCTGGCTGGGCAGCTGGCAACGGAAAGCAAACACTCTTCCAGCAGTGAGTCAAAACGTTCTGGTCTCGGGTCACAAAGCCTGGCTTCAGTTGCTGAACCGCATGCTAGTTCAGCGGCTGGAGCCGAGATATTGGAGCTTTTAGCGGTCGATGACGAGCCCTCAGTTAAGGCTGTAAAAGATAAATTGGTGGACTGTGTGCTCCAAGCTGAAGCGGCAATTCAAGACACTACTACACACCTGCAATCTCTTCTTGAGCAGTCTCGCCAATCCGCAAAGCAAGAAGTGCAGGCCCGTGCTGCCGATGCACAAGATCGCGAACTCGAACAGGTATGGGTTTTCGTGTCTGCAAACTATCCCTTCGCGTAATTTTGGAATGGGGTCCAATAAATCATTCATTGCTTGTAATAGGCCGCCACTGCTGTCAAGTTGGACGCTTCTGAGAAAGCACAAGCAAAATTAGAGCAAATTGTTGCTCAGCTGGAGGTATACATGGTGTCTGCGGTCGCCAGCGTGCTTCGTATGTGATTGTGTTCTCATAATTGTTTCTTATTGTAGGCGGAACTTTCACTTGCAACAACAAAAATTGAGCAACTTCGCGCTGATATAGCCGGCCGTGATGTTGAACTGGCCCAAAGTCGACAACAGGAGGAGAAATTGGAGAACCAACTCACAGCCAAAGATCAAGAGCTGCACACAACTGCTTCTGCTCTGGAAGATTGTGAGCGAAAACGTGCCCGTCTTGAAAAAATGCTTGGACACCGTGAACAGGATATTTCCGAGCTGCAGGATCGCAATGCTCAATTCCGTGAACGAATCAACAAGTTGGAGGGTGTGTTGGGACTTGACAGCTTGGCATACGAGCAAACGATTGACACGTTGCGACACACCAACGATAAACTTCGTGCTGACCTCGCTGCCACGACTGCACGCGACAGTCAGCGAATTGAATCGTTGGAGCAGGAGCTAGCAACAGAACGGCGTGATCGTCGACAACTGGCTGCTGAAGAGAGTAGAATCCGCAAGCAGAAGGATGAAGTTGAGCTCCAGCTCCAGGAATACAAAGTTACCATTCGAGATCTCCGGAATCTGCCTGGTACCAATCTTGGGAGCAATAGTACGGCCAATGGCCAAACAACATCTGATCATGACTCAATCGTGAAACAAAATAGTGAAATGTTCGAAAGACGAATTTTGAATTTGACGACGCAGCTTAAGCGTGTTCGCGAGCAGCTAGCAAAGGCTGAGGCAGAAGAAAACAGACAAAGTCAGGAGTTGACGCAGGCAAAGAAAGACCTGCAAAGAAAGGAATTTGACTTGGATACACTGCGTGACAAGCTGCAAAGTCAGGAACAGTTCTCTGAAAGGCTTGCCACGCAGGTTGCGGAGCGAGCAATCAATCAGGGCAAGACGCGTGAAGAACACGAGACCCTGGAAAGAGCCCTAGCCGAGCGTACCGAGACGATTTTGGAAAAGGAAAAAGACATTGGGAACCTGAGGGATGAAATATCTGAGTTGAAAAGAACTCAAAGCCAGCAGTTTGTTCCAAAATCACGTGTGCGAGAACTTGAAGATCAACTGATTGAAAAGGAGCAGGTCCGTACATTCGACGACGTGGTTTGTTTCATTCGTTGCTTACCAATCATTCAAATTCCATGCATGTGGTGCTTGACAGTCCGCCACCGCTGGAAAACGGCGCTTAGAGTTCGATATAAAGGACCTGAAGAGTGATCTTGCTGCTGCAAAATCCCGCGGAGTATCGGAGGCAAGGATGATAGTACGATGCGTAGCCTGCCATACTTTTCTGAACTGCATATTTTCTGCGTCGTAGATGGAGCGGCTTCGACAACTGCATTCAGACGCTGTTTCTGACCTGCAACGACGTCTTGGTAATGAGCAAGAGAAACGAATGTCAGCGGAAAGTGAACTAGATACGCATAAAGCAACAATCGCAAAAATAACGGAAGAGACCACAGTTCTGACATCGCACATTGCTCAGCTGAAAGCAGAGTGCACAGCGGAGAGAACGAGCGCGGCGACGCAAAATAGGCGAGTCCAAGCTCTGGAACGACAATTATTGAGTGCTGAGCAAGCTCAAACTGTAGCCCAGACACGAGCAACGAATTTGGACTCCCAAATACGACAGTTGCAAGAAATGATCACTTCCCTACAGAATGACAAAAGTAATGCCACCAACAAAGCGGAGTTACTGGGTGAGAAAGTTGCAGATCTCACCAGGAAGAATCACACTGCAACGCTCGAATTATCAGCGAGACAAAAACAGATTCGTGGAATATCGGTTGGTGATGACGGCTGGTTTCGCTATTACAATATTTTTTCACTCCTCTGCCGTGGCTGTCGTTCTTTTCCTTGTAGAGTGAACTCGCGGCACAAACCCAGTTATTAAAAGATGCTGAGTGGCAGATCCGCCGAGTCGAGCACGTGGAAGATGATGTGAGTGGGCGATTGGTAGTTGTTGCAGCGACCTCTTGCTTTAACTGGCAATCACTCGGTCACATGGTTGTGTGTGCATCCGTGTTCGCTGTTAGGCTACTGAGCAGCGTATTGCGGGCCTTCGAAGACAAGTACGGGAAGTCACAGCCGATTTAGAAAGCTGCAAGCGAGAGCATGCCAGAGTGCTAGAAGCGCGCGAAAAGAGACAAGAAGAACAAGAGAGGCATATCAAGGAACTGAGTGAGTTAAATCGCTCCCTTCAGTCTGGCCAAGGTTTGCTTGAGGGCGAGCAGTCTGGGCTACGACGCAAAGTCCAGCATTTCGAGTCTGAAATTACTCAATTGAACTCGAAGAATGGTACGCCTTGCCTTACTCATGAACCTCTTCTGTTCTGCGATGAAATGAACTTCTGTGTGAATTCTGCAATTTGTTACAGCCTCGATGCAGCGTGAAATAGACACTCTACGACGAGAGCGAACGGATTTGAAGCGGGAGCTTGATTTATTGCCCAATGCTCCTATATTGTCGCCAAAGTCCCCTGCTTTCTCTCAAAGGGCGATGCTGACTGTATCACGGCAAGATAATGATCTAGCGGAGACCAATGCACGATTGAAGGAACAAATTCGCAACTTAAAGTTGGACATTGAAGCGGCGAACGAAGAACTGGCAAACTTCAAAACACACGCTCCAGGCGACCTTTTGGCAGGCAGTGTTGCCGCCGCTGCTACATCTGACCAAACAATATCGTCGCTTAAAAATGAAGTCGACACACTAAAGCACCGGCTCCAGGTACCCGATTGTACAGCCAGGATCTGTGTCAGAACTGTCCCTCAAAATTTTGTTGTTGTGAAACAGATGGAGGAAGCCGAGCAGCGAACTTTGAGAAATGAGTACTTGGACTTTTCTAGCACACTAGTCACCGTGCGGAGTGACTTCTTGCAGACAATATCTGACTTAAAGTCGGAACACGCAGAGGTATGATCAACACTTAAACTCCGTACGTACCTCGTGTATTACCTAAGGTCTTGGTTGTTTAGGCCACACAAACGTTGAAAGACCGTTTGTATCAACTCCAACAAGAGAAAGAATTGGTTCGTTCATTGCGAAGCTGGAACGTGTAAGAATCCGCTGACGGGCACGATTTGTGTTGAGCAGGCAACGTCCAGACTGCAGTCCGGTTTCAGTCAATCCATGCATGCTGAGCGCTTACAGAACGGTACGGCTTTATTGTCGTCAAAGTGTTTGAGTGCGAAAAAACATCTTACCTGCAGTGTTTGGCGGTCAAGGCCTACTCGACACTATTCAACGCACGAATGAGGAGATCAAAGCTTCACGCCAATCATTAGAACAGAGATTGGAAGCAACATCGGTACGATGATCGATCGCGCTTTGATCGAGTGTCGATCCTAACTTCTCCATGACGGTGGACAGGCTAAAGTGGAACTTTTGGAAAAGGACCTACGCCGGAGAGTGAGTTTTCTTCATCGCGTTGCTGGGTTGCATAGCTATGCCAACTGTTCTTTGAGGGTAATTTCGCTGTGGTTGCATATATTTACTGTTGTAGAGTGATCAATTGAATCAAGAAACAGAGGTCTGTCTGAACGTGATCAATGGCTATGCGAGTCTTGGAAATAATCTTTGCATTTTGGATTGTGCCATGAATTAGAATCGAAGTAAGGCTGAAGCGCAGGTCCTCCGTCTTCGCGCCGAACTAGAGGCATCAAAAGAGCGTGAACGAGAACTCCGCGACAAAATTCAGGTTCAGTTGACTCATGTCCGGTGGTGATATGTGGGTCAAAGCTCAACTTTCAATTCATACACGTCTGTCCAGGGCTTGAAGCAGAAAAATGCTGGACTTGGAAAGTTAGTATCATCGCTGCAAGCAGACCATTCTTCGCTTCTAGCGGCCAGAGATGATGATCAAAAAGATTGTGTGAATCGAGAAGCAAGACTCAAAACAGAAATTACTCAGTTGCAGTTGCGCGAGCAGCAAGCTTTGGTATGCAACCCGTTGTCTCAGCTTTTCTATCGATTAGGTGTCTCATTGCTGAGCTTGCGACAGGCGATCATTGCTGCACAAGACGAAAAGTTGGTACAGCTGGGCACTGAGGTTGGAGAGATGCAACTGGTTCGTCAGCTATTTGTCCGTGGACCAGTGGGTGCGTTACTGTGAGTGAGTCGTGCGATATTCGTTCTCAGTCCCACGAAGCTCATTCATCGAAGCAGTCGACCCTCGACCAAGGAATTCGTGAAGTGGTCCGTAAATGCAGGTGCTCGATATCTCCATGTTGACTCGTTTTAATGCGTATTTGTTCCGCGCAGACGGCAATGAAGAAGCAGTTAGCACAAGATCGTGCATTAATGGGCGATGCTATCAAGTACATACATCGCACATATTATCCTTTGATATCATAACAAGAATCTGATTTGTGCAGTTGTCTGGTGACAGACGAGCTGAAGTAGCCACGCTGCAAGCAGAAAAACAAAGGGTGGCACAAGTGCAGCAGAAGCAAGAGGCCTGGAAACGTGACTTTGCAGAGAAGCAGAAACAGCAGGAAATGACGGTGGAGGTATGATACTTGCATTTCTTTCCTGGTCTCACCGCAAAACTGCCGTACGTGACTATTGTGTGCATTGCAGGCCATGGCCGCGTTGCGGGAATCGCAGCTTAGGAATGACAGCCACCGTGTGTCTCCAATGCTCCAGCGTTATCTTGAAAACCCGCTAGTCAAAGGAAGTCCAGCCTCCAAATAGAGCAACCTTAATTAATGTCACCGCAGAACACTGACAGTTGCAAGACTGCTAAGACTACAAAATTCCAGTGAACATAGTACAATGCGACTCCATACCATCTATCACGAGTGTAAATAATCGCCAGGTTACGTCCGGTACAACACACAATAGTAACGACGACGATGTCAGCAGCTTTGAATCGACACGCGAGTGTGCGCAATTGCCAGTTGAGCCTGTACGGAGTAAAATCACTGGACACTGGACTCTGGACTCGCTCACTTTTGTCCGTCCGTCTCCATTGACTTTTTTGATTGGCGGCGAAATGAATGAATGAATGATGAATGAATGAATGATGATGCGTCACATAACATCCATCACTCGTCAATTCGCCGGTTGCGTCGTCTACCGGGTAGCTACCCGAGAATAACAAGAAAACAACGAAATCAACGTAGACTAGATCAAGTGAACTAACTCGATCCTTGTTTTCAAGCCTTCACAATTTTTCTTGGGGTCATGCATGTCTTTTGTTTTTTTTGACTCCCTTTACTTCCTTGACTACGTTGATTGACTTCCTTTAATTAATTCCTTTACTTCCTTTGAACGTCCTTCACTTCCTTGACGCGATCAAGAAGAGTAAACACGGATCCGCCAAAACCAACGAGCTTCACAGTGACGTAACAATTGGTTCGGCACATCAATCGTTGGATGAAGTCATACCTGAGCGTGTGAATCGTTGACACGCGAGCAAATCACTTCCGGTGACGACCGAAGGAAGTAAAGGACAAGAAGTCGTCGATTGAGTCATAATAGATGGCAAGGAAGTGAAGGAATGACAACAACAGCCACTATCACTAGCGTTAGTGTAGTGTGCTCACCGCGCGTAATAGCGAACAAAGAAAGCATTCGCTCACTTCTTTTGACTTCGTTTGCTTCGTTTACTTCGTTTACTTCGTTGACTTAGTTGACACTTCTTTTGACTTCGTTTGCTTCGTTTACTTCGTTTACTTCGTTTACTTCGTTTACTTCGTTTACTTCGTTTAC
>ENA-OWNT01001671-OWNT01001671.1-seawater-metagenome-genome-assembly--contig:-NODE-1671-length-26606-cov-3.985073_pt1 | contig 26606 bp, 27 predicted proteins | sample MGYA00238136_ERZ651165 | MGnify/ENA primary metagenome ERZ651165 (study PRJEB26861, sample SAMN08777766) | seawater metagenome | isolation source: coastal seawater | place: USA: Florida | collected...
GAGTCGTCCTTCGTCGTCCGTCGTCCTTCGTCGTCCGTCGTCCTTCGTCGTCCTTCGTCGTCCTTCGTCGTCTCTTCTTCCTGCAGTTTGATTTGAAACGAAACGTCAAACGTCAAACGTCAAACGTCAAATGTCGCTGCAAAGATGGAACGACGACAGTCACTCACTCACTCACTCACTCACAGTCACTCACTCACAGTCACTCACTCACGGTCACTCACAGTCACTCACAGTCACTGTGTTGGCGATCGTTCGTTCGTTCGTTCGTTCGTTCCGAATTTCGTTCAATCGTTCGTTTGTTCGTTCGTTCGTTCGTTCCGAAGTTCGTTCGTTCGTTCGTTCGTTCCGAAGTTCCTTCGTTCCTTCGTTCGTTTCGAAGTTCGTTCCTTCGTTCCTTCCGAAGTTCCGAAGTTCCTTCCGAAGTTTCGTTGAGTCCTTCCGAAGTTCGTTCCTTGCTTCCTTCCGCAGTTCGTTCGTTTGAACATCGTTTGTTGTTTGAACTGCACTACACTCCGCAAAGCCCCACCTCAAGCAAAGCATTCGAATCTTGTGCCGTATGAGTGCTGCACTGGATCGTAACCACGGCGGTCGATGGCGATGCATGTAAGAATTGTGCGCGTGTTGATGCCTTTGTCGCCAACAGTGGTCCGCCACGGGCGCGCTAAAATATGGTGACCAGGCAAGCAGACGAGAGATAGTAAGATGGTGTGTGTGTGGAACGCCAGGAAATTGTTGGAAGCGGTGAGCACTGCACCCGTTGTTGACGCGCTAAATAAGAACCGGTCGTTTTGTACGTTGGTTGAAGAAGCATTTTCTTGGCAATTGGTCGCTCCCTTCGTTTGTTCATTTCTGTTCACAAGTCACCATGATGCTTGCCGTATCCGCTGAAAAGGCATTGCGAGCTGGTCGTGTTATTGTAGTTTGCGGAAGGCATGCTGCAGTAGTGCGCCACTCGCGTCGTGCGCTGGTCACAGCGTCGTCGAGGAAAACGCGCTGGTCGCACCCAACAACCACGCGCCAAATCCGCCACTTCGGCAACGCGTCGAGCGCCCCAAAAGCTCGCGTGCCCCCAGGACCGCCGCCGGGGTCGCCGCCTGCCAGCCCCGCTGATGCTATTGGTGGGGGTGGCGGTCCAGGCCGACTCCTCATTGGAGTCTCCACTCTCGGTCTAGCTGCTTACTTTGCGAACCACTACTACCAAGAATCGAAGCAGAACGATGAAGCTTCCGAGGACGGCACACAAGATGAACTAGGTTCGTCTCTCGCATGTGTTCTGCGTCGCCGTCGTTGTCTTGGTTTTGTTGTGCTCTCCGCTCGTCGATTAATTACTCTGTCACACCGTGTGTCATATCCCTTCAAGTTGCTGTTGAGGTAGAAACGGTCGAAGTTGTTGACGGCGACGCCGAATCCGTTCAGCCCGAGACCGTGGTTGTCGATGCTGTCCTTGCCGAAGTAGTCACCGACACGTCTGGCCCAGCACCGAATGTCGCAGTGACATCCGTTCAAAGTGAGGAACCTAGTGAGGAAGTTGTGGAGAAGAAAAAAGGAACCCCTTACAAAAAGTTGGCGTATGTTGGCATTGGGGGCCTTTTGGTTTTTGTAAGTGTAGCATCGTGATGGCGTGCTGACATTGTCTGTGGTGCAGCTTGAGTCTCCCCTCGTAACCTCGAAACATTTCGTTGCTCATTCCTAGGTCGGATATCTAGCTCTCGGCAAAAGCTCCTCGCAGACGGACTACTCCGGACTACCGGTGTCGCGGCATTAAATTTCCCGACAAAACCAACCAACTCACCAACCCACCAACTGAGTCCGCACAAGCACAACGTAAAATGTGGGCATAAATAAAGTTACTTCACATCTCAATCAATCAGCTGATTGTATCGGATAGACGACTGAAGTTAGTGTGTTTCACGAGCGTTGACGCCGACGACGCCGACGCTGGTGGTTTCGACGCGCAGGCACGTCATGTTTGCCGGCGCTTTGGCGGCGAGTGAGCTTTTTGTTGGTGCTTGGCTGGCTCGCGCCAACCGTTTGGATTCTTGGCGTGTCGCTCGTGCGCTCTTGCTGATTCCGTGAGCAACGAGTGTCCAAGAATCGGTACAAGTTCGCGAGTGCCTCGGCTTTCTGTCGTCGCAGCTGCGTGGCCATTGCCGTAGCAGATTCCGGGGACAAGGGTGTGGGGCAGATGGACCCAGAGTGGTATCGCCAATTTTCTGGGATGTCATCCATGGTCGTGTTGCGCGCTTTGGTGTTCAGGGATCCATCGTCACCGCCTTCGGCCGCGACGCCCGCGCCGTCAGGTCTTTCAACATCATCGTCGTCGTCACCAACATACTCTGAGTTGTCTTGCGACTCTGGCTGTGATTGCGGTGACTCAGAACGTAGCTGCTTTGCGGAACGTTTTGTGGACATTTCCTCAGCGCCGATAGTTAGATGCTGACTAGAACCCTCCGAGCTAGCATTATGTTGGCTTGGTGCCGTTGATACCTGTGGCAACAACTGCTGTGATGGCTGTTCCTGACGCTGATGATGATGCACGGGCGGTGGACGTGACGAATGCATGTGATGGTGCGCAGCATGCGCTGGCTGAGAAGGGCCAAACCACATGCGCTGGTGATGTTGCCAGTATTGTTGATGCTGCTGCCAATGGGCGATGTGATCTCGATAAGCATGACCTTGTGCATTCATAAAATGGGCTGGTTGCATTGCAGGTGCGAATCCCTGGCCACCATTCAGAGCTGGAACTGCGACCCACCCAGGGCCACGCTGCATGAGTTGCGGTGCGACCCAAGCTGTCGGACCTGGTCTCGGTTGAGGAGTTGATTGCATGGACGACACCGTACCCACGTTCGCGTGCGATGTAGCGGTTTGATGTGGTTTTGAAAGTTCAAGATCTTGCGGAATATCGCCAATATAATCGGCAGTACCGGAATTTTTTGATCCAGCGGCCGCTGCGGATTTGTCCGCTTGTTGAATTCTGGGGTGATTATCTGCGTCAGCTTTTGCGTCACTTTGCGGGGCCGTGCCGTGGACTTCGTCTGCTGATGCGACGCCCCCCGCTGGCCCCTCGTTGCGGGGCGATGCAGCCGGGGAAGCAACGATTTCCGCTCGCAGCCCAAGCAGGCTTGTAATATGCTGAGCCGCTGCATCCCGCCGTCGAACTTTGATGGACAAAGTAGAATTTTTGGCTGATTGCTGTGATGTAGAGCTCAATTTGTTTGTCTTCGCTGCGCCTTGACTTGCGGAAGAGGATTCGACCGTTCCAGGTGTCAGTTTTGCGGGCTTCGAAATGTTTTGCTCTTGCAGCAACTCGTTCTGCAACTGAAGTTTTGCATTCCGCCTTTGCTTCCGACTCTTCCTATTGCGACGACGTTTCGTTGGGCTGCTGCGTGAAACCGTAGCTGGTGTGGGCACTGCCGGCTCGGTGGTCGCCGATGATGTACGTTGCGGTGCTCCCTTGGGTGAAGGCGTAGCTACCTGTGGCTCCTCTGTCTCGGAGCTTAGGACCGCACATTGTCCTCGCGTTGGGCTCCTGCACGATCCGCCAGATGTTCCCGGCTCCGTGGGCTCGGAAACAACAATCACAGTCGCCTCTCCTGGCGCGGGGCTCCCAGGTGACGGTGCTGATGCCGCTGCATCGCTGGTGCCGGAAACGGTGTGCTGGTTTTTGTCACTTTGGCAAGTTGCCGAACTGAGGGATTCAATTTGTTGTTTGGTCGGTGAACCATGCAAAGACAGACCACGAGAGCTCTGCACACCAAAACTCCCGCTCAAACCGTGTGGCCGCGCCGGTACTTGGCTGTTGCGTGCGCGAGATCTGGCTATCATACGAGCCGCAGCATTGTATCCCTGTCGCTGAACCTTCAACAAAAACGAAAGGTGGCGCAGCAAACATGAGTTACGATTCCAGGAGTATCAAAAATAAGGCTACTACGGCACACGTACTTCCAAAGCTGACGCTGTGGAACGACTGTCGGCCGCAGAAACACGACCTGACCAACCATACAGGTTTCGCCGGTCAATGAAGCTCCTGGGTGACAGCTCGTGTTGTGATGAAGTAGGCGCCTCATCGTCGCTGGCATCGTCGTCATCAATCAATCTGGCACGAGCTGGGCCAACGCGCCGATGAGAAGCAATCTTTCGCACGACTTCCTGTGGAATGGAGTCTGAGTCGGCTTCCACCTGTTTTCTCAGCGCTTCGTTCGTCGGGGCATTTGAATCACTGCTTGGGGGAGCACAGCTGCTGTCGAGATTAAGGTTTTTGGATTTTGGGGACATAGAGGCTGCAGACGACGCTGCCACAGTCTCCGCAGTTTCGTCTATGATTGCAAGGAATTCACGTTCTACTTCACTTGTTGTAGCGGATCCAATTTGGCCACTACGCTTTTCCTGTTTTTCCTGCTGTCTGCGCTTTTTTTGACGCTGCCTCTTGCTCAAGCGTTTCTTTTTCTTCGTAGCCTTCTTTCCCTTACTCTCCCTGCCTTCGTTGCCCGGTTCACCCACAATTGGGTTCCGACCGACATCAGCAACATCATTTTGAGAATCTGACAAAGGAGAAGAGGCTCGGTCAGTGCCTGTGTCTGTTCCAGTTCCTGTGTCGGAATTAGATGATCCGAAAGAGAAAGCGTGACGAGCAGCTGCGGCCGCCTGTTTACAAAAGGATTGTTACACGGAAATACTTTGCTGCCACAGTGTTCCCGCGAAACGTACTGTTTCACTGGAATCCGCCGCTGCGGCAGCTGCCATTGCACGTTGGAAAGCCAGCGCTCGAGCCTTTGCCAAGAAGACAGCAACCCAAATTCAGCAACAAGAAAATGACAGCAGACAAGGGAGCCCCGGTACGTACCTTGCGGGCTGATCGCCGGCTCGGGTTGTGTGGAACGAACATGGGAGCTCGTGCAGGTCCTGAGCGCACATACAGCTGAGGTTCGTGATACAGAACAGAGTCACCGCATAGCACCGTCACAAACCTATCCTTTTGTGGGGACTCGTGCTTCCTTTATCAGTCTGCGCCTCTTCATCAGTTGCACCGTCATCATGGGGACGACAGACATCTCCATCCTCGTTTTCTTCATCTCCTTCTTCTGCATCATCTTGAGGTTGCTTCGGGGTGGATTGGCGCGTTGATGGCAAAGCCTTTGGCGACACGCGCGCCCCAAAGCTACCAAATGTCATCGCCGGAGCAGCTGCGCGATAAGCTGTTCGCAACAACGGCGGCTCTAATTTCGGCACTGTCCTCTTACCATTTCTCCAGTCGAACTCATCCACCTCGCACACTTCCGAGTTTTTCGGGGACTTTCCCGAAGTTGAGTCGATGTTTGGAATTGAACGAGAATGCGTTTTCTGTCGATTCTGTACTTTGCGCTGAAGCCGAGCAACTTCTTCGGTCGGTGACACACTTCCACAAGTGGACGTCGCAGCGTGTTGTCGTGAACCTGGTCTGTTGCGAATGGAGGTCCGTTGCACGCTGCTGGTGTTCGCTAGAGATGCAGGAACAAGGTCTTCAAGATCTATGACCGTCACTTCCAATGTTGGCATGTGAGTGTAAATCTTGTCGAAGACTCGATAGACTCCAGGGCGTTGGAACTGGTGAGCGAAGGAGGCCCCGCTGTGGAGGAGGTCTAACATCCGATGCAGAACATCGTCCAACTGTTAGACAAGGAAGACACCCACGAGCACAAATGCACGTTGCACAGAGGCATGCACTTACGCGACTCAAACGGTGCCGATGGGCAAACGACTGAGCAGTGTGTCATGCAGTTTGGGTCCGTCACAAAAACCACTGTACAACCTGTCACGCCACAAAGTCACCAAAGAGTCAGACAGCCTCATGTCATCAGCACAAAGCCAAACCCTAGTCATGAGATCTCACCTGTAGGTATTTCTAGGCGATCTGGATGAAAGCGCCAGTTGAGAAGACGCACTGTCACGGACTGGGTCGACAGTCTCAGAGGTGGGTGGTGTATGCTTCGCTGTTGTCGCCGCTGTTGCTTGGACAAATACGACCGCACCACGCGATCCATTCCCATGGCCTGGTTTCAATCATCCAACAGGCGATATGAAATCACTCGGTTGCGCATCAATGACACATGGTTCGAACGATATATTTACCTCATGGAACAGTGGCTTCAGCTTTCGACGGGCAAGCGCGTTGTGTTGGGTCTCTTCCTCCAATATGCGCTCGAGATTACGATTCTCAGCGTGAAGGTCACCCTCGAGCTCCGACATGCGGCTCCACATTGCGTCGACATCAACATCCTGAAGTCGACTAACTTGGTCGCCACGGCCACCACTTGTCGGAGTCGGAGACCTTGAGCCGACTCGTGTTTCCGCGAGAGCGAGGAGGGACACTACATTGCTGGCTTCATTGCGATACGACGACACTGGCACGCCGACCTCGTCTTCAACGGCATCATCCAATATCCCAGTACCGCCATCGTTTCGGGATGCATGCTCCGCCATTGTCACTTCATGGCCACGTTGAAGTTTGGTCGCAACATCTCCGTGTTTTTCCTCCACGTGCCTCACGTGAGGCTGAGCTTTCACAAAGGCTGAGGCGGCCAACTTAGCTTCACCACGAAAATCAAATGGCCACGTCTCAGACACACAAATGGATGCCTCCATCAACGGGAAAAATGAGCAATAATACTTGAAATTGCCCTGCTGTCCGAACTCGAGAGCGAACTGGTTTTGCGGATCCAGTACAGGCGAGCTCCAAGCACCCTTTTGTTCATTGAGGCTGTGTTGAGAATCATCGAGGTTTTCCCAAATAACAATGGTGTTCGGGGGGATCTGTACGTGAGTGGGTTTGAATTGATACTCTGAGATAACGATCTTGATTTGGCGAGCTTCAGGTGAGGGAGTCGTCGCTCGCCGAATAGCACCCGGTTTTGGAGCGGTCCCTTGGGAATTCTGCCGTTTCTCATCGCAAGACGATGCAGCCTGCATATTGCTCAACGCAACACGATCATAGTGCAAGTACTGAGTGGTAGTCGGTGGCTCACCCGTCGGAAGGCAATTGCCGGCCGTAGTCGCGAATGAGAGAGTGACAGCTCATGCTTTTCAAAAAATAGCAAGTTCAGAAACTTCACCAGAGTTTATTTCTAGTATTGAACCTCGAGGAGCAATCGCGGTTGGACGAGTCGGAACCTATCGGCCAGCATCCACACGTCCATCGAGCCACATCTTCGACGTGTCCCGCACACATTTGCTCAGGCCGTGCAACGCGTCCCCAGGCGTTGCTCAGTCGCTCGGCGATTCCTTTTGCAATTTAGTTCAACATCTGCAGTCTCGACTCCACTATGTCACGAAAACCAACACCAAAACGCGCCAGGAACCCAGTCCAGCCCAACCCTCGCTGGAGTGAGTGAACCCCACACAACACCAACCAACAAACAAACAAACAAACGCCCGAACATTTGTTCGAACTCGGCACACCAAACGCTCAACCAGCCGAACTTCGCGCAACGAACGAACACACAACAAACGACGAAACCGATCAACTAATAAAACGGACGAACGAACGAACAAACAAACGAACAAACACTCAACTCAATCAAACTTAGTTAGGGCGGCTGCACTGCTGCACTGGCGTGTAACTATGGTTATTTTAGGTACATTTCAGTCACATATTTTGAATGAGTAAAGTAAAGAAATTGTGACTGTTTAAAGACCATAGTTTACAATTGGTAGTTGCTTGCGAGGGGTTTATATAGGCAGTCTGGAGTTGAGGCAAACAAGCTATTACCTCGGTTTACCCCGAGGTCGTTTCTATCTCGAATAGCTCAGATGGGAGAGCGTCAGACTGAAGATCTGAAGGTCGCTGGTTCGATCCCGGCTTCGAGCACTTCTTTTTGCTTTTTTCTTCTTCTTTCTTCTTTTTCCCTTTTTGTTTCACTTTTCACTTTTCACTTTTACGTTTTGTTGAAATGTTGAAATGTTGAAATGTGAAATGGTAAATGCTGAATGAAAAATTTTGAATTTTTGCATTTTTGAATTTTTGCATTTTCGCATTTTTGGCGTTTGATTTTTTTGATTTTTGTGGTTGTGAATGAAGTTGTGGTGTGGTGTGGTGGGTATAGTTGTGGTTGAGAGGTTGAGATTTGAAATTGAAGAATCGAAGAATCGAAGAATTGAAGAATTGAAGAATTGAGTTTTCGAGTTTTCGAGTTTTTGAATTGGGAAAATGGGGAAATGAAAAATCGGAAAATCCAGAATCTCGAAATCTCGAAATCTGGAAATCTCTTCTCTGCACCGTGGCGGCCGTGGCGTGGCGCTTGGCACTGTGGCACTGTGGCCGTCTGTCGTTTGTGTTGGTTGTTGTCTATCAAGCCATCCGTTGTCCGTTGTCCGTCGTCCGTCGTCTGTAACCTCGTTGTCAAGTTGTCTTTTGTCTGCCACCGTACGTTTTTGTGTTGGTCCGTCGGTCGGTCAGTCAGTCTCTGTTTGAACGGCTGTCGGCGTGTCGGCCTGTGTCTTTGTCAGTCTGTTGTCGTCCGTCTCTTTGTGTGGTGGGGCGGCAGGGTAGTGTTCTGTGTGGTGTCAGCCTCTTCAACCCCATTTCATCATCTTTCCTTTGCCACGTGTCCGAGGTCTCGCGGAAGATGTGAGGTTTGCGCTTGTTAACCAAACGTCGTCAGCCACCGGCTGCTTTCAAACGTCGATGACGTCTTCGATACGTGTGCACGTGACAACGCCGTGGACTTGTGTCGAGTCTAAGTGACTGACGTCTTACCCCCGAACTCTCGCCAACCGACAGTAGCCACTGGACAACGCAGTGCAGCGGTCAATGAACTGTGATCACGTTTGGAGCGCTCTTGTTGTTTCTCTTTTTGTCTTTTTCTGTGTTGCTGTTGGTGTGTGCCGGTGTCGGCTGTCTTGCTGCCGTGTCCGTTTTTGCCATGTGGCGTCCGCCGGTGTGTGAAGCGACCCTTTTGTCTTGGTCGTGCCGCAGCCCGCGATTACAAGTCATGGTCCACTGCCATCAGCGACGTGCACGCTAGACCAGTCCCCAACTTTTCCGCCTTGAGTTCCGTCGATTGTACACATTATCAAATGAAGAAAGCAGTTCCCGATGAGGGTGCAGCAGTTGATGCGGCTACAACGGAGTGCCGCGAGGAGGTCGGCAAAAGTGAGACAGTATCGACGCCGGAGCGGCCCAACCTAACATATAGCATATTCTCGGATGTGAGCCAGTTGGATGACATCACAACATTGATCGACCAAGAGCTCAGTGAACCATATTCGGTGTACACCTACCGCTATTTCATCTATAACTGGCCCCAGCTGTGCATCATGTGCAAAACTGATGAAGGGAAGCTAGTCGGAATTATCATTTCCAAAGCCGATGTGCACCGCAGCGGCAAACGGCGGGGCTACATCGCCATGTTGGTTGTCGACAAACCCCTGCGTAAGATGGGCATTGGAGCCGAGCTAGTATCAAAGTCACTGGACACAATGGCCGAACTCGGTTGTGACGAAGCAGTGTTAGAAACAGAGCTCACAAACAAAGGGGCACTTAGATTGTACGTGAATTTTCTTCGGCGTTTGCCGGGCCGAGCCTACTTTATTTTCATCCGTTGACACGCTGTTTCTATTTCTGCCCGCAGATACTCCAATTTTGGGTTTTTGAAGGACAAAAGATTGCAGCGGTACTACCTCAACGGAAATGACGCCTTTCGACTCAAGCTGCCGCTCAATATTCCGGTGGAGAATCCCAAGCCTAGTGTGGACCCAGCGCAAGAAGAATGACTTTGCTAAGAGAGGAGACCCAGCGCAAGAAGAATGACTGTGCGAAGAGAGGAGATTGTCCATGGAAGCCGCCGGCTCCGGTCTCAAGCGAGCAAAGCATACATCACCTCAACCGAATATAGGACGGTAACTAAGTACTCGAGTAGCATAATGGCACACTGCAAATTCAATCCGACCGCCTGAATGCACAACGAACATGCGAGGAACCATCAATGTGTACTCCGAGACCGCAATCATTTGTTTATAAAATCAACAAGGTCCATGCAGAACTTAGATTAGAAATTCGTCGGGTTGAACAAGTTTTACACTCTAAGAAACCGGTGAACAGTTGTTGAACAACTGCGTGACGAAAGTGGACAACAGTTACAACTCCAGGACCTCAGCAACAAACTGAGCAACCTCGCGGATTTCATCTGGACCAACCAACGGCGACACAAGCAGAACGTAAGATGCATGACAACATTGATGATGTGTCGCCTCTATCTCAACTTACTTGGATGGGAAGAGTGCGGGATCGGGTACGACTTGCATTCAACAGGGATACCGAGATCAGTCATGACTTTACTGCCAACCTTTTGGTTTTCAGGGAGAACAATCTACAGTCATTGATCAAAACAGAATGTGACGACAAGCGAAGCAATGTGTGTAGGAACAAAGTCCCGATCATCGCGCACGAGAGAACATACGTTGTCCATGAAGCCGTGACCCCAAAAGCAACGAGTTTTCTTGTTAGCTGCCGTCGCCACCTTGGGGAATTGGTCTCGCATCTGCAGCCATCCACTGAGGCAAACACAGCCGGCCAACTTCTTCGGGTATGTGTACACCGCCTGCAGCGCAAGTGCCGCTCCCTGTGAGAAGCCTCCCACAATAATTTTGGAATGTTCGACGGTCTCAGCCACCGAGTCAATCAGGGCGTGAATTCTCTTAAGTGAAGCTGTGATCCCTTTGACGTCATCTTTTGAATCCGGTGTGCACGGGAAATCAACAAGATCGAACCATGAGTTGGATTCCGCACCCTTGTTGATCGTCACGGGGGCCTTTGGCGCAGCAGGAAACTTGAACACAATCGGCGTCTCAAGTTCGATATCAGCAGCCTCGAGCAGCTTGGGGATGTTCTGCTCCAAGTCGGACCACCCAGCTGGGGTGTCGCCCAAACCATGCATCCAAATAATCGACATCACTGCTAGTTTAAGCCGAAGTGCAGCACGAAGAAGATGCAACAAAGACTTGTTGGTAATAATGCGAATTTATTTTTGTTTGGCGACCACATCAATGGCCCTTGTAGAAAAAATGAATCGTTCGCAAACGCCTGTCGAACCAGCCCCACCACCCTGTGCATTTGGTTTGTCTGGATGCTTGTCACTCAGTATCAAATAATCAACATTCAACCTCCATTGGACTTCGTCCCAGACGCTTGACGTCAGGTACCTCACTCTCGTCGGCATTGCAGAATTAGGGGCATTTGTTCTTACCAACCGACCAACCAAACAAGCAAGCAAAGACACAACCCAAGGGAAGGTGGAGAACGTCCCTCGTAACCACGACCAACACCTTAACTCCCGACGTCACCACCGACAAGAAAGGCCAAATACATGGCGAATTCGAACAGAGACGCGCGACAGGAAGCAAGACGAACACAACACCACCACCAACAACGAACGAACGAACGAACGACGGCGACGAACGACGACGGCGACGAACGACGTTTGTGGTTTGTGGCCGAAGTTCGACTTTTTAGACGTTGAATGGTGTCTCGAGATGACTTCTCGCGCACAACTTTCGTTCGTTCGTTCGCTCCAACGGATCGCTGGATCCGCCGTTCGCCGTTCGCCGTTTACAGTCGCCGACAGTGACATGTTTCTATTCAGAAATCATCTTGTACAAATAGTATGGATCCACGAATGAGTGACTTATAGTGGAAATGAGACGCTCCGTACTTTTAGTACAGATAATAGTTTGGTGCCATCATCGTTCGCCGTTCGTTCGTTCGTTCGTTCGTTCGTTCATCGTTGTTGAACCTTTGTGCGTTTGTTGGCGCTGCGAAGCCGCGAACGAAGCAGCGTGTCGACACGCTCGTCGGTGCGGCCACGCCAACTTCGACGCTGTTAAAGGCACGGGACGGGACACAAGAAGGTGACTCGTCGGCCAATTCGCACCTAGCATTGTTCCAAACTGTCTCGTAGCTGTCGTGGTGCTGCGGTGGAAATTCAACCAACCCCAACAGACAACGAGGCGCAGGTAGAAGCGAGCTGCATGTGGCTTGCACCACATCGTCGCACGTGAGAACGCAAGGTTTGGTCGGCCAACAAAAATTATGCAACGAGAATTCTGTCGATTCCACGTCATGGTGAAATTGTGTGGTGACTGGATGATGGATTTCTCGCCGTAGTTGCGTTTGCCCGTTCTACCCGCCACGGGAGGGCGCGCAACGCGATGGTTTTGCGAGTGTCTGCCCTTTTGCTGATTGCGGTCGCGCTCGTGTCGTTGCGCTACTCTTCATATGTGGATGCTTCACCTCCTTCCCGTGGACACGATGACACCACCGTACAAGTTGTTGAAAAAGAACCTTTTTTTCAATGTGACTTTCTGCAGTCAAGGTTCCTTGCAGACGGCGTTGCAATTGAAGTGGGTGTGCAGCATATTGAGCACGTGTCAACGCCAGCTAGTTCTGTGCTCGATGATTTGAGGACTTTAGTGCGACTCAATCTTGGATGGGGAGAACTTTCGGTTTGGTCCAACAAGTCGAACGAAGTACTCATTCCATTCCCACTGATGAAAAGTGGAACTCATGGTCTGGCGTGCTATGTGTACGACTCCAAATCTGGCAAGCTGATGAGTAGTGAAGCACAGCCAGCAAGGTTTATCGAAATTGGCAGTCTTCCTGCAGCAAGCACCGCAAGTAGTGCTGTGCTGACATCGCTTCCACCAGTGTTCTCGTATTCTCTCATTGTCAATGGTGGTGCGGGTGGTGATGCATCGGGTCGCAGGGAAGAATGGTTTGAGATCGAAGCCACAAACGTCGACCGCACCATTGAGCGAGCTTGCCAAAAACTTGGACACTCAGTTTCTTCTGAATTCGGCATGGCCGTCAATAAAAGCATGCGTGAGTTTGTTCAGTCAGCCATGAGAACACGCCAAAATTTAGCTGTGCGGCTGACGGATGCTCGACGTCAGCTGTCTTCGGGTCAAGTGGGTCTGGTCAACGTTATTTTCGGTGCCGGCGGTCTCCAGCAAGAAAAGTGGATTTCCTCAGAGCAAAACTCGTGGAATCTGTTGAATCGACAAGATTTCGTTGATTACCTTGGGGAGCGACCCACCACGGCCACCTATCCCGTGCTTAGCGCACATAAAGACAGGGTTCCACATCTTGAGATTTCGCGGGCACTGGCCGAACATGTATGGGAGCATTTGTCGCTCGCCGATGCCATTCGCGCGGCAGAGCTCGTTCACGAGTTCATGGCAATTGGTGGTCGCCTGCGAGTCGCTGTTCCTGATTGGTGGCGCCCAGGCAACAACGCCAATGGAAGCTCAGCCATGCTCATAGATGACTTGAAGTTTGGTCACACGGTACAGTACAATGCTGACAGCCTGACAGCAATATTTCAGGCCGCTGGGTTTAAGGTCAAGCTCTTGGAATGCCATGGCCAAGATGGGATTGCGCGAACAACAGCCCCACGGGGAGGCCACGGAGCCACTGATTACTGGGATGAAGTTGAGGGTGGCTACATTGAACGCTGCAGCCGTCATGATGCGCGAGGTGCCTACTCGATCGTTCTTGACGCGGAAAAAGTAACGGATCATGCTAGTCGGACGACGCGAATCTCTGGAGCTCCTTTGCCCCCACTCGAGTTGTATCGGGTGGCTCACACTGCCACTCGGCAACAGAAACGGGACCTGCTCATTCAAAACCCTACCACCGGCAGTAATCTTGGGGAGTGGGGACAGGTTGTCGATGAGAGTATGCTCCTGGACGTCCGTCGTGGTTACAACGGTTTGATCACGAGAGAAGAAGTGAGGCATCTGACTCAACAGCCCAAGGTCCACATCCTGGCTCCTCAACCGAATTCTGTCATGTCTTTGGAGTGGAGTACCACTTCGACGTCAACGATCACTACCAAGTTCCAAATCCACACCATGTTGAGTTCCGATTCGAGAAATGGGTCCGAACTTCTATTTTGTTGGTCTGTCGATACTCTCGTGTTCGACGATGCAGCAGCCACAGAGCTGATGCCGCCACGATGCGCAGTGAAAGTAATTTCTACAACCACACCAGGCGCCCGCTGCGTCGGGGTCGGCAGCCATCAAGAAGTTTGCCGAGTCACCATGGGCGATGAAATTGTGCTTCCACCATTGACACCGGCCGCTGCAGCCAGGAGCACGCATTTTATCAGACTCACGTTGCAAGTGTTTGATGTTGTCCAGTAAGTTCGCACGTTGTGAGTCTATTTGGATGGCGACGCGTTCTGAGCTCATCTCGAAGTTATTGCTGTTGCAGCCCGCTGGAGCCCCTTTTTGTGCAACCCATCGATATCACTGTGCAGACGAATCAAAAAGCTGAATTTGAAATTGTCACGCCCACGTCGACGGAGTGGCTACCGTCCAGTGAAGGCTCTTCGTTTCAAGAGGGGTCCGGGACGCTGGATGTTTGCTTCTTCACAATGGTTCGTTCTTGACTTTCTGCAAATGAATATGTTTGCCAAATGCTGTTGTTGGTCAAGGAACATTTTGAGACATAATGTTTCGTGAACAACCCCACATTCAGTGGTGCAGCACACAAAACGCTTACTCTCAGCAATAGCACTGGCGCATAAACATGCAGCATTGCGCCGGTATCTTTGTTGCGATTCGCCACAAGATGAAGATTTTCTTTGTCGTCGTTGTTGAAGCATTCACTGGGTGGGAGGCGGGGGCTTTGAACCCACACTGGGCATATTCCTTTGGATCACTCCATGATGTCGACTAGCCAAATATGACCCATGGGACTATTGCATCGTGGGGAGCATCCGTGCAACCCATCGCGTAGTCCCTTGATGATTTCACCACGCTCGAGAAAGGTTTTCACGACTGAGAAGCTCGCAAGGGCTCCGATGTAGAGGTGTTTGCTCTTCGTGGACTTCTCCCCCGCCGCTCGCCGCCTGTCTCACCCATGTGGTGCTCAACGCGAACAGTGCGTATCGTCTTCAGAGATCGCTGGTTTGCATGTTGCCAAACACTTGTCCAGTGCCAAGCTGAGAGTGCCCGCCCTCAATATGCGAGTGGCGCAAGAGAATGCGCCGCTTGATGCTGTCCGGGGCGTACAACGTCGGCTGCTGTGGTACCGGTCGCAACGATCGAAACCAACGCAACCGCACGTCAAACCAAAACACACAAACACAAATACACTTGATTCTGACGACAGCATGCTCCGACGCTGTGATGCACTTGTGCTCACTTGTTCGAGATGCTGTTAATGATGGAAAACGATGCTGAACCCCACACAGGGGTCGTGATGCACCCGTCAACATACTTCATTGCACATGTTGCCCCTCTTTCGTGGGTAATCGTGCTCCATTTTGTGCAGGTGCTGAATGGAATGCCGTTTTTGACATACCACATTGAAATGATGGAGCGTTTACGAGCCGGTGAGTTAATTTGAATGGTTGCGGCGACATGCGTCCGTGGTATTGATGCGTACGACGTTGTAGGCATCGACAAGACTGCGCCACACGACATCGGACAGCTCGGCGTTGCAGGTATCGGGTGGGAATGGCACATTGTGGAAGGAGTCGCTTCAAAACGAGCAAACGCTGCACAGCCGTGAGTGCCGTCCTCATGCGGCCCAAAGCATTTGTGCCGGATCTCTGATCCAACATTCTCCAATGTCAAGTTCTCTGATCCGAAATTTTCTTGTCGAGCAGGTATTCTGAGAAGAAGATTCCAACCGAATTTCACACCTCCGCTGGGTGGGTTGACCGATGTAGCATTGTTCAATGTCGATTGAGCGCAGCTGATGACTCTGTGTCCTCAAAATTGCTTTGCAATTCCGCAGACGATCCATCGATGGGACAGCTGAGTACATTGACAGGCTTGAAGTTGAGTACGAAGGACGAGTTCATGTTCACCGCCAGTGCGTAGTTTGTGCGTGACTTTCTTGAATGCGTAGCGGCATGTTGTTTATGACCTATCCAATCGCTACGTAGCCCCAGTGGTCAAGAGTTTTGGACGGACAAGTTGGAGATGTGCAATGTGGTATGGCATACGCACGCGCCCAGTGTTGACCGACGAGCACGTGGGTGACTGTGCGCTGCGGTTGGTAGGTGTTGGCGGCCCTGGAAAACAGAAACTGTTTATTGATCGAAATTGATGCAGACGAGCTATGGTGGCCTTCGCAGGTGATGACTTTGTCGATTGTCGTTGCTGTGATCTTTAAGCAACCCCATCACTGAATACCAAACTACGTGTCTGTGTGTACATGTGCCAAGATCCGATCGTTGAGGCATCAGTTCCTCTTCACTGGGCCGCACAAAACAAACTCTGACTTTGAAATCATACCACGAAGTGGCGCGGCAGTGATCTCAAGAGTGTCCACTGCTCACTTCTCACAGTTTGGAGCCAGCTGCGGGTAAGTATTTGGCGTTTCCGATCTATTTTTGAGTGACGTTTTGCCTTACACCGGCCTTTCTGTGTGTCTTCAGATATACGGACTGTCACTTCATGATTGCACCGCAAATGGAAATGGTGACACCCGGTGGATACGGGCATAATTATCAATACGAGTGGTGAGTGCACCAATCATCGAGAACTTTGTGATGCATCATCTAAACTCTCCGTCTCCTTAGGCTTCGAGCTTGGCGACTTCGCGCTGGGCGTGGCGCACATTGGATATCACACGCACCGCCTGCGATGGTGGAGCGACGCTGGATACAGAAAAGTATCCCCGGGTCTGAACAGAACGTCCAGGGTCAATGGATCGTTCTGCAAAATCGCGATGCCAATTCCCACAATACTTGCTTCAGTCAAGACGAAATGATTTCAGCAGGGATTGGTTTTACACATTTTGCGTATGCGTTAGAGTCGCAAGTAGCCTTTAAGGAGCATTTTTACGGTTACAATGCGGCCCGTCAGCAATGGCTGGATATGCAGCGACAAGCTGGAGGTGGAGAGCCCAGCAACGGAGACGCGGGTACTATCAAACATCAACATCAGCAAATTGAGGTCCACGACTATTTGGAGTGGGTTCCAGCTGGTTCATTTGCGAAAAGTCGCTCCCAAAATGGTTATTTAGGTAAGGCGATTGTGTTGCTATGCAGTTGATGGTCCCGTTCGGCAATCATCGATGTACTTACTTGCCAGGAAACATTCCGTCTCTTCCGCTTGTTCTCGGTGATTACTCATCTTGGTCATCGGGCAAGAACCCGACCGACACGAGACATGACCCAAATCGAAGTCGACCGGTAGTTGTGATTGATGGAGCAATTTGGCAGCTTCAACGACGGACTCTCGGAATATCTCGCGTCTGGATTGATTTGCTTCGAGAATTGGTCCCGTCTCTTCTCCGGTTCGTCTTTGTTATGGACAGTTGTGTAAATGCAGTCCACTGTCTAAGCTGTGTTGGATGATGGTTGCAGACGAGACATTGACGTGGTCTTACTGCAACGTGCTGGCTCTGCGAGCGGTCTCGCAGCCCACGGGAAACGCCTACATGACATTTTGGGCCCAGCACGATCCTTGCTGGCCTCACAACCATTTGACGACAGCCGAGGCGTCCACGACTTGTTGATGCAGTCGGAGCGCGTCAAAGTTGTGTCAGTGCCTCCTTACACGTCCGGTGGGCTTTTGGAAACAGATGACCAAATATTGTGGAAAATTTGTGAGGTATCAGTTTGCGTTGGTGATTTCGTTTGCTTGTGTTTGCCTCAACTGAGGGATTGAATCTGACGTGACAGGACTTGAAGGCTTCAATTTTCATTTCGACATTTTATACGCGGGTTGCCAATGACAACGGAGCTAGACCCTCGTGGCTGCGACAGATTTTATTAGTGCACGACATGCTGCCAGAGCTATTCGACTGGGACCTGTCGGACCATCAGTACGATCACGTCATTCAAACCTGGTGATGTGATGTTTGTTGCCGCTGATTCATGCCTTTTGTCCAGGTGGCAGCGAAAGCATCGTGCCTTGTCTTTGGCGTCCGTTGTGGTCACAGTGTCAAGAAACACGAAAGCTGACCTGCTGCGTATTGTGGAAGGTGGGGGAGTTGTGCTAAACAACACCGCACCGATTGCTGTCGTCCCCAACCAATACTCACCTCACCGTTTCTTCCGAACAACGCCACAAAGTGTTGCCGACTTCCGCCAGGTGTGTAGATGCTCGCCATGTCGTTGTACCGGGTTGCAAACACTTTACTCTGAGTGCATGAATACAACAGAAACACCTGTCTGGCACACTTAAGCCTTACGTATTAATGGTGGGCAATCGCGCAGGGTACAAGGGCGGACAGTCCCTCTTCGACGAGTTCGCTGCCTCTCCACACCTGCGGGTGAGCGTTCCGCCAAGAAGCGATTTTTCGTTTGGTGTCACTGCAAATGGTATGAACTAATCAGTTGATGGTCGCAATTGTGCCTGTAGGCTGAGTACGCCATTGTACTGATTGGTGGATCCTCCGAGTTTAGTGACCAAGAATTGAGGGTTTGTACGGCATCGTATTGTCTCATGCGCTCCAGATATTGATTGTGTGGTTGGCTCTTAGTCACTCAAAGGCGTGGACGTGTACTACGTCGTGTTGGAGGATGACGAATTGCGAGTTGCGTACACTGGCGCCCATGCTCTCATGTACCTATCGATATACGAAGGTTTCGGGTTACCCATTATCGAGGTTCGGTCAAGATTGTGCGCTCGATGTGGTTCTGCATTGAAACTCATTGTATTGAACTTCACGTGCAATTTCAATGTGTAGGCAATGGCATGCAGCTGCCCTGTTATCTCTTGGAAAGGGACTGCCTCTTTGGGCAATAGGCTGTATCCGCCAGCTGTTGGAGCACTCTCGTCGGGTGCAATAGAAGAAGTTGGTGGCGATGCCATTGTCTGGGCACCCATGCAACGAGGTGCCCTGGCGGAAGCAATTGTTCAGCTCAACGACCGGAGTGCAAACAGGTGACACAATGTTCACTTGCTGTGTCGGCACCATGTCTTGCCTCTTAGCGGGTTGCTATTGTTTATGAATGTAGTTTGCGAGCAGCAACCGTTGTCAAGGGATTAAAGCGCGCACGACAGTTCAACAACTGGACGGCAGCTGCTAACACATGGGCTGATATCGTTCAAAGCACATTTTCAACTACAACATTGTAAACTATTGTTCACGAAGTGACGACACGGAACTTGAACCACACCACGTACTCTATATTATACACTCATTCGCTTATATTATACTCTTTTGTCGTTCAAATTCGCGTGCTTGGACTTGTCCACACTCGCTTCACCCTCATGTACTGTTTTGTGAACAGGAAGGGGTGGTGCATTCTTGAGGTTTGCTGACGGGAGCTCAGGAAGATTACCGCTCCGAGATAATGAAGGAAGGTTAATTTTTTGCGACCGTTTTGGCATCTGCAGCAGGGTTTGCGTCAAAGTCTTGGCGGAGTCTGCGCCAGCGTTTTGCTGCTTCTTCTTTTGCGCCGAGGCAATTGTTGCTATGTTGTCGACTGCGATGCTACGGCGCCGTGCGTGGGAACGAATTGCCTTGACGAGTTCTTGGAAGTCGTGCCATTCCGCGGAGGAAGATCCCGATGCCACAAATATGCGTTTCAACTCAGCATGGCCTAAAAGCGTGTTGATAAACGACAAGGCATTAACAGCCTCTGCACTGTCCCGATCTAATTCCAGAATGTTGCGACAAAACGTGTTGACGAAAAGGGCCAAAGTTTGCGAATATCTTCTCGCTGTCGGCCCGACCCTGAAAGGCTGTGTCTTCATATTTCGACCGGATTGTCTGGGCGAGACTCTCTTGTTGGGTTCCGCGTCATGGTCACTGTCGCTGTCCTCGTCAGCAGCATATGCGTCGGCACTGCCTTCATCGTCACTGCTGTCACTATCAATATCTGTGGTAGCCGCTGCCTCCAAAGCCTTCACAAAGTTAACAGATTTGCTTTATGACAGGCTTGTATATTGAGAGCATTATCGTCTGGTGACGTACCAGGTCTGTGAGTGGGAGTAACAATGCAACCCACGGAACAACATCTGCCCATTCCCGATTCTTCGCATCTGGTCCTCGGACAACGGGCACCGCAAGTGCTTGTCGAACGGCAGCTGCGTTCGTGAAAACGTTGAGATAAATAACGATGCATTTGCTCAACGTGGCAATACACTGTGCAACCACGGCGCCACCGCGAACCAATCCGGTCTGACTCGGATCTCTTGCAGCGCGGAGTACACGTTCTTGAGCTGAAGAGCCAGAATCGGCTTTGCGCAGGTGATATATGCCAAACGTGTGGATTGCAGTTGCAGCCAAGTGAACAGCAGCTAGTCCCTGATATGCCACAACACACATGATGCGATGAAGTCCCCACATGCACAAAACGACGTCACCGAGCAGCATCGAACTTACGCGGTCATACATGAAGTGTTGAATGTCTTGTTGCCTCGTCACACTTGGAACAGAGAGGCAACCGCTGAAAGATAACAGAACATCCTGCGTCCTGTCCACCACTCGAGTCAAGCTATTGACATCATCAGCACAGCCGCGTAGATTCTGTAATCTCTCCGGTTCTCCGTCACTCTCTCCATCGCTGTTGCAATGTTTGCGTAACAGACTCGAAGACGAACGAACAATCTGATGAACTACTTCTAATGGGTGGCTTGAGTGCCTATACACAACACCAACTCATAAGCACACCCTTCAACAAGTTCACAACAGTCGTGATTTAGACCGAACCTCATGAAGTCGAGGATGGCCACTCTTTGCAGAGTTCGGAAAGCAAGAAATCCTTGAAACATCCTCAACAGGGCATCATGCACGAGTGCAATCCGCGTAGAAAGCGTTACAGGAGAGTTCTCCACACGTTCAGCAATGTCGTCCACTGAGTTGTTCAGAGAAAAGTGATCAATGACAGCTGCCGTGTTCTCATGGGAAGATCCCGGGCACGACGTTAGCGCTTCGTAGAAAAAGAAATGAAATGCTGTGTAGATGGGATCAACAACAAGTAGATCAGTACAATGGATGCACTGATGCGAACATTTGCAGAAATCTTTCGCACCAGGCATGTTGTCAATAAGTCCGGCGTTCCGGTGAGCCTTTCCGTCCTCTGATACTGTCGACGGTGGTGGCTTGCTTGACTCCAGAAAGAAGACGTCGAGCGGCTTGGATGAAGCCCCGGCGAGAGCTGCAGCACAATCCACAAGTTCCAGGAGCAGTAGCACTGCGGCCGTGTGCAGCGTTGGATGATGAGGCGAGTACACCGCCTGAAGGAAAGACAACCATGAGTTCATACGACAGTGTGGACGAAGCCGCCGAGTATTTTAGCTCACGCACCGAGTGTAAGGCAGCGAATCGCACTTCACCGTTCTGGGTGGACGGCAAGAGCAACCCTACACACAAGTCGTCGAGTATCAGCACCGCTTCTGTCGATAGCACGGCTGTCATGAAAAACATGTACGAACGAACCTTGGGCAACTTTGCTAATGGTACTTCCTAATGCCGTGGCCTCGTCGAAGCTGCAAGTTGGCGAATTTGCCGCACTTTGAGCTTGTCTGGCGGAAGCGGCGTTTCTAATGTCTCTTGCCTGTTGAATTGTAGTGCCGGCACGCGTGATGAGGTGTGTCCTGTAATGTTGCGCAACCTTTAACAACAGGTGCCAACCTTTTGAAATAAACCACGTCGACTTTCTTGGTACGCTCTCCCAAAGTCACTGACATTGCCCCAGTCTAAGAAAACGTGTCCGCAACCCGCCACCGTTCCATCGGCGACGCGAGAAGCAAGTTGACTGCCAGTCGACGCTAACACGGGCCGAGGGGCACTCGGTACCGACGCAGGCGATGTCCTAATTGGCAGCACATACCATAGCGTTGACGAGGGCTTGTGTAGCGCTGCAGGTGAACAACGTAAAGAACTCACATGCGAACGAAACACCGCTGCATGCGAGCGGTCTCTGCGTTTTCAGACGAAGGTGGGACGAAAGTAATGTTGGCCTTCTTGATGCTAAGAACAACTGGCTTGGTGGCAGTGGCTCCGGCACGTTGTGACTTGGCCTTCGATTTGTCAAGGGTAGGAGCGTCATCATCTTCGTCGTTCGGTTCGTGGTGTGCAAAAAGTTTGACACCCCAACGCGGTGTGGTGGAGTCGAACTTGAATGTGGTGAGGCGGCCCTTCTGCCCGTTGTACTTGGTTGCACTTTCAGATTGCAATCCCGCCACCGTGACCGTGTCTCCTTTTTGATATACCTACAAAGAGACAAGAACACACAGATGGGGTGCTGTGGACGAGTGAATCCGTTTGCATTTGTCTGAAACTTAATCCGTACCCAAGAACTAGCGATTTTGGACAACGCGATAAATCCACGTTTGAGGAAGAGCATTGCCCTTACTGTCATCGTCTGGGCGTGGTATGTCACAAATATGAGCGAGGACACAAATGCGCCGGAACAACGAATCAGCATCAACGATAGTGAAGAAGGATCGTCGTACCCATGCACTTTCTTCGTATTTTAGCAACTCTGCTGAAGAGCAGGCCAGTTGAGTCTCATCTAATTGCGGAGGACCATCTTTGGCACGATACAGTCGGCTTTGTTGTTGTAACTGATCTTGACGGCGTCGCTCGCGGCGAGCTGCCTTGAGTCCGTCCATACCTTCGATTGCAGAAGTGACGAAATCTCCGCGGGCGAAAGCCTAGCACGCCATCCAAGACTTTGATTATTCATTTGCTCAAGTGGATGCATGGAAGGTGATAGTTTGCAGAGTCTCACAAACAAACACTTCACAACGAGAAACACAAACCAGTTTTGCAGCGAGCACATGTATGTCCATGGTCGCAAGCGCCACCTCAGGTGGCAGTTCATCTTCAGGAGCAGCAGAATCCTCTTTCGATCTCAGTTGCTGCTTTTCACGCTCAATTTCCGTGGCTATCTTCCGGAATTTTTCCACGCGGGCCAAACCTTGGGCAATAAACTTGGAATGAACGTATGCCAGTGACCGGAGGGAAAGAGTTTTTGTTGTTGCGCTTGACCAAGAGCTTGGAGAATCCGCTTCAGGCTCCGGCATTCTATTGACGGGAAAGTCCATTTTCTCAATGTCGCCGAAAAACTTGTTGGAGTACGTACAAAGGTAGTGTTGAACAGGTGAGCTAACGGGTGTGACAACTTCGAGTGCATCGCTCTTGCAAAACTCTTTCTTGAGAAAGCTCTCCCAAAGTGTTGCTGCCTTGTCTCGGAGTTTAAGGAGTCGGGTCTCTCTCTCCCTGAAAATGGCGGTGTGCTTTCCCGCGGCTTGCATGGAGGCTCGCGCCTTTGCCAATGCCTCTAGTACTGCTGGCGATGGCGAACTGTTACCGCCAGAACTCTTCGCTTCACGAGCTGCTCTATTTTTTGCCTGCTGTTCGAGCATTGCTCGCACATCATGTTCCATATCGTCCGGAAGAGGTTCACTATCGTCGCTCATCTCAGGCAGTTGTGGTTGCCCGGAGACGAGCGTTGCGGTGTCCGTCGCAGGACTTGGTGAAGAACCACCAATTGCCGTTGGTGCCGGTGCAGGCCCCTTCCGCGCGGCGGTCTGCTGCTTCAGCATCGCCAAAACATCTCGTTCGAGATTGGCAGTGTCGACGTTTGAATCAAGTGCACCACCGGTCCCGAAGGGGTCCTGGGCCCGGCGAGTCATGTCCTTCAGCAATTGATCGAAAAGGGACATTTTTGCAGCGTATGACGGAACCGCCAAACTAACTATACACGCTTGTGTCGGAGGACCCAAGCCGACGTGCCAGCCAGGGACCACAGAGAAAGCCAATCTCTTTGCTGTCGCGCGTTCGGGCGCTCGCGCGTTCGGGCGCGACGCGACCTGGTCCAAAAATCTTTTCCAAATGGCACAAGCAGCTTTGAGCTGTTAAAGCAAATCGATATCCCTCTTCACGGACCTGATTCCGTGTTGACGACCGTTGACACTTAATCCTGCGTTCCAGACACACACTGGTCCCCTGCCTATTCAAAAAGGCTCGTCTCCGCCGCGCACGGGTCGTGTTGAAACCGACGACTTAACTCCGTGGGCATGCATGCACCATGCACCTCAGCCTCCCCATCCACGCACCAATCTCGACGACACATCTTTTTCTTTCTCGTCCACCATTACTGACATAACTCCAACCTCGTAAATAAGCAAGCCGCCATAGTAGTAGCCCTCCGTCCACCACCACCAACCACCACCACAGACCACAGACGACTTACTTCATTCATCATCGTCGTTCGTTGTTCGTTGTCGTCGTCGTCGTCGCCAACGCTCAAAACGAAACTCAAACTTCCGTCGTTCGTTTGTCGTTCGTCGTTCGTCGTTCGTCGTTCGTCGTCGTCCATCAAAACGTCGATTTTTCGATTTCCGATTTTTCGACGTTTCCGATTCTCCGATTTTTCGACGTTTCTGATTCTTCGTTTTTCGACGTTGCCGTCTTGCAACCTGTTTTCTTTCGTTGACGTTTGCCTCAATTTTTTCCTTTTTGATTCACTGAACCACAGTGATGCCTTTTTGCGAAAACTACTGAAGCAACAAAAACCGAAAACCACACTCACCGACGAACGCCATTATATCTGCATTTGACATTACCCTGTTTTATCACACCCACCTTTCTATTGAACCGTATAATTCACAGTTATAGATACATACAGTCAAGGTGGGTGTGAAGGAGTGAGTGGGTGTGCAGTGTGCATGAATGTGTGTATGTGGCATTAATATAGAGCATGTGTGGGTGATGGAGACAGTGTCAAACTCAGTGGGCGAAAGCCCGCCGATTTTCAGCGCCTCTCGAGGTGCCGATTAGCTCAGTTGGTCAGAGCGTCCGCCTAATAAGCGGAAGGTCATGGGTTCAAGCCCCATATTGGCAACATCACTTCTTTTTTTTTTCTTCCCCTTGCCGTTCCCCTCCTTCGACCTACCTACCTCCCCTCCCTTGCTTCCGTTCCTTTCTGCTGTGCTCTTTGATTGATGCGTGCGATCGACGGACGACACAGTGCATTTGGTATTTAGTATTTGGTTGCGATCTTGCGATTGTTTGATGTTGGGTATGGTGGTCTTTGTGACACATTATTTGAGGGTGTTTGGATGATATGGCATAGCGTGGTGTTCAACAAGCCCCACCACGATGGCGACACTACTTGTTCTTTTGTGTTAACCCTTTATGCTTCCGTATTTCGTTGCGATCATGTGGACATTATCTGGTTCTTGCTCTGGTTTCGGTCTCGACGCATAGATTTTATGGATTTAATCAAGTCGTATCTATGTGTTCTAGCTAGGCACTCAGTTCTGTCGATAAATAAGCATTTCCCCGATCTCGTCTGTCATTATCAGTCGTTGTATCTCCGGACTTCTCTCCGTCTTCGTCAGTCAACATGTAACTGTTGTCGGTCGGATCGCCTCCAAAATTTGTTGACACTAGCACGATCCGATGCTCGCGTTTGGTTGCTTCGTCGCAGTTGTTTTCCCTATTCTATGTTCCTTTCGACACCGTTCTTAATGCTCCGTCCTTCTCACGCTGCTGAGAGGTCGGACACAAGACAAGCAGACACGACGCAGCCCGTGCTTTAACGATTCATTCTAGACGTTGGACCAGCCGGCAGCGCTCCTGTTTTCCCATCCTCCGACTCGTCGTCGCTGTCACTGTCACGGGAGACAACTAGTCCAAAATCCACAATGTCAATGTTGTCATGAAACTCTACCTCTCTGATCATTTGGCAAAGTAGACAGCATGGCACGAAAGAACACACGAGATAGTCTTCTAGACATGTGCCTTCAATGGTGTACTTTTCTCGGATTAATTGGCGACGCCATCCCAACAGCAGGAAGCCAAATCCAAGAGGAATTGATAGGCACCAAAATATGCAATGTCCATCAAGTGCGTGGGCCTGCACTCGTCCATAGTGGCAGCAAATGCACCACAGCCGCCGACAGGCCGGGCCAAAAGTGAGCCCCTTGTCCGACGTGCCCGGGCCACACCAGTCACAGAGCGTTAGCGCCCAAGGAGACCGCTGTTCCTCTTCGTCTTCGACGTCGTCGGTACCTACTTTCGCACGGGGAGGTGCAGATTCCATGGCTCGTTGCTTAAGTTTGGTCCACATAGATACCTTTTTCTTGACCACCGGCTGCTCCGCCGGGGCAACAGCGACCTCCGCCATTGTTCTTCAGTGATTGTTCAATGCGTGATGCGGACGGATCTCACTCCGCTGTTCACAATTTCTGCGACAAAGCATTTGACATCGACATGAACAATGAACAAGTGGATCCTTAAATGACGTTCTTCATCATTGCAACGCGACACTTCTGGCTGGAGTTCTGTGCGGTTTCAACTGAACGACGGACGCCCAGACCGGAGAACATCTATCTTAACGCTGCTGCGCCATCACAAGCAAGCCTAGTTGGTCTTTATGGGTCCAGTTGTTTGTTTGACAATAAAATTGTGCCGTATTCTGGTTGTATTTTCTATTTTCTCAATCCCGTTTATCAAGTCAGTGCTCGCCCGGTTCGACCGAATTCGGTGACCAAGTCCATTATTTCAAACCTCCATCCACACAAGCACACTACTCATTGATTGATTCACTGCCTCGTATGCGCGCCCCATCCACTCACATCCACTGCGTCCCGCGACTCCTTCCCAATATCCTCGGTTACTTTCACCATCCGGCAGCCAACTTTGC
>ENA-OWNT01001675-OWNT01001675.1-seawater-metagenome-genome-assembly--contig:-NODE-1675-length-26592-cov-12.404639_pt1 | contig 26592 bp, 16 predicted proteins | sample MGYA00238136_ERZ651165 | MGnify/ENA primary metagenome ERZ651165 (study PRJEB26861, sample SAMN08777766) | seawater metagenome | isolation source: coastal seawater | place: USA: Florida | collected...
GCAATGTTGGGCACCACCTGGATGGCCGACGCCCCCGAGCCCACCACGCCCACCCGCTTGCCCACGAGGTCGATGGATGGGTCCCAGCGCGCCGAGTGCATGGTGGGCCCGGCGAAGCGGTCGATGCCCGGCAGCTGCGGGGTGTGCGGGATGCGGAGCGGTCCGAGTCCGCCGATGAGGAAGCGGCCCTCGAAGCGGCGTCCGTCCTTGCAGAACACCGTCCAGCGCGCCGTCTTGGCGTCGAACTCGGCGCGCTCACAGTCCGCTCCGGTGCGGAGCAGGGAGTCGAGCGTGAAGTGGCTGCGGACGCCTTCCAAGTACGCCTGAATCTCGGGCTGGCGCGAGTAGTGGTGCGACCAGTCGGGGTTGAGGTGGAAGGAGTACGAGTACAGGTGGCTGGGGATGTCGCAGGCGCAGCCCGGGTAGGTGTTGTCGCGCCAGGTGCCACCCACCGTGGACGCCCGCTCGAGGATGAGCACATCGCGGATGCCCGCCTCGCGCAGCTTGATGGCGGCGCCCATGCCGGCAAAGCCCGCGCCGATGATGAGGACGGTGGCGTGCTCGACGGGGGGCTGCACAGGCTCGGACATCGTGGTCCTCCGGCCGAAGGTTGGGCCCCACGTACCGGCCGGTGGCGGATTGCGCATGGTCCCGGCACAGGCCGTCGTCCACCCCTCGGTCGAGTGGGATGGGCATCTGCCCGACACCCGGGGACTGCCCCCCCCACCATTCCAGCGCCAACCAGACAGATCCGACGCACCGGTCGAAGCCCCCCACCGGGCCGCAGCCGACGCGATTTCCGGACACGAGCCACATGCCCCGCGTGGCCTCGACACCGACCGAGCCGTTGTCGCCCCGGGGTAGCCTTTGACCTTCAGATTTCCGGGACCCACCCGAGAAGCCACTCCTCTGACGTTCGCCCCGGCGAGGCCCCCTCACGATGTCCGCACCCTCCGACCTCGAAGCGCTCGAAGCGCGCATCGAAACTCTGGAGCGAGAGCTCGAGCGGTCACGGCAGCAGCACAGCGCCATGGTGGAGCAGATGGGGTCGTGCGTGGCGGTCTACGAGGTGGTGGACGACGCCGACGACTTCATCTTCCGCAGCTTCAACCGTGCCGCGGAACGGGCCGAGAAGATGACCCGCGACAGCCTGCTGGGGAAGCGGGTCACCGAGGTCTTCCCGGGCATTCGCGACATGGGCCTGTTCTCCGTGTTCCAGCGGGTGGCGCGCACCGGGAAGCCCGAGTCGTACCCCCTGTGCTTCTACCAGGACGACCGCATCGCAGGCTGGCGCGAAAACCACGTCTACCGCCTGCCATCGGGAGAGCTGGTCGCCGTCTACGACGACCTCACCGAACAGAAGCGAGCCGAGGAGGCCCTGCGGCTGGAGCGCGACCGGCTGCGTCAGGTCTTCGACTCCACCATCGTCGCGGTCGTCGTGACCGACCCCACCGGCAAGGTCGCCTACGCCAGCCCCCGCGCCAGCGCGATGCTCTGCCTGCCCCGCGACCGCATCGAAGGCCTCACCCTCGACGCCGAGACGCTCGCCCTCACCCACCTCGACGGCCGCCCGGTGCTGGCCAGCGAGCACCCCCTCGCCCAGGTCAAGAGGCTCGGAAAGACCCTCGGCGACGGCGTCTTCCGGTACCACGACCTCACCGGCGACCGCCGCCTGCTCCGCATCGCAGCAGCCCCCGTGGTCGACGACACCGGCACCGTCAGCGAGTTCGTCTTCACCTTCGACGACGTCACCGAAGCCCACCGCCGGCGAGCCGAGCTGGAGCGGGCCGAGCGCAACCTGAGCCACGCCCAGCGCCTGGGCGCCGTGGGCAGCTGGGAAGTCCGCCCCAGCACCGACGGCCAGTGGTGGTCCGAAGAGATGTTCCGGCTGCATGGCCTCGACGCCCGCCGCGACGACCCCGACGTCAACCGCCTGCTGGAGCGGGTCTTCCCCAGCGACCGCGAAGCCTACCTCCAGTTCCTCCACCGGCTCCGGAGCCGTCCCGGCCGCTACGCCACCGAATACCGCGTGCGCTCCGACCTCGGCCCACCCCGCATCCTCCGCGCCTTCGGGCACCACGAGTCCGCCCCCGGCGGTCGTCCCTCCGGCCACATCGTGGGCTTCGTCCAAGACGTCACCGAGCAACGCTCCGCCGATGAAGCCCAGCGCACCGCCCGTCTCGCCGCCGAGTCGGCCAACCGCGCCAAGTCCGAGTTCCTCGCGGTCATGAGCCACGAGCTGCGCACCCCCCTCAACGCGGTCCGCGGCTTCGCCGAGCTCATCCAGACCACCGCCACCAACGACCGCACCCGCGCCTACGCCCGCTACATCGTGCAAGGCGCCGACAACCTCACGGCCATCATCCAGGACATCCTCGACATCTCGTCCATCGAGGCCGGCCAGCTCCACCTCGACGACGAACCCTTCGCCCCGTGGGGCATCGTGGGCGAGGTCACCCGCACCGTGATGCCGCGGGCCACCGAAGGTGCCCTCACCCTCGTGTCCGACGTCGCCGTCGACGTTCCGCCCTTCATCCGCGGCGACCCCCAGCGCATCCGCCAGATCCTGCTCAACCTGGTCGGCAACGCCATCAAGTTCACCGAACGTGGCGCGGTCACCCTGCGCGTGAACACCACCGTCCACCGCAACAAGCCTGCTTTGTGCTGGACCGTCGAAGACACCGGCATCGGCATCCCCGAGTCCAAGCTGCCCCACATCTTCGATGCGTTCACGCAGGTCGACTCGTCGCTCACCCGCCGGTACGAAGGCGTGGGCCTGGGCCTGTCCATCTCCAAGCGCCTCGCCGAGCTGATGGGCGGCATCATCGAGGTTGAGAGCACCGTCGACGAAGGCTCCACCTTCCGGCTGGTCCTCCCCTACGAACACGCGCCCGGCTTCGAGCCCATGGCCGAAGAGGTCACCCCCACCCCCAGCCAGCGCCTGATTCCGGTGGACGCCGCACAGAAGGAACGCACCATCCTGGTGGTGGAAGACGACCCCATCAACACCGCGCTCATCGTGGAAGTGCTGAAGAAGCTCCCCATCGAGGTCACGCTCACCTCGAACGGGGCTGCGGCGGTGGAGAAGGTCCGGGATGGCGCCTACGACGCCGTTCTCATGGACGTCCAGCTGCCGGGGATGAACGGCCTCGAGGCCACCCGCACCATCCGGCGCTTCCAGTCGGCCGACCACCACCCGGTCATCATCGGCATCTCGGCCCACGCCCTCGACCACCACCGCGCCGAGGCGATGGCGGCCGGGATGGACCTCTACATGCCGAAGCCCATCCTCCCGAGCGTGCTCCTCCGAGAGCTGCGGGTGCGTCTCGGGCTGCCCTGACGGTCAGTCATCCAGCCAGGCAGTGGCTTCGGTCCGAGCGGTGCGCACCCGCGTCACCACGCCGTCGGAGGCATCCAACGAGTCCTGGAACTCGGAGTAGCTGCGCAGGTGCGTGTAGGGCGCGGACTCTTGGGCCACCGCATCCGCAATCTGCGCCTGGATGGCTTCGGCACGCGCGCGGACGCCGTCTTCGGTGAACACGGTGTCCATCAGGTCGATGAGGTGTTCCTCGTAGCGGGCCATGTAGACGGGGTCGGCGGCGACGTGGTGGATGAGGGGCCACTCTTCCGACACCTCTTCCATGCCGAAGGTGACGAGGTCTCGCTTGCCGTTGGTGAGCAGGGCCTCATTGAAGTCCCACGGAATCCACACCAGCCGACCGTCGAGCGCTGGGTCGCCGTACAGGTAGTAGTTGTGGGTCATGTTGCCGTAGCTGTCCCAATTCCCGATGAGGTTGTTCATCGCGAGGTACCGCAGCCAGGCATCCACATCGAAGGTGGCTTCGAGGTTGGCCCGCCAGGTCTCGGCGTCGGAGCGGTCGGCGTTCAGAGCGTCGACAAAGGCGTAGACATCCGACCAGTCGGCGTCGTCTTCGTTGGTCTTCTTCTCGTAGTCTTCGGTGTCGACGGAGGAGAGCGTGGCCGAGTCGCCGTCGGGCTTGTAGGCGTTGCCGCTGTCGTCTTCGAACCAGGAGTCGAGCAGCTCGCCCGAGGGATCTTCGAAGGCCGCGTACACGCCCCAGTAGACCGGACCGTCGCCGTAGTCGACGTACACAGCCATCATGCCCCCGGCCGCAGCCGGCACGCCCGCCGCCCGGAAGAGGTCGGAGGTGAGCTTGTCGCGGATGAGGGATTCGTCTTCGAAGGCGCTGGAGAACTTCAGCTCCTTGAAGCCGTGGAAGCGCTGGTTGTCGACCTCGGGGACGTCGTCTTCGAACTGGTCGAACTCGAGGCGGAACGGCAGCTTTTCGGTGCCCTGTGACCACGCGATGGTGAGCGAGGAGTTGCCCTTGTGGCGCATGCCCACGTAGGGCCAGGTGCGGCCGTCGAAAGACACGGTGACCGGCACATACATGGGGTTTTCGGCGAGGTCGACGCCTCCGCTCGGGCGGTCGCCGGGCTCGCCCAGGAGGTCCACGAGGTTGTCGCGCATGGCCTCGTAGTCGTCGGGACAGATGGTGATGTCGAGACGCGGCAGCGCTTCTTGGCCGAAGACGGTCTCGTAGTCGCCGTCCACACCCTTTGCGTGGGTGGCGTCGGAGTAGCCTTCGGCGGTGAGGCTCTGACACCAGTCGGTGGACGGTGCCTCGCCCGTGTCGTCTGTTTCACCTGAGTCGCGGGGGTTGTCGGTGTCGTCGGTGGTGCCCGTGGTGCCGGTGGTCTCGGCCTCGGTACCGGACTTCTCGTCGGAGCTCGAGCAAGCGGCCAGGCCAAGCAAGGCAACCAGCATCAAGGGGGTTCGGTTCGCAGTCATGAACGCTCCAGTGACGCTGGTTCCAACGTCAGGAGGGCGTGAGGTGTGCCACATCGTCTGCGAATGTACCGGGGCACGCGTCAACGGCAGCCTGCCAGGGGTCTTTTGCACCGCGAATGGGCTCAAACGTGAACGGGAGCAGCAAGCGGGTGGTCCATTCCTCGGGCGGGCTCTGCGTGACCAGCTGGTGCAGAATGCGCACGGCCACGGGATACCAGCGAGCCGCCTCCCCTTCCCAGCGCACCTGCACCCGCCGCATTCCATCGGGCTCGCCTGCGCGGATGAACGCCGTCTCTTCCCGAAGGATCTGCTCGAAGAGGTCGCGCGACACCCGGCCGTGGTGCACCTCGGCCCACAGCTCCCACCGCGAGCGCTCGGTGGTGGCGAGGTCGTCCATGATGCGCACGAACACGGACTCTCCGTCGGCGGTCTTCAGTGCGGCGGGCAGGGCCACACACCCGACTCCCGACAGCCAGCCCGCCAGGTACTGCAGCGCCTGAAAGACGTTGTAGCGGACCTCTTCGGGGTCGTGGTTGGCGATGACGGGCGAGGGGTCGAGGTCGGCGGCGAGCAGGCTGCGTTGGTGGTCGGGGTCGTCGGGCGACAGAGGCGTGGCGTCGGGCGTGTGGATGAAGGTGAGCACACGGGCATGCTCGGTGGGGTCGGGCACCAGGGCGACCACCAGCTTGGCGAGCGAGAGGTCGGTGGAGTCGGCGAGCCACCGGCGGATGGCTTCGACCAGAGCCAGGGCCGGGCGCACGAAGTCGGGATGGGCCACCCAGAAGCCGTCGAGGCCACGCCGCAGCTGGGTGACGACGTCGCGGATGAAGCCCACCATCGCCACAGTCTGGGAGCGGTCGTCGCCCGGAATCGGCAGCACACCGTACATCCCGCCGATGGCGAGCCCACCGATGGCGTTCATCTCGCCGGCGAGGCGCAGGTGCGACGCCTGGATGTGGCGGATGACGATGTCGGGGTCGGCCTTGACGGGAATGCGGTAGGTGGGGTCGTGCTGGAACAGGCGGGCGGCCGACGCGAGGTAGTCGTGCCAGCCCAGGCTGCCGCCGAGGAAGTGGGGGCCCAGCGCCACGGCCATCTCGCGGATGCGGAAGATGGCGCGGGGGTTCTCGAAGACGCACAGCACCTGGACGACGGCGGGGGAGGCGGTGGGGTCGGCGGCGCGGACGGCGGTGTCGGTGGTCTCGATGAGGTGCCGGAGGTAGGCGGCCTCTTCTTCGTTCTCGAGCTTGGGGACGTAGAAGACGAGGGCCTGCGGCCGGTGCCGGTTGTGCCAGACGTGCGTGACGAAGTCGACCAGGTGCAGCGGTAGAGGCTCGCCATCGAGGAGGTGGAAGCCGTCGGGGAGGGCGAGGCCCGGGATGCGCTTGATGGGCAGAGCGAGGCGGTCGTCGGCCAGGGTGCGGTCGGGTCCGCCGCGGGAGCCCGGCGCGGTGAGCGTGCGGTCGTAGCAGCCCATCAGGTGGGAGCACGCCTGCAAAAAGCGCGACATGATGGGGGTCTGGGAGTCTTCGTCGTCGGCCCCCCAGCGCGGCACCTGCCCGGAGGCGTCCACCAGTTCGCCCACGATGGCGGGTTCGTCGGCTGGGATGCGGTGGATGGCGTTCATCGCGTTGACGGCCATCTTCGCGGTGTCGGGCGGCCCGAAGAGCGTGACCTGGTCGCCCTTCAGGAAGTCTGGAACGTGCACGGGCGGGCGGCTCGGACAGGGCTCGGCAGATGGGCCGACCACCACGCGTCCGTGGTCGTCCTTCAGGCCGATGATGGTGCCCGGGCGGCCCTCGGCTTGGGCGACGAGGCGTTGCGTCTCGCGGTCGATGAACGCACGGTCGACCGAACGCTGCTCGAGTACACGGGCGAGAGCGGGCCCCACCGTGCGGGCCACATCCGCCACAAGGCGCAGGGCATCGTCGGTCTCGACGTGGGGGAAGTCTTGCCGAAGCCCGTGGGCCACCGCTAGACCGGGCACCGCGGCGACAGGCTCGGTGCGGTCGCGGAGCTGCTGCAGCAGGGGCCCGGGGATGAAGTCGCGATATGCGGGAACACCGTAGGACACGGTCACCTCAGGGGTTGGTCAGGTGGTGTGTAGCGTGCGAGGGGCCCCCTCCGACCGCTTCGCGGCCACCTCCCCCTGAAGGGGGAGGACTGTGAAGGCGTCTGCACAGCGTCCTCCCCCTCCACGGGGAGGGTCTTCGAAGGCGTCTGCACAGCGTCCTCCCCCTCCAGGGGGAGGGTCTTCGAAGGCGTCAGCACGGGGGCCTCCCCATCCACGGGGAGGGTCTTCGAAGGCGTCAGCACAGTGTCCTCCCCCTCCAGGGGGAGGTGGCGGCGAAGCCGGCGGAGGGGGCCCAAGCGCCACCCTTCAGTCGAGCGGAGCACCGGCGTCGATCCATCGGCCGAGCAGAGCACGCTCTTCGGCGGTCATCTGGGTGACGTTGGCGAGCGGCATGGTCTCGGTGGCCACGGACTGTGCTCGGATGAGCGCGGCGTTCTTCTGCACCACGGCGTCGGTCTCGAAGGACAAGCCCTTGGGCGCTTCGGTCATGCCGGTCCAGGTGGGGGTGTCGGCGTGGCACGTGATGCAGCGGGCGTCGATGATGGCGCGGACCTCGGAGAAGGCCGGAGCCTTGGCGGCGGGGTCCGGCGCGGGCTGCGGACCGTGGCTCACGAAGGCGAGCGACACCATGGCCAGCGCAGCAACCGGCAGAATCCACTGGTTGAGCTCACCCCGACCCTTCAGGTTGAACCAGTGGCGCACGCCGGCACCAATAACGCTGATGCCCGCCAGCACGGCCCAGCCCCACGCGTGTCCGTAGGTGAACGGGAAGTGGTTGCTCACCATGATGAACAGCACGGGCAGCGTGAAGTAGTTGTTGTGCAGCGAGCGCAACGACCCGGCCTGGCCCTTCGTGACGTCGGGTTCGTCGCCGCGGCTCATGGCGTCCACCATCGCCCGCTGGCCGGGGATGATGACGAAGAACACGTTGAGGGCCATCATCGTGCCCATCATCGCGCCCACGTGGATGTACGCGGCACGCGGTGACAAGACCTCGGACAGGCCGATGGCAGCGCCTGTCATGAGCAGAAAGCCCAGGCCGGCGAGCGCGACCGGGGCCTTGCGAAGGGGCGACTTGCACAGGAGGTCGTAGACGACCCAGCCCACCACCAGGCTGCCCACACCGATACCGGCTGCGGCGGCGGACGAGAGGTCGCTGCCGGGCGGCACCATCATCACATCGGCCTGCATCCAGTAGACGAGCAGCAGCAGCGTGACGCCCGACACCCAGGTGAGGTAGGCCTCCCACTTGAACCAGTGCAAGGTGTCGGGGAGCTTCTCGGGGGCGCCCTTGTACTTGCGCACCTCGTAGAAGGCACCGCCATGGACCGCCCAGAGACCGCCTGCGAGCCGTCCGGAGGGGTCGGCGACGGGACGCACGTGGTTGTTCAGCCAGTTGAAGTAGAAGGACGCACCAATCCACGCCGCGCCGACGATGAGGTGGAACCAGCGCGCCAAGAGGTGCAGCCAGTCGACAATCCAGGGGGGAATCAGGGCATCAGGGGTCATGCGGGAACCTCGAACCGACCCGGTAGCCGGGCCATCCGACCATCCTATGGGATGCGGAACGGGCGGGCACGTGCCCGGGGTCATGGGGGCGTGGTACACCGGTCGGTCCACGGCACTGCTGGAGCCTGCGATGTCCCACCCTCCCCCGGTCTGGTCGGTCTGGAGCCGACGGGTGCTGCTGCCCGACGGCATCGCCCCCGCGCTGGTCTCCATCCAGGGCGACACCATCGTCTCTGTCGACCGTCGCGAAGCTCCAGAGAAGACGTCCGAGGTCGTCGGGGACGCCGTGCTCATGCCGGCGTTGATCGACACCCACGTGCACGTCAACGAGCCCGGTCGCACCGCCTGGGAGGGCTGGGAGACCGCCACCAAAGCCGCGGCACTCGGCGGCATCACCACCCTCGCCGACATGCCGCTCAACAGCGACCCCGTCACCACCTCGCTCGACGCACTCGGTGAGAAGCTGGCCTCGATGGACGGACAGCTCCACGTGGACTGCGCGCTCTGGGGCGGCGTGATTCCCGGAAACACGCCCGAGCTGTCGCCCATGGTCGACGCCGGCACCCGGGGCTTCAAGTGCTTCCTGTGCCCCAGCGGCATCGACGAATTCCCCGAGGTCGGCCGCCCGCACCTCCAGTCCGCCATGCCCGTCCTCCGCGACCGCGACGTGCCCCTCCTGGTGCATGCCGAGCTCGAGCTGCCGCTGTCTGAAGCCACCCGTGCCATCGTCGAACAAGGCGCGCCGTCCGACTACCGCACCTACCTCCACAGCCGGCCACCCGAGTGGGAAGACGCCGCCGTGGCCATGATGGTCGACCTCTGCCGCGAGACCGGCTGCCGCGTGCACATCGTCCACCTCTCGAGCGCCGGCGCCCTGCCCATCCTCCGTGCTGCCAAGCGCGAAGGGCTGCCCATCACCGCCGAGACCTGCCCCCACTACCTGTGCTTGCAGGCCGAGTCGGTCCCCACGGGCGACACCACCTACAAGTGCGCCCCGCCCATCCGCGGCAAGGCCAACCAGGAAGCCCTGTGGGCCGCCCTCGCCGACGGCACCATCGACTTCGTGGTCACCGACCACAGCCCGTGCATCCCCGGCCTCAAGAACCTCGACACCGGCGACTTCATGGGTGCATGGGGCGGCATCGCATCGCTCCAGCTGGGTCTGTCGAGCGTGCACACCGAAGCCATCCAGCGCGGCCACACCCTCCGCCAGCTGTCGCGGTGGATGACCGACGGCCCTGCCCGCCTCCTGGGCCTCCCCGCACAGGGCATCGCGCCCGGTCGTCCCGCCAACCTCGTGGCCTTCAGCCCCGACGCCCCCTTTGTCGTCGACGCCGCCACTCTGGCCCACAAGAACCCCATCACCCCCTACCAGGGCCGCACCCTCACCGGTCGTGTGCGCCACACCTGGCTGCGCGGTCGACAGATTGTCCGCGATGGCCTGCTGCACGGCGCTCCCATCGGTCGGCCCCTCGTCCCGGAGACCCCATGAGCACCAGCGCTCCGCCCACAGGCGTGGCCTTCACCAACCTCCTCGACCTCGCCTCCGAGACCCTCGGCGGCCGCGCAGTGTGGTCCAGCGACGCCTTCTTCGCTTCGGAGACCAACCTCGTCCGAGCGTGCGAGCCCGAGTGGGACGCCGACCGCTACACCGACCGCGGCAAGTGGATGGACGGCTGGGAACCCCGTCGACGCCGCCATCCCGGCCACGACACCGCCATCGTGCAGCTGGGTGCGAAGGGCGCCATCACCGCCGTGAACATCGACACCCGGCACTTCCTGGGCAACCACGCGCCCTACGCATCCGTCGACGCCACCACCGCACCGATGGACGCCGACGCCGCCCACCTCCGCGACCACGCCACCTGGACCCCCATCCTCGACCAGGTGCGCCTCGAGCGCGGCTGTCCCAACGTCTTCACCACCCGTCGCTTCGACGGCGCCACCCACGTGCGCCTCCACATCTACCCCGCAGGCGGCGTGGCCCGACTCCGGGTGTTCGGCCAGCCAGCTCCCGCCGAGAACACCGACCAGTGCGACCTGCTGTGTGCCGACCGCGGCGGCCGGGCCCTGGCGTGCTCCGACATGTTCTTCTCGCGGATGGACAACCTCATCCGCCCCGACGAAGCCACCGACATGGGCGACGGCTGGGAGACCAAGCGCAGCCCGCTGCCCAAGCAGGACTGGGTCATCCTGGCGCTGTCGGAGCCCGGCCGCCTCGACGAGCTGCTCGTCCACACGCGCCACTTCAAGGGCAACTACCCCACCGGCGTGCGCATCGAGGGCCTCTACTGGCCCGACGCCCCCCCGCACGCCCTGTCCAAGTCCACCGCCTGGACGCCCTTGTGCGCCGACGCCCCCCTCGGTCCGGACCGCCCGCATCGCCTCCCCGTGACCGCCACCGGCCCCTACACCCACCTCCGCATGACCATCCTCTCCGATGGCGGCATCTCGCGCCTGCGGGCCTACGGTCGCCCCGAGAAGAGGCCCCCTGGCCCATTTCTGGACTGGCTCAACAGCGCCCCCGAAGCCGAGGTCCGCGCGGCGCTCACCCGCTGCTGTGGCGCCCGACGCTGGGTGGACGGCATGCTCGCCGCGCGTCCGTTCGCCAGCAATACCCACCTGCAGGGCATGGCGGAGCATGTGTGGTGGCACCTGGGCGACGGCGACTGGCTCGAAGCCTTCGACCACCATCCCCGCATCGGCGCCAACCTCGACGCCCTGCGCGAGAAGTTCGGCTCCACGGCCACCTGGTCGGCGGGCGAACAGCAGAGCGTGGCCTCGGCATCCGAAGACGTGCTCCAGGCCCTGGCCGAGGGCAACCGCGCCTACGAAGCCCGCTACGGCCACATCTTCATCGTGTGTGCATCGGGGCTCTCGGCAGCTGAGATGCTGGCCCGCCTGACCGCCCGCATGCACACCGACCCCACCCACGAGCTGCGCATCGCAGCGGGTGAACAAGCCAAGATCACCGCGCTACGCATCGCGAAGCTGCAGAGCGCCCACCCCGAACCCGGATCCCCCTCATGAGCGGCATCTCCACCCACATCCTCGACACCGCACGGGGCTGCCCCGCAGACGGCGTCCCCGTGAAGCTCGAGCGCCAGACGTCGTACGGCTGGACGGTCCTCGGAAGCGGGCGCACCGACGCCGACGGCCGGGTCCGCAACCTCACCAGCGGTGCGGCGCTCGAGGTCGGCGTGCACCGCATCTCGTTCGAGGTGCAGGTCTACCACGACCGTCTCGACATCGAAGGCTTCTACCCGCGGGCGTCCATCGAGTTCAATGTGCGCGATGCCAGCGCCCACTTCCACGTGCCGTTGCTGCTCAGCCCGTTCGGCTTCTCCACCTACCGCGGCAGCTGAGAGCCGACCTGGCGTTCACGTCCAGTCGGCCTTCACCATGCACCCGGTGGCGCCGATTTTGTCAAAGGACGGTCCTGCCCGATCTCTCGGCTATGCAACGCCGAAAGGCACCGCTACACTCGGACCGCACTCCCGGAGTAGTCATGTCCGCAGCTCGCGTCTTTTTCCTTCCTCTCGTGTTTGCGGTCGGCTGTGTGGAAGCCGAGCTCGAGATCCCCGGTCTCGACGACGCCACCCTCGACGGCGGTGCCTCCCTCGACTCCGACGGTGACGGCCTGCTCGACGAAGAAGAAGCCGAGCTGGGCACCGACCCCCAGTCCGACGACACCGACCTCGACGGCTGGCTCGACGGTGAAGAGCTGGAGCGCAACACCGACCCCACCGACGGCTCCGACAAGCCCTACGAAGGTGGCTGGCCCATCGGCGACTGCCGCAACGACGTGGCAGCCGACGCCTCGCTCTCCCAGGGTGGCATCGCACCCAACTTCGAGCTCACCGACAGCTACGGCGACACCGTGGCCCTCCACGACTTCTGCCACATGGCCGTGCTCGTGGTCACCGGCGCCGAGTGGTGTGGCCCCTGCCAGTCGTACCGCGCCGACATGGCCGCCCACTACGACGCCTACTTCGCCAAGGGCCTGATGGTCATCGACTTCCTCGGCGAGACCGCTGCCGGAGGCGAGCCCACCGAAGACGACCTCATCCGCTGGGCCGACGGCCACCCCTACGCCGTCCTCGCCGACCCCGGCTGGGGCGTCTCCAACACCGGCTACGTCTCGGGTGGCATCCCCGCCATCTCGCTGCTCGGCCCCGGAGCCGAAGTCGTCTCCCTCGACGGCGCGCCCCCCAGCGGTGCGCAGATCGAAGAGGTCCTCCCGGTGGGCTTCGAGCTCCCCACCTACATGACCGAAGGCGACAACGAAGGCCCCCACTGAGCCTCCATTGAGTGCACCAGGCCCCGCTTCGGCGGGGCTTGTTCGTTCTTGGACCGCGTCCACCGGGCCGCAGGTTGTGTCCAGATCGGTGTAAGTCCTGGCCCGCAGGGGCGTTCGAAGCCCCGCGACGCCACCTGCGGTAGGGTGGGCCTCGTCAGCGGGGAGTCTCCATGTCTTCTTCGGAATCGTCACCAGAGCCGGTCGCACCGGGTCGAAGTGCACGACTGCTCCGTCGCATCGCGCTGGGAACCGGTGTCCTCGGTGTCCTGTGTGCCGGCGGCGTCCTGGGCCCCATGAAGTGCTGGTCCGCGTGGATGCGGTGGGGCATCGACGTCCACACCTGTCCGGCCGGCACGCCACTGCAGCGCATCGATGTCTCGGTGGACGGCATCAGCCGCGCCACGTACGGCTACATCCGGGTGTCGGGCGAAGCGGTCTACACCACCCACCGTGCCGACGGCGACCAACGCACGAACCTCGACGTGCACCGGTCCACGGTCACCCTCGTGCGGGCCGACGGCACCCGCTCGGAGCTGATTCCCCACGAAGACGGCTGGGAGCACCACGGCGACGACCAGGTCCTGCGCGCCAAGCTGCCTGCCGACCTCCCCGACGGCGACCACACCCTCGAGGTGGTGGCCCACACACGCCTCGGCGAAGAAACCCTCACCGTGAAGCTGCCGGTGTTCGCGCCCGCCAAGGTGCACCTCCTCACCGACCGACCGCTCTACGAGCCCGGCCACACCGTGGCCTTCCGCAGTGTCGTGCTGCGGGCCCGCGACCTCGTGCCCCTGGGCGGACGACCCGGCACCTTCACCGTGCGCACCCCCGACGGCACCACCGTCTTCGAAGAGCGGGCACCCGCATCAGACTGGGGCGTGGCCAGCTCCACATTCCCACTCGCAGCCGACGCCCCGCTCGGCACCTGGTCGGCCTGCTGGCGCTCCCACAACACCTCGTCGTGCACGCCCTTCGAGGTCACCGAGTTCACGCTGCCGCGCTTCACCGTGGAAGCCAGCAGTCGCACCGCCTGGGTGGGTCGCGGCGAGACGCCCACGGTCGACGGCACGGTTCGCCTGGCTTCTGGCGCGCCCGTAGCCAACGCCGCCATCACCGTGAGCTGGCATGTTCAGGGCGCCTGGACCATGCCCCACGACTGGACGCGCGACGGCCTGCCCAAGCACGCGGTCACCGACCAGGCCGGTCGCTTCGAGCTGCAGCTGCCCGCCATCCCCGAAGACCTCGTCGGCACCGCCACCTTGGTGGGCCAGGTCGCCGCGGTGGACGAAGCGGGTGACCGACAGACCACCACCGTGGGCATCCTGCTGTCCGTCGACGACCTCGCCGTCGATGCCGTCACCGAGCTCACCGGCTCGGGCGTGGCCGAGGGCATGAACAACCGGGTCTGGCTTCGGGCCACCACACCGGCCGGTGCCCCCATGCCCGGGGCCACCGTGTCGGTCCAGCGGGCCTGGGACCCCACCGCCCCCGCGCTCACCGCCACGGCCGACGAAGATGGCGTGGCGGTCTTCCAGCTCGACCCCGGTCCGCCGGTCAACGTGCTGGTGCAAGACCCACCCGAGCGACCACCGCCGCCTCCAGAGCCCGTGGCCATCCAGCACACCGCCGATCCCACCGGCCAGACCACCGTCAGCCTGGCCGACCAACGCGCGCTCGATGCCTACCGCACGCGCATGGACGCCTGCCGCGACACCCTCGGCAATTCTGCGGCCAGCGCCCGCCTCACCCTCTTCATCGACCGGGGCCGGGTGGTCGACGCCTGGAGCCTCGACCAGCAGCCCAGCGAGTGTGTCGCCGACCGCCTGAGGGGGCAGCCCATGCCTGTCGGACCGCCGCGCGCGGTCGAGCTCCGGGCCACGCTCCAGCCCATGCCCACGCCCAGCCTCACCGCGAGCCTGAACGGCTGGATGCACCACGGCGCGGCCGCTCTGGACGACAGCCTGGAAGATGCCATGGTGCGGGGCCGGTCCTGCCTCTCCGGCAAGCTCGGCAGCCACGCGCTCGTCCCGGTGTTTCAGTGGTCCACCACCGAAGGAAGCCGAGCCGTCACGGTGCGCAGCCTGGGAAGCGGGACCACCGTCGGTGCCGACCGCGCTTGCCTCGAGCGGGCCCTGTCCAGCCTGCGCCTGGCCGAGCCGTCGCCCACCACCGCCGTCGGGCAGCTGCGCCTGTCGTCTGTCGCCGCGCCCGCCCAACAGTCCGGGGCGTCCATCCCCCGTGAGCGGGTGGTTCTCGGCTACGAGCTGGCCGTCGCTGCCACCACATCCGATGGCGAAGACCTCGGCACCACCACCGTGGTTCTCCCGCCCGGCACCATCCCCGACATCCGCCTCCGCGCCGACCCCGTGCTGCCCAGCGCCGGCGACACCGTCACCGTCACCGTCCTGCGCGGCCCGAACTTCGCCGGCAAGCTCCCCGAAGAGCTCGTGCTCCAGCACGACACCGGCGCCCGCATCGAGGCGAAGCTCGACGAGAAGACCCGCGAGGCCGCGTTCGAGCTCCCCGCAGACCAGACCGGCTGGTACACAGTGCGCTGGGGGGGCGCGACCAGCCGAGTGTATGTGGCCCCCACCGGTTCGCTCGACGTGTCCGTGGCCGTGAACGAAGACGTCCTCCGACCCGGCGAGACCGCCGAGCTGACGGTCACCACAGTGGGGGCCGACGGTCCCGTGCCTGCAGCGGTCAGCCTGGTGGGAGTCGACGAGACCCTCCAAGCCCTGGCCCCCCTGCCCGGCCCCGGCGAGCTGGACAGCCTCCGAGACCGAGTGCCCACACCCACCCCCGCCTTCGGCACGCTCGATGGTGTGGCGCTGGTCCAGGGCGCGATTCGTGGCGACAATGCCCGCGCAGCCACCATCTTGGGGGTGGGCATGGTCCCCTCCCCTGCACCCGTCGAGACCCCCGTGTCGTCCACCGGACACACCACGGTCGACCCCCGCACCGTGCTGATGGACCGCTTCTTCCCCATCCTCGGTGAGCTGGCCCGTGCCGAGCGGTCCTGGCAGAAGTCCGCGGCTCCTGAAGACCGCCTCACCCCCGAACAGACCGCCGCCCTCTGGCGCCAGGCCCGCGACGCTGCCGAAGCCGCCGGACACCCGGTCACCGATGCGTACGGCGAGCCCCTTCTGCTGCACCGTCTGCCCTCCGACCTCCTCGACATGACCGCCCCCCACGCCATCGTCACCGACGGCGCCCGCTTGCCCGACGACCTCGAGAACTGGACCCAATGGGTCCACCGGGAGGAACCCCGATGACCAAGCGCATCCGTCCTGGCGCCGTCGCGCTGTTCGCCCTCGGTGGCTTCACGCTCGCCTGCGCCGCCGAGCCACCCATGTCCCCGTTGTCGGGCGGCGACGCCCAGTCCGCCCCGATGGACATCCCCGACCGCTTCGTGAACCTCGAAGTGGAGGAGGAAGCCGCCAAGTCCGAGGAGAAGTCTCGTCGACGCGCATCCGGCAAGAAGAGCGCGCCGAAGCCCAGCGCAGCGTCCACAGCTCCAGGGGCACCACCACCCCCGCCCGAGCCCGAGCCCATGCTCGACGACGACAAAGCTTCGACCGAAGGGCGAGATGACGGCGGCGCACCCACCCGTGCATGGTTCCCCGAGACCTTCCTGTTCCAGCCGGAAGTCGTCACCAACGCCCAAGGCGTGGCCACCGTGTCGGCCCGGGTGCCCGACCGCCTCACCACCTGGCGCGTGCTGGCCCTGGCCCACGACCGCTCGGGCCACCAGGCCGGCGATGTGGCGCGCTTCACCAGCAGCCTGCCGCTGTACGCCGACCCGGTGGTGCCGGCATCGCTGCGGGTGGGCGACCGCATCCAGCTGGCCATCCCCGTGGTGAACACCACCCAAGACAGCCGCAGCGTCGATGTGGCCGTGCGGGCCGAGGGCATCGACGTCCGTGGGGGCGGCCGGGTGGCCGTGCCGGGGCTCGGAAGTGCCGTGGCCCGCGCCGAGCTGGCTGCGTCCGCGCCGGGACTCGCCACGGTCCACGCGGCCCTCAACGTCGCGGGCACCACCGAAGACGCCGTCGAACACAGCATTCCCATCGTGCCCACCGGCCAACGTCACGCGTCATCCGCCTCGGGCACGCTGGGGGCGGCGCGCACGGTGACCCTCGCCCTGCCCGACGGCGCCGACCCTGCCTCCGCAGAGGCCCGCCTCACCCTTGTTCCCGGGGGGCTGGGCGTCATCCAAGCCGAAGTCGCCAGCGCTGCCAGCCGCGCCCATGGTGCCTCGGGGGCCGGCCTGCTGCTCACGGTGTCCGCGCTCGCACCCCAGCTGTGGGAACAGGCCGGCCTGCCGGTCTCCGAGAGCGGCGAGGACCCTGCTGCTTCCGCCCGCTTCGAGCAAGCCCGCACGCTGCGGCTCCTGGGCGTACAGCAGGCGATGCGCCTCCCCTCACAATGGGACGAAACCACCGCGCTCGCCGTCGTCGCCGGCGCTGCAGCCCACCCCGACGACCCCGTGCTGTCCCGCCTGGTCGACCACGGCATCACGGTCTTTGGCAGCCTGCAGCGCCCCGATGGCACCTTCGGCGGCAGCACCCGCGGCGACTGGACCGTCCAGCGCATGCTCGTGGCCACCGCCTTTTCCGTCGACGTGGCCCGGCGCGCCGCCAGCTCCAACACCGAGCTCGCTCCGGAGCGCCTCCGTCGCGTGGCCCCCATGCAGGTCCGGGGTCGGGCTGCTGCGGAGCGCTACGCCGGGCGGGTGACCGACGCCTACACCGCAAGTGCCCTGCTGGTGGGTGGGCTGGTAGAAGGCGAGACCCGCGACCGCATGGCCACCATCGTGCGCGACGCGCTGACAGCAAGCGACAATGGCCTGGTGGTCGACCTTCCCAAGGGAGTGTTGCGCGTCGACGGCCGCACGCCCTCCCGAGCCGCAGCCGCCGCCCTCGCCGCCCGTGCGCTGGCCACGCTGGACGACCCCTCCGACGCCGACCGCCTCGCAGACCTGGGCTCCACCGTGCTCGCCGGCTTCCGGCCCGGTGCCGGCTGGGGAGACGCGGTCACCGATCTGGTCTGCCTGGGCGCCGTGGCCGAGCTCTGGGCCGCCCCGCCCGCCGAGACGGTCACGCTCACCCTCAAGAAGGGCGACGACATCCGCGCCACACGCGCGCTCACCGTCGACGACCTCCGCAACCCCGTGTTCCTGTCGGTCCCGGCGGACGGCGACGGCGCATGGGAGGTCGCCACGGAACCCGCCGTGCCCGGTCTCGCCTTCGGCCTCGAAGTGGTCTCCTGGACCCCGTGGACCCACCCGCCCACCGACCCCGGCATCGAAGTGGCCGTCTCGCCGCCAGCGCGTCCGCGACTTGGCGAGACCGGCGACCTCGTGGTCGACATCGCCTCACACCGGGGCACCCGCTTTGAGCTGAGCATCGACCTTCCCGCCGGCGTGCAAGCCGACGGCGATGCCATCACCATCGAAGGCGGCCAGTCCCCCTCCAACACCACCACCCGCGACGGACACGTCTCGCTGTCGCTGCCGCCCCTCACCGGCAACCGCCTCACAGTGCACATTCCCGTGAGCCCCACCGTGGCGGGCACCGTCTGGAGTGGTGGCGTGGCGGTGGTCGATGCACAGTCGGGCGCGCAGACCGTGGTCCCGCCCACCGCATGGAAGGTGGGAGGCTGAGACGGAGACGGAACAGGGCCCGCGACTACCGCGGCGCCCCCGCTGCGTACCAGTCCACCACCAGCTGGTGGTCGGCGTCCGACAGGGCGGGCAGGCCGAGGGGCATCCCCGGCTTGTCGGGGCGTGCGAGGGATGCAGGCGCCTGCCCCGGAGCCACAGTGTCGCGCGCAGACTCCGCCCGGCGCCGGTCGAGTGCGGCGAGGATCTGGGCTTGGTGGGCCTTCACGCTCTCGTAGGTCTGCAGCTCGATGCCGGTGGCCGGGTAGCCAAAGCCACCCGCGTTTCCAGGACCCGCCCGGCCGTCGTTCTGGGCCGGGTCCATGTGGCAGTGCACGCAGATGCGCCCGAACACCCGCGCTTCGACGTCGGCCCAGACCACCTGCTTCCCGCTCGGTGAGGGCGACGGACCAGGCGCCGGGGCCCGGGGCGCTTGAACGTCTGCCAGCAGGACATAGTCGCGGACGGCGAGCAGGTCGGCCTCGGGGAGGTTCGCCGCGGGCATGGTGGCAGCGGCCGAGAATGCGGTTGGGTCACGGAGCCAGGCCGTGAGCACATCCGGCTTCATCCGCTGGCGGGTGTGCTGGAGGTCGGGGGCCAGCGGCAGTGCCCCGGTGGTGTGGGCAGCGCCAAACGTGTGGCAGCCCGCACATCCTGCCGACACGAACACCTCTGCCCCGCGCGCCACACGGGCTGGACTCGGCGGGGGCGCAGGAGCCACCACGGGCCGCAACGACACCACGAACGCCGCCACTTCGGCCCTCTGGGCCTCCGAGAGCGCAAAGCGGGGCATCCCTTCCGGGAGGTTGGGGCGCACATCGTGGGGGTCGGCCAGCCACCCGGCCACCCAGCCTGCTTCAAGGCGAGACGCCGCGGCCAGGTCGGGCACGGTCAGGTAGCTGGCGACCGTCTTTTCGTAGCGTTCCCACAGGGGGAACACCGCGACCGCCCGCTCCCGCTTCACCGGGTCGGCCGCCACCGACCGAATCCACACGTGGCAGGACTGGCAGCCTTCATCGACGGGCGCCGCCGCATGGGCGGGAACATCGTGGCACAGGACACATCCGCCCACATCCACCGCGTCGGCCCGGGCCCCCACGGACAGCAGCGCCCACAACCACATCAGGACTGGGGCTCGACCACGGGGGTGCTGTCGGCCTTCTCGGCGTTGGCGTCGGCCTGCGCGGCTTCATCGGCCACAATCAAGCCGGCGACCCGAGCCATCCGAGCCCGCTGAGCATCGAGCTCGGGCGTGAGCTGTTCCGCGAGGGTGGGCTCGGGAGCCGGGGCCGGGGCTTCGATCTTCACCATCAGCCTGGAGATGTCGCCACTGCCGTAGCCGGCCATCCCGCACGCATCGGCGACGGAAGGAACGAGCGCGGCCCCGGCGGCCAGAAGAGCGAGCAGAACGCGGTGCACCATGGTGACTCCAGTGTCGGGTGTGGAGGACCCGACCACGTCCCGAACGCCGGGTTCCGAGCTTTCTTACGCCTGACCGGCAACCAGCGGACAGAACCCGTCCGGGACTCGCTGGACCCCACCCAACCAAAGCGGTACGCGGGCCCCCCGGAGGCGTCCTGTGCCCACCATCGCCGACATCCTGCAGAAGACCGAGTCCTGGTTCCGCCAACGCGGCGTGCCGTCCGCCCGTCGCCAGGCTCAGGCCACCGTCGGACTGGCGCTCGGCATCGAGCCGCTCCAGCTGGTTCTCCAGCACGACAAGCCACTGTCCGACGGTGAGCTGGCCCGCATCCGGCCCATCGTGAAGCGCCGGGCCGCCCGCGAGCCCTGGGCCTACATCGAGGGCACCGCCGGCTTCCACGCCTTCGAGTTCATCGTGAAGCCGGGCGTTCTCTGCCCCCGCCCCGACACCGAGACCCTGGTCGAGGCCGCCCTCGCCCTCATCCCCGACGACGACCGGCCCTTCTTCGTCGCCGATGTGGGCTCGGGGACCGGCTGCGTGGGCCTCAGCATCGCGGGCAGCCGCAAGAACGTGCGCCTGTACGCCACCGACATCTCCGACACAGCCCTCGACGTCACCCGCGAGAACGTGGCTGCGCTCGAGCTCTCCGACCGCGTCGCCGTCCTCCGTGGTCCGCTGCTGCAGCCAGTCCCGGCCCAGCGCCCCATCGACATCGTGGTCAGCAACCCGCCCTACATCCCGTCGGCCGACATCGAAGGCCTGATGCCAGAAGTGCGCGACTTCGAGCCCCGCGAAGCCCTGGACGGCGGCCCCGACGGCCTCGACATCTACCGCGCGCTCATCCCGGCTGCTGCCGCTCGGGCCCGGCTCGCTGTGCTGGTCGAGATGGGCCACGACCAAGGCCCGGCGGTGGCGGAGCTGTTCCGCGAGGCTGGCCTGCACAACGTGCGCATCCACAAAGACCTCGGAGGGCGAGACCGCGTGGTGTCCGGGCTGGTGGAGCCGGTGGAGCCTGACGATGTCGAGGAGCGGGAGCCCGACGAGCATCTCCCGGCGCGGGTGGGGTTCTGAGGACCAGGAGGGCCCCCTCCGACGCCTGCGGCGCCACCTCCCCCTGAAGGGGGAGGACATCGTCGTTCTCACAGCCCTCCCCCTGAAGGTGGAGGGCATCGCCGTTCTCACAGTCCTCCCCCTTCAGGGGGAGGTGCCTGCGGAGCAGGCGGAGGGGGCCCGCGAAGGACCCGAGGGTGCCCTACTCCACCACCGTCCGCACCAACCGCACGCCCGTGTTCGCATCCGCACGCCCCGGCACGTGTCCATTCCGCGTAGACACCGTGGCCACGCTCGTGAACATCGCCCACGAGCCGCCCCGCAGCACCCGCCGTGGGTCCTTGCGGCTCGGCGTGTCGGGCCCGAGGGGGTCGACCACCGCCTTCCGCTTGTAGCGGCCCTTCCAGTCCCAGGTCCACTCCCACACGTTGCCCACCATGTCGTACAGGCCCCACGCGTTGGGCTCGCGGGAGCCCGCCGGATGGGGCTTGCCCCTGGCATTGGAGACCGTCCAGCCAGCCACGTCCACCTGGTCGGTGTGGCCATACGGGAGGTCCTGGCCGGCGCGGGCCGCGTACTCCCACTCCGCTTCGGTCGGCAAGCGGTAGCCGGCACACTGCACGCCCCGAGGCCAGGTGACCGTCTCGCCCTTCACCACGTAGCAGGACTCCAGGCCCTCTTTGCTCGACAGGGCGTTGGCAAAGCGCACCGCATCCGTCCACGACAGCGACTCCACCGGGCACGCCTCCCCACAGGCCTCGAAGGTGTGCGGCGAGCTGCCCATCACGGCGACGTACTGCTCTTGGGTGACCTCGGTGCGGCCCACCCAGAGGTCGTGGCCGATGGTGACCGTGTGGGCGGGCTTTTCGGTCTTGTGGCAGTAGGGATGCTGGCCCTCGGTGCACCCCATCGTGAAGGTGCCCGCCGGAATGCGGACCAGCTCGTAGCCCACCAGGCCGGTGGTGGTGATGGGGTCGGCGGCCAAGGTGGCGCCCAGCAACAGCGACAGGAACATGCGGCATCCACGTACAGGAAGGCCGTCCAGATACCCCCTCTGTACCGCCCCGCCTACTTCTTGCGGCGCCTCTGTCCGGGCCTGCGCAGACAGTCGTCATACCGACGCTGAACATTGTCGGCGAACCACTTGGTGGACCGCCCGGACTTCATCTTGGGGCTCTCGAGGGCCACATTCGGCACCTGCGCGTACTCCGGCTTCTTGCCGGTCTTTTCGGTGTAGGCCTCCCGGAGCGCGCGCACCGTGGTGGTCTGGTCGAAGGCGGCGGTCTTCTCCTTCTTTGCGTCGCGGCGCACCTGCCCATCGGACAGCTCGGGGGCATGGGCATCGCGGAAGGCGTAGAGGGCATTGAGCGAGTTGGACCGCTTCCAGCGTGGGTCGCCGTCTTTGTCGTAGAGGAGGAAGTCGCCGTCGGTGGCGAGCTTCTCGCCTGTGACGACCGTGAGCTGGGCCTGGAGCGCAGCATTCCGCGAGGCATACACACCCGCGTTGAAGTCGGCGAACCGGTAGCGGGGCTGGTCGTAGGGGGCGTCGTGGATGAACAGACGCGCGGTGCCGTACTTCAGACCACCCGCCCGTGTGTAGAGCGCATCGCGGAGGAGCGCGGAGTCGTCGGCGTCGGCGTACTCCAGGGCCCAGCCCACGCTCACCTGCATCGACCCGGCGGTGGTGATGGGGTTGGTCTTTTCGACGAGGTCGGGGGCGAGGAGGTCCATCGCGCGGGCCATGCCCGGGTACCTGCCGCGATGGAAGTCGACAATCTCGCGGTACAGGAGGTCGGCGTCCTGTTCGGTGCGGATGTCGAGGAGGCGCTGCTCGAAGGTCTGCTTCGTGCCCGGAGCGGTGTGGTCGAGCAGTGCGGCGCGGGCCGACGACGCAGCGGGCCCCAGCTTGGCGAACATGCGGTCCAGCTCGCCCTTCACCACTTTGCCCAGCCCCGGAACTGCAGGGTCGGCCTCGTAGCCGGACTCCTGCTCCACGATGGCCAGCACCTGGCACACATGCGTGGCGTCGACAGGCTTCCCCGCAGCCTTCAGAGCGAGGCGGACATCTGCGGCCCACCCCTTCTTGTCGCTCACATCCGACCGCACGAAGCGCGACACCTCGGGGACGGACAGCTCGCGGACCGAAGGAGCCGGCGGCTTCTGCTTGCAAGCTGCAGCGAAGATGCCGACGGCGAGGACAGCGGAGGCAGACTGGACGCGATGCATGGGCCTGTCGTAATCGAGTGCGTCCGGACCGCCTCCACCGGCGTCGTGCAAACCTCGGGCAACCCGCTACCGGGCCGGCCCGAAGTACACCGGCGGGCCTGCCTGACTTCCGGCGGTGGCCGCCGACAAGGACCGGGCTCCGAGCAAGGCACCGGCATCCCGACCCGAGGCGTCTACGAAGCCACCGTCTTCCACCACATCGCCGAAGACCGAGTCCGAGAAGGCCTCGGTCGAGGCGCCGACGGCGTCGTAGAGCGGAACACCGTCCTGGAAGGAGACCCCACACAGGTCTGCACCACCGCCACCGGGCATCAGGAGGTCGGCCCCGTGGAGCCCGAGCGGACTCATGGCCAGGCCGGTGCCGTCGAGCGTGACGAGCGTGGTCGTCGAGCCGTCGGCCGAGAGCCCACCCAGCTCAAAGGTCCCCATGGGCGCCCATCCGAGCGGACTCATCGCCAGGCCAGTGCCGTCGAGGTCGAGGTCGGTGGGGGTGAAGGTGATGGATGTGAAGCCGAGCGGACTGGTGGCCAGGCCAGCCCCCCCGAGGTCGGCGAGGTCGATGTGGATGACGCCCAGCGGGCTGGTGGCCAGGCCGGTGCCCGACGTGAGCAGGGCGTCGGCCAGGTTGAGGGTGTGGAAGCCGAGCGGGCTCGTGGCCAGGCCGGTGCCCGTGCTGCTGTCTTCCAACACACCGGGGAACATCGCTGCCGGTGTCGCAATGACCCCCATCGGGCTGGTGGCGAGGCCCGTGCCCCCGCTGAAGAAGGCGAAGCTCGCGGCGGTCGACCCCAGCTCACTGTCTGTGCCCTCTTCCCAGAACAGCCCCAGGCCGAAGGACTCCGGCAGAACATCGTGGGAGTCCGCCGCCTGGAGAATCGCCTCCAAGCCATCGGTGGCAAACACCACACCGGTGGGGCGCGCGATGACGCCCTCCGGGTAGTGGAGGCCCGTCATCCGCACGGTCCAGGCTTCCCCGGCCACGTCGTTCGGCGAGACCCACTCTCCCGTGACTTCGCACACCCCCGTCTCGGGATGAGTCCAGCAGTCGACAGGAGTGGTGACGCCCCGGTGCGTGATGTGGGCGTTGAGCCAGACCTCGTGACCCGAGCGGCCGACCGCACCGATGGCCGTGAGGCGCGCAACCGGGCGGACCCGTCCATCGCTTCCACGCTCGAGGTACGGCAGCATCGACACCCGCACATCCCGGTTCAGGCTCAGCGCCCGACGGCCGCGCTCGACCGCCCGCTCGGTCCGCGAGATGTCGAGATACCCGCTCCCCACGCCATCGAGCGCACCTTCTCCTCGGAGCTCGCGCGCCGGCGCCTGCAGGGCGAACATGGCTTCGTCGGCCGTGGCACCCAATGCAATGGCCCGTGCCGCTGCACCCGACACAATGGCCGTGGCCTGGCTGGTGCCTTCGAAGAAGAAGTACCCGGTCTGGGAGGGGTCTCCGCCGTGGATGGTCTCGGCCAAGATGCCGTCGGGGTGGCCATCTCCGGTCACATCGGTCGACAGGTCCCCACCGGGCGCCACCACATCCACAGTGGGGGCCGCATTGGAATAGGGCGCAAGATGGGCGATGCCTGTGGTCTTCTCACGATTCGACAGCGCACCGTAGTCGGACTCGGGAGCAGACGCGCCAACCGACACAACCAACGGACTCACCGCCGGCCAAGACGACCGGTCCATTCCCAGGTTGCCCGCAGCCGCGACCACCAACACCCCTTCTTCGTGGGCCTGCTTGAGCACCTCGAGGAGGTGCGGAGACGGCACGAAGTCCGGCTGGAACGACAAGCTGAGGTTGATGATGTCGGCGTTGTGGTCGAGGGCGTGCACGATGCCCTGCACCAGGCTGAACTCGGAGCCGGTGTTGGTTTCGTCGAGCACGCGGACCGGCATGAGCGAGGCGCCCGGTGCCACCCCCTGAATCGCGCCGTCGCCGAGCAGGGTGGTGGCGATGTGGGTGCCGTGTTGATGCTCATCGAGCGGAAGCTCGTCACCGTCGATGAAGTCGGCCGGCGCCACGATGGGGGTGTGCGCGAGGGACTCCGCCTGCCGATGGGTGGGGACCTCGCCTTCTTCACACGCGCCGTCGCCGCACCAGTCTCGGTACGCCACGCCCGAGTCGAGCACGGCCACCACCACCTGGTCGAGGTGCAGGGGCGCAGGTCCGGTGTTCGCCCCGGCGAGGTGCCACTGGAGCTCGCCCGGCTGCGGACCGACGGGGGGCGGGCTGGCCTCGACCGAGTCAGTCAGATCAGCGTCGGTCAGGGCCTGGTCATCGGCCGCGTGGTCGTCGTCGTCGTCGTCGTCGTCGTCGTTGTCATCATCGTCATCGTCATCATCATCGTCATCCGCTCCAACCATCACCCCGTTGGCCACGCTGGAGCGCACGTCGGGATGGTCCAGGAGTGCGACGAGCGCCGGCTCTTCCCCAACGAACAGGTGCACGCCGACCCCTTCGATGCTCGAGGTCCACTGCAGCCCCAGGTCACGGGCAACGGCATCTGCATCAACCCCTTCTTCCAGTGTGACCATGCGCTCGCCGGTCATGTACACGGATGAAGGGACGACCGGGGTGACGGCCTGGGGAGGCTGCACGCCGGCCGGACCGGTCCGGAATCCAAGGGTGCGCCCCCGGGTGGAGCTGTCTTCACGGGGCGACTGCGTTCGCTGGTCGTCTTCCTGCTCGACGACACAGAGGAGCAGGGTCGCGATGCCCAAGGTCGCGAACAAGCGCTTGACTCGGTTGGCCAACGAAACCTCCAGAAGAATGCCAATGCAGTTGACCCGGAGTACGGACGACCGAGCCCCATCCATGACCCCGATGAGGGAGGCAGTTGAGATTTTTCGTCCGGCCCGGGCCATGGAGAGGAGCGCGACCAGCTGCCCGAAGACCGTGCACCCATCGCACTCTACGCGCCAGCCCGTAGTCAACCCAGCCCAGTTCAAGCCGCCCACCTATGGCTAATACAGGCCACCCCCAAGAAGGCTATCCGACACACGAGTCCCCCGGGCGAGGGCGTTTCGCTCGGGTCGCTGCCTTGGGCTACGGGCTGGCCCCAGCGGGCACAGTTCTATGGCGCAGCCCCACTCGATTCCTCCCACTCCACCGAGGAGCACCCCGCCGACGTCAACGTCGACGATGAGGTCGTCACCGTCGGTGTGGCGCAAGGTGGCGGTGTCGCCCGTGTCATCGGTCAGCCGGGCCACAAGCGATGCGTCCTCAGCCGAGATGAACGCACCCACCGCAGCGGACAATGCCGCCGACTCGGGCGGGAAGGTCGCAGGACACGTGTGGGAGACCGTGATGCCCGGCGACGCATCGGCCAACCCCGTGAAGATGGGGGCCCACTCCCGGCTCATGGGCCACGGGCGCAGCTCGAAGGTGGTGCTGGCGGTGCTGTTTGTGGCGCAGGAGAAGCGAGACTCGGTGAAGCCGCCGGCGGCCAGGGCCAAGGCGGAGTGGACGGTGGTGGTGGGGTCGACAGTCTCGAACTCCCAGTAGACGGTGTCGCCGAACGCCTCACACTGG
>ENA-OWNT01001677-OWNT01001677.1-seawater-metagenome-genome-assembly--contig:-NODE-1677-length-26531-cov-5.345619_pt1 | contig 26531 bp, 29 predicted proteins | sample MGYA00238136_ERZ651165 | MGnify/ENA primary metagenome ERZ651165 (study PRJEB26861, sample SAMN08777766) | seawater metagenome | isolation source: coastal seawater | place: USA: Florida | collected...
TTTAAAGGTCAGCCCGGTGAGCAGGCCACCATGTTCTTTAACGACCCGTTCGGCAATGCTCTTGAATTTAAGGCCTTCGCTGACATGAATCAGCTATTTGCTACCTAGCTAACCTTCAATGCGCTGCGCTTTTATTATTTAGCGTTAGCGCGCTTCTTAAAACGACTGGCCTTTGAAAATGCTGCGACGGCGACGGGGTTTAAATCGTCTGTACAGCAGCACAACGCCAGTTAAGGTAAATAAAAACGCACTTGCAGAAAACGCAATTAACAGCGGGCTATTAAAATTGCTTCTGTCCTTATAGTCCATAATGTGCAGCATCCACATAAAGTCGAACAGGCGCCACGTGTTGGTTCGAACACGCGTTACTGCGCCTGTATCGGGGTCGATATAAAACCGTGTTTCTAAATCATCATCAAAGGTCACCTGCCATAGCGGTGCCGACAAGTTTTGCACTTCTTGCGGCAATGTAGAAAGTAATACTGAATCTACAATTGAACCTTCGCCTTGATACTGGGCTTCAGCCAACGAGGCAATAGTGCTCTTTTCTAGCGGTAATAACGCCTCACCATTTACAGCATTAAAACGAAACAGAGTATCATTACTGTTTACTTGATAAACCGGGGTGCTAAGAAGGGCAGAGGGCGTGGCCTGAAGTCGATGTGTTAAGCGAAGCGTTGCACTGTCATCAAACGTTGATAACACTTGTTGTGGACTAACGGTGGCTTGCTGCCACGGCGTATCAACGCGATGTCGTAAATGGTTACCACGAACCTCTTCTATGGGAAGGTAGGCCATGACCAACCCACTTAAAAACCAAAGGCCTATTTGAACAAACAAAATAAGGCCCAAGTAGTTATGTAGCGCGCGCATAAACTTGTGCATAGTTTAAGATTTATTTTTATTAGTATAGTTATTAGTTTATAGAAGCAGAATGGCAGCGAATAAGCAACTTTTTAACGCTGTTCGTGTTAATGTAGCCGCCGTTACATTATGCGTTTTAAAGGCGCTTTACATTATGAGAAGGGCAACTACGTGAATAAAACACTAATACTCGTAGACGTACAGAACGTGTATTACACCTGTCGTCAGGCCTACAAGCGCAACTTTAATTACAATGCATTCTGGCAACAAATACAGCAATACAGCCATATCGAAAAGGCATTTGCCTACGCTATTGCGCGTAACGACACCAAGCAGCGCGAGTTTCAGAATATTTTGCGCGCTATTGGCTTTGAGGTAAAACTAAAGCCCTTTATTCAGCGAAGCGATGGTTCGGCTAAAGGCGACTGGGATGTAGGTATTACGGTTGATGCGCTTGAACACGCTGACGATGTGGATGAAGTCGTAATTGTATCTGGCGACGGCGATTTTGATATTTTGGTTAACGCGCTTAAACGCAGAGGAAAAACCGTATCTGTGTATGGCGTGCCTTCGCTAACGGCAGAAAGCCTACAAAAAGCAGCATCGCGTTATGTTGCTATTGATGCTGCATTGCTTCTGTAGAGGCTCTGCTTTTGCAAAGACCTCTACACTTGCTCTTTAGCAGCTAATCCTTCTTTTGTTACTAAGCGTTGCCCCGCATTTTGATGTAGGGCTTAGTGCTTAGTTTTAAAATTCAAAAGGCACTTTTAGTTAGCTGCGGCTTCAACAATGCTCTTGCCTCTGCCACTTTTCTCGCTCGCGGCTTCAACGCTGTCGCCATTGCGCTTGATAAGGTGTACATCGCCAAACCTGCGGTTATCAAGAGTGTAGCCCATGGCTTCTAATGCTTTTAATTTTTCAGGGCAAAAGCCATCATGCATGCGTATTTTATCTTTGGGCAGAAGCTGGTGGTGAAAGCGCGGTGAATTTACAGCTTCTTCTGCACTCATATTAAACAATAACGCGTTTAACAGCGACTGAGCCACCGATGAAATGATGGTGGTGCCGCCCGGTGAACCCGTTACCAGTACCACTTCATTATTTTTTGTGACCAGCGTTGGTGTCATAGAAGACAGCATGCGTTTGTATGGAGCAATGGCGTTCGCGTCACCGCCTACCGCGCCAAAGAAATTTGGTACGCCGGGCTTGGCACTAAAATCGTCCATCTCATCATTTAATAAGAAGCCTGCACCAGTCACCACTACGCCACTGCCAAAGGTAAGGTTAATAGTAGTGGTATTGGCTACGGCGTTGCCCCATTTATCGAGTACAGAAAAGTGTGTGGTGTCTTCACTTTCTTTAAGGCCAGGCGTTACATTGGCCGTCTTAGAAATGGTTGTACTGTTTATTTCTTTGGCTCGCGTGTTAATGTAATCGGCTTGGGTTAGTGCTGCTACCGGTACTTCAAAAAAATCTGGATCGCCCATATATTCGGCGCGATCGGCAAAAACAAGTTTACCAATCTCAGACATAACGTGGATGTACTCAACGCTATTGTGTTCGGGTAAATCGTATGTTGCGGCATACGCTTCAAGCATGCCAATCCACTGTGCTACAGCAACACCGCCCGAGCTAGGCGGCGGCGCAGTTACCAGTTGATAGCCTTGCCAAGGCAAGTGCAGTGGCTTTCTAAATACGGCTTTGTAGGCAAGCAAGTCGTCGTGGGTAATAAGCCCGCCGTTTTGCTGCATGAAATTGACTATCTGATCTGCCACCTTACCTTTGTAGAAACCGGCTTTGCCATTTTGCTGAATGGCTTTTAATGTATTGGCAAGTTCTGGTTGCTTAAAAAGGGTGTTGGCTTTAGCGCCAGCAAAGTAATCTGCGAAATTGCTCTTTATCGGATTGTCTGCTTCTCTAGCTTCTAGTCTGGCGGCTTGTTTGGATAGGTAGCGCGCAATATTATTGGCTAGCTTTTCATGCACAATAAAGCCTTCTTCAGCAAGTGTTACGGCGGGCTCGAGCAAACGTGACCACTCTAACGTGCCGTACTTTTGATGGGCGGCCCACATACCTGCCACTGTGCCCGGAATGCCGGAAGCTTTAGCGCCAAACAACAGTTCATGTGCTTTCACATTGCCTTCGTCGTCTAAGTACATATCGCGGTGTGCACTTTTAGGTGCCATTTCGCGGTAGTCTAGAAAGTCTGTGGTATCTTCAAATTTGATAGTCATAAAGCCACCGCCGCCTACATTTCCAGCCTCTGGTAGCGTAACGGCTAATACAAACTGCGCGGTAATGGCTGCATCTATTGCGTTGCCGCCTTCTTTAAGTACCTGCATTGCAGCATCAGCACTGTAACTGTCTGGCATTGCTACAGCGTGCTGTGAATGTGCTGAATCTACTGAATGTGAAGAAACAGCGCTATCTTTTCCTTGCACACTGGTTTCATCACTCAGGTTTGGGCTACAGGCAGATAGAATACTCGTTGCCAAAAATACACTGGCAATTGCCACAATGGCTTTTTTCACGCCTCTAGAGCGGTGGCGCCAAGCGATGGTGTTTATCGGTGCAATAATCGTCCAGTTCATCAATGCAATATCCTTGTGTATTCTATTTTTCTTGAGCCTTTTTCTACTTTCTCGTTTTTGCATCAAGAGAATAGGCTTTGCCCAAAAGGCCAGTTCAATATGTAGAGTTGAATTAACCAAGCATTACCAAACTGGCAATGAAGTAGGCGACTAACGTTAAACCGCCAGCTAATAACGCATAAGGAAATTGCGTTTTAACGTGGGTTAACACATCACAGCCTGCGGCCAATGACGACACAGCCGTAGTGTCGGAAATAGGTGAACAGTGATCGCCGAAGATTCCACCACCTAGAATAGCGCCAATAACCAATGAAGGCGGCAGACCCAAACTTTGAATTAGCGGTACGCCAATAGGAATAAGAATAGCAAAAGTGCCCCAAGAGGTGCCGGTGGTAAACGACATCACAGCACCAGCAATAAACAGCATGGGCACAATGAGCACCATCGGCAAATACTCACCCACTATGCCGGCAACAAACACGCCCGTGCCTAGCACTTTTAAACTATTACCTAAAGTTAGCGACAGCAGCACAATGGTAACCAGTGGCAGCAGCTCTCCCATACCCTTAAAGCCAATTTCTACCGCTTGCTGGTGGGTAAAACGTTTGTGCACTAGCAGTAATCCGTAGGCAATGGCCGTCGCAAGCGCCGTTGCATAAAGAACGCTTTTACTGCCGCTGCCTTCAGACAATACGCCATTTCCCGTCCAAAACATGAAACCCACCATGCTAAGTACCATGACAAGTAGCGGTACTAACATAAAGCGTGCTTTGGTGGCAGGCTCAGCGGTTTGTATTTCAGATGTACTCGACCGCTGTGTCTCTTCTTCAGCCATAGGGCCATGTACTTTATCTGCGGAAATGGTGTAAGCCACAATAAGTAGGGTGAAGATAGCGTAGAAGTTGAAGAAAACGCTGCCCCACAAAATAGAGGCTGACGACGCAGGCAGCTCGTAGCTGTCTAACAAACTTAAAATGAAGGCGCCCCAACCATTTAGCAGGATCAAAATGCACACAGGCGCACTGGTCGAGTCGATAATATACGCTAATCTAGCGCGACTCATACCGAAACGATCAAACAGGCCTCGCGCAAATATGCCAGCGGTAAGCACACTTAAATTAGACTCAATAAACACGGCAATACCGGTAAACATTGTTAGGCCGCCCACTTGTTTACGGCTTTTAGCAACGCCCTTGTTGACTAGGTAATTAACGGTAGCCGTTACGCCGCCCGAATCGCGAATAAAGGCAAGTAGCGCCCCAACTAGCACAGAAAAAATAAGTACTCTGGTGTTGCCTGGGCTTGCGGCAGTATCCACTACACGTTCTATAGCATTTATAGGCGCAAGGTAGCTTGTGACAATGTCGGTATTCACAAGAATAAGGGCTTCTGCACACAGCACTGCCAGCGCTAGCGCCAAAATGACTTCCTTTTTCCAAAATACAACGATAATGGCGACGAGAGGGGGGATGATCGACATCCAATCCATACTTCTTTCCAATCTTTTAATTAAGCGTGGTTAAACGAGCTTGTTAAGTAACGCTTTATTTCAACGTTAGTGTTAATAACACGTGATTGGTAATAGAGCGTATTTCAAGGCTAACTGGGCAGTTCATCATCGGCGAACGTGCCATTTTGTGGTAGCGTACCGTATTGTGTGCTGTGTTACCAAGGATAAGATCAACATTGCAATTCTTCGTATTATCAAACATTTTTAGAACGCTTCTTCAGTTCGTTGCGGTTATCAGCTGCGCGGTTATGTCTCAACACGCGTCAAGCGCGACAAACGATGCGCAGGGCAGCATTAACGCTAACATTGACGCCAGTGTAGATATAGAAAAAGTAAGAAGCATGATTGGGCAGAAAGTCATTCTTGATTTTCGCTATTTCTGCGACGATGGCACTGTATCTCGCGCATGTCGCACGCCAATGACGCGCATTCCTAAATCGCTACTTTCACTGTTAAGTAAAAACAACATCGGTGGTGTTATTTTATTCTCAGAAAATATCACCAGCGCATCACAATTGATCACGCTTAACCACGCTATGCAGCAACATATGGTAGAAAGTGGTAGGGCGCCGCTGTTCATTGCTGTTGATCAAGAAGGGGGCAGAGTGGCGCGATTACCCTACGATATGCTGGCACCGTTTTCAGGCAATATGGCAATAGGCGCAAGCTTTCATAAACACGGCACCGCATTTGCCACAAATGTTGCTGCTCATATTGGGCAAACTTTGCTGCCTCTTGGTATTAATACAAACTTTGCGCCGTCGGTTGATGTTAACAGCGAGCCGAAAAACCCTGTCATTAATATCCGCAGTTTTTCACAACACCCTGAACAAGTAGCTGCACTCGGACAAGCTTTTGTCTCATCCATGCAGCAAAGCGGTGTAATTAGCGCGATTAAACATTTTCCCGGGCATGGCGACACGCAAGTCGACAGCCATAGTGGTTTACCTAGTGTTTCGCACTCGAAAGCACATGCTACGGCAACAGACGTGTTGCCTTTTGCCAACATCATTAACAGTGGCGTAGCGCCAGCGATGGTGATGAGCGCACACATACAATATCCCTCACTTGATAGTACATCGCTCATTGATAAGCACGGCAAAGCGCAAGTTGTGCCAGCTACGTTATCTAAAAAAATACTGACAGAGCTGTTGAGAAAGCAGCTTGGTTTTCAAGGGTTGGTAGTAACCGATGCGCTAGATATGGCCGGTATATCGCAATTTTTTACACAAGAAGACGCCATGCTCAATGCGTATCGCGCTGGTGCTGATATTGCGCTAATGCCATTTACCATAAGAACGCCTAACGACATTAACCAATTCGAAACACTACTAACAAGCATTAGTCAAAAAGTAGTGAAGGACAAAACATTACACGCGCATGTGCAGCGCTCGCAAAATCGTATCGCGAGTACAAAGCAACGTTTTGCGTTACACAAATTTGTGACTAAACCGGTGTCGTGGTGGCTTGACGAGGCAGCCGAAAAAAATAACAAGCAATCGGCAAGTGCGCTAAAAGCAAAAGGCCTTCAATTGCAGAAAGCGCTTTCTGAAGCGGCGGTGACCACACTTTATGGTAAGCAAAAATTACCGCTGGTGGATAATCGTTTTGTGGCGTTTATGCCCGACAGCGCACGTTGCTATGCGCTAGAGCATGCGCTTACCGCTAGCTTAAAAACAGCGTTACCAGACAAGTCGCTGCAGTTTGCATGTTTACCTTTATTAACGCTTCCCAAAAAATCACTGGTGAAGCGATTAGTAAACGATACTGATGTCATAGTTGTAGGCGACATCAGTCCAAGGCATGCAAACTATGAACTTGGTGGCATAGACAATGTGGAAATCGTAAAGCAGCGGACTTCGCTTTCACATATCCATGCTTTTATGAAAGACACCATGCACTACGCGAAAGGGCAGGGGAAAACGGTTGTATTTTTACCGCTACGAATGCCATTTATTGCTGAACAAATGAAAGAGGTAAGCGATATAGCGTTAGCTTCATTTAGCTACGTAACAGAGGTAAGCGCTGAACAAGATACGCAAGTTAAAGCCACAAGCGATGCTATGCAGGCCCTTACCGACGCGCTTTTAGGTGTTTTTGAGCCCGATGGGCGCTCACCTGTGAAAATGAATGCACAACACTAAGCTATCTTTACTACCAGAGCATATACAAGGACATTAACGTGGACTCATCAAGCACAGCACAGTTTATTACACAGTTAGTTGCTCCTTTTATTCCTTTGGTTATCGCCATTGCCTTTGTCATTACTGTACTTGCGGTCATGCACTTCCTGCTTCTAGGTAAGCAAAATCAATTAACTAGCGAACAAAAGCTACCAAGACAAGTTGGTATGTTAGTGCTTACTATTATAAGCGCTGTCGTTATCGCAATGACCTTGCCTGTAAGTGAAAGTACGCGAAACCAAGTGATTGCACTTATTGGTGTTTTAATATCGGGGGTGATTGCTTTTTCGTCTACCACCATGGTGAGTAATTTAATGGCGGGCATTGTGCTACGGGTAAATCGGCCATTCAAAGTGGGCGATTTTGTAAAGGTAGAAGGCTACAGTGGTCGTGTTGCAGAAATGGGCCTGCTCGACACTGAAATACAAACAGAGAGTAGAGAGCTAATTGCCTTTGCCAATACATTAATGGTGAACTCGCCCGTAACGGTTATTCGTGCTTCTGGCGCCATTGTAAGTGTTGAAATAAGTTTAGGTTACGACATTCACCACAGCGTAGTAGAGACCCACCTTTTACGCGCTGCCGAAAGTGCCGAATTAGAAGAGCCTTTTGTACAAGTTTTAGGGCTTGGTGACTTTTCAGTTAGCTATCGAGTATCTGGCTTATTAAAAGACGTAAAAAGTTTATTATCGGCACGTTCAAGGCTCCACAAGACAGTACTAGATACGCTTCATAATGCTGATATTGAAATAGTGTCTCCTGGGTTTATTAATCAGCGACCCCAAACTGATGGTGTAAAAATGATGGCGAAAACACCTAATACAACGGGTGAAAATATGCCGTCAGATCGCTCTGCTAATACGTTAAACGAAACACAGACTTCGACGCCCGAGGCGGTGATTTTTGACAAGGCTGAGCATGCGCAGCAGCACGAGCAAAACAAAATGCAGCTAGTGCAGCGCATCGCCGATATAGACTCAACTATTACCGATGCAACCGATGAGCAAAAAGAAACACTGAAGCAGGAGAAAGCTCGATTAGAATTACAACTGGCTAGCTTAATAGAGGAAAAGAATTTACATGTGCCTGATTAAGGCAAGTAAATCAATGTCATTATTAATGATAGCTGTGCGGGGTGTGAGTATTCACTAACAGCATGGTTTTGCCTAATTCTAATGACAGCTTTTAACCGCAAATCTTCTCTAGTTAATTGGTATGTGAGCACTCGCTAACTTAATGTTTATTCCACTTCTGCAATAGTTTTCTGCCAACGTATCAGCCGCAAAATTTGCTTTTTCTTGGCCGCAAAATGGCCCTTTTTTGATGCTTTTTTTACGTATCTGGGTACAACAAATAAGGGCGTCGTTTTGCCTTGAATTCACGCAAAGCTGGCATCCAACTCTTCTTTATTGCTTGCGCGCTTTTTCCTTTTTTAATCATTTCTCGAAACGTGTTAGTGCCCGCTAACTTATCGAAAAAATCGGGACGCGTAAAAAAGATTGGTGGCAGTTCTTCGTTGCCCATTCGCTGAAATGCCTGATAAGTATTTATCAAAAGTTGAACGTCGATACCGTTACCAACTTCCGATGTGAAAGGCGCAGCAATAGGTGTTTTAAACAGCGAGGCAAACAAGGTTTTATTTTCGTGTTTAGGTTTAGGTGCTGCAGTATTTGCCTTTACAGTAATTTCGGCGGCACCCAATTGTACCTCTGGGTGACCAATAAGCTGAAAAGGAGAGTGAGTCCCTCGGCCAACGCTAACGTCAGTACCTTCAAAAAAGCATAGGGTTGGGTATAGCGCTACGGCCAAATCGTTAGGCAAATTTGGGCTAGGTGCAACAGGCAGCGAATAGGGCATAGTGCGCTGGTAATTCGAAATGGGTATTACCTTAAGTGAAGAGGTGCTACTTGAAGGTGTGTCTACCCAACTCTCACCTATCATCATTTTTGCTAGCTCGCCAAGCGTCATACCGTGCAACACTGGAATGGGGTGCATGCCTATAAAAGACGAGAAAGCGCTTTCTAGAATAGGGCCTGAAACATACTGACCATTCGGGTTGGGACGGTCTAATACCACTACATCAATATTGTGTTCAAAGGCAGCCTCAATCACGTAATGCAATGTACTTAAATAGGTATAAAAGCGTACGCCTACATCCTGAATATCAAATACCAATACATCAATGTTTGCTAGCATTGCTGCAGTTGGCTTTTTGGTACTGCCATAAAGAGAGTGAATAGGCAGGCCTGTTTTCGTATCAATACCGCTTGATACTTTTTCGCCGGCGCCTTTATTTCCTCGAAAGCCGTGCTCTGGTGAAAACACAGCTTGAACATTTACCTGCCTTTCTAATAAGGCATCTAATAGGTGTATCGAGGCCTTCTGTTCATTTGCAGAGGTAAAGCGTTGACGGTTTTCAAAAGCGGTCAAGCGAACCTGTGCGCTTTGATTAACCACCAAGCCAACGCGTTTATCTTTTAATAAGGAGAGGTAGTGCTCGGGCTGTTCTGCGCCAACACGAATTTGTACAAAGGTATCTTGGGAATATTCGGCACTAGTTTTTGTCGCACAGCCTAATGTAAGGTTTATCACCAACACACCGGCTATAAGAAAAGCCGCCCGTTTTGCGGCAGAAAAGAACGCGCTAACGCTCTCGATATTTATTACCAATGCATTCAAAAGCCCGTTGCTCATAGTCTTAGTACCCGCACGTTTAGTGCTCACAGTCTTAGCTCTCACGACCCTAGTACTCGCAATCTCAGTACCCGTAATCTCAGTACTCGTAATCTCAGTACTGGTAATCACTACGGCTTACTGGCATCTACCGCGCGGCGAAGAAAGCCTTCGTGTGCGCTTAGCTGATCGCTGGCTTGTTGGGCGTTAATGCCAGTTAACACCATAAGTATGGCTGCTTTTGCATTGTCTCCACTTGCCAGTAATGCTTGCTCGGCAGTGCCTTCATCACAGTCGGTTGCCTGCATAACAATACGAAGGGCTCTTGCCTTTAATTTTTCATTAGTGGCATTCACATCAACCATTAGGTTTTCATAGGTTTTACCTAACTTCACCATAGTGGCAGTACTTATCATGTTCAAAATCATCTTTTGCGCTGTACCAGACTTCATACGCGTACTACCAGTAAGCACTTCGGGGCCTACAACAGGGCAAATAGCGATATCAGCAGGCGCGAAAATGGCTGCGTTAGGGCTACATGCTATGGCAGCAGTTGCACATCCTTTTAAGGCCGCATAGCGTAAAGCGCCTTGAACGTATGGGGTGCGCCCACTAGCCGAAATTCCAACTACAGTATCGTTTTGTGTTAATGCAAGCTGCTGCAAATCATTTTTACCCGCCTGTTCATCGTCTTCAGCGCCCTCTACCGCGTGTTGAATTGCCTTTTCGCCTCCAGCAATCACACCTACAACTACGCCATCGGGTACGCTAAAGGTGGGTCTGCATTCTGCTGCATCTAAAATGCCTAAACGTCCGCTGGTACCTGCGCCTATATAGATGAGTCGTCCATTGCGTTTAATGCTCAAGGTGGCTGCGTCTACTACTTGGGCGATGTGACTTATTTGGCTCGCTACTGCCTTCGCTACGGTGGCGTCTTCTTCGTTTATTCGCGTTAAAATACCTTCAGTCGACAGAGTATCAATGTCCTTCGTATGGCTGTTTCGCCCTTCTGAAACAATATGGTTTAACGACTGGGCAAGGGCATGAAGCCCCTTTTTTTCTGAAGACATTAGACAACCTTAAATACAGCAACAAAGAAAGAAGCTAAAAGCATAACGGCATTTACCCATGCTGAAAACAGGCATTGGTGCATTGCTTGTTATTGGGAAGACCGTTTTGCATAAACTCGTGATACAATTTCGCCCCAAATTTTTGATAAGCCAATTCAAGGATCGTGTTTTTCTGTGAGTCGACAAACGCAAGCAATTATCCATGCCGATGCGGTACTGCATAATTTTAAGCAGTTAGCTGCTATATCACCGCAAAGCGGCTCGATGGCAGTTATAAAAGCCGATGCTTACGGTCATGGTGCGGTTAATGTTGCGCGCATCCTGCAGCATGTGTCTTCGCGTTTTGCAGTAGCTATTATGGAAGAAGCGGTCGCGCTTCGCGATGCAGGCATTACTGCGCCAATTGTGGTGCTTGAAGGCGCTCATCAAGCCAAAGAATGCCAGATGGCGTTTCAGCATAACTGCATATTAGTCATGCACTGCGAAGCACAGCTTGAGTGGCTAATGGCATGTCCTGCCGATAAACGGCCACATATCTGGTTGAAGGCAGACAGCGGCATGCACCGATTAGGCTTTCCGTTAGCTGATTTACCGCGAATAGTGTCTGACTACGCAGTATTGTTTAGTGATGAAACGGTTATCGCAACACACTTTGCCTGTGCAGATGATATAGATAACCCGTTTACACAACACCAGCTCGATGCGTTTGAAAAGGTGATTGCGCAAATAAAGTTGCCACTTAGCTTGGCAAATTCACCAGCCGCCGTGAACTGGCCCGCAAGCCGAGCAAAATGGAATCGCCTTGGTCTTGGCGTATATGGTGGGCGTGTATCAACCCACACTAATAAAGACCTATCGTTATTACCTGCAATGACCTTACGCTCGAGTATATTAGCCATACGCGACGTTCCGGTGGGTGAGGGTGTTGGCTATGGTCAAACCTGGGTAGCTGAACGTCCTAGTAAAATTGCTACCGTAGGCATAGGTTATGCCGATGGTTATCCACGGCATTGCGGTAACGGCACGCCTGTTATGGTGCGAGGTCAGCGAGCATCACTTGTTGGACGTGTGTCTATGGATATGATCACTATCGATGTTACCGACATCGCCAATGTAAACATGGGGGATACGGTAGAGTTATGGGGCGAACATATCTCTATTAACGAGGTTGCAGCGTGTGCTGGCACCATCGACTATGAATTAATGACGCGGGTCTCTCAGCGCGTTCCGAGAATAGTAAAATATCTTTAATTCGCCTGCACACCGCAAATCTTCTCGTTTGTATACCTCTATACGAGTTCCTATAAAGTACTATTCACCAAAAGAATGCACATTTAATATACTAATAGGCTTATACTCAATGTGTCGGTTAGCGGGATTGCGGTGAACTTTTCACTAACAACCGCGGCAGACACTAACTCAAAAGTGAGGTTTGTATGCGTACATCGTTTTCTCGTCCAAGAGTGAATCGTGGTGTAGTAAGTCGACCGTCAAGGCCAGTGCAAAAAAAGCAGTAAAGCCAGCGGTTGAATCAAAAAATACAAATTCGTTAGACGTTTAGAAGCACCGAGTGCTTCAATACAAAGATACAAAAAAGCCCGATGTGTTTATCAATACATCGGGCTTTTTATTGTTAATGACGCTCACTTTTACGTTTGCTACTAGCTATTTTGTGGGTGCATGTCGCCATCTAGCAAATCGTCAGAAGGTGTTTCACTAGCCTGTGATTTTTCCTTCGCAGGAGAATAACGTTCAGGTCGGTGATTAAGCGAAATGACCATGTTTAAACAAAACGCTGCCAAAATAGAAATAAGTACTAAGTGCCATTCAATGAAAAACAAAGCGCACGATAAAATGGTGGTATCTACGGCAAGCTGAAACATACCCGCACGTACGTTAAAACGCTGCTGCAGGTAAAACGCCATTATGCCAACGCCGCCCAAACTTGAGCTATGCCTAAACATAATAAGCATACCTACACCAATAAGAATACCGCCGAATACTGCTGCGAAAAACGGGTCAACGTGGCTTATGTCTACAAACGCTGGAATTTGCTCAGTTAGCACCGACACAGTGGTAACTGAAATAAATGTATTAATGGTGAAGCGTTTGCTAATTTGCGTCCACGCTAAGGCGTAAAACGGCAAGTTGATAAGGAAAAACAGCAAGCCGAAGTTCATTTCAAACGCGTAAGTACCTAGTAGTGCCATACCCGCTGCACCACCTACCATTAAGTCTTGTGATTGAAAAAGATAAACACCAAAGGCAACAAACAAGCCGGCGCTTACTAGGGCGAAGACATCCTCGATAACACTGTGATTTGTTTTTTGCATAAAAAAAGAAATTGCTTAAGAATACACAGCGTAATTATACGTTTACACGACAACAGGTTACAGGCTGTAAGTGCGTTAAGTATTTCGTAAAAAAGGCACATGGTACGCGTGCCTTTACGACTTTTAGCAAGCCAGTGAATGAGGTGTTGCAGTGATGTAAACGTTGCACCAAAAGAGGTAGACAACGCCAGTATTATTCAACGATGGAGAACACAACAATGTCTTGTTTATTGAATTCTACGCTGCACTTCATAATGCCAAAATGAAGTGGACTATAGGCTTCAATTTTGCTGCCGTTGGCAACAAATGTGGTGTCCCATACAAGCAACTCTGCCGTATTTAGCTGACGCTCTACGCTGCGCTTAGACACACCTGGAGGGAAGTTGTCGCATAAAATAATGACTTCTCGGCGCGCTTCTATCCAATAAAACGTCACGGTAATTAACAGTGCTACTGCCGCAATAGCAACAATGTCAGCAATAATAGAGCGCTTCATGGGGTGCACGTTTATATACTCCTACACGACTTCTTTAAACGCTGGCATTATGCAGCTTGAATGAGATCCCATTTGTTACCGTAGCAGTCTTTGAAAATGGCTACAATGCCATACGGTTCCTCACGGGGACTTTCAAGAAACTCAACGTTATGACGCTGCATATGGGCATGATCACGAAAAAAATCATCAGTTTGCAATATTATGAAAACCTTGTCGGCTGCTTGCTTACCTATTAGCGAGCGCGCGTGCTCATCTTTTGGAACTGACAACAATAAGCTCATTTCGCCATGCGGTGGCGTAACCAGCACAAAGCGAGAATCCTCGCCAGTCACCTTGTATTCGGTTAACTTAAAGCCAAGCACAGTAGTGAAATAAGCAATAGCCCTGTCGTAGTCATCTACAAAAAAGGTAACGGCAGAAAGGTGTCGAGTCATAAAAGAAGGTCTTTATCATAATTGCAATGGAACATTTGCGCGGCACTGTATCGCAGCACCAAATCAATTAAAAGTGTACTTCGCTGAAATGCGGGTTTTCAGTGATAGCGGTAAGTATTGCAATGTCAGTTAATGCCACAGCAATGTTGTATTGCTGATGTTCAGGTGAAAGCACAATACATTCGTGCTTAACAGCATCAAACGTTTTGGTCGTGGTGTTTTTCGCTATGCCTTTTATCGTATTAATCGCCACACTATTTTGGCTTACATCAGCATAGTCGTCTGTAGTTAGCCATGAAAGCGACAGTGCAGTGGGGTGTAGCGTTAGCATTACCTCCAGGTTGTACATACATGCTATTTCGATAAAGTCGTATAGCTGACAGGCAATTGGCGACTGGGTGCTGATTTGATTATTCATGTCGTTGCTCATTGAAGCTACTTAATTGATTTGCGTGCGTTGTTCATCTTATCTTTTGAAGAGTAATGCGTATTTTAAAATAAGCGATATACTTCAGGCAGTTTTACTGATTTTCTGGATATGTAACATGTACGGCGCCGCATCTTTTATTCGTGTGAACATACACGAGAGGTTAAAAAGCGAATTTTTGAGTAAGTACTTAGCGCCACTAGCAGTGCTTTTCACACTATGTATAACGCAGATGTTGTGGTCAATGCCTGCGTTAGCCTCTTCGAGTAACAGCGCAAACGACAACTTAACGGTGGATTTTTCTGGTTCCTATAGAGTGCGCTACGAAGCGTTAAATAACCCTATATTCCCCGTCTCTGCAGACAGCCGAGAACAAAGTAATCAGCGCGTTTCAACGCGAATAATTTTTAAGACTACGCTGAATTATAAAGCGTTTAGCGCCACATTAGATGTGAGAGATTCGCGAGTATTCTTAGACGACAATGACCCTACGCTAGGCGCCAATCAGGTAAATACACTCGAGCCTGTACAGCTATTTGTGAGCTACAAGCCTGACAATTTGGCGGGCATAAATGCCATAAAGTTTGGGCGTATGGAGCTTGATTACGGCAGTAGACGATTGCTTGCTAAGGCCATTTACCGTAACGCCACCAACAGCTATGACGGCCTTGTGGTTGAGGGAACGTTTAAAGATTGGCAGTTGAACGGTGTGTATTTGTTACCTGTGTCGCGTTTCCCTAACGACCGAGACAGCGTTGACGCCAATCGGCGCGGCATAGATAAAAGCTTCAGCGAACGTAAGTTTTTTGGTCTTTATGCAGTGTCTCCTGACAAACAAACAAGGGTGCAGAGCTATTGGCTTAAAGAAAAAGACAGTGAAGCGCTTGCTACCCGTAATCGTGACCTTTTTACCCTTTCGCTTGATTATACAAAGCCGCTAGGTCAAGGCTGGAAAGCAAATGCAGAGGTTATAGGTCAAGTTGGGAGTGCTCATGAGAGTGCCTCGCCGGCTGACTTGGATGAAAAAGACGTACGCGCCTACATGTTATTTGGCTATGTGGGCAAGCAAATTACCGACAACACCTTTTTGCGAGCTGAAATAGATTATATCAGTGGTGATAACAATAGCGCTGACAATACCATTTCAGACTTCGACAGCCTTTACGGTGTAAGACGTTTTGACTTTGGACCAACCGACGTTTATCAAGGCTTTCAACGCCGGAACCTTAAAACCATAGGGTTACGAAGCGTTAGCAAACCAACGCAGCAGCACAATATTATGTTGGGCTACAAGGCGTATTGGTATCAGAAAGCCCCTGAAGCCGTAGATAGCTTCATCGGTCATCAAGTCGAGGCACGCTGGCGCTATCAGCTTGTGCCAGAACTGCGCTTATCACTTGGTGGTGCCTATTTGTTTAAAGGTGAAGGGTTTGAACGGGGTGATTACAGCGACAACAGTGCCTTTTTATTTACAGGCGCAATGTACACATTTTAGTTCGAAGGTGCGGCTTTTGTGTTGTTCGTTAACCTGCTAAGGTGGCATAAAGGTTTATTTGAAATCAAGAGGTTGCCTTGTCGTTAACTGCCCATCCTTCATTATTTTCGCGCTTTATCGCCTTTCTTAAACTATTGGGCCCCGGTGTTTTAATGGCAACGGCCGCGGTAGGCGGAAGTCACTTAGTGGCATCTACTCAGGCGGGTGCAAAATTCGGCTGGCAGCTTGCGTTGCTCATCCTTGTGGTGAATGTACTGAAATACCCATTTTTTAGAGCGGGTGTAAGCTACACCATCAGCACTAAGCAAACGCTTCAGCAAGGCTATGCGTCTATGGGTAAGCGCTATCTAGTGCTGGCACTGGCTTTAAATTGCATAGCATGTGTGGTGAATGCAGCTGCGTTATTGTTATTTGCGGCGAGTCTTTTGTCATACTTTGTGCCTTTAAATTTGGCAATTACGGCGTGTGCTGCCATTGTACTTGCGCTTATCTTACTGATTATTATGGCAGGCCATTTCGAAGGGCTTGATAACATCGCCAAGTTAATTATGAGTGTTTTAGTTATTGCCACCATTGCAGTGTTCATTGTGGCGCTATCTAATTACAACCCTACACAAGCACCACTTGACCCGCCGTCCCCTTATACACTTGCCACGCTAGGCTTCTTGGTGGTGACTATGGGGTGGATGCCAGCACCTATCGAAATCTCGTCAATCACCTCCTTATGGCTTAAGCGTCAGTGTGTAAACCAGGCAGTGACACCAAAATCGGCACTGTTCGATTTTAACCTTGGCTACGGTGTAACAGCGCTTTTAGCACTGCTATTTTTGGGGCTAGGGGCGCTCATTGTGTACGGAAGCGGTGAAACGCTTAGCGCAAGCGGTATCGGCTTTTCCCATCAGTTAATTAGCATGTATTCAACAACCATAGGTAGCTGGTCGCATTGGCTAATTGCGTTGGTTGCCTTTCTTTGCATTTTTGGTTCAGCGCTTACGGTTTACGACGGTTATGCTCGTGTTGTAGCTGAAGGAATAAGTCTTTTAACCAACCGCAATAAAGCCGCACGGGATAAATTAGTAACGCCAGTGCTATTGGTTATGGCGGTAATGAGTTTTACCATAGTTATGTTTTTCAAGTCGGCGTTGTTGGCTATGCTGGGTTTTGCCATGACGTTAGCGTTTATGACAACACCGGTTTTTGCGTGGTTAAATCATAAGCTTGTTCAGCAAACCCAGCTACACCCCGATGCGGCGCCAAATATTGCCATTAAAGTGCTTAGTGTTATTGGGCTGCTATATCTATTTGGTTTTCTGTTCGTGTTTATATGGTGGAAGTGGTTTAGCTAATGGTGTATGTGCTTGATACTGTAAACAACAAACGAACAGAGAAAACGGCAGTAGCGTAAGAGATATAAGGCAAAGCATACGGTTGGGTTAGTATGCCTCGCCTTAACAGTGGAAACGTTTAGTTCGAGTAAACTGGGCGTGCGGTGGTTAGCGTTGCTACACGATCTTTTACTTGTGCCACTACGCTGTCGTCTTCAGGTGCTAGCAGTACATCACAAATCCAATTTGCTAACTGTGCACAATCATCTTCGGTAAAGTTACGAGACGTTACAGCTGGCGTGCCAATTCTAATGCCACTTGTTACAAACGGCGATTGCGGATCATTAGGCACCGTGTTTTTGTTCACCGTAATATTTACGCTATTTAAAATAGCGTCGGCTTCTTTACCAGTCATGCCTTGTTTAATTAAGCTTAATAAAAACATATGGTTGTCTGTTCCATTCGACACAACCTCAAACCCACGCTTAATAAACACTGCTGCCATGGCCTGTGCATTTGTAACTACCTGCTTTTGATAAGCTTTAAACTCTGCGCTCATCGCTTCTTTAAACGCCACTGCTTTTGCAGCAATAACGTGCATTAGTGGGCCGCCTTGAATGCCAGGGAAAATAAGCGAATTAAACTTTTTCTCAAGCTCAGGGTTACTTTTGCACATGATCAAGCCGCCGCGAGGACCGCGAAGGGTTTTATGCGTGGTTGTTGTAACCACATGTGCCGCGTTGACAGGCGATGGATACACGCCAGCAGCAACCAGCCCAGCAACATGCGCCATATCAACTAAAAGGTACGCACCTACGCTGTCGGCAATATCGCGAAAACGCTGCCAGTCTACAACACGTGAATACGCTGAGAATCCTGCCACTATCATTTTAGGGCGGTGGGTTTCTGCCAACTGCTGCACCTGCTCGTAGTCAATCTCGCCTGTTTCAGTATTCAGGCCATACTGAATAGCATTGTAAAGCTTGCCCGAAAAGTTGGGTTTAGCCCCATGGGTAAGGTGGCCACCGTGATCTAGGCTTAGCCCTAGAATGGTGTCACCAGGGTTTAACAACGCCATATATACCGCAGTGTTAGCTTGTGAACCCGAGTGCGGCTGCACGTTTACGTAATCTACTTCAAACAGTGCTTTGGCTCTGTCTATGGCAAGCTGTTCAACCTTGTCTACTGCCTCACAACCACCGTAGTAGCGCTTAGAAGGGTAGCCTTCTGCATATTTGTTAGTGAGCTGGCTACCTTGCGCCTGCATTACCGCTTTGCTGGTGTAGTTTTCTGACGCAATTAGTTCAATATGGTGTTCCTGACGAGTATTTTCTTGCTCGATGAACTGCGCAATATCGGGGTCTATCTGTTGTAGGTGTTGATTCAAGGTGTTCATTCTTGCTCCTTTTTCGCTTTCTTATGGTTATGCGTTTATAGCTTTGATGGTAGGAGTGAAAAAAGAATAAATAAAATTAATAAAAAATATGGCATCATAACTTTATTAAATGGCTTAATTAACAGCCGGCGAAAGCTAGAAATTACATTGACGTGGTGGTTATGAAAAACTTGTCTATCGATTTTCTTCGTTCATTTGTGATCATTGCACAAACGGGAAGCTACACACAGTGTGCAGAGCAGCTGCAGCGTACACAACCCGCTATTAGCTTGCAGATTAAAAAGCTTGAAGAAATGATAGGGGAAAAGCTGTTTTCTCGGGATAAAAACCGACTTTCGCTTACTGTGGCTGGCAGTAAATTATTGGCCTACGGTGAAAAAATGGTAGCGTTAAACGACCAAGCCATGGCCGAATTTGGTAAGCCGCAGGTTACAGGGAACATAAAGCTTGGGATCCCAAGCGAGTTTTCTACTATTTTGATGCCAAAAATCATTCGTCAGTTTACGCAAACTTACCCAGAAATTTCATTAGAAGTACATTGTGCATTAAGTAAAGACTTGCTTAGTGAGCCGCTGAAAAGCCAGTTCGATCTTATTTTGTCGTTGCAAGAAACGCCCGATCCTCAGCAAGACGGTTACATTACTACCGACCAGCTTGTGTGGGTGGGTAGCCAGCGGTTTGTAAATAGTATTCCAAGCAAGCTACCGCTTATTGCAGCGCCTAATCCGTGTACTTACAGAAAACGTGCAATACATCTTCTTAATGCGAACAAGAAGCCATGGCAGGTGGTATATACCATCGCCGACTTAAACGGTATTCAAACGGCAATTAATGAAGGGTTAGGAATAACGGTGTTGGCGAAAAGCTCAGTACCGCCTGGGCTGCACATTTTGCCTAGCTCGGCAGACTTGCCTGAATTAGGCCACATGGGCGTCTGTTTGATGAATCCACAGAAAGTGTCGTCAAAGGCAATCAGCCTGTTAGCCGACACTATCGTTAATGAGGTAGCTAACTTCTAAAGCTTTAGGCCTTTTTGACAAACTGTGCCGTAAGCATCATTTCGCCCGCACCATCCACTTTACAGTCGAGCTGGTGATCTTTGGCATCTTTTACATGGCGAATAACGGCTTTTGTTCCAATTTTTAAAATAAGCGAGCTGCCTTTTACTTTAAGGTCTTTCGCCAGCGTTACTTTGTCGCCTGCAACCAACGGTGTTCCGTTCGCATCGTTTGCCGTGGTTTCCTCTTCTATTTCACTAGGATTCCATTCGTGACCACACTCCGGGCAAATTAATAAAGACTGATCTTCATACACATATTCAGACTGACAGTGAGGACAGGGTGGCAATGACATAACAAACCTTAAGCAACAGCAATTAAAAGCATGCAGTATACCAGCCTGCCGTTAGCTTAAACATGCAAAAGGTTGGCAACACTAAATAAACCTTATTTTTTAGCCATAGTAATTGATGTAAAGGCGAGAATAGGCAGCAATATAAGCGTGAAGAACTCTGGCGCGTTAAACAGAGCAGCGCAAATAATGGCGGCACCCCAACAAAGGCTCATGTGCGTGGTTAATTTATCGCATTTCATATGTTGTCCTTATCACATTGAAAAACATCATCTGTATTCGTCTTACATCTTATGCCTTGAAGAACCGTTGTTCAAACTATGAACTGTAATGAAATGTGACTAAACGACACAAAAAAGCGGGCTGCCGTGTGGCGCCCGCTTGTTAATCTACTAAACCAGCCTTTATTTATTGGTTTTAATAATTGTACCTTCGTTCAGCGTTTTTACGTGGTATTTTCCTTCGTAGTCTTGAAGTTTAAACAGGCTATTGCGCGCCATCAAAATACCCATCGTTGGCTCTTGCTGCAGGAAAATAACATCACCTGCTTTAACAGTTACGTTCGCTTCAGCCCAGTTTTCTGCTTTTGAAAGAATTTGATGGTCGCCAGGCTCTACATTGAAATAAACATATTGTGATGCACGTGTGTAACCCATCTCTGACTCGGCTTCTTTGTCATCAACAAATACGTTAAAACGAATAAGACCGCCTAGCGATGAAGGGCGAACCACATATACCATGGCTTTACCCTCTTCAGGTAATTGCGGCACAGTGTAGTTTGCTGTTGCTGCACGCATTTCGTCTGGCGATGGCAAGCTTGCACAGCCACCTAAAACGATAGCCATGCATATTAAGGCAAGTTGGTAAAATTTCTTCATTGTTGTTTCCTTATAGTTATTTATTGTTTTTTTTATATAACGCAGGCTTTTTACGTTTGTAAGCCTAACACCGCAACACTTGGCTGTGGTGCTTGTTATTCTTTCTTCTATCTCTATTTTCTAATGCACAAAGAATATTTAAATAACCTCTAGCTGCGACATATCGGTAATTCGAATATGCGTTTGGTAATAATACTTCGTGCTTGGCACGCCTGGTGCGCGCATAAAGTGAATTTTAACGCGCTGTGCTTCGCCTTTAATTTTCAGCGTTTTATTAACGAAGAAGCGTTCAAGGTCAGACCCATAACGTTTTGATAAATCGTTAATTGCTTTAGGCGATAATGCAATGGAGACATTACGTTGGTCTCGATAATCGTCTTCAGTATTCAAGTAAAGAAAATGCCCTTGCGAGCCAGCAGCTTTAACTTTTAACGTGTACTCACCACTTACCTTATCTGGTGCAGAAGATGCTGCATCACGAATAATTTCCATGGTGTCTGAATAACGTAAAGGCGATGAGGCGCTAGTTGTATGTTGAGTGCTATTGCAGCCTGTTAGTGCAATAACCAACAATATAAAGAGGGGTTTCATATTTATGTCCTTATAAATAATGTGACGCGTGATTCTAGAAAACAATTAACGCTAATAGAGTGCAAGAGCATGGCGATAAAGTAAATAAAATAAACTTTATGAAATTCAATGTTTTATTGGTATTTGGCCGCGGTTATAAATTGTCCGAATGCTTCGCACCACACAATCACGCTGTTATATTGCTGTAAGTCGATGTCATCGGGTACGGACACTATAAAATTATCAAATGTGTTTACGTCACCCACGTTAACCATACGGTGCTTCAATAAACGAAAGTCATCTTCTGTTTCCACAAATTCGGGAGATAAATACAGCATGTAGTTAGGACCGGGCGCGAGTCTTCCATCCAAGGCTATTTGGTTGTCAGACAGATACACGTCACCTTCACCCCAATGCAGGAAGTCGCTGTCTTTGAGGTTTTTAACAAAGCGAGTGGTAAACATAGCGTCACTGCTAACTTGTGCCAGTGCTTCATTGGTAGGTGATGGAGGAGCGGTTAAAAGGGGTAAGCTAAAAACGCCTAATATAAAACCAGCAAAACCAATGGAAATGTGCGTGACCGCCAGAAATGCTAATTTTTTAGGGTTCATTAGGTTACCTATTATTTAACGAATGTTGTAACTTTTTGCTATAAGCAGGTCACCTATGCCATGCTCGTATTGCCTTAAATGCACTTAACAGCGAGTGTTTAGCAACATGAACCGTGCTACGCATCGCTATTTGCTAGGGTATTTGGGTTAGTTTTAGTGGTGTCTTTTTTAAGTGCTAGCACCAAAATGAAAATAGGGCCTAGTGGCGGTATAAACCCTAAAATAAAACCCAGCGCAGCCATTATTTTGGGTGAGTCGGTTTTTCTTTTACCAAGTATATAGCCTGCTACAGCGCATAGAATGCATAAAGCAAAGGCCAGTTGACCAATTAGCGTTGCGTTAAAGTTCATTATGAGTCCTCCATGATTTACTTGAAATTTTAGCGTACCGCTTTCAATAATGCGTGATGTTGAGGGTTGCTAGCACTATTCATTATCGTCGTCAGAACTAAACATACCTCGAAAAAGCGCTGTAAGCACGCCAGACATTGTATCCTCTATAAAGTCGTTGTCTGGATCAGACCTTCTGTGATGTATGTTACTCGATTGTTCCTTACGTCTTGATTCAGCGCTTGAGCTAGCCCCATCTAAAAAATCGTTTGCCGCTTTATTCGCAGTCGACGCGCATGCACTTAAAAAAGTGCAAAGCATCAGCATCGCCAATAGTTTAATTTTCATTAGATTCCGTCCTTTAATGCAGTCAACTCTGTATCTAATTGCCCTTCGTCAATGTGACCTTTTTGATACGCTACCTCTAACTTCAATAGTGCTAGCGTTTGCTCTAACACGTCGAGATATAAAGGCGCATTATATGTGCGACTTCTTTTTAGGTTGATTAAGTATTCGTTCAGCGCACTTAACCCTGTTTCAGACAAGTTTTGGCTAACTATATTTTGCATCAAGAAAGTGTCTAAATAATCAGGATATGGCGGTGGGTTTTTCAAATAAAACTCAACTCTCAGATTATCTTCTTTTGGTAACTTATTAAAATATTCTATTAATTCTTCACTATAGTCGTAACACGTCTCTACTGATGAAATTGATGACTTTAAAAGTTTAATAACATCCTGTTTTTCTTTCTGTTTAGACTCGTAATTTGTAATAGATATGGCCAATAGAACGCCAACTAATGTTGCAATTAGAGTGAGAAAAAAATTTATACCAACACTATGTCGCTCTATAGCACTTTTAAATTTAGGTATGAATGTGAAGACACCTAATAAACAAAGAAAAATCGTAAATAGTATATACAGCATTTCAATCCTTTTGACTGGCGAAAATATACGTAAAGGTACTAGAGGAATAAGCTTTCAAATAACGTTCACACCAAAATACCATTTAGTAGCATGCTAGGCATAAAAAAGTAAAAAGCCAATAAACCTGAGCTTGTAAATAGAAGCGCAACAGCACAAAAAGAAGCTTGAACAAGAAAAACGGATGGTTTTGCAGACGGGCTATGCCTAAACGCGATAACTGAGGTGTTTAAACATTCTCTAATTGCTTGGTATTTAGCAGAGAACCAAGAAATAAGAGGGGCTAAACTAGCAAAAACAAGCGCAAATGCGACTTCCATACCGCCTAATTGAACTAAGAAGGCTATTTCTGGCAAAAACGCCGCCCCAACAACCATTGCAACACCAATAACTGCGCGCTGTAAATTGGTTAACTCATTCCATGACTTCATGATTTTCCCTTTTGGTATATTACGGGCTGCATAACGAGCAAAAATACGTAGGCTACAACTCTAGGTGTTGTGAAACGAGTTTGTACTTTACTGCATTTTCGACCTTAACAACACAACGCTGATATAATAACCATTTTGTGTTTTCGTTTTACAGAGGGTTAATCAATATTTTGGGCTAGCTTACATGTTAATTGGTGTGATATTGATACGCTCAAAATTACGCAAACTGTTAATAAGAGGGCCTGCTCCTCTATCCCAAGTAAAGCGAACAATCCTTGTACAAGGAATAACGAAAAAAATACAGAAATAAATACAACTGAAAAACTTTTAAGTTTACTCATTATAAAAACCTTCAAGCAGGAAATTGGGGAGTTTACTCTCCCCATATATATTATTTGTCGTCAGTTGAGACAAGATACACCACTGCGCCAGCACCAAGAAAACCAACCCGACATAGCATATGCTCCCATCCATGAAGCAGCGCCTACCACTCCCATTCCAATGTTTGCCAAAAAGGCTCCATTTACCTCGTCAATTTCATTTTCACTAAGCAATACAAAATTATTTGAACTTCCAATACTCATATTTTTAATCCTTTAAATTGAAATAGTGCATCCATCGTGCACTTTTTCAATTTGGCGAAACCTTAAAAAATTAAAAACTGTATCTAGTACCGGTATTTATCTGCGTTACTTCGTTAGCATCAATCTTTATCTTTTGACCGGTTATTGCGCTAGAGAACACAAGAAATTCTGGCTCGTTCCACTCTCGCCAATGCATTGGTGCTTCAGCTTTCCATGTTTCTACGAAAACACTTACACTTTTTATGAATGCCAAGATAGACAAAATAAAGAGGCAAATAACAGGGGTTGAAACATGAGCCATCCTTGAGGCACTGGTCTTACCCGCATAAGGGGCAGTAACACATGGGCTAAAATCCGAGCGAAGCGACAGAGCCCATGTGTTACTGTCCCAGCGAGCCTGCGAGCGGCTTAATGTGATTGTTATGCGCTATTGACTTACAACGCGCAAGTACCATAATTAGGTATATATTGGTACTTGGAGAAATCAGATGGCTAAAAACACCAGCATTACCCTTGGAGACCATTTTGATGGCTTTATTGCTAGCCAAATCCAAACTGGTCGGTATGGTTCAGCAAGTGAGGTGATTCGTTCAGCTCTTCGCTTGCTATAAACACAGGAAACCAAATTAAACACTCTGCGTCAATTACTTGTAGCAGGTGAAGAAAGCGGTGAAGCTGAATATGACCTAGAGCATCTGATATCAGAACTAGACGGTGAATTAAAAGAGTGAAACCGTTTAAATTAACCGTACTAGCAAAATCAGATTTAAAAGATATCGCATTGTTTACGCAACGGAAATGGGGCCGAGAACAGCGTAATGTATATCTTAAACAATTCGACGATTCATTTTGGATGTTGTCTGAAAATCCTGATATTGGTAAATGCTGCGACGAAATAAGAGATGGATACAGAAAATTTCCTCAAGGTAGCCATGTGATTTTCTACAAACAAACGGGCAGTGACGTAGCGGCATAGTCGCGAAGCGCCGCTGCGTTACTGTCCCAGTGCCCCGCTTTTTGGGGCACGTGTTAAGCGCCTTGTTATGCGCCACTTGCACTGAATTATATCCCACTTAACACTTTTGTTACCCAATCTCCCCAAGCCTGCCAGAGGAATATGGTATTCATTGATGCTGCAAGCACAATAAACAATCCAAAGGAGCAGATCGTGGCCGTGTGAACACGCTTATAGATTTTCCAATCATAAAGCATGATAAAAGCATAAATACAAAACATAAGAATAAACATTGAATAGCCGGGTAATGCTAAGATGTGAACAAGTCTATTTAAGCCTTCAGGCATCATTTGTATGGCAGCTGCAATCATAAATCGTTTGTGATAGGCGGGATTGCCGATGTTTAGAATTGCTAACAAGTAGAGGCTAATGAATATTGCCCATTGCAGAAAAACCCCGCCAATAAAGCTGCCAGCCCTCACGCGAGCTTGTGCATCGTCTGGACTAAAAACGCCAAAGCCAGCTAAACGTTCATAGAATTCTAGTGTCATGATTGTGCCTGAGAGTAATATAGCAATCACTAGCACTATGCTTAATTTCCCCCAAAATGCGTGCGAACTGTAGTTCTTTAAGCTAGAAAACCTTATTTGGCTTAGGAGCAACAAATACCAAGAAGCACTGAATGCTCCATGAAGTCCAGTCCACAGTGTTATACGTCCCAGATTTTCAGGGTTTAAAGCCCAATTAAAAATAAAACCAGAAAATATTGTAACGGTAATAAATCCCGTTAATCGCAGAAAAAAAGAGCTGTCTTTATCTGGGGGGAGGGAATCAAAAGTTTTGGTTGGATATGGCGCATTTTCCATTATTTTCGACATTCCTTTGTTGAGTTTCAATACAGGCAACTTACTGTAATTTGATTGGATTTGAAAATCCTATGATGCCTAATTGGCGCATAACTTTTAAATAAGGGGCGATAACGCGTAGGGCACAATAGCGAAGCGGCCCTGCGTGTTAGCGTCCCAAGAGAGTTCACCCATAAAAGTGGACACTGGTTTTAATTGTTAAGTTACATACTTTCATATTGCTGTGGTGTTTTAAAG
>ENA-OWNT01001679-OWNT01001679.1-seawater-metagenome-genome-assembly--contig:-NODE-1679-length-26507-cov-4.315361_pt1 | contig 26507 bp, 25 predicted proteins | sample MGYA00238136_ERZ651165 | MGnify/ENA primary metagenome ERZ651165 (study PRJEB26861, sample SAMN08777766) | seawater metagenome | isolation source: coastal seawater | place: USA: Florida | collected...
CCGCTTCAGCCCGCGCCTTTTCGGCTGCTTCCGCTTCAGCCCGCGCCTTTTCGGCTGCTTCCGCTTCAGCCCGCGCCCTTGATGCTGCTTCAGATTCAGCCCGTACATTTTCGGCTTGCTCCGCCTCCACATGTGCTTTTTGGGCCGCTTTTGTTTCAGAATTTTCCTCGGGCTCAACTGTCGACGCAATGCCCGGTGGGGCGCGTCGAGGCCTTGCCGGTGGTCTGGTTGGCGGTCTTGTTGGTGTCGCAGGCTGCACTGCCGCAGCTTTAGGATTCTGGTTCGCACTCAAAAGTCCAGGCGGCTGGAGTCGTCGACGCCGATTGACTGGCGGTGGAGACGCGTTGCTACTGCCTGCAACGATTCCCGGGGGAGGAGGCGGAGCACGTCCTGGGCGTCGAGAGGGCCGAGGAGGAGTTCCTGCACCGATACCAGGAGGTTGCACAGGGCGATTTGGCACTTGCGAACCAATTCCAGGGGGATCTGGCTGTGCACTGGGAGATTGATTGGGAACTACGGCATCAATGGTGAACCGAGGGGCGACAGGAGGACCTGTACGTTGAGGAGGTTCCTTTTCAACACTCTTTTCAGAAACAACGCCTTCTTCCTGTGACGCTGACGGTGGCTCGTTCTGGGATGATGCGCCTGCGACAACAGCGCGATCAGTATCTCCTCCTCTTTCTTTCGTCTGATTAAGTGAGTCAGTTTGGTTGTCGACAGCTGATGACTGCGGTGGTAAATTGTCGCTATTATTTTCAGTCTCGTTGATGTCGCTCTCTATCTTCTTGTTCATGGACTTGGACTTCCGAGCCTCACGCTTCTGTCGGCGTGCCTCTCGTTTCGAAGCCGTCGACTGCCACGTGGGCTCATCACCGTAACGTTTCCGCAACGTTGCATACAATTGTGCTAATTTCTTTGGATCGTTGTAGCAAATTTTCGCAAATCCAGCAGCGTTGGTCGCTTTTTGTGGTGCATGCTTGCTATAGAATGCCTTCAAAGCAGCAGTCAGCCCAGCCTTCCCATGCAACGCAGAACAACACCAAATGTTCACAGATATGCGAAGGGTGAACCAAAGTGAACGATGAAATGCAATCGACTGACCTTGTCACGGCGGGCTTCTTCCGCAGGGTCCACCTCCTTTTCTTCCAACTCATCTTCCTCCTCCTCAATTGCTTCAAGGGTTGCCGCCTCAATTTCCATTTGCTCGCGTTGGATCTCCTCTTCCTCCGCTGCATCCAGCTCTCTTGCTCTCTCCAAAGCCTCGTTCAACTGACGTCGCTGTTTCGGCTTCAGACGGATTGAACGTAGTTGCTCATTCGATCTGAATAACATGGGGTACAAACACCAGCATTACTGTGGGATTTGCATGTGGATCTGAGTTTTGACAGTGACGTACACCCGTTTCAAATCTGCTGAAGTTCTCACCCCAATTGATTCGAGAGCTGTTCCAACGCCGCTATCCAGTCCCTGTGCCAATAAACAGATGACGACATAAGACCCAGAAACAAGTCGTGATGAGCTGCGGGTGCACGGACTTCTTCTTTGAGCCACGCTTCAAGATCTGCGTCACGCGATCCTGCGCTGGTCGTTTGTTCAAACTTTTGTAACTGGCAGCAGATGGAGGGTGTCGACAAATCGAAATTTATTATTGTGTTCAGAGCTGTCAGCGCCAGCAGTTTGCTCGCAAAGGATACACACCGATTCCTCATCTCCTGCTATCAACTTGCGATAAAATATTGCATCCTGCATGATCAGCATCCACTCAAGACACTCTTCGTTGGACTCGGTAAAAACTTTCACTTGGTACCTGAGCGAATGCAACACGACGCAAACAGAGTGAAATGATGATATTGTTGACATCCGATGTAGATGACGCACATGAGTGGGTCCCGTAAAACAAAGCCAATTTGTTTAGTCTTCTCGTCAACGACTTTTTCACATTCAGAGCGGCGTGAGAGCACAAACGCTCCCTTGAACGTTCCTCCTTCATTGTCGAAGTACCGCATCACACTATCGATTCCAAAAATGCACCTAGACAACGAAAGGTTGTTCACATGCACGAGACTTCGTCATCGGGTGGACCCTGACGCGGTTGGGTACCACATGTGAAACAAACCAGCGCCGCTTCTTGCCACCAAACACGCTCGCAAACGACCGCTGCTTTTTCTCATAGTACACGGTGCCAAATTTTAGCAGCCACCCAGACTTGAGAACGTCTTTATTCTTGGCTTTTGCCTGAAAGTAACAGTCGAAACGGATTCAGAACATCCGAATGGCACCGGAGTCCAAAGTGCATGCTCATCACAGGCACATAGTCTTACCAAACGGCGCAGAAGCGCCATAGCAGGCTTGTGATCTACAACTAATAATTTCCTCAATCCTTGAAGCCAACGTCTAATTCCAGGCAGTGCCGGTTAGTTCGAAATCGTATCAGGCCGCTGAACAAGAGGCGCAATATTGAGCGCAGAACCAACCTGTGATTGCCGTTGGAAATATCTGCTGCACTGAGGACAATATCTATGCCGGTGCTCGCATGAGCATGTGGCTTCGGCTTCAATACAAAGCGAATAATGCCTTTGCTGGACGTTTTCGAAGGGAAACTGCATTGTGTCAACCAAGGAAACAATGAACAAATTGTGCGTATTGAATTGTGAGTATCAACGTCGCAGTTGAGCAGAAAACTAACGTTTCTGATTTTGTGGCTTCAACTGACGCGATGTCACAGACTGCTATTGATTTGTGGCCCTGAAATGTGGGCTCAACTCCCGTCTGCACACAATGCCACCATAAGTCAGTTGCTGCCACCATCAGATGTGGAACCACGATGCGCTTACTTTTTCAGAGGTCTTCGTGAACGAAAGCGTGAACCGGACACATGGGAGCGCAAGAGTTGAGGTGAGACCCATCAAGGCATTGCGGCTCAAAATGACCCCACACAAAAATACGGACCTTGCCCCAGCACACATATTGCTCACACGCGTCCAGCCACACTTTCTGCATGGTGAATCGTTTGTCAGCCGCTTTTTTAAAATGGACCACCAAACCAGCCTTCAAGGAGTCGAGAACGACCATTAGGTCGCTGTCCAAAGAGCGAGTGAACTTTTTGCCTTGGATGTGGACACTCGACTATTGCAATTGCAGCACAACAATGTGAAGACAGTCTCAAATCGGCAATTACGATCTCGGCAACGCACCCTGCGTAGTGACATGGGTCGCCCAGACAATCGCTTCAATGCCTTACTCATTGGTCTACTCGTTGACACAGGGCGTTTGGGAATGGTGACTGGCACAGAGGAAGCACGCGGCTGCGAAGACGGACGACTAGCGTGGCTTGCAGGTGTAGCTTCTTCCGCACGCTGCGGAGCAGCCACAGTTTCCTGTGTTGGTGGGTCGCCTGACACATTGCGCTGTCCACTTTGTGTCCCATCGCTTCTTTGTGGTGCTCGGGGTGGCGGGCGGCGACTTGAGGTCGGCGCCGGTGGAGCGTCTCGACGCCCCGGTACATGGGGAGGCGGTCGCCGGTCACTGGCGTTCACTATTGGCTGCCTCGCTGCCGGCTGTTGGGCGGGGGCTGGACCATCCTTCCTCGTTGGAGTGGGGGGCGCTCGGCGACCGGGTGCCCGGCGCGGCACTGGGGGTGCGGGGCCAGGCATAGGGCTTCAACGCCCACCGTCAACCCGCGTGTACCACGGGCACAGACGCCCTCATGGCTTCAGATGACGGGCGTTGCGGTCGCAACAAATGCTCTGCTACCCTGCTTGACGTTCGAAGAAGAACGCAGCAACAGGAGAAAAGGCAAGCACAAACAAAGCGCCTTCTAATCATCGACATGAAATCCAACGAGGCAGTACCACACAGCGTGAGTGGGGAACAATCCCGGAACGCCTCGTGGCAACTGTGGCTTGTGACCTGGGGATGCTGCATAATACTGCAATCTTCATTGCAACGCCGTGCACTTGCACACTGGCACTCGGGGTTGTCAGTGTTGGCGGTCGTGGTGGTGGTGGTCGTCAACGTCTCAACCAACTCTTTGCACAATGCCGTTCGTCGTCGTCTTCGTTGTTGTCAATGACCGCCACCGCCACGGCCGCCGCCTTCGTCGTCATCTTCATCGTTCGCTAATGCCGCCGCCGCTGTCGTCATCGTCGTCATAACCTTCGCCAGCGTCGTCGACACCATTCGTCATCGTCGCTCGTCGTTCGTCGACATCATTCGTCGTTCGTCGTTCGTCGTTCGTCGTTCGTCGTTCGCCGTTCGTCGTCGTTGTTGGCGTGAAGCCGCGAAGCCGCGTGACGCTTCTGGCGCGGCACGTCGTCGAGCGTGGTTCGTGGACGACGCGTGGACAGACAGACAGCAGACAGACAGACAGCGAAGCAGCGAAGTCTCGGCGTCCGTTCGTCGGTCCGCTGTCAGTCAGTGCAGTGCCGTAGTGCCGTAACAGTGACGGTGAACGAACGAACGAACGAACGAACGGTGACAGTGACAGTGACAGTGACAGTGACGGTGAGCGGGCCGTTGTCCCTCACTCACTCACGGACAGCTCACTCACAGGCTCACTCACTCACTCACTCACAGGCTCACTCACTCACTCACTCACAGCTGACGACCGACCCCCGATCTCAACTGTCGCTCACCTCACTCACTCACTGCCAGCCAGTCACTGTCACTCACTCACTCACTCACTCACTCACACAGCGTCGCTCAGTCAGTCACTGTCAGAAGTTCACAGGCTCACTCACTCACTCATTCGCTCTCAATGGAATGAATGGAAAGAAGGAATGAATATCGTACAGGCTATGTATGATGTGGCTGGCTGAGCCCTTCGACCCCTTCCACGTTGTTGTTGTCACCTTCCTTCCAATCAATCAATCTTCAATCTTTGGCCATCAGCCATCGGCTGTTGATTGTTGATTGACGAAGAAAAGAAGAAAAGAAGAAAACTGAAAACTGGAAAACTGGAAAACTGAAAAACTGAAACTGGAAAACTGTTTTAAGTAAAGGAAGTGTACGGTGGTGGATTTTGATTTTGAATGAGCGGATATAAGCGTCATTGAAATTAAAATTACAGAAATTGAAAGGAAAATGAGAATGACAAAATGACAAAATGCAAAATGAAAAAATGAAAAAATGAAAAATGAAAAAATGACAAATGACAAATGACAAATGACAAAAATGACTTTTCCACTTTTCCCTTTTCCCTTTTCCCTTTTCCCTTTTCCATTTTTCTACTTTTCTACTTTTCTGCTTTTCTGGGGCTGCCATTCGTTCGTTCGTTCGTTCGTTGGTTCGTTCGTTCGTTCGTTGGTTCGTTGGTTCGTTCGTTCGTCGTTCGTTCGTTCGTTCGTTCTTTCTTTCTTTCGTTCGTTCGTTTTGTTTGCGAACGAAGTGTGACAAATTGCTTGGCCACAACATCGTACGACACGCTCTCCCGCTTTCGCGCGCGCAAACAAATACACAATAAGGAGTAGTGAAGTGCGTTCGCGGGCACGGTGTTTTGTGAGGAGACTTGTATTGGGTTTGGAAGGTGCCACTACTTTATCGCGCTTGGCGCGTGGCGATGGAACACACTTTACACAGCCACACCTTCGCCGTGTCACTGTGAACGGTTTTTGGAATTGACGCCGTTGACAGTGCCGGTGGTCGAGAGCTGGTCGGAAGGGAGCTATTCCAAACGCAGGTGCGGAGTGCTTGTACGTTTGTGGCGGCGTAACACGCCCTGCTGCACCACAGTACCTGGTTTGTTCCATTTGCTGTGTTGCTGTCGTGCTGTGTGCGCATGAAGTTGTCTCGGCTTTTTTGGTCGCGTTTTCGTGTTTGGTGTTTTTTGTTTTTGCGTTGCTTTGGGCGTCTTTTCACCCTCAACGCCGTGGCGTCCTGTTCACTCAATAGTTGGTCCAATGACATCGAATCTTTTGTGATTGGGTTGCCACCGCACGAACCACCGTCGCTGACAGGCACCTCAACCTCAATATGCTGCACTTCGCGCGTGCTGCACAGCACCTGCACCCACGCGCAGCGCGCGCAATCAACTTTCGCCTCGCAGGACTGACGCGACCAAGTCCACGCGCTTTTGCCCCAAACGTTGGACCGTTGAATTTAGGCGCCGCCCAATTTACTGGCGTCCCAAGTGAAGAAACGAAGGAATCTGAATCTGACGTGGCGGCCTCGGTTGGTGACAATCGATGGAAATACCTTCCAGCGTGCTTCGTCGGTAACCTACCTTTTGGTGCATTCTACGCCTGGAGTGTGTTCCAAGATCCCCTTGCTCGTGAATATGGCGTCCTCGCGCAAGCAGCCAACGACTGGGACCTAGCTCAAACTCTACCGGTGTTCACAGTGAACGGTATCATGCTGGGCGCAGGCGCGATGATGTTTGGAACCTGGATTGACAAAGTCGGAGCCAAGAAGGCAATCAGGATTGGTGCGCTCACATGGACAAGTGCGATGCTGATTGCCGCGGCTGGAACCAAAATGCATCAAATTGAAGTGGTTTATGCGGGTATTGGTCTGATTGGGGGCTTGGGCTTGTCCCTTGGCTATCTGTCTGCGATCGCATTCATTCAGAAATGGTTCCCTGACAGACGGGCGTTGGCTGCCGGTGTCAGTGTTGCTGGATTCGGCGGTGGCTCTATTATTTGCGCCCCTTTGGCTCACGGCCTCATCGAATATTTTCACAAGCCACCTACCTTTGTTGGGACAGCAGATTCGCTTGAAGTAAAGATTGAAAATGGCATGCAAGTCGCGAACATCGACGGATCATGGCAGGAGGTAAGCGTTCAATTCACGGTGCCCATGCCCGATTGGCAGTGCTGAGTCGATCATTAGAGTGAAGAAACTTTAATGCTTGGAATTGCTGCAGGTGATCGCCGCAAAGGCGTACGATGTTGCTGCTTGGAATGCCGACGGCTTGCACAACTTGGCTGAGGGATTTTACTTGGTATGGCAAACTGTGCCTCAGATGTTTTGTTTACGATTAACGCGGATCGCTAGCGCTGCCATGCCCCAGCGCCCTGAATGTTATTGTGATGTTTTTGTACGTTCTAGGTCGGCACTGGCGACTCCGGAACCGTGAACACTTTCGTCACACTCGGACTCGGTTACGGAGTTGTTGCTGGACTTGCTTCTCTATTGTGCGTCGATGGCGGGTGTCTGCGAGCTAGTGGGTACTTTTTGTCACCTGTTGCTGCTGTGTAACAGCTACGATGCTCCACCGAAGGGATGGCTACCGAAAGGATGGAAGCCTTCCCCCGACGATGTTCGTTCCTTCCGCCACTGTGCTGATTCTTGGTCTTGGGTCTCGGGTGATTGTCATTTTAATCGTTTGACAAACCCTCGTCACTGTGCAGGTGAAAGCTCAGAGCTACGGGGTGCACCCGAACGCTGCAATGAAAACGCCACAATACTATCTGTCAGTCACCACTATTTTGGGGTATGCTCTCGCTGGCTTCATTTTGATTCCGGCTGGGGGCCAAATCATGACCGAGACTTTCAAAGCGCAACTTCCTGAGCTCGTGACGCCCGCATTTGCCACTGCATATGTCACCGCCTTGGTATGGTGCTATTTGCGAGTCGCTTTGTGTTGCCTATGATGAGTTGATGCGGTATTCATTGTTGACTCTGTACACGTTTGTATTCGCGATAGGCCACCGCCAATTTAGCCGGCCGTCTCTTGTGGGGTCAGTTGTCAGACACTATTGGGCGAAAAGCATGTTTCAATGCGATTGGAGCACTTGGTGTTTCTTCGGTAGCTGCCGTACCAGTAATTCTCCATTATTTACAAGGCATGTCTGCAGAAGGCGTGGTCGATGGCGGTGCACTGCTGCCTCTGTATGCGTTCATGGGAAGCACCTGCCTCACGGTGTCCTTGTTCGGAGGCGTCTTCGCCGTGCTGCCGTCTCACACGGCTGGCACATTCGGAGCCAAGTACATGGCTGGAATGACCGGTCGGATGTTACTGGGAAGTGCTTCTGCTGTTACTATCGGCCCCCGCGCATTAGCTTGGAATCGCGAGCGCTCAATTGACAACGCCATCCACAGTCTAGCTGACAAGGTAGACCCTGTTGAATTCGCCGAAGAATTCGGGACCACTATAGAACATCTGGACGAGCTCGTTGCGGCTAAGGTATTGGCCTATGCTGGTGTCTCTTGATTATGTGTTGAGGCTGTGTCACACTTTTCCCGCCGATGGTTGTGCAGGTGGTCGGAATACCGGAACTTATGGAGTTATGTCCTCCAGGCACGCTCGACCCTACTTTCACGCTGCTCGACAATTCGTTGTATTTGGCGGCAAGCAGTTATGCCGTGGGCCTTGTCGCTTATAACTTCATCAAGCCGATTGACGTGACAAAGACAGACAAGGAATGAGCGCGTTCACATGCTGTTTGCGGCAGTAATTTGTGAGCGGTGCAACTTCGCTAATACATTATAATTTATGTGTGAGCACGACGGCCCGACCATGTCGCTCACGCCTCTGGCACATCGTCAAGTTGGTCATGACGCAACAACACTTTCCAGGCAGGACTACTTGGAGCAGACTTTGGTGTGGCGAAGAGCATGCAGCAGTCATTGAGATATTTGTACTGCTTGCCCTTCACCGCAATAACGGGAGTATCCTCGGAAGATCCGCCACCAGTCTTGTCACTTTGTTGTTGATCCTGCACTATTCGTTTACTATCTTGGCGTGACAATACAAGCAGTTCTGGCGCAGAAACCGCTTCAGGGTTACGTTCACTTTTGCTCGAGGAGCTTGCTGCCAACGCATCAGTCGTTCGCAGCCACATTTGCTCCTTCGCTTCCTCGGGATAGGTGGGCGACTCGGCACATTTCAAGTTTGTCTTGAACAAGCGAATCCCAGCCGCGGTGACGCAGAGGGCGGACAGTCCTACACAATGCAACAACAACCACGTCACGTGCAAAGTGTCGCCATCAAACATCAACCATAATGGCGTATCTTACCAACTATCTTTGCTTTTGGCGACATGCGATTTCGAATGTCTCGCAATGCCTTGCGCAGCGCATCATTCAGATCGTTAGATGCACGTTGAAGCAATACAATGACGGAACACAAGGAGGGTCACATCAAAACGAGGACTCACTTTGATTCCAAACCCCTTCAACTGCGGGTCGGAGCTGAACTTCTCGATATGATAACAGTGTATCGCCACCTGTTCGCAAATGGAGGCAAGTATGTATCAGCGCGCAGCTCTACACAAACTATTTTGGCATGCAGTGTCACGGTTCGGACCGGTTGCGATGGGTTGGATTGCAAGTTCACTAGGTGTTCGCCACCTTTGCCAGCTACCACATCGGCTTCCGAAAGCTCTCCAGCAAGCAACTTGAACCAGGACTGTTGGTTTAAGGCAAAGCACACAATAAACCCCGCAACATTCTGCGATCCCTTCTTTGTTGCATAATGGTAGAAGAGTGACAGGTTCGGTTGCTGTTTGATCAACGATGCCAAAGTTTCGGCCGTGATGGGATCATCAGTTGGGTACACAGCGGCATCGCGCTGTAAAACTAATTCGATATCAGCCACGTTTGCCGATCGGACGCAAATGGGCTCGTTGTCGGAGGCAGTATCTGCACAAAACGGTGTCAACTGTTGTTGCAACACTTCTTCCGAAACTCCATACTCACGGAAAATGGATTGCAATTTCTCCAAAACTCCGGGAGTTCGATCTTCCGGCTTCTTGAGTTCCTCGCGAATTAGATTTTGGATACGCCCATTCCACACACCCCACGTGTGCGTTTTCTTGCGATATACCCATTGAGTGGATGGGCCACCGATTATTTTCACGCTGCCAGTGGATAGCAAGGACTCCTGTAGCTCCGGATTTTGTGCATATTTAGCTCGGTTGACAGCGAGCATTATGCCGACTTTATCGCGATCCCACGACGGATGATAATCGTCCTTCTTGCACGGCAATCCCCCGATGCTCCAACACCGCATGCCGTGTCCGGACGCAGTTTCAAGTCTCTTGGGCACAATACTGTCAACCTGTCGACGAGGTCGTGATCCTTTTCGGAACTTAGCGGCTTGATAAGCGTGCTCGCAACTGAAGTACAATGTGCCATCATAAACGAAGCGCCGGAGTTGAAAATTGTCTGTGCAAGGTGGAGCACGCTTCCTCAAGGAGCCTTCTTGAGCTGCAAGTGAACAAGGTCCGCCCATTACTGTACTGCCGTTCAGAAACGATGAGGGTTGAAGCTGACTCCTGGGTTAATTTAGTTCATTCGTTCGTTTGCTGCTTGGCGTTGTTAGTTGTTCGCTTGACGTTTTTTTGGTTGATAATTGTTTTTGGTCTTTGAATATCTTGTTGTTCGTTCGCAGCATGTAAACACGTGACATGCGTTTCGACACGGTTCGGTACTCGGTCACTTTCAGTGCCCAGAAACGGTCAGCGACAGAAGTAGGCAACAGTGAATGCCTTGCACCGCCGATCGAGCAAAGCAACGACAACACACTCATCCCTCACAAACACACGGACACCCACGAGCACACACGCCTAACGCCAAAGCTGCGAACAAGCGTGTATAAAGAAGACCGAGGGCACAAGGGAACCATCAGAAGAACAAGGGAACAACAGTCGAACAGTCGAACCAGGCTAACCAGGGAACAAGGGAACAATCAAATGAACCTTCCACGAAAGCAGCAGTGCTAGCTCGAAAGGCGGTGGTGACGGCTGTGGTGGTGATCAGTGGTCGAAAGGTGGTAAGTGGTGCGTTCCGAGCTGTTGTGCGTTGCGCGTTGTCGTGTCGTGGACGTCGTACGGTCGTACGTCGTGGTCGTCGTGGTTCGTGGTGGTGTTTGGTGTTTGCCCCGGGAGGTCGAAAACGAATGTGGCAGCCAACAGCCAACAGCGAACGACGAAACAGCGAAGAAGGCAACACAACAACACCACGACACCAAAACCTGTACAAAACTCAAACTCAAAAACTCCATCATCATATTGCTGTACTTTTAGTACAACACCCAGTACCCAGTACAACAAGATGCGTCAATGACAAACGAGTCACTGCCGCAAAGTGCGATATACGTAGAAATCTTGAAAGTGGATAACTATACAACACTGAGTGTGAACGCTGTAGTGATACATCGTGATTCAGGACTTATGGGAAATGGGAGAACCGTGGATTGCGGGAAAAAGGGAAATGAAGCAATGATTGCGGGGAGCGTGAGTGAGTGAGTGAGTTTGTGGGGGAGTTCGTCGTTCGTCGTTCGTCGTTTGTCGTTCGTCGTTCGTTGTTCGTTGTTCGCCGTCGTCGCCGTCGCCGTCGCTGCCGCCGTCGTTGTCGGTCGTTGTTGGTGACTTTTTGCGGAAATCTTCGTTGGTGTGTTGGCAGATCTAGAGTGGAGGAAGTCAAGTACGAGTATCATACGCGAGTGCACGGTCGCGAGGTCACAATGTCGCCGCCCCGCCACTCAGTCATCATCACGTAAACGATCGTTACGATGTATGTGCGTGCGTGGCATCAGTGTTTTCGCGCAGTGGTTGCTCTTCTTTGTGTGTGACTGGCCTTGCAGCCGTGGCAGTTGCCGTCGTTGTTGGCGGTGTTGGTGATGTCCTGGCCACATTATGGGCATCCTCAGTGATCTTTAACTTTGCAGATGACGACAAAGAGGGATTGGGGACTGTGATTGGCGCAGAGGCTGGCGAAACATTCGGCGGTTTTGAAAACTGGACAACGGTCCAACAAAGATTTTTTCGCATTCGCAACATTCCCTCTCCTCGACACCATTTCGTTCCTCATCCAGGCCGCTTCGGCGCGAAGCTCCTCTTACTTTGCAAACACGCGCCGCGCAGCCAATCGCCGCATTTTGTCCATTCTTCGCACTATGAGCACCGAACCAGCTGGCAAGAAAGCACGCACCGGGATTGACCGCCGGAGCGTTACCGATGACGTGGACTTCGCAGGAAAACGCGTGTTGATGCGTGTCGACTTCAACGTTCCGCAAGACAAGAGCACTGGTAAGACACCCTTTGTTCACAATAATTGGCCGCATTAGCTGATTCGATGGGTCGCGACCATAGTCTTATCTTGCCGTGCATTGTTTGTTGGCAGGTGCCGTCACCAACACCCAGCGCATCGACGCTGCCATGCCCACCATCAAGTTTGTTCTCGACAAAGGAGCCCAATCAGTGGTGCTGATGTCCCACCTCGGTCGGCCTCAAGGTCAAGTCGTTCAAAAATTCAGTCTGTCGGGACCAGTCCACGAAGCAGTTGAGAAAGCTCTCGGCCGTTCCGTTGTGATGCTCCCCGACTGTGTCGGCCCGGAAGTTACCGCCGCGTGTGCCAGGTTTGATGTTGCTACCCCGCTCTACAGATCAATATCCCTTCAAGCTCACAGCTTTCTGGTTCTTTTTGTTCTCTGTTGGTTCTGTCAACCCATTCGCACACGGCGCGCCACAAAATCGTAGCCCAAAACCCGGTTCCGTGTTTTTGCTCGAAAATCTGCGATTCCACATTGAGGAAGAAGGCAAAGGTGTGAACGCCGACGGAGAGAAAGTGAAAGCGAACCCGGAAGATGTCAAAAAGTTCCGCGCCCAGCTCAGTACTCTTGGTGACATGTATGTTGTTGCGTTTGCTGTTGTCACGACTTGGCGAGTGTTACTCATTGTAGCGTGTGTCGAACTGGTGTTAACTCGCAGTTTCGTAAGCGATGCATTTGGTACCGCACACCGTGCCCACAGCAGCATGGTTGGAGTGGATTTGCCCGTCCGAGTTGCTGGCATGCTGATGAAAAAGGAGCTGACGTACTTCTCGCAGGCGTTGGAAGCCCCGCCCCGTCCTTTTGTGTCCATTCTTGGAGGCGCGAAAGTGACGGACAAAATTCAACTAATCCACAACCTCCTCGATAAGTGTGACGAGATCATTATTGGTGGTGGGATGGCATTCACCTTCGCAAAGGTGCTGAACAACATGGAGATCGGTTCCAGCCTGTTCGATGCTGATGGAGCAAAGATTGTGCCCAGTATCATGCAAAAGGCGAAAGAACGAGGTGTCACCATTCACTTACCCACCGATTTCGTGACCGGCGATAAATTTAGCAAGGACGCAGCTGTGGGTGCCGCGACCGTCGATGGCGGCATCGCCGACGGTCTGCTCGGTCTTGACATCGGGTGCGTGAACCGCGTGGAATTCTTCCACGCTGAGGCTGTGTGTGCATTGACCGGATCACTTTTGTTGTATTCGCAGGCCAAAGTCGACGGAGGCCTTCGCCAACGTCGTTGCCCGCGCCAAAATGGTGGTCTGGAATGGTCCTATGGGCGTATTCGAATTTGATTCGTTCGCTCAGGGCACAAAGGTGATTATTGGGATTGATGAGTGATGATGTTGTTCACTGGTCGCTCATTGTTATTTCCGCGTTGCTTATGGTGCCAGGGTGTGCTTGACGCAGTTGTGGCAGCAACGGAGAACAAGTGCACCACCATTATCGGTGGCGGTGACACGGCCACCTGCGCCAAAAAATGGGGAGCGGAGCGCAAGGTCAGCCACGTGAGTACCGGCGGCGGCGCGAGCCTGGAACTTTTGGAGGGCAAGCAGTTGCCTGGGGTCGTGGCACTGTCGAGCTAATTCAATAACCGGCCACGGTGTCATAACTTGCAGTCCATCATTATATCTCTTTCTTTTGCCTTTTTCTTCACCACCCATGTATTGCTCGCTCTTGGATCGCAACTTTCAGATCTCAACGGAGTGTTTTCTGCTCCTATTACGTGGACAAGCATCCCAGGAAAGAAACATTACATGAATGAGAACAAAGAAGAAGTTAGCCCGCGACAACGCATCACACGACGACGAAGATCTTGAAAACGACGAAAAACAGAAACGCAAGACTACCAGCGTGCAGAAGATCACTTACGCAGTTAACGAAGACAACACGAATTCAAGGCAGAAGGCAAGAACGAAGCGAGGAAGGACGATCTTGGCTAGATTATGCCTGTCTCCCCGGGTCGCGCGGTCTACGAAAGGGTTCACTTCCTCGTTCGGAAACTTTAATAAATAAGAATAGTTTTGAGCATCACGATGCTCAGTCAGGAACTGTGTCAAAGTGTAAGTAAAATAAAACACTTGGACGAGGTTGAGGAATCTATGGATGTGATGTGATGGATGATGTGATGTGGCTTGGCATGGATGGATGGAGCATTCATTTCATTGCTCGAGCGCTATGAATAGTTTTATGGATAGACCTGCATCCATTCGTTCGTCTTGGCAGGACTACCTTCTGACTTTCGAGGCCATTGTTGGGAAGCTGCAAAGCAGTGGGAGTGAGTGAAAGTGAGTGAGTGAGTGATTGTGAGTGACTGTGAGTGAGTGAGTGAGTGAGTGAGTGACTGTGAGTGACTGTGGGTGAGTGAAAGGGTGGGGGAAGTCGTCGTTTGGCGTTGACTTCGCATCGATGAATGATCGACGATCAACGATCAACGATCAACGATCAACGAACGAATGATCGTTGGAACTTTCGTTGTTTCGTTGTTGTTTTGGCAACGTTCGTTGGCACCACCACCAACGCACAGTCGATAGTCGATCCAACCAACGACCAACGACCAACGCTCAACGGTGGAAGGAAGATCGATCGATGGGTCGTTGGTTGGTTGGTCATTGGATGGTTGGTTGTTGTTGTTGTTGTCGGAAGATTACCTAAGCACTGAACAAAAACCACACAACCACAATCCGAAGAGCGACGAGGGCCTTACTGCAGACGTACAAACTTCTGTCGTTGTGTTGACGGAGAGTTGTTGATGACTTGACTGTGAGTTGTTGACGCGGGTGCGAGTGTTGTGAATGTTGTGGCGTGGTTGCTGGGTTGGAAGCGAAATGGACCGGCGAGTGGCTGGACAACGCCGAATCCACAAATGAAACGAACCTGGAAACGAGCGTTACACTAAGTTGGCTGGATTTGCTTGGGCCATCAGCGACGCCAGCGGACAGGCCACTGTCAATGCCTGCTCCCGGCGGAACTGTGCACAAGTGGTCGCACCCAGCGAGCGGTGAAATTAGCATGGGAACCTGATTAATAATAGTTTCTTGTGACGAAATGTTGTCACGGCATCCTGTTGTCATCGAAGACAACCCAGTCTTGCATCAGCAGGAGGCCGAACGGCTGTCCCGTCTCGCTCAGCGTTTGGATTCTGAGCAAAGACATTGCGTTGAGCTCGAAGCACAAATTGCTCGGGCGAAACGAAAAGAGGCCCGCGGGCGTCGCCTGTTTGGATCAGCAGGCGGAGGGTTTGGATCGGATCTAGTGGAATTTTTTTTTTAATGATCCGGCGACCACCAAGATCTACACACCACGCAAACAGCTGAGCAGTGCCCGAAAGAAAAGAAGAGGGATCACCCGAACAAAAGTCGATGGTCAACTCCGGGCGTGCCAAGTCTGCGGTGGCCCGCTCCGGCACCAATTACTGCCGGTGAAGTTGTCTCACGAAATTCAGGGGCTGCAAAGGCACCGTTAGACCAGCTCTATCAGTTTGGAGATGATGGTTTGCCCAAATCTATGGGAGCCACATCAAACAGAGCGAGCGGCGTCGCACACCGTGAGGCCGCAACACAGAGGCAGACACAGCGGCAACGCAAGCCGAAGGGACAAGGTGCGGAGTATGACTGGCGCGGCCATCGCGTGGTACGATCAGGGAAACAGAAAGGCTCCGTGACCTCGCGACCAAGCCGCAGAACAAGGAGAGACAAGAACCAGTCTCATAGCAGCTCTGCGTCACGGAAGACCATCCCACTCGAAGTGCGCCTGAACGCATCCGCAAAAGCGAAGCCACAACCGACCAGCGACGGCAGTCCTTTGTTGTTTCGTGGTGCGCCTCTAGACGAAGAATTTTGGACCATGGTGTTTCACGAGCTCGATGCTGACGCCGACGAGTTCATTAGTGCTGCCGATCTGGCCAAATTCATGTCCGTGTCAGCAATCGCTCCGGAGGGAACCACCCTTCTTCCCCCTGCCAAGCAGCGGGCAGCTGAACTCAGGACAATATTGGCAAAAACGCTACGGTGTCGTGATCCTTATCGCCGAGGCGTGCGCAAGTTATTTCCGAGCTTAGATTCTTTTGGCAATGGGACAATTAGCAAAGAGCATTTTTTAGCAGTCGTGATGGGAGCGGAAGTCAACGTCATGCACAGGGCTAGAGTTGCCGCCGTCGTTCAAGCTGAGGCAACACCACCGCCTTCAGCAAACCCAGAGCAGCTGAAGAAGCCAACCGGAGGACAAACATCCGATTCCAAATCTCCTTATCTTGGCGTCGACAATGAAACCAGGGAGAGCCTCGAATTTTCGAACGCACCCGACACCATTCGAAAGCGAGAGCTGGCTCGCTCACGGACATTGCATAAACCACTTTCGATATGGCAGAGGTCAAGGCTTGGGGACCAGCTTGCTTTTCGCCGATCAGTGTTAGCTGCTATATTCATGGCAATGGACAGGTCTGGATGTGGAACTGTCACCGCTGAAGATCTACAGTTGTTTTTAGCCGACTGCTCTAGTGAGCATAAATATCTGCGACAGCAGTTTCGCCGTTTGACTCAGGGCGCCGACTCAGCGTGGACCGCAACATTCAATCAGTGCTTCTCGCCAAGCCAATTACACCACCCGATGACCCGCTCTGCATTCATTAAACGCTTTTCGGCACCGTCGCTGTCAGCGCCTGGTGGACCGCAACGTGAAGCGCGGTTCACAGGAGGTGAAGGTACATTATCGATTCACGAAAAGTTGCAGCGGATTTTTGATCATTACGCCCGTCAACGAGCTTGGCAGGACGTCTCGCAGATGGAATCGTCGGCGTGGCTACACTTGTTATTGGATGCCGATCGCTGTCATAGTTCACCAGAACTGCTTTTTGACAACGAGCACGTCGCTCCAGCAGATGCCGATATTATCTACGCAGCAGCGGCAGAACGTGAAGCGGCACGATGTTCTAGGCAGCAGAACGTGAAGCGTGAAGACGCTGTGTCCATGGGCAAACAATCGTATGCGAGTTCTGGGCGAGGGAGGTTCTCCTTCGAGGCGTTTCTTGTGGCGTTGAAAATGGTGTTTGCACGTCGCTTCGGCCACAAACTGCAGGCACAACCTAGTGAGCAACGGCAATATCAAACAGTAACGTTGTTGCGTCATTGTCTCGAAGTGTATGTGCTACCACTTTTCGAAACCACCTGCGCCCACAGGCAGCACAAGACTCCAGTCAAGCGTGTCTTCGGCGACGATGAGTTGCAGCCGGATACTTCGCCGGACGATCATTTGCGATACCGTCCCGCACTTCAAAACGTGGTCTCCAAGTTTCGCAGTGGTTTTGTACAAGATGACGGAGCTCTCTCCTTCCTGCGTCGCCATGAGGCCGCGTTGCGTGTCATCTTTTCGCATTTTGCAGCAAGTCGTGTCGACGCAATGACTGCCACTACAGCGGCCCGAACTCGAGCGCAGTCGAGGTTGGACTTGGGGATGGGAGGCAAGGTTACCAGCCAGCATGATGAGAGACGTGAAGCATGGAAGGGGTTGAAACAACAGGTGTGTCCGCCGCCGTCGTGTCCACAACGCTCGCAGGTCGCTGTCTTACAGTCGTTGCTGTACTGTTACTGTTTCGTAGACATCAAGACTCAGTTGGGCGGAATGCCGCGGCTTTGCAAACTCTTTTGGAGTTTTGCGATTTGTTGATGTTGTTGAGTTGAAGGCACTATTCGAGGAGTGCCGAGTGAATAGTTCTGGGAACATGGCGAGCCTCGGGAACGAAGTTGTCAATGACGGGCGGTCCCGCGGTCGGGACCCACACGGCCACGACGACACTTACGTTGCCATGACACCCACTCGTCACTCAGTGTCGCAAAGCACGACAGGGATGTACATTTCGCCAAGCAGTACATCTTTGAAAAATCAACATGGGTATCTAAGAGATGCTTCACGACTGGGAGACGGTTCAAGGAGTGCAGCTTCCCATTCCAGTGACATTTCCGATCTGCTGTTTCCCGCTTTTTTGGACTTGCTGTGCATGTTGGCGATGCTGGTAACGGAAAGATCGGGGGATGCCGACAACGGTGTAGGCACAGACCATGTGGTCGACACGCATGATGCAGAGCAGTTTGCCCAAGAACCATCCGCGCAGCAAATCTTGGAGCTATTTTTCTTTCGTCTGTATGCCAGTTCTGGCGTGCGTGACATGGTCATGTCAAGCTTGGTCGTTCGATCATTTTTTGCGGCCGTTGACAGGCGCGTTCGTGTCATCGTGCAACAACGCGCCCGACACGAAGCGGAAGAAGTTGACCGCCAACACGCAGGCAATCTGCGGGTAATGCTGGAGTCGTTAGGGCAGTAGCTAATTGTGTAATTTTTATACAACACATTTGGGTGTCCGGTGGATCGTCACGGTCTATGACGAGGATGGTTTCGTGTCCCAGTTGTCTTTCACAAAATTGACACTTGCGTGCAGGACATCAAATGCCGCCGGGTCCTGGAATCGTTGTTTTGCGAACTGAATTTCATGACAACACACAACACAGTTAACACAACGGCTCAGACACAACCAAATACGATCACCCTCTGTAGAGGGACTGTTGCGCGAGAAGAGCTCACCTCCACGGCCGCATCGCCCAGTTGCAGACTAAGAGGAACTTCGTCCCTGGCCGCGTGGCTTTCAATGAGGTCAGCAACAGAGTCTGCGACGTCTTGTCCAGTCATTGTGGCCTGCGCAAGCCGGCCTTCGTTAAATTGGGCCAAGTTTTTTAGTCCTTGCTCGAAATCTGTCAGACACTCTGACGAACTCGCGCCGCGCTCTTCACGGAGTCTGGTCACGAACTCGGTAGCTACGGGGCCGGGTTGCACATTGGTGATGGATACTCCGTCAAGGTGAGCAATCCCTGCATAACCCTGCATCAGCCCATCTAGTGCAAACTTTCCCGAACCATACACCTCAAATCCCGGAAGAGATCGAAAAGCAGAAGCACTGCTGATGTTGATGATTTGACCGCCGTCGCCCTGTGCTCTCATGACGGGAGCTACAGCTTGAACCAACCGATACACCCCCCAAACGTTGAGATCGAAGTGCTGTTTGGCCCGTTCAAGGGAAATACTCTCGATTGTGCCGTTCAAACCCTCGCCAGCGTTGTTGATTAAAACATCGATTCTATTTTGAGAGATGGATGTTGCCTCGGCTACGGCGTCTTTGACAGAGGCGTCGTCAGTAACGTCGAGCTGCACGAAGTTCAATCTGTCGAGTGAGAGACCATCAGCTTTTGCCGCCGCAACAAGCTTTGCGGATTGCTTCGCAGGATTGCGAAGACCTGCGAAGACGAGTCCACCCCGTTTCAAACACGTAAGGGCCGTTGACAATCCAATGCCACTGGAGCAGCCACTGATGAGGACAGCCTTGTTGAGCATGGTGACCGTGCAGATGCAACTTAGTCCGCCACGAGCTATGGGACGAATTCAGCGTTAAAAATCAGTGAATGAGAGAGAGACTTATTTCAGTAAAACGCCAACAGCCAAGAGCACTCTCCATTCCCCCGTCGGCTCCGCAATCTCCGTTGTGCCCGTCTACCGCACCTGCGTTCTTGGCGGATCAAGTCCTCGACCACCACATCACACATCACCACAGCTCCACGGCACCACCAGATCACTTGATCGCGTCTGACGAACTACCCGTAAACGAACACAAGCTTACAAAGTCGTCGCAAAGCCGCCGTGAATGGAAATGACCACAGAGGTCTGTCACCACAACGACCACAACAACGACCCAACGACCCAACAACCCAACAACCCAACGACCCAACTACCGCACGACCGCACGACCGCACGACCCAACGACCCACCCAACGGCCCAACGTCGCAACGACACAACGACCCAACAACCACAGCAACGACCAACGACCAACGACCAACGACACCAAAGACTCACCAAAGTGACCACAGTGCCAACGCAGAACGCCGCAACGCCGCAACGCCGCAACGCCGCCGAAACGCACTTCACTAACGGTGCACATAAAACACCGACATACTAAAACCACGGTACTGCGTCATTGTACCTACAGTGCCATGTTTTCGGAATTGATGAACGTTCAACGAACGAAGTTGAACGAACGAACGAACGAACCACCAAAACGGCAGCCCAACGGACAGTTTCACAACGGGTGCTCAGTATCCCAATAGAAGAAGAAGCATAAGAAATCAGCTAATGGGTGCTTAAAGTCCGTTATACAACCCCCGCAGTGGGTGAGTGAGAGTGAGTGAGTGAGAGCCAACGCCGCGGGAGAAAATCGCCAGGGAGAACAATGTTTCCCTATTTAGGAATACTCAATTTCAGTGCACTCAGTGCAGTGGCGATTCAAAAAAGTATTGATTATAGATAGATAACTATCGATCGATTGATCGTTCGTTCGTTCGTTCGTTTGTTCTTGTAGCCAGCAGCGGGCAGTGAGTGAGTGAGTTAGTGAGTGAGTGAGTGAGTGAGTGAGTGTCGAAAAATAACGTCGCACGGATTCTTCTCACTCACTCCCACTCACTCACGCACGCTGCCACCCCACAGCCCACAGCCCACAGGCCGCCCACTCACTCACTCACAGTCGCACGAACGAACGAACGAACGAACGAACGAACGAACGAACGAACGAACGAACGAACGATCGAACGAACGATCGAACGAACGAAGGAACGAACGAAGGAACGAACGATCGAACGAACGATCGAACGAAGGAACGAAGGAACGAACGATGGAAGGAAGGAAGGAACGAACAAAACGATCGAAGGAAGGAAGGATGGAACGAAGCAACGATCGAAGGAAGGAAGGAAGAAGGAAGGGACGCATGAACCGACGTGGCTTTGCCGTCCGGCGGTGGTGAAGGTGGCTTTGATTGTTGTTGTTTGTTGATCGTGGTTGTTGTTGTTTGGTGATCGCTGTTGTTGTGTTGTGTTGCGTTGGTTGTTGTGGCTGTGGTACTTGTTGTTTGCTGTGGTTGTGGTGGTGGTTGTGGTGGGTGGTGGCTCTGTCGATGCTCGGCGAAAGGTGTTGGTTGGTTGGTTGGTTGGTTCGGTGGTTTGTTTGCATGTTCACTTGCCTTAGCTGTGGTCGCAAGTTGTGTTGTGCCGGACCATCGCACCGGCTGACTGTTGCTCAACCTCGAGCGGTTTTGACTGAACGATTCGGGTGTGATTTTTTTGCAGCTTTTTCTGGGTTGCAATTCTGTTGCTTGTAGGAACCACGCGCGCGTGGCCTGACTCCCCTTTGCAGACCTTGCGCTGATTGCACACCGCTTGTTTGATCAGCAAATTCGAGTACTCTGAGTCGGTCCCTTCCGGTCCATCATGGAGTTTACGTGGTCCAAGCAGACCAAGGTCAACTCAGAAGACGGCCCCAGCGAGCGATGCTGGCACAGCTTTACCGCGCTCGGTGACACCGTGTACCTGTTCGGCGGTCTCAGCGCTGAAGGGCCATGCAATGACGTTTACAAACTCAGCCAGTCTTGGGGCGAGTTTCAGTGGTCGAAGGTCGAGACCACCGGAGACGCCCCGTGTCCCCGCTTCCGCCACACCGCTTCTGTGGTCGGCGACGCTATCTACATTATTGGCGGTTTCTCTGGACCCAAGACGCGCCACAACGACGTCTGGAAGCTTGATATTGCCACGGGAGCCTGGAGCAACGTCGTTGCTGACACCGGTGCGGAAGGGAAAAGCAACAAGAGCGTTCCAGCTCCACGTGGCTCCCACACAGCCGATGTTGTCGGGACGAGCATCTACGTGTTTGGCGGGTACGGCGGGTACGACTTTTGCTTGAAAGAACTCGGCGATATGTTCATCTTCGACACTGAGCAGAACTCATGGAAGGCCGTGACCGCGAAGGGTGCCCCTTCTGCCCGGTCGGGGCATGCTTCCTGCGTCCACAAGGCACGCATCTGCGTGTACGGCGGCCTGTCATCCACTGGTCCCTGCGACGGCGTGCACTGGTTCGATACGGAGGCAGAAACATGGAAGCAGACCACCATTCCAGGGGAAGGGCAGCCGCGCTGGAACCACTCCCTGGTTCCCGTCAAAGGACTCTTCAACCACAAGATTGTCGCGCTGATGGGTTCTGTTCCCGGCCAAGACGAGGAGAACAGCCGTGGTATTTTCACGTCGCGGGTGTCGTTGTTGGATGTCGGCCCCAATGGCATGTGGGCCACAGGAGAGGACACAAGCACGGAGAAGGTCGCCACTCGTGCCAATTCGCAAGTCGCTTTCGATTCTCGAAAGAACCGGGCTGTGTTATTCGGTGGCTTCAACGGAAACTGGCTCAGTGACGTGCTCGTGCTTGACATTGCTTCCAGTAAAAATAGCAAGGACCTGTTGGAAGAGTATGAACTCAGTGGCAAGGAGAAGGACACTATCAGCCGAAAGCTCCAGCAAAAGATTGCAGAGCCAGACCGTGACCCACCAGTTGTTGCAGCATCGACGGTAGCCGCGACAGTGTTCACTGGAGACCAACGCGTCCTCAACGTTCACACTTCAGAAGCTGAGGTGCCACACATCACCGACTCTGCTGCTCTGTTCGCCGACCACTTTGACAATTCAAGTGGAGAAGCCGCCCTCACTGTGGACAAGGTCGGTGCTTTTCTGCCTCATCTACTGCTGCCATTGTGTATTCGTGCCTGATGTTGACCCACACGTTGTTGCTCGCAGGCTCTAAGCTTTTGCGAAGGTGCCAAAACATTCTCTGCCTTGGACAAAGGGAACAAGGGCCAGGTCAATTTTGATCAATTCGTGCAACTACTGTTCTCGGACACACTGTTCAAATGGAAGTTTGCTGACGACGATTACACTGAGGTAATGGATGGATTCATGAGTGCTGCTGTGCCTGCCGACAACGGAGGTGCAAGTTCGAACGCCGAAGGAGAGGACGAGGCAGCTGCCCCGGCCGATGGAGACCAAGATGTAGAGACCAAGACCCCCGACTCGGAAGAAAGCGGTGGCGGATCGAAGGCCGCAACTTCCAACAGTGTGCGGTTCTTGCGGTTTATGGAATTGTTTTCAGCCCTTACCGCACTTGCCGGCGTCGACGAATCGTGGAGCGGCGAGTTCACAGCGGAGTCTCTCGCCACAGCCGTGTCATCCAACAATGTACGGCAATCCGTTGTTGACGGTATCACCGCGGCCTACGACTCCACCGAGTCCAGTGCTGACAAACCAGCCACTATCTGGCCTCTGGTTCGTTCGATCATAGTTGCTCTGCAAGCAACCGAAGGCAATGGCGTCGTTGCGGGCAGCAGTGCAGCAGCCCAAGAGATCACAAAGGCGTACTTGGAAGCAAATACTAAGCGCAAGGAGGCCGAAGAAACCGCGAAGAAGGCGGCGGCAGAGAAAGCCAACGCAGCCACCAAGGAGGCAAGCGAGAGCAAAGAAGGAGATGCCGCTGGTGGCGATGCTGAACAGAAGGAAGGTGGCGATGGAGAGGCCAAGTCGAACGATGCTGCTGAGTCCAAAGAAGGGGATGGCGCGGGATCTGACACCAAGTCCGAAGCCGGGGCTGACGCCGAAGCCAAAACTGACGCTGAAGCTAAAGAAGGTGGTGGCGGCGAAGAGACGAAGGCCGAAGCCAAGGGCGAGACTGCAGCGTCTGAAGCCGAAGGCGACGCAAAGGCAGAAGGCGACGCAAAGGCGGAAGGCGACGCGAAGGCGGACGGCGACGCGAAAGCTGAAGGTGACGCGAAGGCTGACGGTGACGCGAAGGCTGAAGGTGGCGCGAAAGCTGACGGTGATGCGAAGGCTGAAGGTGATGCGAAGGCTGAAGGTGATGCGAAGGCTGAAGGTGATGCGAAGACTGAAGGTGACGCAAAGGCCGAAGGTGACGCCAGCGACAGCAAAGCTGCAGAAGCCGAGGGAGATGACGCTAAGGCCGAGGGAGGTGACGCTAAGGCCGAGGGAGGTGACGCTAAGGCCGAGGGAGGTGACGCTAAGGCCGAGGGAGATGACACTAAGGCCGATGCTGATGCAAAGGAGGAGCCCGCCAAAGCCGACTCCAGTGCCGATGGTGACGCAAGTAAGGACGGCGAAAAGCCTGCTGACGCAGCTGCAGCAAGCGACGGCGACAAGGCGGGCGAGGACAAGGCAGCCGCGGACAGTACCGAGGCGTCAAAGGACGAGGCCAAAGAAGAGGCCAAGGACTCGCCTGCGGAGTCTAAGGAAGAGCCTGAGGCCGCCAAATCGGAATAAATCCGATTGTCGAGCCACATCCAGTGTTCGACTGGTTTTGGCCATGAAAGCTATTAGTCAATCTGTTTTTGCTAACTCATTAGAACGAAATCCTATTTGGAGAAAATGGTGCGCGCAGCTACGGCGAGGATACCGACGCCGCAGTTTTTGAATTGCTAGGGCTTGCAGATCGGCGTTGTAGCGGCCGAGCGACTTCTTGGGCTTGCTTATGAGTGTCAACGTATTGTCCCTCGGTTTGATCGAACCACTCGCTGGCTGTCTGTAAACTGAGGGCCCGCTTTGCGAGGTAGTAGCCGGCATGTCCTCGGAGCGAATCGTCGAGATCAGAGTCAGAGAGTTGCATGCGGCGATCCAAGTGAAGAGCAACCTTTGCGTGAATGAAAATGTTATAATCACAGTCATGGGGACGCAACTACGATCTTGGTACGATATACCTCTTTCAAGAATTGTAACACCCCTTCCAACTCCAGAGCAAGAAGGTCGTCACAAAACAAATCGTGAATGACAAACGCAAACCTACATCATGGACGATAGCAGTGGGTCAATTCGCTGGAGCCAGCAGTACCAGTAGCGATCGACGGCTTCCAACGGAAAGGGCGCTTTCAAACAGTTCCCACCTGACAATGAACTCCCATCCAAACACGAAGAAAAAGTCCATGACGCCTGCGCACGAGACCGATTTCGTTGGTGACGCGACAACAGGTGCAATTCCACAACTATGTAGTGCACATACATGCGACGGATCTAAAGTCCAGTGTGTTGGTGAATAACGTCATGAACCAGGGCGTCGTGTAGTCGGTCAGATTCACCCCCACTTGTTCCTACAAGTGAGCAAAATACTTGGTGGGGTGTTGCAGTACTGGCGGATGTGAGCGGTTGCAGCAATGCGAAAACCGTACCAGATGCTGCACGAGTGCTGGCAGTCGATCCTTCAGCAACGCTTCTAGTTGGAAATTAAGAACTTGTAAACGTGGAAAGCCCCGTTTGAACATGCCGTCTAAGCGGTAAACTTTCAAAAGCCGTGCCATCACACCGAAACAGTCTCGCTCTGGCATGTACGTGAGGAGGAAGCCTGCAATAAACCCCATACCTTGCACATATCTGCCACAAAGATGCGCACTGTGAGCATTCACGCAGTGGACTGTATACTAAGCAGGTGCCCACTTGCCCGGTCTCCGGATCGAAAGCTGCGAGTGCCATCAACACAGAGCTCAACTGGCCCATGCCACCGACTGGATTCTGACTTGCCGCGCCACTGCACTCGCGTTGACGAAAAAATTGGTGACGCGGAAACGTTCGGGTCAGGTCAACCTGGATCGTTCTAAGAGTCTTTCTGTCCACTTCTCGTTCAAGGAACATGTCAAACAGCGACGCAGAGGGAGGCGTTGTCGATTCCGGGGACCCGACATGCTGAAAAATATCTGCTCCCGAAATCATGATCCAGAATTGCCCGCGCAATTCGTCCGGAAAACCACCGTTGCGCCGCAAGATGGATGCTATCTCGCGAGTAACAGCGGCATGGTCTCTCGAGAATTGTGCTTTCTGAGGCAAAAAGGATACAAACAAAAGAAATGTTGAAAGCAATGAAGAATGAGTCGACACTTTTTCTGCCTGTGCACGCACCGAGCTGCTATTTGAAATTGCATGGCGTCGCCTGGAAGCGTACTCGCAGAGGAGTCGCTGGCAAGACTGCGTCAAGTCGGCAGCGGCTACCCGCTCTTTGTTAGACAAATTGGGCGAGTTAGAAAACATTTGATGCTGTTCATGATCCGCAGCTACAATGGAGTGCGTCGTTCATAAAAACACGGCGGTATTTTTGGTGTTATTGCGACTGCCTGAGTCCCGAAAAAGTTGGCAGGAGCCAAATCGTTCGCGGGGTTCCAGTCTCAAAAGCACACACCAACCACGTCTCCGCAATGAACTGTCTGCAACCGCAAGGACAACATCCAATTTTCGAGCTCCCTAAAAATGGGGTTCCCTGGATCACTGCCACAATCTGTAGGTCTCGCCTTTCCGTTCTTAGCCACCTGCGGTGAAGTAGCTACGGGACACGTAGAGCGGCAAAACTGCATCACCTCACCTCACCTCGCAGAATGTCAAACAACTGAACAGTAATTCATGGCAGCTCAAACAACAATAACAACAACAGCAGTAGCAGATGCAATAGCGACGACAATGGTGAAGAAGAATTGTCGCGCGGCAGCAGCAGCAGCAGCAGCAGCAGCAGTGACAACGACGACGACAACGACAACGACAACGACAACGACAACGACAACGACAACGATGGCGACAACGACAACGACAACGACAACGACGACAACGACGACAACGACGACGA
>ENA-OWNT01001680-OWNT01001680.1-seawater-metagenome-genome-assembly--contig:-NODE-1680-length-26502-cov-5.829669_pt1 | contig 26502 bp, 16 predicted proteins | sample MGYA00238136_ERZ651165 | MGnify/ENA primary metagenome ERZ651165 (study PRJEB26861, sample SAMN08777766) | seawater metagenome | isolation source: coastal seawater | place: USA: Florida | collected...
AAGGCGCTGCCAGTCACCGAGGATCTCCTCGGTGCGCGAAGTCTGTGTCATGTCGTGGTTCCTCCCCCTGATTCCCAATCAAGAGTGTATTGGTGGCGCCGCTCCCGTGCGGCGCGCTCCTGTTCAGACGAGCTCGATGTCGATGTGCCCTTCCGCCTTCTCGACCCAGCGCGCGTAGCCCACCATCAGCCATCCCTGGACGCGGTCGCGGACGAGGTCGCGGAGGCGGGCCGGGCCCCTGCTGTGGGTGCCGCGCCCGTGGACCAGGCGCAGCCGCCGACCGCGGCGGTGCTTCAGCAGCGCGTCCAGAGCGTCCTCGACCAGCGAGCACGAAAGGTGGTGGAAGTCGATGGTCTCGACGCCCTGCTCGGAGCGGACCCGCTCCCGGAGGACCCAGGGAGTGCGGCTCGCCCACGGCAGGCGCCGAGCCGCGGTCTCTATGAACTTCAGGCAATGAGGCATCGGTTCCTCCTATGCGCTGGCAGGCAGCGACTCGGGCGACCGCCACTCGTAGAGACCACCTCGTGCCTCCAACCGTCGGTGCTCGAATCCCACGTCACGGAGCGCGGCCTGGACACCCACTTCGTGGATCGGCCGGCTGACGTGGAGCCTCCCCTGGCCATTTCCGTAGAACCGGCCCATCGGATCGACCATCGCGTACGAGTCGGTCATGGCGTCGTTGTCCTCGGGGACGAGCTCGATGCCCTCCCGCGAGAGTGCTTGGTGCCTCTCCACGAACGCCTGGAACTCGGCGGAGGTGATGAGCAGCGGCTCGACGGAGCCGTCGTTTTGTCCCTGGACCGGCAGGACCTGGAAGATCTTCCAGCGCTCCGGCGCCATGCGACGGACGTAGTCGGAGAGGTCCTCCTGGTGGTTGAGTCGGGTCACCACGGTGTTGAGCTTCAGTCGGCAGCCCGCCGCCAGGGCCCTCTCGGCCAGGGCGAGCGACCGGCTGGCGTGGGCACCGCGGCCCCGGCCAAGGGCTTGCTGTGTCTGCTCGTCCGCGGAGTCGACGGAGAGCGCGACCCAGTCCAGCGCGCCGGCGACTCGATCGAGGACGAACGCGAGCCGGGCGCCGTTGGTGACGATGGAGGTCGTCACCCCGAGCCCAGAGGTGTAGCGGATCAGCTCGGGTAGATGCGGATGGAGCGTGGGCTCACCGCCAGCGAAGTTGATCTTCTCGGCCCCCGCCTCGGCCAGCAGCCGGACCACCTCACGTGCCTCCGGGAGCGGCAGGTGTCGGCGGACGTCGCGGAACGTCGCGAAGCAGAAGGAGCAACGATCGTTGCACGCCTTGATGAGGTGATAGTTGACGGCAGAGACACGTATCCCGTGCATCGGTTCCCTCCCCGAGCTCGCGGTTGGCTGGTTGTTTCGGACGCCCGCCAGAGGAGCAAGTCGCGTGCCAGGAGCGGCGATGACGGTGGGGAGCGGGTTGTCAGGGGGCCGAGCCGTCACTCGTGGGTGCTTTTTGCCTCTCCTGATATAGATTTCTAACCAATGGAGGCGATTTCTTCTCTCGAAAGGGTCCTGGGGCTACTCCACGGAAACCCATTCACGAACGACTACGTGGCGCGGTGGCAGGAGTACTCGGATGCGAACCTCCTCCCACCCCGGGGAGCTCCATCCGATCGCTGGATTGCCTGGTATCGGGATACGCGGACAAAGGTGACCGAGTCCCTGGGCGGCGCCTTCATGGAGCACCTGGGGGTTGGCCTCGCGGCCGGAGTGGGTCTGCAGGCGACCTCGACGACCGATGACCACACCGGCCTGAAGGAGCTCGGCCGATCGGAGGGGGTGGGCGAAGGCGAACTCGAGCTGGCCGCGAGAGCCACCAAGGTCACACGCAGCCTGCGGGGCACCGCCGGAAGTTCGGAGCCAATGCGGGAGGTTCGCCGACTGGCGTGGGCGGCCTCCTTCGGAGAGTCGCTGCATCGGGTATCAGAACTCCAGGACATGATTCGGCGGACCCCGGTTCTCATCCAGGGCGAGACCGGAACCGGCAAGGAGCTGATCGCGACGGCAATCGGGTTCTCTCAGCCTGGATACTGGAGCGACGGCTGGACCCGCAGCCCGTACGAACCGCTCCATCTGGGCTCGATCCCGTCGGAGTTGGTCGCCGACGCCCTGTTCGGACATGAGAAGGGTGCGTTCTCCGGGGCCGAGAAGGAGGCGGCCGGGGCCCTCGAGCGGTGTCACGGGGGTGCGGTCTTCCTCGACGAGATCGCCGAGCTCCCCCACAAGACCCAGGTGGCGCTCTTGCGCTGCCTTCAGGAGGGGAAGGTGCGGCGTCTCGGAGCTCAAGAGCTGACAGAAGCTGCTCCCCGCCTGATCTCGGCCACTCACGAGGACCTCGACCGAGCCGTCGCCGAGAATGAGTTCCGTGCCGACCTGCTCCAGAGGATTCGCTCGGTGGAGATCGTCATCCCTCCGCTGCGCGAGAGGCTCGAAGACCTGTCCGAACTGGTAGAGAAGCTCTTGATGACGGAAACCACAGCCAGCTCCCGAGGTCACCTGCGCACCCGGGTGATGACGTTCATCGAGGGTCCGGCTCGCGACTACGAGTGGCCGGGGAACGTACGGGAGCTCGCCGCGGCGATCCGCTCGCTCTCACTCGGAATTCAGCCGCGGCTGCGTAAATCCACCGGGGATACCGGTTCCCGATCTCGCTTCGGGCCCTCGCAGTCACCGACCCTTGAGGTTCTCGCAGCCCGGGGCCTCTCGCTTCGCGAGGTCGAGAGGCAATACGCACAAGAAGCCGTCGCCCAGGCTGCAACGAAGAAGGAAGCCTCGAACCGACTCGGCATCGCCCCGGCCACGCTACGCAACCTGCTGCGGGAGAGCGGCGATGCCTGAGTCTCCCCCAGGCTGGCCACAGCGCCCCGACGGCTTCTACACGGACTGGGAAGCTTTCTGCACGGAGGCGCTGACCGCCCGGATGCGGTCCGGCGAGCGGTCGGCGGTCCCCACGGTCCTGCTCGCCGCGGGTGCGTCGCTGGGGGCAACGGTCTTGGTTACCCTCGCGCGCGCGAACCGTGAGGTTCTGGCCGAGCTGGGGGAGGAATGGGGGATCAAGGCGCTGCCTGAGCTCCTGACCGGTGGCGGCGCGCTTCTCGGCGCAGCGCTCGGGTCGCTGGGAGGCGCCATGCTTTCTCGGGTTCTCAGCGCCCACGCGGACGAAGCGAGCGTCGAGAAACTCCAGTTGTCGATCGCTGCTGCCCGTCGCGAGTTCCACGAGCTGAACGGTCTCAGAGCCGCTGGCCGGCTCGATCCACACCGCCACATGGCGGCGGTCGAGGTGCTCTTCGGGACGCTGGCTCAGGCTTGAGAGCGACCTACTGCTCGGTCTTCCGGCCCCGGACGATCACCCGCGGAACAAGTCCCCCACCCTTCTTCGGCATCATCCGCACCACCTGCCCGACACGGGACTCCTCGGGGGCCCAGCTCAGGTGGAAGGGTCGGTCAGGCCCGTACAGATAGATCCGGTCGAAGGGCAGTGTGTCGATCACCCACTGCGCGACATCCTCGGAGGACTGGCCAGGGATCCGCAGATCGACAGCGATTCCATCTCTGTCGCAGATGCGATTGCCCCACGAGTTGAGCTCGTGGCCTGCGTGCTGGTCGCCCTTCGGGTGGATGTTCGGGAGCCAGCCCCCCGCCTCCGCACGCTTCTTGATGGCCTTGATCAGCTCTGGCCCGGCGAAGCCGTAGGTGAGGATGACGACGCCGTACCGCTCCTCCAGCGGCTCGAGCAGATCCCGCCGTATGCCAGCAATGGCGTCCCAGGTCTCTTGCTGCTTCGGACGGTTCTCGATGCGCTGCCCGGCAGCGGCCAGGACATGCCAGGTCTCGCAGCAGTGCAAGAACGGCTGGGTCGACGTCTGGATGGAGGGAGGGGTTGGGCGGTAGTCCATGGCGGGGGGGCTCGTAGCCTGGGATGGGGGGAGGGACGCAGGGTGTCACGGCCTGGGATTCGGGGCCGTCAGCCCTCTCCGTTGTCGCGCAGCTCAACCTGTTCCAGTCCGGCCTCGTTGGTCCACATGTAGGCGCGGACGTCCACGGCATCCGGGTGTCTTCGAGTAAGGACTCCCGCGTACTCCTGGGCCTGCTTCCGCACTTTCTGCCGCTTCTTGGTTCGCGAACGTCGCCTGCTGCTGCCCGAACCACCCCACGTTCCTCCTACGATCAGCTTGACCTCGATCGCTGCGAAGTTCCCCAGGCCGTCCGTCATCACCAGATCACCTCTCCCGCCCTGGGCGTGACCCGGAATGACCTCCCACTCGTCGTCCACCAGGTACGGGAGATCCGGCAACAGTTCCGCGCTCCGCATCACGAAGTCACGCTTCAAGCCGAACTCGCCAGCAGCGTCCCAGTCGCGGCCCTCGAAGTACGCCCGGAGCACACCGTCCCGTCTCTTCGCTTCGTCCTGATTCACAGGGCCCCCAATGCTGGTTGCGGAGCTCGTCGAACCCGGCCCAGCATCTCGAAAGCTAGCAGGCCGGTCGACGCCGTTCTCAACAGGGGCCTGGGGTATGGTCCTGTCGGCGCGTCGGCGGCTAGGCCGCGACGGCTAGTGGTGCTGCCATTTGACCCAGGGAGTGGAGTCCGCGTCTAGGGGGCGGTTGAGCGTCCTTGTCGAACGGGGGAGGAAGCATGGAACCAGGGAGTCTCCTTCGGATGCGGGAGAACGACGCCCTCGGTCCCTTGAGGTTCGTCAGAGACAACGGCCGCGAGGCGCTGGTCACGGCGCTGCGAACCGGCAATGAACTCTGGGTCGCCACCCAGATGCTGGTGCCGTTCCCACTCCGCCCAGGACAGCGGGTGGCGCTAGACGAGTGGGCGGGGGAGACCGCTGCCGCGCAGCACTTGACGGTCGCAGAGGTCTACGACTCCGGTGGCCTCCGCGAGTTGATGCTTCAGCGTGGCAGCGAAACCGTGAACCTCCCGGAGTCCCTGGTTGTCCCGAGTCCACCGAACCCGCTGGACCCTGTTAGCTACTTTGAGGCACTGGAGTGGGGGGGGCCGCACCACTTCTTCGCTCGCGCCGCAGTCAATTCGACCATGGCCCAGTGGTTCGAGGGCTCCGAAGGACTCCCTACCCTGCGGGGTGCCAGGATCCGACCGCTCGCCCACCAGTTGCACGCGGCCCGCCGAGTCCTCGAAGATCGGGTGCCGCGGTTCGTACTCGCAGACGAAGTGGGCCTCGGGAAGACGATCGAGGCGGGTCTGGTAATCCAGGCGCTTCTTCACGTCGATCCCGATCTCAACGTCCTCGTCGTCGCCCCTGGGTCCATGAGCCGGCAGTGGCTCTGTGAGCTCTACCTCCGTTTTGGCGGTCGAGCGTTCGCACACGTTTCCGCGGGCGCACTGGCTGAGGCGCCCAGGACCGAGCGCCGCCGACTCGCCAGCTCGCCACGACTGATCGCCTCGTCCACAGCCCTCCTTGATGACTCCGACTTCCGTGCGGCCATCGAAGGACGGTCGTGGGGGCTTGTCGTCGTCGATGAGGCCCACCAGACACCGCCGGGCCACCCGCTGTACGAGACCCTCAGGCGACTCGCTACTCGCAGTCACGGCTTTCTGGCCTTGTCAGCGACCCCCTCGAAGCGCGAGCTCAAGGGCCTCGCAGGCCTGCTCGCCCTCGTAGCCCCCGACAGCTACCGGCCGGACGACACCGCAGTCCTGCAGCGTCGAATGGAGGAGCGCCGCTCGGTATGGGGAGTCCTCAACGGGACGATCGACATTCTTGCCGCCGCGCGTCGAGACGCTCCGAATGCAGAGCTGGACGAGGACGACATCGAGTTCATCATCGAGGATTGGGAGGACGCACTTCCGGACGAGGCGGAGGTGGCAGGGTTCCTGGACAGAGTTCGCGAGGGTGATACCGAAGCGCTCGACGAACTCGTCGCTTACGTCCAGGAGCACTATCGGATCGATCACCGCATCCTTCGCACCCGCAGAAAGACGCTGAGCTACCTGGGTACCGCGTTCGCGGTTCGGGAGGTAGAGCACCTCGAGTACTCAGCATCGCCGCCAGAAGTCCTCCTCGCGACTCATGTCGAGCGCCTCCGCTTGCCCGAGAACGGAAGCTACGCCCAGGCCTGGCTAAGGATCGTGGTGGCTGAGTCGAGTACGGCCGACCCCCAAACCGCGCTCAAGGTTCTCGAAGCTCGGATGTCGGCTCTGGACGCGCTCGGAGCGGACTCTTCCGAATCGGTCGCGGAAGCACTCAATTCCGACCCGGGCCCCGCAGAGGAAGAAGCCCTCCGAGACCGCCTTTTGCGATGCGTACCCGCTCTACCCCAGGAGAGGACTTGGCTGGGCGAGGCCATCGGTCTTGCTCGAGAGTGGGCTCGCATCGACGCCAGCGGGTGTGCGCGGCATAGGGCGGTGGCTTCCGCCATTGCGGGCGCGATCGACCTAGATCCAACGATCAAGGTTCTGGTGTTCGCTCAGAGCCGCGAGCTGGTCGAGCGCTTCGCGAGCGTGTGCCACAGTGCGTACCCGTCGCTGGGGGTCGCCACCTTCCACCACGGGCAGAGCCACGACCAACTGGAGCTTGCCGCGCTGAAGTTCCAGCGTGCGCCGGACCTTCGAGTGCTGGTGAGCGACGAACTGGGGGGGGAGGGCCGGAACTTCCAGGTTGCCGATCGTGTCGTCCACCTTGACACGCCCGTCTCGGTCAGTCGCATCGAGCAGCGGATCGGTCGTCTGGACAGACTCGGCCGAGACGCGAATCGGCCGGTCCGGTCGGTGGTGGTTCGCGGGCCCGCACGATTCGAGCAGGACCTGCAGGACCTGCACGCACAGGTCTTCGGCGTGTTCACCCGTTCGGTCGGCGGCCTGGAGTTCGTTCTTCCAAGGCTCCAGCGCGAGTTGCATAAAGGGCTCGCAGCCGGCCTGGGTGAGAGCGACCTCACGACGCGATTGAAGGAGGACGTCGACACGGTCCTCGGCGACATCGATGAGGACTTCGAGCTTTCCCTGGATTCCTCCCGAGAGCAGCTCAAACAAGCCCAGGAACTGGCGGAGTTGTTGGAGGAGCCAGCTTCGGAAGATGAGGAGCGAGTCTTCCGACACTGGCTCGGCTCCATCGGGGTGCAGTCCCATCGAGGGCGAAAGCGAGGTACCAGCAGCTTCCGCTGGAAGGTTGAGGCACTGTCCGAGCCACTCATGGGTTACGAAGTCGGTGACGGGTCGACTCCGCTGGGTACGTTCGATCGCGAACTCGCGCTGATCGACGAGTCCCTCCAGTACTTCGGCGCCGGGCATCGGCTGGTGGACGCTGCGCTATCCGCAGTGACCACGAGCGGGCAGGGCCGCGCATCAGCTCTGGTACGTGACCTGGGGATGGCTAGGCGCGGTCAGTTCTTTGTCGTCGTGTTGGCGGGAAGTCGTCTTGGCCACGAGGTCTGGGCGGGCCAGCCCATCCCCGCCGGTCTCCAGACGCGCGCACACAGGTTTCTTTGGCCCTCGGCGGAGATTGCTTCCCTCAGGATCGATATCGAGGAGCCGGCTGAACTCGTTGAGGACTATGAGCTGCGGGTTCAGCTCGAGAGGCCCTATGAGAGGAAGACGGGGGACCGGCGCTTGTTTGTCGACCAGCTGGTTGGCGCCGTTGATGTTGGACAGTGGTGGCGCGCGGTCCGAGAGGGCGTCGAACAGGGGCTCGCCCACTTGGATGAGAGCCTTGCACCGCTGCGCGAGGAGGCTGCTCAGGAACTCCAAGAGGCCCTGCGTACCGAGGTCGGCTACTACCGGGGGTTGTTGACCCGGGAGGTCGAGGGACGGGAGGAAGCCAGACTGGAGCTCGAGCTTCGTGAGCGGCTAGTCGGCAGCGTCCGAGAGGCTCGTGTCGATCTTCAGGGCGTGTGCCTGGTGGTTGGAGGCTGATCACATGTGGAGTGAGTGGCACCAGTGCGCTTCGCTTGACGAGATTCTCGCTCTGGTTCGGAACGGGCGCCACCAGGCTTCAGGAACGAGTTGGGCCGGGGAGTACTGGCTTGCTGCTGCGGTCAGCCGAGCATGGGAGGCGTTTGGCGCAACGCGGGGCGCCGACCGGGCGGTCTGGCTGCGGGAGTTGATTCGTCTCCACGGGACAGCGTTGAAGCTTCCACCGAGTGTCGTGGCGACGCTGGACAAACCGCTTCTGGCAGCCCACGGCGTCCGAGTGAGCGACACCGGTGGCTACCTCACCGCGCGGACGGTGGAACCCAGCTCAATGGAGGCGCTGCCGCCCTCGCTTCGGGAACAACTCCGTCAGGCCTTGCCGGTGGATCCGGCCCCGCGGAGGGTTGCTCGAGAGGCTCCGGCGGATGGGGCGTTACTCAGATGTTCTGGGTACCGTCTCTACCGCAGCGACGCCCAGAAGTCCGCGGTTCGGGCGCTCTGCACCGCGCCCCCCGGCTCGGGACTTCTCGTCACCATGCCAACTGGGACGGGCAAGAGCCTCCTTTTCCAGCTGGGTGCTCGTTGGTGGGACGAGACCACGGGGGACGGTGAGCGTCCCTGTGTTCTCGTCGTCGTCCCGACGCTAGCGCTCGCCGAGGCCCATCAGCAGACCCTCCAGGGCATGGGAGGCCTTGAGGGTAGTCGGGCGCTCAGCGGCTCCATGCCCCAGACGGAAAGGGATGAGGCTCTTCTGTCGTTCCTGCGCGGCGAGGTCCCGGTTCTCCTGAGCTCTCCCGAGATGGCCATGGGGGCGGCGAGAGAAGCACTTCTGCGGAGTGCTGGGTCGGTCGATGCTCGCCCCTTGGCGGAGCGGGGACGCCTCGCCGCCATATTCGTCGATGAGGCGCATATCATCCACAGTTGGGGCCAGAGTTTCCGGCCCGACTTCCAGAGGCTGCCGGGTCTGGTGGCCGAGATCCGCAAGGCGAGCCCCGACCTTCGCACCGTGCTGCTGTCTGCCACGGTCGACGAGGGGGCACGAGACCTGTTGAGGGCCCAATATGGCTCCAGAGGCGAGTTTCTCGAGGTGGCGGCAGGGGCGCCGCGGACTGAGTTCGACCTCTGTCTCCACCACTTCGAGCGGAGTTCAGACCGAGACAAAGCCGTCGCGGCTGTTCTCGACATCCTCCCTCGACCCGCGGTCGTCTACACCACACGGGTCAAGGATGCGGAGGGTCTGGCGGATGACCTGGTCGCTCGGGGCCATCAGCGAGTTGCGGCCTTCACGGGTGATACCGGTCCAGAGGACCGCAAGCGGATCATCGAGGACTGGCGTCAGGGCCAGATTGATGTCGTGGTGGCGACATCGGCGTTCGGAATGGGGATAGACAAGAGCGACGTCCGTGCCGTGCTGCACGCCTGCCTTCCCGAGGACGCAGCCCGGCTCTATCAGGAGATCGGCCGCGGCGGTCGTGACGGCTACCAATCGCTGTCCGTAATCCTGTCTGCACGGGAGGACGAGTCGCTCGCAGTTCAGATGAGCACTGGCGGCGTGCTGGGTCTGCAGAAAGCCAAGGAGCGTTGGCGATCCCTGGTGGAGCAGGCTCGAGCCGAGCATGCCATCGAGCCGGGGCCGGCCGGCACGATCCTGCGAGCCCGACTCGATGCACATCTGGAGCGGCTGGGCCCGCGAACGGGAAGCCATCACCGCCGCTGGAACAAGGCGTTGTTGGTGCAGCTTCAGCGGTATGGTGCGGTCGAGGTCCTCGCGATGGAGGAGGAACGGGATCGGTGTACTGCGAAGGTGCTCGAGCCGCGGCTCCTGGACCTGGAGACCACAGCCGATGCGGCACTCGAGTCTGTCCTGAGGCTGCGTGGTGCCGAAGTCGACGAGGCCCGAACTCGAGTGCGCGGACTCCTCTCGTTGATCCGCGCGGCGGCTCGTCTGGTGGATGACGACGAGGAGGCCCAGGAGGCCCTCAATGACTACCCATGCCTGCTGATCGGACTCTACGAGCAGGTGGAGTCAACCGACGAGATCCCTGAGCCCTGTGGCCGATGCCTCGCATGCCGCCGGATGTCCGCGTCGGCGCCGAGCAGCGTTGTTCACCAGGGCGGCAGAGCTCGCTGGGCCACTCCGGTCGCGCCACCGACGGCATTGCGGGGGCCGCTATTGGTCTTCACACGAGATGACGAGCACGTGGCTCTGGAGGAGTTGGTCGAGAAGCTGGCTCATGTCGGCGTTTCGCAGTTCGTGCTTCCGGCCACTCTCACCGCCCGGGCCTCGCAGGTGCTCTCGACAAGGGCTGGCCATGTCGGGTTGGTCGTCGAGTTGGAGGAAGTCGTCGCAGGCCGATGGTTAGCTCTACCTGTCTCTACGGCTGTGTGGATGGACGCCTCCCTCGGAGATCGGCAACGGACCCGTGCCTACGAGGCGGTTCGGCAGCAGGTCCTGAGTCGGCCCGAGGTGGGTCTCATCTTTGTCGCCCCCCACGACATGATGGTTGCGGGCAAGCGGCTCAGTTCGATCGCATCCCCGCACACACCGCTCCGGCATGACCGTCTGGCGGAACAGATTGGAGGACCCCGATGAGTCTGCTCTCCGACACGATGGGGCAACCGGAGCGCGTCTGGTCCCTCTGCCGCCTGCTCGAAGCGATCGGAGGTCGGGGAGAGCGAGCCGAGGTCGAAAGGTGGATGATGCCTGCCTCGTTTCGAGCGACTGAGAAGTCGGTCATCCAGGTGAACCAGACCCTGGGGGCAGCCCGTAGCCTCGGTGTCGTCGCCGGTGAGGCCGATGAGGTCTTGCTGCGGATGGACGAGGTTCCGTCGGACATCGCCGACTTCATGGACGAAGCTCACCGGCGCCTGCGGGACGAGCCGTCGGATGCGGACCAGATCGTATTGGAAGTCTATGCATGCACGCTCGTCGAGACCGAGCGGTTCGGCAGCACGGAGTGGCTCGCCGCTCGGACCGTTAAGCAGATCGCGGAGCACATCGATGACGTCCTACAGGGGGCTCAGCGGGGTGCGACCCGGCTCTTCAACAGCACCAAGTTCGCTCCATGGCGTCGGTGGATGCTCGCTCTCGGACTTGGCTACGAGAGCCCTGGCGTGCTGCCCGCCTTCTATCCCCAACCGGCGGAGCGAATCTCCAGAGAGGTCCGGTCCATGGAGTTCGCGGTCGGGGAGGAGATTCCCGCGCAGGCGTTCATGACGGCGCTGCGGAGGCGCATGCCCTACCTGGACCACGGGGAGGTCTTCGACGCCGTGTGCAAACGAGCCGGCTTTCAACTCCGACCAGGCTGGCTGAGCCGGGTAACGAGTGAGGCGTTGCTCGACCTACACGACGAGGGAGTGCTGCGGTTGGTTGCTCGTGCCGATGCTCCCGACGCGTTCAGTCTGGTGAGTGACGTGACGAGTCCGGTCCGCTCCTTTGTGGGCGTAATCCTGAACGTGGGAGAAGAGTAGTGGCCTTCCGCAACTACGCCTGTTGGAACGCTTCGGACGCCGCGGCCATCTTGCGGACTGAGGCACTGGAGGGTTCGCGCGCAATCTTCAAGGCGGTTCATTCTCCGCTGCAGGGCTTCGAGGTTGGCGGAGTCAGCGCCGGGCTGCTGAGCAGCACTACTGAAACAGGACTCCTCGACGCCCTCACCGGACCTGATCATCGCCATCTGTTCTGCGTTGTCGAAGGTGAGCCTGGCTCGGGGAAGTCGCACTTGATTCGATGGTTGGAATTCGAGTGGCCTACTCGCCGACCAACGGACCTGGTTCTTCCAGTCCCTCGCAGCAATGGGAGCCTCGAAGGGGTCCTGCGCGAAATGCGGACCGGGTTGCCAGAGGCCTACAGAGGGCTATTTGCGGGTCTGGCCAAGGTTCAGGACACAACCCTAGAGGGACGGGCCCGGGACTTCCACAGCAAGCTGGCCAACAGCCTCAACGCCGACTACTTCGTCGGCGAGCCTGCCGTGCATTCGGAGTGGGCGGCGAAGTTCCAGCTGAGCCGGCTTGTCGGGTACCACTTGGTTGTGGGTGAGTGGTCTGCTCCCCGCCGCATCTTGCAGACTCTCTCAGGCGGCTCAGATCGGAACTCCCGCGTCGAGCGATTCAGTATCGGTGATGTTCTCGAGCTAGCTCACCTGATGAGGAAGGTGCGAGACCGGTCCATCGGACCGAAGGCCATGCAGGCTCGGCGGAAGTTCGAGAAGGAAGCTGACCAACTGGCTTCGCTGATGACAGAGGGGCTGTCCGAGGGTGAGTTGGAGGTGGAGGCGTCCCGGGCTGCACCGATGCTGTCCCGGCTCCGGGAGTCCCTGGACGCTCGATTCAATGCCGTCGTCCAGGACCTCGTAGGTGTCGGGCGGGACGGCCTCACTCGAGCGTTCCGCGCGCTTCGCACGGAACTGGCCAAGGAAGGCCGACGGCTCGTGCTGCTGTTGGAGGACATAACCAGCTTCCAGGGCGTCGACGGGCAATTGCTCGATGTGCTCGTGGCCAAGAGTGCGACCGAAGAAGGTGGGCGGCTCTGCGACCTGCTGAGCGTGGTCGGCATCACGACCAACTTCTTCAATCAGGCCATGAAGAGCTACGGCAACCTCCGGGAGCGCATCGCGCTCCACATCAAGTTGGGCGACGGCACCCAGGCGGGGCCAGATATCGGGCTGTCGCTTGCTACAAGGGACGGGCGATTGAGGTTCACGGAGGGGTACCTCCGCGCCATTCGGGCGGGCGTAGGGACAATCAACGAGTGGGCCGACGTCGGTGGCGCCCTGATGAACCGATGTGTGGGGTGCAAGCATCGGGAGCCTTGCCACGCCGCATTCGGCAGTACGGACGGCGGGGTGGGTCTCTATCCGCTTTCACCGACTGCCATCGATCGGATCTTCGACAGCCTCTTCGACCCGCAAGGGACGATGGGACTTCGTACGCCGCGAGGCATGGTGCAGCATGTCCTGTCTCCGGTGCTCTTGCACCCGGAGAAGTTGGAACAGGGCGAATACCCGCCCGCGGGGCTTGAGGGCGAGTACCTACCGCCTGAGGAAGGAAACCTCTTTGGGCCGGCAAGCAAGATCCCGGAACACGTAGGGGACCCGGCGGACCGGAAGAGGATGCGCAGATTGATCGCCTGGTGGGCCTCCAGGAACCCGGGCGCCCAGACGGAGCGCGATCTGAATGGGGGTCTCCGATTCGCAGGAATACCACAGGAGATGTACGAGGCGTTCGGACTTCCATGGTTGGGAGAGGGCGACGCGCCAATCGTCGACTCGCCACCTCCGCCCCCACCGCCACTCCCAGAAGAGTCCAAAGACACCCCGACCGACGCCTCCGAAGAAGAGCCCGAAACGGACCGCGAAGGAGGCGGTGGGACGCGTCCGCCTCCACGAAGTCCACCGGAGAAGGCTCCCCGGACCACAGCCAAGGTCAAGGTCAAGCGGGGAAAGCTCGAGGGGCTTCGTTCGGAGCTACAGACCTGGGTCGAGGGTGGACGTTCCAGGCAGGGCGAGGATTGGTCGCGGCTCCTGATGGAGATCCTGGATGGGCTTCCCTGGCAGGCGATGGCTGTTCCACACTGGGTTCGCAAGACCCTGTTCACAAAGTCGTCGGTGGCCCTGGAAGGGACCCGGAAGACGGACCAGCGGCACTTCGTCGTTCCTCGCGAATCCTGGGTGCGAGACGGGCTCGACGCCTGGATCGCCCTCAAGAGCCGCGATGACGGCGACGCTGAGTACTACCGCAGGCAAGTTGCCCGGTTCATCAGGCGGCTGAAGAGGCTGGTCCTCGCGCGAGTCGACGAGCGGATGCTTCGGCTGGGTGGAGGAGAAGTCTGGAACCCTGCAGCGAGCGCCGCCCAGATTCTTCTCGCGCGAGCTTGGCTGCGGGGGCACGTGGCGATCGACGCCTCGCCGGCACTGCAGTGGGAAGCGATCTTCGAGTCCGATCCCTCGACCCCTCTGACGAGCGCTGGTCGCAGCGGCCCCTGGCAGGAGTTCGTCAAGCGAGCCGGCGCGTATCAGACACGTCTACAGGACCTGCTTCGGGAGTGGATTCGCCTGACCGTGGGCTCCGATGGAGATGACCGAGGGATAGTCGACGGCGGAGCCGTCGCATCGACATTCGTGGCCATGGTCCGGCGCATCGAGCCCATCGTCCCTCCCGCATCGCCGGAGTTGCCGTCGGCTCTAGCCGTTTGGAGTATCGCCGCGGACATGGGGCAACTCGTGAGTCGGGTGTTGCCCAAACTGCCCGACCGGGAACTGAAGCAGATCCGCCGCACGATCGAGCGCATTGAGGCCGCGACGGGCCAACGCAGTCTCCCCCAATACCTTCGAGAAGTCGGGGCGGTGGTCGAGCAGCTCCATCGGGAGGATGCTGCTACTCCGCAGCATGTGCTCGACCGCTGGTTCAAGGTCCTTCGGGCGCTGCAGGAGAGGGCCATGCATGCAGAGGGTCCGGTGCTGGAGGCTCTCGACCAGTTCCTCTTCGACACCGACCGTGCGGTCCTGTCGGAGTTGGAGGCTGGAGACCCGGCGAGGAAGCTCGCGTGGATCGTTGGTGCTCCAGCGGCGGAGTTGGAACAACTCGAGCAGCGGGTCGTCTCGGCGTCCGAAGTCGTGACCGAGCTTTGGAAGTATGCCGACACCCTGTTAGACGAGGCTGCTGAGGGCGGAACAGATGTGGTCGAGGACCTCATGGTCGTGGGCCGAGGGCTCCGGTCTGCGGCTGCGACGGCGTGCAAGAACCTGGAGAGTGAGGAGGGGCTCTGATGTCTGAAGCAGAGCAGAAGCCGCCCCTGGAGGCCCTTCAAGAAGCTCTGGCCGCGGGCCGAGTGCGCGCGGCGGTGCGGCGCCGGACCTACGGCGACGCCCTGAGCATCGCTGTCGATGGTCTCGCAGCGCACGGCGGTGTCTCGCGAGACCTGGAGAAACTCGCGCTTGCGGCGAAGGAGGTCACGAGCCACCTAGACCCCTCCTCCCGTGCGGAGGCGCTTCAGGCACTGGCGTCTCTCGGCCAACACGGTAAGCACCTCGAGGAACACCAGGACACGGACGGTCTACGGGAGTCGCGGCGTCGTTTGGGGGAAGCTGCCCGGCTGGTTTCGGATGTGAGCCGTGAACTGGAGCGCGGCTGGCGTGCGCGCATCGCTCAGGAGTTCGAGACAGTGGGCGAACTCGGTGATGTCCTGGCCCAGATGGGGACGAAGCAGGACTTGGCGGAACGGATGCAATCAACATCCCAGCAAGGGCTTCACCTCCGCGAGACGTTTCCGCCGGACGAGGAGACATTGCGGGCCATGCGAGAAGGACTGCAGGCGCGAAATGTGGTGCTTCGTGAGCTCTCGGCTGAGGGCTCCGAAGTGGGCGGGTTTCTCCTCAAGGTCGCGCGAAGGCGTGCCACCCTCGCGGACCTGGCGCCCGAGGTGCAGCAGTGGCTGGAGCGGCACGGGGCACTGACGAGGTTCGCAGTTCGCCTCACGCTTTCGTGACGCTCGACGTGGTCACCGCCATCCCAGGAAGTGCTCAAGGCGCTGCAGGACGAGGCGACTTACGGTGGAGTCCATGAACTGGCTCGGGAACAGGGGCGTCCCAGTGTGCAGACATGCTTGGCAGCCGTCGACGCAGAGGTGGGCGCCCAGTCGATGAATCTGGTCCCCAAGCCGCTCGTCCGCCTCAAGAGAACCCTCCTGTGATGCATCTTCCAGACTGGCGTAGGACGCTCTGAGTTGTGCCCACGTGGGCACCTGCGGGTCGTTCCTCTTTGCGAGTGCGACGATTCTGCCCACCAACTCCCACGAGGAGGGCTCCCGGTTCAGGTCGCTCCGCAGGGCAACACGGATCCCCCGGACCTCCTGATGAAGTCCTCGGTAGGTGAACCGCTCGCCGCCGATCTCTTCAGCCTCGGTGAGGAGTCGTACCACCGCCTGGACGATGCCGGCATCGCTTTCGACATCGACCCCGAGGTCGGCGGCCATACCCCTTAGGCCTGCCTCGGACGTGGGGTCGATGTCTCCCCAGCGGTGCAGGAACGCCAGGTCGCTCAGCGCCCGCGCGATGGCTGCATCCTCACGCGCGTTCGAGCACTCGTCCAGGCCGTCGGCGCGAAGACCCTCGAACGCACGGTCGACTCGCTCGAGGAACGTCCGCGTGGTGCCATCGCCATGCTCGCCATCCTCACAAATGACGATCACATCGTCCGCTGACGCACCGAACTGGATGGGGAGTTTCGCGTGGAAAAGGACTCGTCGAGGGTCGCCCGCCCCATAAAGGACAAACAGTTGCTGAAGCCGAACGGCGAGACTGTGGAGCGCAAGTGACCGGAGATACCCATGAAAGCCGGCCCGGTCTCCGCAGAGACGAATCGAGTTCGCCAGGTAGTCCTTCAGCGCGGGGGCGCTGCTCCTGGATAGACCCTCTGCCAGACCCCGAACCCGGCGCTCCGTAAGCAGTGGGTTGAACACGAGGTGCTCCTGGAATGTCTCGAGAAGCAGGTCTGCCAATCGCCTTGCGTCCCATCGGGCAATGAGCTTCTGGAGCCGCGCTCTGGTGCCGGAGAAGCCGCGCGCCGTAACGAGCAGGTCCGCCAGTTCCCTGGCCTGGAACCGGTTCAGTCCCACCTTCGGGCCTCCGCTGAGCAGCAGGAAGCGGAAGAACTGCCCCCGGAGCCAGCGTTCCTCACCGGTCCCTGCCAGCTCCGCCCCAGTCTCGGTGACGAACCGGTCGAGGAGGTCCGAGTTCAGCCGTAGCCGAATGCCCTCCGTCTCGACGGAATAGCCATACATCTGGACCGATGGCTTCGGCCCCCCACGGCGCAGGTGCCGCTCGTGTTCCTGGGGGTCGACGAACGTCTGGGTGACGATCCGCTCCTCCCGCGTGTACTCGCCCGTCTCCACCACCAGCCGGGTCTCTGCGCCCCAGTAGATCCGCGATGCCCTCAACCCGGTGCCTTCAGCCTCGGTGCCGTTGCCCTGATAGGCATAGAGGCCCGAGGTCAGAGGCTCGAGGCTGCTCACACCAATCGCCTGCCCGCGCTCCTTCCGCGCGTCGCAGACGATGAACCCGTTGAGGGAACCCTCGCTCTTTGAGTTGACCGGCGCAGCTGCGGGTTGTTCCTCGAGGGACTGGAGCTCGTTGCTCTCAAGATCGAGGCCGACGAACGGTGTCCAGGTGGCGCCGTCGAACCGGCCCATGCTCTCGAGGTCGAGCGTTGCAGGACGAACCACCTTCGGGCGGGCGTCGCTCCCTAGAGCGTCGTGAAGGTAGCTGGGGATCTGTGCCTTCAGGGCTTCAAGCCCTCCTGGCACAGGCTCGAACGACCCATGTGCTCCCTCCGGGTTCACCGCCGACCAGGGAGCGTGCCCGGGACGCGGGGGCGACCAGTGCGTCAGCCTGAAGCCGTAGCGACGGGTCGCGCTGCCCGGAGCGCAGGCCGCAAGGGCGAGCCGAATGTCCTCGTCTTTGATCGCTTGCCGCCCCTCGTCGTCCTTGAAGGCAATCTCCACCACCGGCAGGTTGATCGTCTCGAAGAGATTCGAGGGGACGTCTGGGATCGCCTTGGCCCATTCCGACAGGCCCTTCGAGGGTTCCCGCGACACCAGATGGTGGTAGCGGTCCCACAGTTCTTCGAGCGAGTTCACTCCGAGTTCTGCGAGGATCTCTCCCTCGAAGATGTAGCTCGCGAGCCTTTCCGCGGTACGAAAGGTGGTTGGCTGGAGAGTAGGTGAAGGCGTCCGCCAGTGGCTCTCCCGGGCGGCTGCGTCAAAGAGGACGGACAGCAGTTGGCCACGACGGATGAAGAAGTTCGCCATGTTCAGCGGGACTTGAAACTGCTCCGAGTCGAACATCCTTTCCGGCTTACGAAAGAACCAAGTGTCTCTGGGACTGTAGGCCGAGAGCGTAGTGCCAGTGATTGGGCGGTCGTCGGCTCCCCGCCCCGCGCGCCCCTTGCGCTGGACGAAGCTCGCGGGATTCAGGGGCGCATAGTGCTGATAGACCAGAGCCATGTCAGGGTCGTCGAACCCGACCTCAAGCGTCGACGTGGCGAAGAGTACGTCGCTCCGGCGAATCTGGTCATCGACCCGTCCCGACGTACCAGAGAACACCGGTGCGGGGCTTACTTCGAGGCCTTGGCCGCGCCGATAGGCTCCGTGCGCAGTCTCCTGAAACGGATCACGCGCGGCGAAGAACCAGCATTCGCCGTCTAGGAAGCGGGAGCAACTATCGGGGGTCCCACAGCACTCTCGCCTCCGCTCCGTCTCCGGGGTTTCCTGATCGAACAACTCGGTCCGGAGCCTGGCGAGGCGGTTGTTTCGCTCCGCATCCAGGTAGTCGCTGTGGAGGCGCTTGACCTTGTCGATCGAGTCAAGGAAGGCAACCGCGCGATAGCCGCCGTGCTCGCCGGTCCGACGCCTCATCCCATGAGCCAGGCACATGAGCGATTGGATGGTGGTCGACGCCCCCGCGATGTCCTTTCCTCGAGACTCCACCTCGGGCTGGACGAAGTAGAAGTACTCACGCGACCGGGGATTGGGCTCCCGCTCGTCCTCCTCGGGTCGAATCACCACCGTCGAGCGGTAGCCGCACAGCGCCTCCCAAATCCGCTCGGGCTCCCCAAGCGTCGCGCTCATTCCGATGGCCAGCGGCGCCCCGCCGCGGGGAGCGTTCACTCGGGCGCGGGCGAGGAGACGACGGAAGGCATAGCCGACCTGAGCTCCGTGGACGTGGGAGTAGAGATGGATCTCGTCCGCTAGGAGGGCGCGAGGCGGGTCGAACCCGGTACCGGGATCCCCGAACAGCCGCCCCCGCCATTGGCTATGGAGCCAACCATGCAGCGACTCCGTTGTGGTGACCCACAGAGAGGTGCTGGCCTTGCCGAGGCCCCGTTTCGAGCCGATCCATCCCCCGAAGAACCACCCGCACGACTGGCAGTTGAGGTGGTCCGGTTCGCGGTCGTCGTCGGTCGCGGTCAGGACGAGCTGGCCATCGCACGTTCCCTCGGGACATCCGAAGAACGGAAACAGGTATCTGCCCGGTCCAATGGGCTCCCACAGTTCCTCGACCCAGTCTGGTGGCGGGAACGAACTCGGCACCTCGCCGCTCTGGAGCCCGAGCGTCAGCTGGGGCATCCCTGCCTGTTGGGTGAGCGCAGCGAGATACCCGGCGAGTCTCTGGGCCTGGTTGTTGGCCAATCGCACGCGCGGATAGACCAGGACCGCCCTTGTGCCCCGGGTGCCCTCCAATGCGTCGATTGAAGCGGCAGCGATGATTGGAAGGACCGCCGCCTCGGTCTTTCCCGAGCCGGTGTCGGCCGTGATGACCATGGACTTCTGGTCGCTCAGGCCAAACCAACTAGGGACCAGGTGCCCGAAGCCCCTCGCTTGAAACGCTGCCAACAGGGGATCATCGACCTTCCAGCGCTCGGCGAGGGTCGCATGCAGCGCGTCGAATACCTGTGCCGCGGGATGTGCGGTGGGGAAATGGGATGAGACCTCGTCCAGGGTCTGGCGGAGACTGGTCACTCGGGTCGGTCGATCCCGATCCTGGAAGCGGACCTTCAACGACCGCACCAGAAACGGTCTGCGATTCGCATCGCCTTCACGGAATCGCTGCTTCACGTAGCGGACCTCTCGCGCGAGTTCCGCGGCACGGCTTCGGAGTCGGCCGTCTTCTAGCCGCATCAACCAGCCGTCCCGCCGCAGCGTCCGTAGGACAGGCGCAAGTTCGCTCAGGGTGCATCCCAGGTCACGCGCAAGATCAGCTGGAGAGACCCACGACTCGAAGACGCCGAAGTTGATCCGACGCTCCTCGATCTCCTCGAGCCGATTCAGGACGCGAAAGTCCTCCTCAGAGGGAGTCATGGGCAGCGGAGGCCTCTCCTCGGCTTCGTCCTCCCCTGCTGCGGTTGCTTGAGCCAGCGTTTCGATTCCCTTGTGCTCTCCCCAGTGTAGGAGTCCTTCGTCTACCAGCACGTCGATGTGCGGTCGCAGCGAATCCCGACCGTCCTGATCCAGCCAACAGAATCGGGAGCGAACCTTGAAATAGAACGCGGGGAATCGACCGCCTTCCTCGCGGATCACTCGCTCAACATGGGCACGGACGTTGTCCAGGTTGCACGGCAGCGGCTGAACTGGGTGCTTCCGAGGGGTTGCTGTCCAGAACACCCCGTAGCTTCCATCGACAAGCCGCACCGTCACGAAGCCAGACGAGAACAGTTCCACGATCTCCCGACGGACTTCCGGGATCCTTCGGGAAAGCTGCTTGGAGAGCTGATAGTCGGGAGCGTTGTGGTGTGGGCCGGTCCGCGAGAGCCGGCGGATCTCGTCCAGCAACTCGCGAAGGGAAGGTGTCAGCGCGCCTTCGTCGGGCTCGGACGGAAGGGCGGGGGTCGGATCTGATTCCAGGTCAAGGGCGCCACCGAACCGCCGCACCCGAACCGCTACCTGAATGGGTACGCTTTGAGGACCCGCAACGGGGCAGACCCCAACCTCTTTGGTCGCGAACACGTAGTCGCGCAGCACCTGCGCCTTGCCGAAGAGAGCATCGTCCTCCGGGACGACGTTCACCAGGCGTCGGCTGACGATCAGGATGAGCTTGGTCCTGGCTCGAGTCACCGTGACGTTGAAGCGTTCCGGGCTGAAGATGAAGTCCGCTTCGACCTTGGCGAACTCAGGGTCGGACACCGTGTAGCTGGCGATGATCGCGTCGCGCTCGCGGCCCTGAATTCGGTCTACGGTCTCGACGATGCAGCCTTCACCGAGGCTGCCTCCCCGGAGGCGAGCACGAATCCCGGCGTTCTGTGCCCGATGTGGAGAAACGACAGCCAACCGCTCAGTCCAAAAGAACTCGGGCGTGAGTGTGGAAGCACCATCCTCTGGAAGCATCCGGTCCGCGAGCAATTCCGCCAACTCAGAAACCAACTTGGCCTCGAAGTCGTTGGATGTTCCGCAAAGTGGACCGTCGTGAAACAGGATGCACACGGGGTTCTTGGGATCGAGCGCATGCCGCTGCCAGAAGTTCAGGCCCTCGTCCCAACCGTCCTTCAGCGACAATGTGGCCGTTCGGACCTCCTCCGCCGAGGAGTACTGCCCTTCATAGAAGACATGAGCGGGGTACTCGGACAGCAACTCGTTCAGCCGGAAGGTCTCGGTGAGGGGGAAGACCTGAACGCCGGCGTTCTCGAGAAATCCGTAGAGACTGGAGCCGAGCCGGAGGCCGTCGACCTCGCGTTCGTGGGTCTCACGTACTGGGGGGAGTTGCTTGTCATCCCCTGCGACGAGCACGCGTCCCTCTGGGGCAAGCCCGATCAGGCTCAGAAGGCCCTGGCTGACCACCATCTGCGAGGCTTCATCGATGCACACCAGATCGAACAGGGGGGCGGTGGGCCCGTCGGCATCGGGGGGGCGCGCCGCTCCGATCGCCTTGAAGAGGCTCCACCCGGTGGCACCGACCACGGCGTATTCCCCTGCCAGGGCGTCCTTCAACTGGGCTGCCCGGATGCACTGGATTTCATCCGGCAATCCCTGCCCCGGGACGTTTCCGAGCCAGAACAGGTCGACCGCTCCGACTGCATGTTTCGCACGCTTCTGGAACGCCTCCAGAAGGTTGGCGATCGAGTTCTTGGTGAACCCCGTGAGGAACACGCGGCAGGGCCGATTCACCGCGCGACAGCCCTCCAGGAACCCGAGGGCCATCCACGACAGCGCAAACGTCTTCCCGGTTCCCGGCGGGCCCAGGACCAGTGCAGCCCGATGGTCCGCGATTCCCCGCCATCCCTGCTCCTGGGCGTCGCGGAGAGCCCCACCGGTGGCAGCCAGACACTTCTGGGCGAACTCCAGTCCGGTCAGCCACGCAGCCTTGGACTCCTCCGAAACGTCGCGAGCGAAGTCGGCCGGCGCTCGGAGGAATTGCCTCAGATCATCCCGGACCATGGGAGTCCTCGTTCAGATAGCGCAGCAATTCAGCGAGTCGAGGTGTGTTCACATCGGCGTGGGCCTGATCCAAGAACCAGCCTCGTGGGCGCGAGCCGCGCATCAGCCGCTGCATCGCGGGGCTTGCCCACGTCCGCTTCCAGACCTTGACCCGAACTCGGGTGGGGCTTCGGCTCGGCAGTAGCTCCACCGAGCACTCGCCCCAGTGCGCCGGGTTCATCCGCAGGTCGGGATCGTCGTCGGTCAGGATGAGGCCGAATCCTCCAGGGGCCAGTTCCGCGGCGCGGCTCTCTTGAGGTACATCGAAGGTCAGGATGTGCCCTCCCCGGACCTTGCGGTGGTCAACAAGGGTCAACTCCGCGAAGCAACGAAGCCGCTCCCGTCGCTCCTCGAACGGACGGGCGAGCTCGACGAGCGCCGCCAGCCTCTCCGCTCGACTCTGAAGCAGTTCCTGGGCCAGGAGAACGTCCAGGTCGGTGGCCTCGAGAGGGTGGAACTGCTCTTGGAACCGGAACGGCGGCTTGTCCAACCGGAGAAACGAAGTATCTGCTCGCCGGTTGTCCTCCAGAATCCAATGGCAGAGGCCCTCCATCGCCTTCAGACGTCGAACCACATCGCCCTGTGTCGCACGCACCAGCGGCTCGGAGTCCGAGAGTTGTCGCATCACGTTGATGGAGAGCCGTGCGGAGAAGGGGCGGCTAAAGGCCTTGTCAGGCCGATAGGGGCTGTTGAGGGACGGCGAGGCCCCGCTCAGCGCCTCGCTGACCCGAGCAAGATCGTAGGAGACTTTCGCCGGCAGCACGTAGAGTTGCTCCACCACACTGCGAAGCGCGCTTGCGGGAAGGTGATGGGCCCCGCGGTACTCGGGCTCGGGAGCCCTGATCTCCTCCGGGGGGAAGAGCCGCACGAGGTTGATCAGGCTGGACCGGATCTCGATGTCGTCGAGGTGGTTGGCAAGGCCTGTCCGGAGATCGTTCGCCTCGGAGGGCTCGTAGACAAAGATGTGAGCCCGCAGCCCGGCCTCTACGGTGGTGTCCGCGTTTGCTTCGTGGAGCTCCCGCAGAGTGCTAATCAGGAAGGCGAAGATCCGCTTGATCGAGTCGAGTTCCTGACCTCGAGAGGAGATGACCTCCACCCTTGGTGGGGCGGCTCGCTTGCCGCCGACGAGGCACCCCAGGGCAGCAAGCCGATCATCGACAGGGTCTCGATCCACAACGAGGAAGATGGGAACGTCGACCCGTGGGGGCATTAGCCAGGTGTGGCGGCCAGCCAACCGCTCCCACTGCCCGGACAGCAGGGCCTTCGCGCGACTTCCCAGAAGCTTGCCGCGGGTTCTAAGCGCCCAGGACTCGTGCCGCGGATTCTCGACTGCGGCGAGCGATTCTAGAGAGTTGCACCCGGACTCCATCAGGAGCGACTTCGACTGATGGGACATGCCGGGGACCGCCGAGATGTCCCACGAAGCCCGCTCCCGGTCGTCGGAGACCGCCTGAAGGCAGTGATGCAGCCACTTGCATTGCTCGCACTTGAAGTACAGGTGGAAAAAGCTCTCGTCGCGCCCCGGTCCGATACGAGTAGCGGCTACTCGTCCGATTCGGCGGCGAAAGAAGTCCCGAATCATCTCTTCGTAGCCATTGAGAGCGAAGAGGCCGTCCTTCTCGTTCCACCCCTCATCTCCGATGAACCAGATGTTCGCCTGCCGATGGAGAGGCGGATCCTGAACGCCAAGAGCCTTCAGACACCCCCTGAGCATCAGGGCGTAGAAGGCTACTTGTGCCCGATGGTAGTGGGTCGGTCGCCGGGTGTGTTTGATATCGACTATCCGAAGGAGCCGACGGCCGTCCTCTTCAACCCATTCCAGCAAGTCCGGGAATCCGTGGCTGATTGAGACATGACTAGGCAGGGCGAGGTCCTCGCGGAGCGAGGCGGTCTCGACCAGTCGCACCTGGTAGGCATACTTCTCTGGCCGCTCGCCCAACACAAAGGCCTTCGAGAGCCCGGGCGAGAGACTCTTCGCGCGGCCCATGGGTCTGAGGACGGCTTCGGCAGGCAACTGCAGAACGACGTCGCGCTCGAACTGGATGCCCTCCGCAGCCCGAAGGTCGAGAGTCTCTACATCATCAACGGGGATGTCTTCGCGTAGCTGCCGAGGCAAGGTCGCGTAGATGAGTTTGCGTTCACAGCGGTACTGGAACCAGTCCTTGACGTCGCTGGCCCGCACCTCCATCCGCATGTCGCCCCCTTCGATGGACTGGGTGCGATGCTATTTGGGGTCCGGGGCGAAAAAAACGTACGGGGCCCATCACCAGAAACTACTACCGGGACTGGTCTGCCACGACTGCGGTTTCTCCCGGCCGACTCGAAGTCGCCCTGCAGCGCGGACGACTATCCCGCCCCAAGCGAGAACCGGAGGGCAAAGCCCGGGTTCTCAGCCATGAACTCCCGAATGCCCTCATTCCTCAGCAGGCAAGCCGGGCACACCCCGCACCCCGCGTGCGGCACACCCTCGTAGCAGGTCACCGTCATGTCGAGCAGGAACTCCAGGCAGCCGAGCCGGTGCCCGAGGTCCATGGTCTCCTTCTTGGTCATGTGGACCAGGGGAGTCCGGACCTCGAAGTCGCCGCGCCCGAGGTCCAGCCTCAGCACCTCCTGCATCAGGTCCATGTATTCCCGCGTGCAGTCGCGGTAGCCCGAGTTCGCAGCTTCGACGCCGATCACCCCGGTGTAGACGCTGGTGGCGCCGACCTGGTCGGCCAGGATCGAGGCGAGTCGCACCATCAACCCGTTCCGACCCACGACCAGCGTATTCGGGCTCTGCCCCGCTCGATGCTCGATCGGGATGCTGGCGTCCATCAGGGCGTTCTGAGTCAACTCGCCGTAGCAGCCGATGGCCACCACGTAGCGGGGAACCCGGAACCACGTCGCGATCCGATCAGCCCGCTCCAACTCGTCCGAGTGCCGCTGGCCGTAGTCGAACCCCAGCGAGAGCACGTGGGCTGCCCCGAACTCCTCGACGGCGAGGGCCAGGCAGAGGCTGGAGTCCATCCCGCCGCTGTGGATCACGACCGTCTCGATGCCAGTCAGGTCCTTGGCGCCCATCAGGGGATCCCCACCAGCTTGTGGGTCTGCAGGCTCAGCCTCCACTGGGGATTGCGCCGGCAGTAGTCGATGCACCGCGCGGTGTGCTCCGCGGCGTCGGGCCCGTCCAGGGGCTGCAGGAAGAAGTGCTCGAACTCCAGTGCAGCCACCTCGTCGGGCTCCACTTCGTGAGGGTGAACGAGCTTGAGCTCGTGGCCACTGCGCTGCACCAACTCGCTCCCCGGCTTTGGGGACACGCAGACCCAGTCCACGTTTGCGGGCACGGGCTTGGTGCCGTTGGTCTCGATCGCGACCTCCAGCCCCAACGCGTGGCAGGCATCCACCAGCGCCGCGTTGAGCTGGAGCATCGGCTCGCCTCCCGTGAAGACCACGTACGGACGGCCGCCGGTGGCCTCGACGTCCCAGCACCTGCGCACCTCTTCCGCGAGTGCCCGTGCGGACTCGAACTTGCCGCCGCCCGGACCGTCAACGCCGATGAAGTCGGTGTCGCAGAACCAGCAAGCCGCCCCGGCGCGGTCCTCCTCGCGCCCCGACCAGAGGTTGCAGCCGGCGAACCGGGCGAAGACGGCGGCTCTGCCTGTCTGCGCGCCCTCACCTTGCAGGGTGAAGTAGATCTCCTTGACCGAGAACGTCATGGGCGCACCCATTCGGCAGAACCGTTCGGGGTCTCCCAAAGACGAATGCGGACCACCTCCACGCCCCTCGGCTCGAGTAGCTCCTGCGCGACACGCGCGAGCTCTGCGACGATGTTCTCGGCGGTGGGGTGGACGTCCATCCAGTACACGGGACGCCCCTTCTCCGCGTTGGAGGCCGCAATCACCTCGGCCGCGGGATCCGGGTCTCCGCGCATGAGGATCGCGGTGTGATCCCAGTGCTCGTCGATCCACCCCCCGACCAGCGCCTTCACGACGCCGAAGTCGATGACTCGCCCCCGGTCGTCGAGCTGCTCCGCACTGCAATGAATCTCCGCTGCGTAGCGGTGGCCATGCCACGCAGCGCACTTGCTCTCGTGGCGTGGAACGCGGTGCATGGCGTCGAACTCGAGTCGCCGAATGCACGTAAGGGCACCCATGTTTCCTCCTTGGTCAACCCCGCATTGACCGCCGGGTCACGGCGATGGTATTCCTGCGGTCGGGACCGGGTCAACGACTGGAGGAGCGATGGAACGGGCGGTGGTGCTCTTGAGCGGCGGGATGGACTCGACGGTCTGTCTGGCGTGGGCGATGCGTGAGTTCGATGAGGTCGCTGCCATCGGCTTCGACTACGGCCAGCGGCACCGCGTCGAGCTCGAAGCTGCCGAGCGAATCGCGCGGCGGGCGAGCGTACCTTTCGAGCTGCGGAGCGTGGGGACGATGACCGGCTCCTCGCTGACAGACCACTCGGTCGAGGTCCGGGGCGACGGTGGACACCGCGACCTACCGAACACGATGACTCCTGGTCGCAACGGCATCTTCCTGTTCCATGCGCTGAACGCGGCGGTGCCGTTCGGTGCGCGGCATCTGGTCACGGGCATCTGCCTCGCAGACGAAGCTGGGTTCCCGGACTGCCGAGAAGACTTCCGGGAGGGCATGGAGCGGGTGCTCGGCCTC
>ENA-OWNT01001681-OWNT01001681.1-seawater-metagenome-genome-assembly--contig:-NODE-1681-length-26478-cov-7.418545_pt1 | contig 26478 bp, 30 predicted proteins | sample MGYA00238136_ERZ651165 | MGnify/ENA primary metagenome ERZ651165 (study PRJEB26861, sample SAMN08777766) | seawater metagenome | isolation source: coastal seawater | place: USA: Florida | collected...
CTCCATATAAGTTGTTACTTGCAATTCTATTTTTATTTATTGACTTGCGCAACTTACACAAACAATACTACAGACTCGCCTTTGCTGGTGATACACATTTAGGTTTACTGGAATTGTTATAAGTTCCCTTTTATATATTCGTTTATGTTAAGAAACTTCAGAAAAAAGTTTATAGTACTTGTAATTTATTTCTTTAAATATTATATAATAGAGATAAAAAAGGTAAGCGACTGGAGAGAGCATGAGAAAAAGAGCTAAATTTGACGCAAAAGCTGTAAATCATTCAGGCTTCTTGCTTGAAAGGGATAGGGAAGCTATAAGTCATTTATGGAAAAGTTTTGTTGAGAGGAAGGCTACTGATCCAGAGGGTATAAAAGCAGAGCTTAAAACTTTTGTGGCTGCTTTTGGCTGCGTATTTGAAGAATGTATATCAAAAGCAGAGTTCACTGCTATGTCAGAGGTAATTGATATTTTAGATACCCTAAATCCCCAACTTAAAAAAGCAGAGTTAGACCAGTTAAGGCATGTTTTACAAAAAGAAAGAGTAAGAGAGTGCTTAGATATAGACCTTAAACCAGGAGCTCTGGAAGCTCTTCAAATTGTGGTAAAACAAAAGTTTCATGATTATGTGCAAGCTAATCCTGATGATGAAGCTTTACAATGGTATTATAGAGATGCAAATGAGCAATTGTCCGGTATTGCTCAGGACTTACCAATTGACGAATATTGATTACTTATAAAAGCTTGTAATGCCCAGTCTACTAGTTGTATAATATGCCGTCACGTTAAGTGGCATCGTCAAGTTAACTATCACAGGGTATAAAAAGCCATATCCTTAGATTTCAGGCGTGAAGAATTCTCATGGTAGCTTCATTCCAAATTGTTTTTGCCTCTTGAAATGCCAATCTTTGTTCTGATGCTTTTTTTGTGTATCTTCCTACATCTACAGCAAAGATATTTCTAATTTTACCCATTAACGATAATGTATTTTGTACCCATATTGGGGATTTGAATTTAATCGATATTTTTTCCTTTCTTCGCGTAGGTTGATGAGCATTTTCAGCTCTATTGTTTAACCCCTTGTGAAATCGATGATCTGTACTAGAACACATATTCTTGATTGGGTTTTTGTAACTCTTAAGTTTATCCGTAACAATTACTCTTGGAGCAGGATAGCTACCTAGTAAGCGCGTTAGAAAACGAATAGCTGATTTCTTATTACGACGCTTTTGAAGAAATACATCTAACTCATATCCATCATAATCAACCGCTCTCCATAATATGAAATATTCACGATTAATTCTTATGCTCATCTCATCTAAATGCCACTTATCTTTTGGCTTGCGTTCTCGTTTCTTGATCACCTCTTTAAAATGAAAAGCAAACTTATAGCACCAAGATCTTATTGTTTCATGGCTCAAGGTAATTCCTCTATAAAGCATCTGTTCCTGTATATCGCGATAACTATGATTGAACCTATGATACAGCCATACAGCGTGAGATATTATTGACATAGAATAAAAAAAGGCCTATGAATTTAATCATAGGCCTTGCTAATTAGACCCAACTTTCATGTATAATAACATTGTCATTTCCTAAAGTATCAATGTTACCTTGTTGATCTAAATTAGTTTTGTTATCAATAGTTGTAGAATCAATGCCAAGACCTTGATGCTCAATATCGTCAGATTCATAGCCATCATCCTGACTAAGATCATCTGTGGATGTAGATTTATCAGAAACCTTCAGTATTTTTGTCTTACTAGAATTATCTTCAAGGTCATCAATAATTTTTTCTGCCGCGTCTACTCCCCAATTAAGAATCTCTATGGTCAATAAGACAGCTCCAGCAGCTGCAACAGGTGGGCACAAAACAGCACCTACGATAATTGCAGTAGCTCCTATTATTATTTTTCCTATATGTAGTAATTGTTTGATATTCATTTTAAACCTCTTTTTTATTTAAATTATTTTGTTAGGACTACCTGCCTAACGACCTTATTGTCGGGGTTAAAGAGGATTTAAAATATTTGTCTAAAGAACGTAATTTACGAATTACGTGCAAGTAACCTAGAAATTCATGTAAAAAATAACTATATTTAAAACTAAGCTTGAGCTTTTAAACTAAAAAAGCGGGTTTTAAGGAAGTGTCTAATATTTACCCAGGCAAGAAAAAAGAATTATATGACAAATATTTAGGTAATATTTCTAATATAAGATTCACTGCGCGGGAAGTGGATATATTATCTTGTATTTATCATAGAAGGGGCGAGAAGAAAATCGGCTCCATTTTAGACATTTCACACCGGACAGTTGGAGCTCATGTTAGAAATATAATGGCAAAGCTTGGAAATAGCACTAGAGATTATGTAATTGATTTTATAGAGAAGTCTGGAAATCTTAATTATCTAAAAGAATATTACCTATGCCTAATAATAGAAGGTACCTATAAGAAACAATTGGACAATATAAGATTGATCAATAGAAATGGGACGAAAGTTTCTATACTAAAATCTAATAAACTAGATGCAAAAGAAGCATCTGTAATTGAGCAGATAAAAGAGCATCTGAATCGAGCTAATATTAATTATGTAGAATCCGATAAAATAAATAATGATGAAAACCTTATTCATCTAAATTATGACCTAAGTTCAGTGCCTGAAATTGAAAGTATAAAGATAATAAACTTAAGGTTTAACAAGTCAGATAATATAGATCCTACAAATATTGATTTTACTGATCAAAATAACTTCTATGAATCTGTATTAAAGCTAATATCAGCAATATTAGAAAATCCAAAGATAGAGTCTATTATAAAAGAATATAAAATTGAAGTAATAAGTCTTCAAGAATCTTTTGCCGGTAATAATTCTTCTCATAAAGAAGATAATAAGCAAGGCGCAAGAAATATTAAAAAGATTCTTTTATTACCATTCATAATAGGAGTTACAATAATTTTAGCTTTTTGTTTTGTATTTTATAGGAGTAATTCATCTATAGGAATAAAACATAATGAATCAGTTAGCTGGAATTTACCAGTAGAATTTGCACATTTTACAGATAGGCCAGATCTAGTGAAAGCTGTTTGGGATAAATTAGAAAATAATAATACGAAAAGAAGAACAGCTTTTATTATTGGTGTTCATGGCTTAGGTGGGATAGGGAAGACAACTTTAGCAAATAGACTTATACATAATCCTAAAAAGAAGTACCAATTTAGGGCTTGGTTTAGTGCTGAAACGGAAGAATTGTTAGAAAATAATTATTTCGATTTGGGAACAAAATATAACCTATTTAATCAAACTATGGGAGCAAGGCAAAGACTAATTGCAGTCAAAGAATGGCTTGAAAATCAAGGTGATATACTTCTTGTTTATGATAATGCACCAAATATAGAATCAGTGAAAAACTATCTCCCAAATAAAGGGGATATAATTGTGACTTCAAGAAATTATAAATTGCCAAATGCAATAGAAGTTGATGTAATGAATGAGCAGCAATCAATAGCACTTCTAGATAATTTACTTCCAGATAATCTAAAAAAAGACAAAGGATATAATGCAAAGCTTCAAGAAATAACCAAAAAGTTGGGGTATCTTCCGCTAGCACTTTCTCAAGCGGGTGCTTATATAGATCAAAACAAAATCACTTTATCGCAATATCTTGCATTATATGATTCAGAAAAGCATTCTCTTCTCAATGATAAAACTATGCCAGCTTTAGATAATCATGGCCCTGTATATGTTACCTGGGATATGAGTATAAAGGAATTACATAAATTGAAGGGTGGGGGTGATGCTCTAGAAATCCTAGACTTTGCCTCATATTGCTATCCAGAAAATATACCTAAAAAACTTCTATCACATTATTTATATGGGAATAGCAACGAAAAATCACTAATCAAATTAAACAGAGCTTTACTGCTTTTAAGAAATTTTTCCCTTGTAAAATTATCAGAAGATAGTATCTCAATACATAGGCTAGTTCATATTTGGAGTAGAAGCAAACATAGTAAGGAAAAATTTAAGGAGATTTTTATAAAAGCTGCAAAAGCATTCAAAGGCCTGTATCCAAAGGTAGAGGAGTCTACTAGCCATTTTGTTTTAGTCAAAATGCTTCTACCTCATATGGAAGAATTTATACGCCTTAATAATAATATTTCTTCAAAGGATTCTTCGGTTCTAGAGATCAAAACTCTTATTGCTGATGCTTACTATACTTTTACTGAAAATATTAAGGCAAGAGATTTATTTGAATATATTCTTGAAGAGAGAAAAAAAAATCCTCTTCAAAATCAAGATTCTCTCGCTGAACTAATGCATCGTTTAGGTAAAATTTATCGTAATCTAGGCAAATTTCAAGAAAGCCAAAAAATATTAGAAGAGGCTTTAAACATTAGAACTAAGAAATTTGGAAATAATCACCTGCAAACTGCATCTACTTTACATCAATTAGGTAAATTACAACATAGTTTAGGCAATTATCAAAAAAGTATGTTATTGTTAAAACAATCAAAATCAATTAAAGAATCTATAGTGGGCCCAAATCACATCGAGCTATCGTTTGTACTCGAAGACTTGGGAAAAGCATATTGTGCTATGGGGCATTTCAGTAAGAATATAGATACAATAAAAAGAGCGCTTTCAATAAAAGAAAAACATTTTCAGTCAAATCATTTTGAAATTGCATATACATTAGATTTTTTAGGAAGGGCATATCATAAGTCAGGTAAATATGATGATGCTATGAAAGTATTGCAAAAATCATTAAAAATAAAAAGAATCTACCTATCAGATGACCATTTGGAAATGCCGCTAACTCTCCATGAAATAGGAGCAACATATCGTAAAATGGGTAAATATAAGAAAAGTTTAGAATATTTAGAGCAAGCATTGGAAATTATAAAAAAATACAGTGATTATGAGTCAGTGATACCTTATTTAGAATCCTACTATATACATTATCAATTAGGTGTTACGCACAATCATTTGGGCAATTATGAAAAGAGTAAAGAATATCTTGAAAAATCATTATATGTACAAGAAAAATATTATGGATCCGAACATATTGAAATAGCATATGTGTTAGATCGACTAGGAGATGTTTACATTAAACTTAAGGATAAAGCAAAGGCTAAATCTCTATATGATAAAGCTCTGAATATTTTAAAAAACTCTAATGTAAAAGGTGATGTTATAAAATATTCTATTATAAAAGAAAAAAACAACAATCTTACAGCTCAATAGTACCTATAGCTTATATTTTGAAATAAGGAGTTTTTCTTCTTTTCCAGTAAAATATCGCATTCATGACCAAAGGAATATATAGCGCTGTTGCAAATGAGCATGAAAGTCATTACTTATTCGACGCTATAAAGAGCAATACATCTGATGTTGAAATCACATCTGTTTCTGGAGATAGGCATTCTATAAATAAGGTGAATTTCGCTTTACTACATATGTTTGGCTATAGATTTCTGCCAAGATTTATAAAGCTTGATAAAAAAGCTGCATCTAACTTAGTCATCTTTGATAATGTAGAGAAATACAAAAGATGTCTAATTCGCTTAAAGCCAAAGATAAATTGTTTTTTCTAGGAAAGTTACTTAGTTTTTCCAAAAGCAGAGATGCGTATAGGGTATTTTCCAACATTGGTACGTAAAATACCGCGTGTTAACTACTGAAAAGCTCTCAGTTAGATGGATATAGAGATTTAGCCATGTCCATTTTTCGATTCTGTTAAGTCTTTTATATTATTTCTATCACCTCTGTAAGTACTGTAATATAGGGAATTAATGCCTATCTATTATATATCGACTATGCGAGAATTTTCTAAAATGGACATGAAGAAATCGCTGTATTCAGCATAGATAATGGGTTTAAAAGAAAAGTGAGCGGTATTTTACGTACCAATGTTGGGCAATACCCGCAGGTGCAAGAATTGCCAGGAATATTGGATTATATCAAAGATGAAGAAACGCTTATAAGAGCTAACTGAATGTTATAAGCAAGAAAACTAAGAATCAAAAGAAAACGAGGAAATAATTATGTTTAAGGAATTAAAAAGAATATGGAAAGCAGCAAAGGCTTGGACAAAGGAGCTCTTTGATAGTGGTAGTTTTAAAAGCGCAAATAGAGCAGCTAAAAATAGCTATAATAGAAGTTCAGACAATTTAATGGATATTGCTAGTGGTTTTGGAGATGGTTTATTACATAAGGGCAGCAAGGCAGCCAAGAAAGGAGCGGAGGTATTTAAAAAGACTGCAAAGAAAGCAGGGCAAAAACTGGAACAAGAAGCTGAAGAATTGCTAGGCGCTAAATCTCAGCCAAGACGAAGGGTAGGTGGAAGAAAAGATAATGTTGAATCAAAGCAATTTTCAAGACAAAAAGCAGTTAGAAAGAAAACAAGAGCGGCTAATGAAGCAAAACGGGAAGGGGTGCGTAAAAAATGGGGAGTTGGTAAGGGTAATAAATCCAAAGGAGTAAATAGGGTTTAATAAGGAAATTCAAGTGAAACAAAAGCAAAAACTAGCTACATTATTGGATGATTTGAAAGAGACTAGAAGTCACTTATCAAATACAATAAATCTTTTGTATGAGGAGACTCGTAAGAGGAAAATTCAAATGCCTGATGAATTGAAAGAATCTTTAGAGAATGCAGATGAGGCATGGAAGAGAAATTATGATCAGATGATAGGATATTTGGAGAAGCATCCTCAGAAAAATCCTGATCAGTATGGAGATGCTAGTTGGAAGATGCTAAATCTTAGAAGAAGATATAGCCCGGAATCTTCTAGAATTAAGGGGTTACTTCAATTGATAGAAAAGAAGGATTATGGGTATTTTAAGAGCTGGGAGACTAATATCAACACTCAATCTCAGGAAATTTAAAAGATAAAGGCAGCCAGAAAAAACTCTCAATTCAAGGGAGAATATTCCTTAAAGAAGTTGGTAAGTAATATAGGATCTGAATTATCGAAATTATCAAAAGCAGCTTCATTTAGTAAATTGAGTGGGTTGAGGAAAGTGGCTAAATCTGTAGTTAGAGAGACCAGTAGAGAGAAAGAGATTCATAATAAATCTAAGCAAACAAAAATATAATGAAGTCCAAGTGAGTTAATATTACATTGCTTTAAAATATAACCTTGATACTAATATTAAATTGCAATACTATCAAAATTAATTATAAGCTAAAGTTGGTGAATTTGATAATTTTAGATATTCTAGATTATCTAAATGTTTACGGGATTTGAGAGAGAAAATGAAACAAGAAGTATTTACAAAAGAGCAATTACAGCAAATTATATCAAAGTTAGAAAAGCTTGAGCAAGACAAAGCTAATATTGCAGAAGATATAAAGGAAGTATGCGGTGAGGCAAGATCTCAAGGTTTTGATGTATCTACAATAAAGCAAATCCTTAAAATAAGGAAGATGGACCAAGAAAAGAGAATAGAGCAGGAGGAACTCCTAAAGCTTTACCTTGATGCAGTAGATATGTAAATAAGTGGAATACAAATAATCTACCTAGAGCTAATATATAAGGAATAATTGAAAATAATGATTAAAATAGGATTATATAAACATTTCAAAGGTGGACTCTACCAAGTTATAGCAGTAGCGAGACATGAAGAGACATATAAGCCATTGGTAATATATCAGGCACTTTATGGTGATTATAGGATTTGGGCTAGAGATTTAGATGTATTTACAGAGGAAATAGAAGTAGATGGCAAAAGGAAGCCTAGGTTTGAGTTTGTAGGAGAAAATATGACGAATCTTCCTGCAATAGAAGATAGAGAGTAGGTTTTTGAAAATTGCTTGGGAGTAGGGGGGTTAAGACCAAAATATAGCTAGATGCCTCTTAATATTCATTAATTATATTGACAATGGACCTACTTTTAGTTATAAATGTATTGTATAAAAAAACCTAGATTCAAGGAGATTGATCATGTCGCAAAGAAAAGGCTCTATAACACCTACAACTTTTAATGCAGGGCATTTTATTCCTATTGAAGGAAGCCATGCTCAATCTGAATCTCTTGAAGTCACAAAATCAATTACATTCTTACAAAAAAAGAAGCAGGAATTAACCCAAGCCTCTTCAGCCGTCATTACAGGTCTGAAAGCTGCCACAGATGGAATTATAGATCATAGTAGGTTAGCTAGATCAGAAAAAGAACTTAAGGATTTTGCTGTAGAGTTTGATGCTAAGATTGATAGGCTTGGTAAATATCAGCAGCTTGTTGATGTCTACGAGAAATTTTTAAAGGCAAATTCTGGTTTGGAACTATACTGCAGAGAAGAGTATGTTAATTCATCTTCTTCAGTTTTTAGGTTTGGTATTAATGTGGATCCTCTAACTGAGCATCAAAGTAGAGAGCTAGCCAGTATATTTGATAAAACTGCAGCAATAAAATCTGGGTCAGTGAGCAGCGCTGCATCAAGAAAAGCTATGGATTATCCTCACATACTTCATCCACTTGAGGTATTTCAAATTAAAGAAGCAATAAACCATTGTACGACTGTGGGTGCTAAAGTAGGTGTTAAAACAGTAATTGTAGATATTTTTGAAAGAAATGAGGATGGCAGTATTAATATTGGTGGTGATAAGAAACCTGGTATCCACAGCATAGTTTTATATAAGCAGGGGAACCAAGTGTTGGTTATAGATCCAAGTAACTCAGATTTTAGTAAGCACATAGCTTACAATGCTGATGTAATTTATGGGTATGATAGTCCAGGACAGATATCAGTTCCATACTTACCTATTAAGATATATTCCCCATATGGGCCTGTGGGGCCAAACCCTAGTGAATATAGGGATTGCACTGATATTGCTATTAAATTGGCTTTTGGTTTGAATAAACATGTAGTGCCAATAGATATGAGAAAGCTTCGAGAATTAAGTGTAGTACAAGAAGTTACTAATCAAGTAGATATAAATGATTGTTTGGTTTTCGATGCCAAAAAAACACCTGCGCGCATGAGGCAAGCGACAGATGATATGACGAGAGATAAAATTGAAAAGTTGATGGTTTCTATTGATAGGCAGTCTGATTGTGCAAAATCGTACCAAAGAAAGGATTTGGAAGAGAAGATGGCTCAGGATTGTAAAGCATGCTTTCAAGTGGAATACCCACATGATAAATATGCTGATAGTGTAGCAGCATTAGAGGCTCTTCATAAGTCTAATATAGGTTTAATTGGGCAAATGATGGAAGATTCTACAACTTAGGCTTTGAAATATTAAATAATTTTAGTATAATTTGGGTATATAGTGAACAGGAGGTGCTATGTCTATTGATCAAGAGACATTTCAACGTTATTGTAGGCGAAATTACACAGATGACGTTATAGCAATGCTGGATCAGGATACTAATGGTGATTTAGATCTTACAGTAGATGGTGGAGTAGTGTTTAAACATGCAGTCAATCATTCAAACCCTACACTCCTAGGAGCATTACTGAAATATTACGAAAAGCACAAACTTCAGGGAGATCATGAAGCTTTAGAATACAAGGTATCTCTCTTATCTTTAAGAAGAATTATAGATGATCTAGAATATTTTTATGATATAAAGGAGAAAGGCCTAGAAAAAGTATTATCACCATATTTGGAATCAGAAGACTGCGCTGATCTAAAAGATGTATTGCTTATGGAAGAGGTAGGTGCACATAATAGTTTTGAACACTCTGACGGTTCTGATCATGAACAAGGTGATGGAGATTCATATCACCCACTACAAAATACAGATGTAGATTGGAGTGCTGTTCTACTTGGAAGGGGTCCGGTTCACTATGACAGTGGGCATAGCCACTATGGTAACTCTTAGAAATTGCCACAAAGCAACTACTAAAATACCAGATTTATTATACAACCCCTTGATATTCAGGCAACATTCTAAATCATATAATTTATATTATGGAAAGTGGACGTTATGTTGATTAATTTATTTTTAACTCTGCTTCAATCCTTCAGATTCTGGATTTCTTCTACAGATCAGCGTCTGGCCCCGCTTCCACTCCCATCAACATTGGTAATTTAACACTGAAGTTAAGATGAATGTTATTTTTAGTCAATATTGCTTGCGCTAAATCGAGGCAAGCTTGAGTATCCGTCCAAGATTCTTCGCCATTAATAACTTGCTCTAAATCTAAGATACTGCTAAAGATTCTGCAAGGAATTGTATAAGCATTTTGTTTGGCGTCTCATAAATACATTGGTTTAGATAAGCAAGTTTTTGCTCATGAGATAACTTAGATATAAGCAATTCTGCCAAATTCTCCCACTCAGATGCAAAATATGTATCTTCTTGTGGATAAGGAACTGCACGTATATACTCGAAAACTTTAGGCAAAGTTTCTATTTGCATCTCTTCTTTTAAAGACATAAAGATATTTTGTATATCTCTCAAATTGTTCATTTCTAAAAAACTCTTTATAACTTCAAGAGCTTTATGCTGGTATTTTATGGCAAATTCTATAATTTTATTATTTACTAGTCTTATCCATAATTCCGTATCTATTGTTTCAACCGGATCATCAGCTTCTTGGGAATCTTCATCATCTAAGAGCTCTATCATTGAGGCAATTTCTAAATCATTATCTCTTCTAAATACAAGATGCTTTAAGATGCTAAATTCTAAATCTTCTCTAGATATAGCTTCTCCATCAGATGTATAAATAGAATGAATATGTTCTAAAGAAACTTTTAAGCCATGATAGTCTTGTATTATACTCAGATTGCTAAAAATAAATTTTGCAAATGACTCTGTCCTAAGGGCTTCATCTAACTGATAAAAATTCAAAACATCTAGGATTGATGTTCTGTTACCTTGTACAGCATCAGTAATTGCTTGCTTTAGTTCTGTTCCAATTGCTACATTATCAAAATTAGACGTAAAATAACTGGCACGCGTACCCAATATAGGGTTTATTAGTTGAGTACCTGTGATATTTCTCACTATAACATCAGCAGCTTTAGGTCCAATATAACTTCCCTCAAGGCGCAGAGTTTGGACCCCCGTTGTTTGCAAAGATCTAAAAAGTATTTCCAGATTAGGTGGAGAAATACATGATTGAAAAAAATAAAAATGTAGTTTCTTAAGCTCAGTATTTTCTAAAGCACGTGCAAATGAACTAAAATCCTCACTTGGGGCTTCACCTATAGAGAAAGAGTGCAACTGCAACTCTTTGAGTGTTGTTTCAGACACTGCCTCTGCTATTATCCTAGCCCCATCCGTTCCTAAATTGCCGATACCAGTTGTAAAACTCTCTAATTCTAAAGCTTTTATAAAGGCGGCTATTATGCTAACTGATTCAAGCGAAGATGATCTTTCAAGCGCATTACCCACATAGAGTTTTTTAAAATTAGCTCCTTGTAAATTTTCAAAGAATGTTTGCGTAGATTCAAAATTAGAAAAAGCATCCCGTACATCTAATTCCTTTATCATAGAATTGCTAATACCCTGACTTAGAGCTATTGCTCCATCTTTATCCAGTGCTGCTATATTGATTGTCAGTGCTTCTATTTGAGTCTGTGGCAGAGTTTCTCCCAATATTCGAGCTTCTTCCCCTTTAATTTTATTATAAAGATTAACTTTGTTTATAGCTTGCTCTTTAAATCTTTCCATTATAGATTCAAAGAGAGCTTCATCTCCAGATATTTCTACGCTTACAAAACCTCCCGGCCTAGGGTAGGAAAGTAAAGTGTCAAAAGCTTCTATAGAGGCAACGGTAGACATTGCAATAACTTAATTTGTTTAATTGCTGCTTATTATATATTAAATTCAGTCAATAGTATATTTTTTTTAGAGGCTCCTTTTGGAAATTGTATATTATTCAAAATAGATAAAGTTAATTCTGGAAAGGTCACTTTGACATAATCCCCACCAAAATGACCTTGATTGGTAAATTCATGATATTCACAACTTAAGTATTGATGAATATGTCTGGCTTGGTCTATTGGAATCCAGGGATCATCCTGAGATGCAAAAATACTAACCCATTTTTGATTATTTCTAATTTTATCCCATTTCCAATCCCGGTTAAAATACCCTGAAGCTTTTTCTCTTGCCATGTCAAGATCTGTATGATAGACACCTACCAAAACTGAACCTAGGATTTTATTTTCTTCAGCGAGCCTTAATGAAGCAACTGCTCCAGATGAATGACCTACTAATATTGTATCTTGATCAACTTTTAATTCGTCTAATAGAAATGGTATCCAAATAGATTCTCTTGCTAAATCTGGATCCGGAAAATCTGCTGCAATTACCTCAATCCCTTTATCTTGCAATTCAGTCTTAAGGGAAGGAAACCAATTATCCCTAGTAGTAGAATTACCATTCCCCGGTACAAAAACTACCTTCATACACTTACCTAATCTAAAGTTCAAAGTATAAAATATCATATTTCAGTAGCTAGTAAACAACAGAAGTATATTTTAAGTCCAATCAATAAAGCAATATGGCTATAGAATCTCAGCAGAAATACTTATCAAAAGAAAAGGGGGTTCCCTTGGTACCAATTTGGTTTTCTCCGGTGAAGTAGCCCACCTTCTTAAATCCTGTTTGCTCAAATGCTATTTGCATATAATATATCCTGTTTTTATAAAGTGTTTTTTACATGGGTACCCCAAGCCACTTTAATTTAACTTAACGCATATTATATAACTGACGAATGTTGCCTGAATATCAAGGGAGTTATTGAGTGTATACAAGTTTTTTTGTGTCAGCGTAATAGTGATTTCTAAGTATCTCCTTCATGGCCACTGTCAGAATAAGCTTTTGTATTTCCTAAAACGACGCTCCAATCTACGTGAGTATTTCGTTGTGGATGATGAGGTAAATCTTCATCACTTTCATGATCAGAATGACCAAAGCTGCTATCTACATCAGAATTTATAAAATCTTCTGTACGTCTATCATCTTCTGGAAACTCTTTATCAATTACATTTTCAATACCCTGTGCAAGATTTTCCACTCCATTCCTAAGCACTTCTTCCTCTACAGCCTCTTTAAGGCGCTCTCTTGCCATGTGCCTTTCCCTTGGAGTTGCTAATTTTTCAACAACGTTATATTTATAATAATTAAACAATTCGCTTAAGAACTCAGGATCAGTACCTGACACTGCATAGCTAATGACATGTGGTACATCCAGGTTCAAATCCTCGGACAAATCCTTGCGAGCAAGGCTAAAATCTCCCTTTTCTGCTCCGTAGTGACAATTGGAAGCAAATTTGTCTTGTGCAGATAGAGGTTTTATATATTTTCTCCAATTAAACTGACTCATAAGGACCTCCTATATATTAAGTACATTGTAACTAATTTCTTCTAATTTTTAAAGTCTAGTTTTCATCTCCTACACCCACATCAAGCTGACTTAAAACTTCACCAGTAACATCAATTGCATCGGATTTAATTTTATCGCTAATAAGAGTAGCATTGCCTACAATAATCTTTGCCATTTCTTTAATTGCAACTTTATAATCACATGACTTCCACGGAGCTGTGAAAAAACCTTTTGCTGTTTCTTCTATTACATCTTAACCGGTAGAAGAAAGACCTTTTGCTGTATTTATCTGTTCTTTTATATGAAAAGTTAACTTGTGAATTTTATCCCTTATAGATTTATCTGATGCCTGCTCCATTCTAACTACAAGTGGAGTTTTATACGCATAAAAAAATAAACCATCTTCTTGTTTATGCTGTTTAGGCAATTTTTGGTTAGTAATAAATCTTATGGCCTCTATAGAAAATAGATCATTTATATCTACATTAATTCCTGAAGTATTTATTGAGTCTGCCATTAGTACAGCTATATTTATGCAATCCCTTGGCTGGTCAGGAGCTGGGCCTGTACTTATTCCTGAGAGCGGAGAGTATATTTTTACCTGATGGGCTGGGACTAACATTTCCATCTCGTCAATATTAGAAAAAATAATATCACCATTATAGGATACATGCCTACTAAATTCTGAATTACTTGGGTCAACTATTTTAACCACATTATCTTGAACACATAGCATTATAGCATGAGTTTTTGGGGCACCATGGCCTTCACGGCTTATTTTCCCGCTAACATCTCTTTCAAAAATATCTACAATTACTGCTAACCCAGATTCACTAGCAGATTTAATAGCTTCTTTGATAAGTAGTACTTCTAGGGGATGTAACATATGAATTGGTGTATCTACTTTTTTCTTTGCTGTCCCTACCGTACTTACTGAAACAGATGATGTTTTATCTGTTTTCGTATATATTTCAGCTAAATTATCACTGATATCTTGTTTCATATTAGGTGTATTAATACCAAATCTTTTTACTTCTTTTTCACTATTAGGCAGCTTATATGTTTCAACAAATGTCAATGCTATATCTTTAGCAGTAGTAGAAACAAGGGTTTCAAACTCTTCTAGCTCTCTTAAATATTCTTCCAGTTTTGTAATCTTTGGGTCAAAGCTTTCAGCAATGCCCATGAGAGCCTTTTCTGCGGGAGTGAATTTTCCGTCAGATGTTACTCCTTTGGCCCCTTTCTTTAATTTCTCAAGCGCATCTTGTTGTAATGATACGAACTCTTCTTTTCTTGCTTCTAAATCAGACTGCCTAGCTGAAATAAATCCTTTCTCTGCTTGCACCTCTCCTAAATTATTTCCTTGTAAATTCATAGAATAAAAAGGTGGTGGAGTAATAGAACGGGTATCAAGCTCAGAAGCAATGATTTTAAATACCTCATTATCTTCATCTAAGGCACTATCACCAGCAAATACCTTTCCCTTCCAAATACTTGTCAATTCGGATTCCTCTCTTTGCTCTGTTGCAGGTTTCTCTGAATATTATCGAATAAATTTAGCAGTATTCTTCCTTCTCTCAAGCAATTTCAAAAGTCTATCCTCTATCTTTCTACTCATTACCAATTTCTACTACATTTCTCCAAATAACTCTTGGTTGATTTCTAGCATTTTGTGTCTTATTCAAGAATTTGATGAATTTTTATGTGCCATTGCTAGTTTTTTAGCAAAATTTCTGTATTCGGGAAATAAAACTTGGGTTTCATCATTGCTAGTTTTGATGAATTTCTTTGGCTAACCTTTATAACAGACTTTTCAGCACCTACAAAAATGCCTTAAATTTATCATTGTGGAGCCAATAGTTTTCATCGCATAATGGTGAATAGAGTGACGTTCAAACCTCAAGAGCAAACGCTTGAATTTATCTTCCCAAGCGAATACTCCCTCAATTGTACTGAATCTTTTCTTGAATATTGATTTGCTAAATATCTGCTTTTTGCCTCGCTTAGCCTTCTTACGATTACCCTTATTTTCTGGTATGTTGGGCTTCATTCCAGCATTAAAAATAGCTTTCCTATTAGAGCGTGAATTATACACTCCATCTAGGCTCATTATAGATTTTACAATCTTAAGACCTATCTTCTTTGCAATTGATTTGAGCTGTCCTAATAGTGATTTTAATAATGTTCCTTCATTTTTATTACCAGGGGCTGATACAAAAGGTGCTATCACATTACATCCACCATCAGCTAATAATTCATTCACTTCCATTGCTTCTTTTGCCTGAGCTAAAATCTTAGGCATTATTTTTCTATCATCTGTTCTATGATTTGTAAGTACTTTAGCCACTATATAACCAGCTCCATCAATACCAATATGTAATTTCCTCTAGACTTTTCTTGAATAACTTTTGCCATACTTTGTCTCAAGCCATTCTTGTTCTCCGTATAACTTAAGTCCTGTAGAATCTATTACAAGACACCTATCTCTATTCCTAGATTGAGAACGATCCTTATATTCACAGGCTGTTTTTATTAAAGGCAAAGAATTCTGCATTCGCTTCGATATTCTGCTAAATTCTGGAACATCTAAATCTAGCTTAAGTAATGAAAATATAGAACCTAAAAATCCTTCTAATTGGCACAAGGGTAATTTGTATAAATGCCTAAGAGTTACCATTAAATTTATAGAATAATCTGAATATTTCAAAGGCCACCCACGTGAATTTATCGAATTATTCTTACAATACCAATTATCCTCAAATCCTTCTTCTAACCATATTGTAAGTGATCCTCTGATCTTGAGCGCTTTATTGTATTCTGACCAATTCTGAACCTTGTATTTCTTCTTCATAGAAACAACTCTTATGATTATGTTCTCTACAAAGTTCTAATCCAATCCTGATATTTATGCAAAGCCATATATTTCTGAAAAATCTGATTTACGCCACAAAGCGATGTATCTTAGAAATGAGTAAGTAGCAATTGCATTTGCTAAAAACTATTTTTAAGTTTAAGGAAATTATTAAGCAAAGAATGGAAGTGTGGTATGTATTGAATACCATTAAGGTAAGAAGTAGGTAGTTTAATAGATTCATTTTCCATAAGCATTTTAGCTAGCAATGAGCCAAAATATGATGACATTGCTATGCCACTTCCACAATATCCACCTGCATAGTATATTCCTTTTTCATCTTTACCTATAAAAGGAATCAGGTTGAACGTCATTCCAAGGTTACCAGACCAACTATATTCAATATTTATGTCATGATTTTCATTTAAAAAAGAATTTAAGCAATTCTTCAAATAGGCAAAATTATTTTTTAAGTGCGAAGTTGGGTATATATTATTTTTTCCACCAAATAAAATTCTGTTATCCGGAGTGATTCTAAGAAAATTTTTAAAAGTTCTACAATCCCAAAATAATCGCCTTTTTGAACTAATGCTATTAATTGTGTGCAAATCCAAGACCTCAGAAACAATAATAGAACTTCCTACTTGGAAAAACCCTTTTTGCATTTTTTTTGATATTTTATTTTTAAATGCACCAGTACTGCAAATTAAATTATGAGCTTTTATTTTATTATTAATTAGATATATTGGCCCTTCTCTCTTTATAGTTTTTACTTCGAATCCTTCAACTAAATTACATTTCTGCTTTATAGCTATATCTTTTAAAGCGCTAAGATATTTACCTGGATGAATTGAGTGACTTAGATTATTTACTAAACCACCAAAATTGCCTTTTACGTCACTTTCACTTTTTATTTCCTCAGGTGAAATATAAAAAGATTCTGCAGTATTGATTCTAGAAAATTTTTGTTGCATTTTCATGTTTGTAGCAAGCTTAATTAGAGGAGATTTTTGAAAATTACACTCTATCTTATTCTCAAAGATAAGATTTGATAAATAGCGATAGGCATCAAGATGTATATCACTTATAAAATCTTTACTTTGTAATGGTTCAACACTAACGAAGCCAGCATTTTGTGTACTAGCCCCACTCCCACAGAAATCTTTCTCCAATAAGACTACTTTCATTCCACCATGTAATCTAAGATTGAGAGCTGCATTGAGACCTGTAAATCCTCCGCCAACGATGGCAACATCAAAAACATTATCTGTGGGATCTGCAGAAATTGATTGATCAAGATCCTCTAACCAAAAACTATAATTTTTAGGCAATTTTTTGCTTAACACTCATTACCTCTAATATAGAATCATGTGGAATAATAACTAATTTAGCATTAAAATAATTCTTGTCTAACTCGGCAGTAATTTTGCTCTCCTTAAATAAATGTCTGCTAAGCTCAAGTGCAAAATTTGGCATTATTGGATATATCAGTTTTGTTAGAGAAGATAAGAAAAACCATGTATTGCTTAAACTTTTTTGGTTGCTAATATATATATTGATTTCATTGATCATCTTAAACAAATTATTTGTTGCCTCTCTAATACTAAAATTTTCTGGGTATAAGTAGCTATTTATACGTCTTTTATAAAAATCAATTATTCTAACAAATTCATCTTTAGCAGGGTTTAAATGCAAAATATTGTTATCATATATCAGATTATTGTGAACATTAATAATGCTTACTAGAGGCATTACAAATTTATTTTCTATTAAATTTAAAAATTCTGACTCAACAAAATTTGACTGATGATATTCTGGATTGATATAACTCAAATATAGGCGGAGAAAATCTGTATTATAATTGTCAGCAGCCTCATCAGCCCAGATTGCATGATTTTTACTACTCGAAAATTTCTGATAATTAAGTAATAAAAATTCATTATTTATCTGCGTTTTTGGTAATTGTATTTCACTACCTAACGCCATTAAAAGAGCGACATGTAGAATTGCAAAAAAGAAAGAATTATCGAAACCATAAAACTGAATAATTTCATTATTTGATTTTTTCATGTAATCCTCACCACAATTTAAGTTAATGTCATAAATAAAAGTAAAAATTATTTCGGCCCATGGATTAAGTATATGATTTTTATAACCTTCTATTTGTAATTTATTACCCCACTCTCCTGGCTGTGTTACAGGAAAATCATCTAATTCATTTTCTAGAATTTCTCTCAAGAAATTTACTAGATTTGGTCTCAAATTACATTTGCTTTCGTAAAAATAATACTTTTTTAGTTGTTCTCTATATCTTTCTAATGGGAAATATAGCCTAGTCACCGGTTTGTATGATATTTTATTATCCTGGAAGTTAGTAACTTTTTTATTAAGTAATTTGTGTGGTTCATTTGGATGTCCACATTTCTCACAAATATTACCTTTTGTAGGAGAATAACAATTTAGACAATTACCAGATATATAAGCATCATAAAGAAACCTTTTCTTATCTTCACAAAAGGGCTCCATTGTCTCTTTTTCTATAAGAATATTTGATTTAAAAAGCTTCTGAAAAATATTTCTAACAAATGCATTCTTCTTTGATGATGGAGCATCCATAGAATCAGCATTTATAGAGTAATCGCTTATTGAGGATTTTATCTTGCTTCTATATTCATCATGTAATACTTCTACAGTTTGGCTTTTTTCTTCAGCCTTGGTAACCAAATAGGATTGATAGGAGTCAATATTACTAGCGAAATAAACACTATTATTCCGTAATCTTAAAAATCTTGTTAATATATCAGCAGATAAGTATGGGCCCGACATATGCCCCAAATGTAAATTTCCATTTGGTGTTGGCGGGGATGCTATTATTATGTATTCTTTATTTGTCATTTTTACCTCCTTTTTCAAACCACCATATACACAACATAACAAGGGGGTTTTCTTTCTCGGTATTTTCGAGTGAATGTGTTTTATTGGGCTCAATATAAACCATATCTCCATCAGAAACATATTCTGACTTGTCTTCGATATGGATTGTACCTGAACCATTTAATATAATAAAAATTTCACTTTGAGTATGCTTATGTGGGGAAGTGGCATTGCATGGGTCTATTCTAGCAATACCACTTCCCCAGTCAGAATCTGCTGTATTTTTCCAAGGCATCAACCTTCTGAAATAACAATTATATTCAAAATTTTCATTTCTATCGTTGAATCTCTGTATTTTCATATAGTACCATTCTCCTTAAACAAAATCTTGTGCTTCTACATCTAGTAAAACACCCGCCAATTCATCTGATGCTTCTCTTGAAGCTTCTTTTCCAAAATGAAGAAAAGTTACATCTTGCTCATAGCTAAGTTCCTGATAAAGTGCTTGTGCAGCTTTATTATCTGCACCAGTTTTGAGAGCAATTTTGTCTGATCCCATATGATGTGCATATTCTTCAGCTATGTTCATTAATTTAGTAGCTACTCCCTTTTTTCTAGCTTGTGGATCTACATAAAGATCGTTCAATATATAAAACTTTTTCATTCCTACAGAACTAAACGTAGGATAGAGCTGAGTAAATCCAACAGGCTTCTGATCATCTAAAGCCATGAATATTGCTGAGTCCTGCTTCTCTAGTCTTTCTTTCAAAAAAGTTTCTGCTTTAGCTAAATCAGGTTCCTGCTTATAAAAAATTCTATAAGCATTAAATAGTGGCACAAGTTGTCCTAAATTACCCATTTTTGCCCTAATAATATTTATGCACATATTAACCTCCTGTCTTTTAATATGATAATTGATTTAAAGTCATGTATAAATCTTGCTATTACATTTTTTGTCATTTCGCCTCTTACAACAATCCTACAAACCCATCTTTGGTTTTTATTGCCCAATGCATAGCAAGGGATTTTCCATCCTTTTCTTTCAAGTTCTAATACTACTTGTCTAATATTCAGTAAATTTGAAGCAGAACTCAAAATCACTACAGGCAATCCTAATTCTTCTTCGATTTTAAGGACTTCTATATTTGGTATTTGATTAATACTATCTCTTAGATAATTTGCTAATTCATAACATTTTTTGATTTTTGCTTTATAGCCTTCAAAACCTAAAGTGAGAAAATTATAATATTGTGCTATAAGGTTTCCAGCAGATCTAGAAAAATTTACACTCACGTTATAAAATTGACCTGTAAGATAATCTACCGACATTTTCATCTGATCTGATAGGATTGATTTATCTTTCCATAATATCCACCCCAAAGAAGGATAAACAAATCCAAATTTATGACTAGATACGTTAATAGATACAACATGTTCTAATCTAAAATCCCATATAATATTTTTAGTAATGAATGGAGCCACAAACCCACCACTAGCTGCATCAACATGAAGTGGTATGAAGATAGAAGCCATCTCTTCAAATTTCTGAAGTTCAAAATTTATGGATTCCACATCGTCATATAGTCCGGTAAAAGTATTGCCTAAAGTTGCACAAACTCCTATAGTATTCTCATCTAATAGCGCCCTAAGCTTATGAGGAATTACTGTGTAACTTTTTTCATCACATTCTAAAAATCTTGGCTCAATATCAAGAAAAGTAGCAAATTGTTTCCATATAGAATGTGTATTATTGCCTATTACAATATTAGGTGCACCAGTGCCCCCCTTCCTTTTCCAAACAAACTTCATATTTAATATAGAAAGTAATATAGCCTCAGAAGAGCCAACTGTGCTTGTTCCATACACATTTTCAGGTTTTGGAGCATTAAATAACTCTGAAAAAATCATGGTAGAATATTGAATAATATCTTTGAACACAGGATATTCATTTTGATTTACAAGGTTATATTTTTCAAAATATGGTATTAATTTACTTATATCTTCCTCCATAATTGTGGTAGAGTAAGACCCCAGATTCATCTGTGAAGAATTCAACTTTTTAAATTGGCTCTTGATGTATTTTATTGCTTCCTCTGCATTACATGACTCTGGTATATGAAATTTTTTTTCGGCTTTCACATTTTTAATGAGATGGAAATTTTGTCCTTCAATAACCTCATTTGTTTTCATACAGCTAACCTTTGTTTTCTTTTATACTTTCTAATAATGATTTCTTCTAAGCTATTTAATATCCGCTCACACCTCTTAGGGATAAGGCTGAATGATCCCGAGTCACCAAGACCATGTGAAGTTTCACATACACCACTGAGAAAAAGTGGGGGTAAGCATTTTCCTTTGATTTTTGGGGCAAGGGAATAATCACGATTGATATGAGCATAACCTCTTTCATTAAACTGGAAATGATCAATAATATTTTCAAGCACTTTAGGATAAGGATCTTGATTTGCGTTACCACCTATATCTCTAAAGCCAGTTGCTAATACTACAAAATCTGAATCGATTTTTTTTTCATTATTAGAGTATTTATTTTTGACATTTATAGAAACAGTGCTATCAATCTCTTTTGCAGCCAAAATTTGGCTGTTATTGTGAATAAAGATCTTTTGATTATTATCCAATTTTTGTTCATATATTTTTAAATACAGCTCCTTTAGTACATCTTCATCTACGGAAGAATAATTAGTTCTTCTAAGCTCAGCTCTGATATTTTCCTTACTAAGCACATCAAGATCATAGAAAAAATCTGTATTTTCAGATTTAAAAATCTCATAACTAAATGGGCTAGTGTCTTTTAGTTTTATACTAAAGCTCCTAATCAGGTTGTGAATCTGAGCATTTGGAAACCTATTTGATAAATCTAAAATAATTTCAACAGCACTTTGACTCGCCCCAACCACTGTAAAACTCATCTTTTTATTATTCTTATATTTAGGAATTTTATTTATTTGAGATAAGTATTTTGTTAGATGGAAGCATTTATCTTGACTAACCTCTTTAAAAACACCAGGGATGAAAGCAGAGCGGCCAGTACCTAATACTAAAGATCTTGCCTTATATATTTTACCTAAATTGGATTTGATAATGTAAATATTACTACTCTCATCAAGATCAACAGAAGTAATGCTAGTATTATAATCTACATTATCGTTGAAATGCTCTGAAACCCAATTTATATATTTTGAATATTCCTTTCTAAATGGAAATTTGGTGCCAAGATTTAAGTAGCATTCAATCTTATTATTTTCATGTAAATAATTTAAAAAAGTATATTTATTTCTTGGATCGTAAAGAGTTATCAAGTCCCTGTGTGGATTGTTTTGTATATCCGATTTGTCCAGCATCATTTCTTTTTGCCAGGTTGAGTCACTAGCAGCTTCAGTAAAATAAAATGACATATCACCTCTCTCTTCCAATAATATAGCTAGAGATATATTAGAAGGCCCAAACCCAATTCCAAAAACATCATAAATTTTTTCCATTTGCTCTCCATTTTAAATTGTTTTTAATTTTGCCATTAATAAGCCATATATATTTTTACTAAAATCAGTAGTTGCACTACACCGAATATCATACATACCACTTCCCGCAATGCCCTATTATATGTTTTTTTTCTTCTAGTCATTGGATCCTCCATTGTCTATTTGAGGTTTAATTAGTTTTTTTATATACACCTTAAGTTAACATGGTGTATTATCAGAAAGAATACGTACAAAATACGTAGTATTTCTTTGCAGTAGAGTTTTGATTGGGGGAATGGATGGATAGCAAAAAAACACTCAAAGTAGCCATAGTAGGAAATATTCTAGAGTTTTATGATTTTTCAATTTATGGCTTCTTAATACCTTCTATCAGTCCACTTTTTTTTCCTTCTGACGTTAAAATTATAACTTATATAGTGGGTTTCTTGATATTTGCAGCTAGTTTTATTATCCGTCCTATTGGGGGACTATTCTGGGGGTTTGTAGCAAATAAATTTGGAAGAAACATTGCTCTTTCATACTCTATAGCATTAATTGCCTTTTCCAATCTAATGATCTCCATATTACCTACTTACGCTATAATAGGGATTTTTGCGCCTTTTCTTTTAGCTTTTTTAAGGCTCTTACAAGGTTTTTGCATGGGGGGAGAATTTAGTGGGTCTCTAGTCTTTATTTCTGAAAACTTAAAGCCAGATACTCAGAGAAAAGCTTTTTATACATCTTTAGCAACTTCTGCAGGACTACTAGGATGGTTTTTAGGTGCATTTATCTGCTATATAAGTAGTGCTCTTATATCTAATACTTCAATCGCGTGGAGGGTCCCTTTCATGCTAGGAGCTCTAGCTGGGATCTATGGAATATACATCAGAATTAAGGTTAAGGATACTCTAGAAATGGAAAGTCTTCGAACAAGACAAAGAGGCTTACGATATACATTCCTCGATTTTAGTTTTGTAAGGCAAGGTATAAAAAAAATTCTAATTTTATTTGGAATAGGCGCTTTTGTTGGTGGCTATTTTTATTACTTCTGTATTTTTCAGCAAGTGTTTCTTACACAATATATAAGTCTTTCACCAGGAACCGTAAAACTCATGAGTATGTTTGGTATTGCAACTTACATGGTGATGCTTCCACTTTTTGGTATGGTGAGTAATAAAAATTTAGTTTCTCTTGGAATTTTTAGTGCGATATCGGGTATTTGTTGCTCAATATTGTGCCAATTTTTACTTATCTCAGGCAAAATACCCTTAATATTTTTGTCTGAGTTTCTTGCTTTAACATGTCTTGCAGGTTTTATGTCACCAGCATCGTACTTAATGACAAGAATCTACAACATTGATTCAAGAACCTATGGCACCAATTTTGGATATAATGCCGGAATCTGCTTATTTGGCGGATTTGCTCCAGTGATTGCTCTAAAAATCTACTATTTTACCGGTAATTTATTTATGCCAGCTTCTTTTACTACTACTTGCGCTACAATGGGGTTAATAGCTTTCTTACTCATAAAGCATGATAAAAATATCAACCTACTACATTGAGTAATGTGTAGAAGTAAATTAAAAAGATAGGTATACGGGGGGTATATATGCATAGAGATTGTATTTTAGTTCATGGATCATGGCATGGTGGTTGGTGCTGGGACAAAATCAAAGAAGATCTAACATTATTTGACAATGTTTTAACCCCAACTCTTCCTGGACATAATTCTTCGCGTAAGCTAAGCCATGAAGAAATTGCACTAAGAGATTATGAAAAACATATAGAGAATATTCTAGAATCTGCTAAACACCCTGTTGTGCTGGTAGGGCATAGTTTAGGAGGGATGGTGGTAACACAAGTTGCGTCCAAGCACTACAAAAAAGTTTCAAAAATTATATATATCAGTGGCTTTGTTCCACAAAATAACACTTCTGCAGCTGAACTAATATCATCATTAAAATATCCTTTAGATCTCAGTGTGAATAGTGAAGCATGCAATATTCCTGTTAATTACTCACAGTTTTCGAGCTCATTTTATAACTGCTGTACAAGCCAGGATATTGATTTTGCTCTGCCCAAGCTTTGCCCTCAACCTTTGAAACCGCTCCAGGAAGCTATTACAATGTCAAAAGGGTTTGAATTAATTCCTAAACTATATGTGGAATGTTTACAAGATCATGTGGTACATATAGAGGATCAAAGAATGATACAAAGTTTCTTTAAGTGCGCTGTAGAAAGTATCGATAGTGACCATTTCCCCTTTTTTTCCAGGAAACAAGAGCTAATAAAAATTATACATAACTTTTCATTCGATTAGATTAATATCATGGAAGCACATTTGTAAGTAAATTACTGCCTTCAATACTAGTTTAAATCCTTCAAATCAACTCTAAATTTACGTATTTTGTGCGTATTCTGAGATTAAGTAGGAAATGTTACTTTGTAAAATGTAATCAATAACTAGGAGGTTAAAATGAAAACTAAATCATTATTACATATAGGAAAAATAGCCTGCGAAGTAGTAGTACTGACTCTAGGCATAGCAGCACTTTGCACGCCTGCAGCTGGAGTTGCAATTGCAGCTGTTGTTGTTGGAGCTGCAGCTTGGGGATTTGCCCAAGCTGAGGATGCAATAAAAGAGGATTTTCTACAAACAAATTGTGGTGAATCAACCCTAAAAATAAGTAATAAAAATAAAATACACTTAGTAGAAGGAGATGGTGATAATAATTCTCTTATTAATTACTTTGAGTATTATAATGCAGAAGAGGCATTGATAAATGTGCATGACACAACAGTATCAGGTGACCACTCGTGTGTCTCACATTACGAGGTATAATATTATTATTCAATCTTGCAAGGGAAGTGTTATCATTTCCCTTTATTCCTTATCTGTTATTCTCCACAAGATGAAAAAAGAGCTCAAAGCTATAAAATCCTCTTTAAAAAACGAAGTATACCATTATAAGACTAGTGTAAATACTGCTTTTTTTATATTATTTAATAATATTCCTTAGAAGGAGTAGATATATGACTAAAGCATCTAAAATAAAAGATTTTTTCCATCTATATTGGAATGATAAGGATTCCCATATTAATGAAATGCATGAAGCATTATTTAATAAAAATATTTTAATTCATAGCCCTTTGGGCAACAAAGTTGGTATTGAAAGCATACAAAATATCAATTTACAGTGGATGTCCGCCTTTCCAGACATGAAGATCTCGAATCTTGATTTGCAAGATATAGGGTCAGTTATAGTAGCAGACTGGGACAGTCATGGAACACATGAAAATGCATTTAAAAATTTAGAACCTACCGGACAAAAAGTAGCTTATCACGGGACCACTATTTTTTGTTTTGAAAATACTAAAGTGGTAAATTATGCATGCACAATAAATATGGAACAAATATATAGGCAACTAGGGTTTTTCTTAAAAAAAGAAGAGTATAAAAATCAAAACACACTAAAGAATAACTATACTTTGCTTATTGCAAAGATACAAGAAGTGCATTCTCAAGCCCTAACAGCCCGAGAAATAGAAATACTATCATGCTGGATTCATGGATATTCTGCAAAAGAAATCGGTCAAGTTTTTGATATTTCATATAGAACGGTACAAAAACATCTTGAAAATGCAATGCTAAAGCTCCACTGTATTTCAAAGTTTGATTTGAGATCTCTTTTTCATGAGACGCTTTCACATCACCTACTCAGAGATTTATATGAGAAAATTATGGTAGAAAAGCAGAAAATAATTCTATAAGCTTGCCAAAAACAGATGCGACAGAACCATCTCTGAACCCCACATACATATCCATTCTTAATGTACAATTCTGAGCCGCAACTCTTACATATTATATATCTGACAAATGTTGTCTGAATATCAAGTGGTTATAGGAAGCTTAGTGCACTTCCGCAGGACCATTGGTACTATCACCGCTTAGGTGCCTGTGATGTAATAAAGCGTCTGGCC